>Ga0209467_1002429_pt1 | contig 13337 bp, 10 predicted proteins | sample Higcelwee11metaG_FD_187175 | JGI IMG/M metagenome (GOLD analysis project Ga0209467, IMG submission 187175) | Freshwater pond sediment microbial communities from the University of Edinburgh, under environmental carbon perturbations - High... | ecosystem: Environmental > Aquatic > Freshwater >...
GAGGGTGTCAAGGTCGTGCTCGGTCAGCGTCGCGGGCAAGAACGCCGCCTCGTATTGGCTGCAAGGAAGGTAGATCCCCCGATCGAGGCAGGCGCGGTGGAAGCGGCCGAAGCGGGGGAGGTCACAGCGGGCGACCTCGTCAAAACGCCAGGGGGCCACGGGGCTGAAGTAGATCGTGATCATCGAGCCCACGCGGTGCATCGACAGCCCGGCCTTGGCGACGATGGGGGTGAGCCGCGCCTCCAACCCGGCGGACAGGGCCTCCAGGCGCTCATAGAAGCCTGGCGCGCGCAGGAGCTCCAGGGTCTTGCGCCCGGCGGCGACGGCCAGGGGGTTCCCGGAGAGCGTGCCCGCCTGGTAGACCGGGCCCACGGGGCTCAGGCGCTGCATGATGTCCCGACGACCGCCGAAGGCCGCCAGCGGCAGGCCGCCGCCGACGATCTTGCCCAGGCAGGTGAGGTCGGGGCGCACGCCATAAAACTCCTGGGCGCCGCCATAGGCCAGGCGGAAGCCGGTCATCACCTCGTCGAAGATCAACAAGGCGCCATATTGGTCACACAGGGCGCGCAGGCCCTCCAGGTAGCCGGGCTGGGGCGGGATGCAGCCCATGTTCCCGGCGACGGGCTCGACCAAGATCGCCGCGACGGGGGTGGCCTGGAGGTGGCGCTCGACGGCGGGCAGGTCGTTGTACGGCGCGGTGAGGGTGGCCGGGGCGATGATGCCCGGGGAGCCGGGCTGGGCGAAGGTGGCCACGCCCGAGCCCGCGGCGACGAGCACGCTGTCATGGGCGCCGTGGTAACAGCCGTCGAGCTTGAGGATCGCGTCGCGGCCGGTGAAGCCCCGGGCGAGGCGCAGGGCGTGCATCGTCGCCTCGGTGCCTGAAGAGCACAGGCGCACCTGCTCGACGCTGGGCACGGCGTCCACGATGTCCTGGGCGAAGAGCAGCTCAGCTTCAGTGGGCGCGCCGTAGCTCGTGCCCCGGGTGGCGGCCTCTTGAATCACCGCCACCACCACGGGGTGCGCGTGGCCGACGATCATCGGGCCCCAGGAGCCGATGAGGTCGATGTAGCGGTTGCCGTCGGCGTCGATAAGGGTGTGGCCCTCGGCGGACTGAACGAAGACGGGGTCGCCGACGACGGCCTTAAACGCGCGCACCGGGGAGTTGACGCCGCCGGGGATGACACGCTGGCTGTCGTGGAAGAGCTGGCTTGAGCGGTTCATGGGGGATCTCCGTTTGGGTGGCCCCATTAACCCGGCTCAGGCAGAGATCTTGCGGTAGAGCGCGTGGCGCAGCGCTGGGTGCTGCAGATGGGCGATGGCCTGGAGGAATCCTGGCGGGAACGGCGCGCGCAGCGCCTTCCGCACGGCGGGGTCGCCCAGGCGGCGCTCGTCACATAGGGCGTCTCGGCTCCAGCCCGCCCAGGCCGCGAGCTGCAGCATCGGCACCTTCGCCGCCCGGGTGTCGGGCTCTTGACCCGTCGCCGCGCGCCAGGCCTCCTCCACCAGCGCCCAGGTCTCGGCGCGCATCGCCGGGGCCAAGGCCAGGGGCTCAAGGTCAAAGGGCAGGTGGAACGAGCCCGAGAGGCGCAGGTGTTTGTCGGGGGTGGCCGCCCGGCGCAGGGGCCCGGCGTCGAAGAAGGGCAGCTCACGCAGGCCCATGGCGTCCCAGAGGGAGCAGTCGCTTCGGGAGAGGGGGTCGAGGCCCTCGGAGGGGCCGTGCAGGTTCGCCGCGCGGTCTACGAGCACGGCGTCGGAGTCGGGAAACACGCTGCGTGGCGTCGAGCGGAAGCTCACCGGGCTGTTGCGGGCGCGGCGCCAGCTCCCATAGGCGCTGAGGCTGGTGCGGCTCCACTCGCTGATCTCGTCCTCGGGGCCCTCGACGAGGAGCTGGGCGCGCTCGGAGGGCAGAGAGAAGGCCAAGACCCGCACCCCTTGGGCCGCGCCGCGGCGAGCCATGTGGCGCAGGAGCCACATTCGGTCGCCATCGTCGCGGAAGAGGGGCCGGGCGCAGTCGCGGGTGAAGAAGAGCTGGAACCTCGGCATTCAGACGAGCCTTCGGCGGGCCTGCGCTCAGTCGCAGGCGCCCCACATGCCGAGCCCCTCGGCGCGGGCGGCGTCTTCGTCCGCTTGGAAGTCCTTCTTGAAGTCGTTGTTGTCGTCGAAGGGGTAGGCCCAGGCGTAGCCCTGGCGCACCATGACGCGGTTCACGAAGCCGGTCTCGCCGATGTCTTTGTGCGCATACGCCAAGGTGCGGTCGTAGCTGTCGGTGCACTGGTTGCCGAAGGTCAACCACACCAGGTCCCCTTGGGCCATGTCTTGAAGGTAGCCGCCGGACTCGCTGGAGTAACACTCGGCCGGGTCGCCGTTGTGGGAGAGCTCGGGGGCGTCGATGCCGATGAGGCGCACCTTAAAGTCGGCGCCGCCGGCTTGGGGATCGACCCAGGCGGTGTCGCCGTCGATCACCGTCTCGACCCGCACCAAGGCGGGCTCGGCGCAGGGGTTGCCCTCCGCGGGGAGCTGGGACAGGTCGAGGGCGCGCACCCGCTCATCGTCGAGCTCTTGGGGGTCGGGGGCCTCGGTCTCCTGGGGGTCGCTGTCGGCTTTGGAGTCGTCTGTGGGGGCGTCGCCGCCGCCGATGCAGCCGAGGGTCACCAGGAGAAACAAGCTCATCTGCGGATCCCTTCTCGGCGCTCCAAGGCGCGGGCGAGGCGACGGCCGAGCGTTGGGTCTTCACCCGTGCTGAGGCTGTCTACCAGCGCCGCGGCCTCTAGGTCGCCGAGGTCTTGTAGGCACATCGTCAAGCCTAACGCGGCGACCTTTCGTTCGCTGGGGCTGGCCTCGGGATCGGAGTGAACGGCGACGAAGAGGCTGCGCGCCCCGGCATAATCGGCGACGGTGAGCTTGAGCCGGGCCTGGAGCAGGCGGGTGGCGCGAAGGAGCGTGGGCTCCTCAGCGGCGCGCTCGGCGGCGAGGCGGGCGGCGTCGAGCTCGTCGGCGCGCTCGTGGGCCTCGGCGGCGAGCAGCCACAGGCGCCCGGTCAGCTCGGGATCTTCGCTCAGCCGGGCGGCTTCAGCGAAGGTGGTGGCGGCCCGGCCCGGCGAGCGCAGCTCTGAAGCCAAGAGCGCGGCGAGGCGCTCCCGGGCGTCTTGTGCGCTCGGGTGCTCGGGGTGTTCCCGCAGGAGCCGGTTGAGCAGGCGCACGCCGCGGTGGGCGTTGTCCCCTTCAGCGGCGGCGAGGAGCGCCCCGCGCAACAGCGCCTCGGCCTGGTCCTCTTCCCAAGGGCTGAAGCTCGCCACCCGCTCATAGGCGCCTAAGGCGGCTTTGGTCTGACCGCGGGCGGCGAGGCCGTCGGCCTGGTCCAAGGCCCACGGCGACCAGGGCCCCAGAGTGAGGGCCGCGGTGAGCGCCGGGAGCCCAAAGGCGAGGCCTAGGGCCCGCGCGAGGGCCTTTGGGCCCAGGAGCAGGGTGAAGAGCTTCATCTCGACCTCGTGTGCCGGGTCACGAGGGAGTGTACACCAGATCGACGGCGCCGGGGATCAGACCTCGGCCTCAGGCTCGGCGTCGGGATCGGCCTCCACCTCGGAGGGCTCGGAGGGCTCCGAAGGCTCACCGGGGATCTCAGCGGCCTCGACCTCGGCCTCGGGCTCCTCTTCAGCGAGCCGCGCGACGGACGCGATGCGCTCGTCGTCGCTCACCCGCATGATGCTCACGCCCTTCGTGTTGCGGCCGACGATGCGGACCTCGCTGACGTGGGTCTTGATGACGCGGCCGGTGTTCGTGATCACCATGAGCAGGTCTTGTTCGCCGACGATCACCGCGCCCACGACTTTGCCGTTGCGCTCATCGGTGAGGATGTCGATGAGGCCCTTGCCGCCGCGGCTCTGGGCGATCTTCTCGCCGTCGCGCTCACGCAGGTACTCCACGAGCGGCGTACGTTTGCCGTTGCCCTTCTCGGTGACCGTCAAGAGCATCTCCGGGGCGTCGGGGGCGAGCACGAGCAGGGTGACGACCTCGTCGCCCTCGTCAAGCTCGATGCCCTTCACGCCGCGGGCGACGCGGCCCATGTGCCGCACCTCCTCACCCTCAAACCGGATGGCCATGCCCCCGGCGGTGAGCAGCAGGACGTGATCGTCGGGTTGGGAGCGCACGACCTTGAGCAGCTCGTCACCTTCAGCGCAGTCATACGCCCGCAGGCCGCCGGAGCGTAGGTTGCGGAACTCGCTGAGCTTCGTGCGTTTGACCAGGCCCTTCCGCGAGCAGAAGAGCAGGTCACCCTCCTCGTCTAGCAGGTCACGAATGGGCAGAACGGCGGCGATGCTGTCTTGGGGCTCAAGCTGCACAAGGTTCACGATGGGCTTGCCGCGCCCGTCACGACCGGCTTCAGGGATGGTGTACACCGGCAGCTTGAACACGAGGCCGTGGGTGGTGAACACCAAGAGGTCGGCGTGGGTGTTGGCGATGAACAGCTCGGAGACGCTGTCCTCTTCCCGGGTGCGCATGCCCTTCTTGCCGAAGCCGCCGCGGGTCTGGGCGTTGTACAGCGAGGACGAGCTGCGCTTGATCCAGCCGTTCACCGAGAGCGTGACGACCTGCTCCTCTTCGGGGACCAGATCGAGGATGTTGAGGTCGCTGCGGGCGTTGATGATCTCGGTGCGGCGGGCGTCGCCGAAGGTGTCACGCACCTCGATGAGCTCGTCGCGGATCACCTGCATGAGCAGGGCCTCAGACGCCAAGATGGCCTCCAGACGCTCGATGATGCCCATCAGCTCGGCGTACTCGTCCTCTAGCTTCGTGCGCTCCAGGCCCGTGAGGCGGCGGAGCTGCATGTCGAGGATCGCCCGGGCCTGCACCTCAGAGAAGTCGAAGCGGGCGATGAGCTGGTCGCGGGCCTCATCTGTCGTCTGCGACGCGCGGATGAGCGTGATGATCTCGTCGATGACGTCCAGGGCCTTGATGAAGCCCTCGACCAGATGCGCGCGCTCCCGGGCCTTGCGCAGCTCGAAGCGGCAGCGGCGGGTGGTGACGTCGCGGCGGTGAGAGACGTACTGGGTCAACATCTCCCGCAGGGTCAACACCCGGGGCTGGTTGTTGACGATGGCCAGAAGGATGACGCCGAAGGTGCTCTGCAGGTCGGTGTGTTTGTAGAGCTGGTTGAGCACGATGTCGGTGAAGGCGTCACGCTTGAGCTCGATCACGACGCGGCGGCCGGTGCGGTCGGTCTCGTCACGGATGGCCGAGATGCCCTCGATGCGCTTCTCTTTGACGAGATCGGCCACCTGCTCCATGACGCGGTTGGCGCCGACCTGGAACGGCAGCTCGTCCACGACGATGGACTGGCGGTCGTTGCCGAGCTCCTCGATGTGGGTGCGGGCGCGCACGATGACGCGGCCGCGGCCGGTGAGGTAGGCGTCGCGGATGCCCTCGCGCCCGTGGATGATGCCGCCCGTGGGGAAGTCGGGCCCGAGGATGTGCTCCATGAGCTGCTCGCTCTCCAACGACGGGTCGTCGATGAGCGCGACGGTGGCGTTGACCACCTCAGCCAGGTTGTGCGGCGGGATCTTCGTCGCCATGCCCACGGCGATGCCTTCCGAGCCGTTCACCAACAGGTTCGGGAAGCGGGTGGGCAGGACGTCGGGCTCCTGGGTGGTGCCGTCGAAGTTGGGGGAGAAGGTGACCGTCTCCTTCTCGATGTCGCGCAGGAGCTCTTCAGTGAGCTTGCGCATGCGGCACTCGGTGTAGCGGTAGGCCGCCGCCGAGTCGCCGTCGGGGGAGCCGAAGTTGCCCTGACCGTCCACCAGGGGGTAGCGCATATTCCAGGGCTGGGCGAGGCGCACCAAGGCGTCGTAGACGGCGGAGTCGCCATGGGGGTGGTACTTCTTGAGCACCTCACCGATGACACCAGCGCACTTCGTGTATTTGCGGCTGGCGAGCATGCCCTCGCTGTGCATGGCGTAGAGGATGCGGCGGTGCACGGGCTTGAGGCCGTCACGGACGTCGGGGAGCGCGCGCCCGATGATCACCGACATCGAGTAGTCGAGGTACGAGGTGCGCATCTCGTCTTCGATGTTGATCGGCAGGACGAGGCGGGCGTAGTCTTGGGTGGACATCGAGAGAGGCTCCAGCGCGGCGCGGGCCGCGAGCAGACCCTTCCCCATAACCCACCCGACGCCCCGGCGCAGCCCCGGCTTGACCTGCGCCGTCGTCGTGAGCAGCTTTGGCGCCACGGAGGTCAGAATGAGCGAGCCCAGCGTCCCCACCCGCCCCGTCGCCGTCGAGGAGGCTGAAGAGGTGGTCGCCCCGCCGCCTCCCGCCGCGGAGGGGGACGACCCCGCAGGCGGCGCGCCGCCTCCGCCCAAAAACGACTACGAGCGCCAGGCGCGTGAGCTCTTTGAGCGTTTCCGCCTCGACATCGACCCCGAGAAGGTCGATGAGACCGTGCGTGAGCTGGGCGAGCGCGTGCGCTCCTTGGTGGACCAAGGCCGCTACACCAAGGTGCGGGTGCTCTACAAGGGCAAACCTCTGGCCCCCGACATCCCCATGGGCCTGTTCTTGGCGGGAGAGGTCGCGTCGTTCTGGTGGGCGGGCCCCCTGCGCGCCGTGGTGATGAACCTCGGCGTGAAGTCCTTCGTGGAGGTCGTGCTCGTTCACGAGGCCGACGGCGTCGTGCGCCAGGGCGTTGAGCTGTTCATGAACGGCGAGGTCGAGGACGCCGAGGCCCGCTACCGTGAGGCCCTGCGGATGAAGCCTGGCGACACGGCGGCGCTGTACAACTTGGGCGTGCTCCTGCGGGTGACCGGGCGGAAGGACGAGGCGCTGAAGGCGCTGCAGCAGGCGGCGAAGGATGAGGCGCATCCTGATGGGGCGCGGGCGCGGGAGACGTTGGGAAGGATGCAGAAGTAGGGGGCGCTCATCGAGCGTGCGGCCCGAAGTCATCAGGGAGCGGCTCGGGCTCCACATAGAAGCGGGCCTTGTACTGCTCCACGGTGGTGGGGTGGAAGAGCTCGAGGGTGACCACCGTCTCGGAGGAGACTGTCCACGCGATACCGGCGCTGGCGTTGACGTAGTGGCTGTTGGCCCCGTAAGCGCGCGACTGTAGGGTGGCTTCGGGTGGAAACCGCGCCGCGAGCTCTTCGGGCTTAAACACCGCCAGGGCCTTGTTGTCGCCGACATAGACGAGGACAACCCGCTCGCCATCCACGTAGAACAGCGCCGGGCAGTAGCTGGGAACTTGGATGAGGTCGATTCCGCTCTGTCCGACCTTACCACCGGCTCGCTGGACGGCGGACTCGTTGACGGTCAAGCGGCGCAACAGCTCCCTACGGCTGATATCTCGCCATGCCATCCACTCGGCGAGGAGCTCCTGGGTGGGCACCTCGGCGTAGTTGCCCGGGGCGGTCGTGTAGGTGTCGTCCGGGTTTGAGCAGGCGAGGACGATGAGAAACAAGAGGCTGATCATTGTGCACACTCACGGTCAGACCAGCTCATCGCGAGCGCATCGATCCAGGCGTATCGTTCAGGGCAGCGTGTGCGTAGGGTGAGGGGATCCATGAAGAAGAACATCACGGACTCCGAGAGATCTTCGTGCGCGTCCTTCTGGCCATAGCGGCTCGGTGGGGCCTCGGCGCCTTGTGCGCCCGATCTCTCGTAGTCTCTCTTCCAATACGGCATCGACGCCACAAAGTCCGGCACATCATGCTCAAGGAGCGCGTGGGCAAGCTCATGCACCACGGTGCCCTCAAGCTGGCGCATGTTGTCCCCGAGCTGGCGGTCGTACTCCTCTCCGGCCTCGAAGAGCGTGACGTTGTCGTCGTCGCCGAAGAACTCGCCGTATGTGGAGCGGCTGGCGAAGCCGTCCTCCTTATTCGCGCTGATGGACAACCCCAGCTTGCTCAGCGTCGTCAAGCCTTGGTCTTCCCCCGCCGCCGTGCTCAACTCCCGCTCGGCCCCCAACAAGGGCGCGAAGTGAACGAAGGCGCGCTCAATGGCGACGAGCTCTTTGTACTCCCACTCGGTGGTCTGAACCTTGAGCAGCTCCTCCATAAACACATCGTCGTAGAACGAGCGCAGCGCCTCTAGGCCCACCCCCGAGTCCACGCTCACCCCATACGTGTCCCGCAGCGTGTGCAGAATCCACTGCGCGTGCTGGGCCTCGGCTTTGTTGTGAACGGCGACCCGCTCCCCGGCGATGGTGATCACCACGCAGCCCTCGACCGCGTCCTCGTCCATCCACTCCACCTCGGGGCTGTACTCGACGCTGAGCGCCGCTTGTTCACGCTCGGCGAAGGTGGACTCGGTCACCACCTGCACCCCCTCGGCGCTCTGGGGCAGGGGGCCGATGAAGGTGTCGGGGTACACCTCGAAAGTGCCGAACTCGGTGACCCGACGCTCACCGCCAGAGGCCGGGGTTTGGCCGCCCGCGGCTTGTTCGGCGGGGGGCGCGTCGACGTCGATCACCGGCAGCGTGAGCAGCTCACCGATGAGGAGCTGGTCGGCGCCGCGACCTCGGGCGGCGTTGGCGCGCTGGATCTCCTCCCACCACGCGCCGTTGCCGTAGGTGGCCTGGGAGATGCCCCAGAGCGTGTCCCCGGGCTGGACGGTGAAGGTTCCGCCGCCCAGCTCCTTCTTCATCGAGTCGTCGGCGTCGAGGCAGACCTCTGGGGACTGGGTGTTGGTGGCGTACAGCTTTGACATGGTGGACCTCCCCTGACGTTCATCTGGCCCCGACCTAACGAGGGCACCACGAGGCGTCAAGGATGTCGTCGTACAAGGAACAATAGACCGTTGGTCTAGACCAACAGTCTATTTTTGGGGGGCCTCCATGAATGCTGTCCTGGCCCGCGGCGTTGCCTCGGCTCCCTGCGTCGCCCAATCTTCTCGGTGTACACTTAGGTGAGGAGCCGTCATGTTTGTCCTCTTGAGCCTCGTTCTTGGCTGTGACACACGCTGCCCCACCTTTGACGAGCTAGAGGTGCGGCTGCCCGACGACGGCGAGTCGCCCACGGTGCCGGAGCGCGCTGAGCTGGCGATCAGCAACTTTCGGAGCTGGACCACCCTCGACGGCGTGTGTGTGGACACCCTACGAGTCGGGTTCAACCAGACGGAGTGGGAGCACAGAGCCTGGCTCAATGACGGTCGGGATCAGCTCCGAATCTCCCCAACCACACGAGCAGACCAGGTGTATGGCGCCACGATGCACGGCCTCTGCCACGCGGCGGACGAGGCGCTGGGCGGGCTGAGCGAGACGCGCCCGGACCTCTTCGATCACCCGATCCCGGGCTCCCGCTTGACCCGACAGGAGCGTATACGAGAGAACTTCGCCAACGCCTGCGCCCGGGGCCCCGGCGCGGACAGCGGCGCCGACGTCGATGGCTCCTGTGACCCAACCCTCGCCTACCGCCAGAAGCGGTTCTTGTTGGAGACGGTGTTTGACGCCGTCGAGGATGTCGACACCCTGCCGCTCTTGCCGTTTGTGCTGGGCGAGGAGGTGCCGTTGAGGCTCCCCGAGGGCCTGCGCCGGTTCGAGTTGAGGGCCGAGCCCCGTGGCGTCCTGGTCACCGCCTGGCTGGAGGATCGCTGGGTCTTACAGACCTACAGCCCCATCACCGGCGAGATGGTTCATGAGCTCGTGCTGGAGGAGGCCGCCTTGGAGGCCGTCTGGTGGGAGCTCGCGCTGACGACGGGGGAGCGCACGGTGCTCGTGCGCACAGCGACGCTCCCCGAGGCCAACCCCGCGGACCTGTCCATGAGCGCCTGGGAGCTCGCACAGGACGGCACCTTGACCCGCCTCGGCGCCTCGGAGCGCATCTCCTCGCTCGCCACGGTCGGCGTCGTCGAGCCCCGAGGGCTCTGGGAAGGCAGCGGCGACAACAAGCTCTTCGACCTCAACACCGGCGAGGTGCTCGGCACGGCCTCCTCAACGCTCGGCGTGACCGGCACGGTCTTCGGCGCGGTCGGGCCGCATCTGCGGGTGCTCACCGAGGACGGCTTCACCCGGGTCGTCGGCCAGGACGGCACGATCCATCTCACCGTTCCGCCGTACCAGGTCAGGGACAGCTCTGACCAGCGGATCGCCGCGAGCAGCGACGGATACCTGTTGCAGTCCATGCACGTCAGCGGTCGCGGGGACAGCGTCGTCGGCATCGACGCGGACGGCGTCGCCTCCACCGTGCCCTCAGGCTGCGGGGCGTCGTTGCCTCTAGGCGGCTCGATCGAGGGGGTCTTTGAGGTGGACGGCGCGCCGTTTGTGCTTGTGCGGTACGAGAGCTGGTCGGAGGTCAGCGTCTACCCCCTCCTGTCGATGCCGTAGAGCACGGTAGACCATCGGTCTACTCCACTGGATCCCCGGAGATTCACTGATCTGTGCGACATGTTGCGACCCCACACGGAGCACAGAAGACCAACAACGATCGAGGCCTGTCGCCCCTGCGTTGACGGGAGCGCATCAGGGCGTCCCGTCGTGCCCTGCGGCGGCGTCGAGGGCTCATCAACGAGGGGCGCTCGCCGCCAGCAGGAGGCCACGATCTCTCCACGGGGACCCCAGCGATGATCCATCGCAGCCTCTCTCGTGTTGGCGGAAAGCGCCGCGCCGCGCCCTTGACGTCGCGCTGAGAGTGGTGCATCTTGCTCCTCAACGGAAGGAGTGTGTATGCGTAGACTGCTCGTTGTAGCCTCTCTTGTCTCCCTGCTCGTGGGCTGTGGGGGCGTCTCCAACTCCAAAGATGCGCCCTTTGAGATCGGCCGCCTCGTAGGGCAGCTCTTCACGGTGGATCCCGACGTAGAGTCCCGCTCGCGTGAGGCGGTGCTGGTGCTCTCGGATGCGGAGCTGGGCTGCGCGACGCTCACGGACAACCTCTACACCTCCCTCGACGCGGCCGTTGGAGACGGAAAAGGCCTGCTCTTCCTGATGGAGCATTATGCCAGCGACGAGGGCACGGGCCTCGACTGGTCGGGGCTCTGGATGAGCGGCTATGGGTACAGTGACTCCAGCGGGACCGAGCGCTCGTTGCGGGCGATGAGCTTCGCCGATGGCTTCGTCTACATCGACTACGGCTCCTATTACGGCTTTGGTGAGACCACCTGGCTTCAGATCGACACCGCCAACGACACGGAGATCGCGGGCGACTTCAACACCGCGAACTGGGAGGGGTCGTTCAGCGCCGAGTACTGCGGCTCGTGGACCATCCCGCCGCGAGACACTCAAGACACGGACTTCTGGGACAGCTGGTAGAAGCCCTTGTCTACACCGCGTGTCGTGGCGCTGGGGGCGTGGCTCCTGGCGCTGCTGATGACCTTTGGGGTCACCTGGTGGGCTGAGTCTACGCTGGCCACGCCCGGCGAGCGTCTGCTTGATGGGCTGGTGCTCGCCGCGCCGCAGCTCCTCTTGGCCGTCCTGTTGATCCGCGCGCGGCCGTGGGCGCAGGGGCTCGCGGGCCTTGGGCTCACCCTCGGCTGGGTCTTTGTGTGGGCGCGGCACGAGGCCCCGGCTCGGGGGTCGGGGTTGACGCCGGGGGCGCGCCCGGACATCGTGCTCATCACCCTAGACACCTTCCGCGCCGATCACCTCGGCGTCGTCGGCGGCCCCGTGCCTACCCCAGCGCTGGACGGCTTGGCCGCCTCCGGGGCGCTCTTTCGGAACGCCGTCACCACGGCGCCGCTCACCGCGCCCGCCCACGCCTCGATGTTCACCGGGCGAACCTCCACCGAGCATGGCCTGCGCTCAAACGGTCAGCGGGTGGCGGCGCCGACGGTGATCCCCCAGCTACAAGCCGCCGGGTGGCGCACCGGGGCCTTCTTGTCGAGCCGCGTGCTCGATCGGCAGACGGGGCTCTGTGTTGGGTTTGAGCGCTGCGAGGACCGCTGGGGGTTCATCGGGCGCCTGAGCTGGCTGGGTCTGGCCGAGGCCGCCCTGGGGCAAGGCGCCGTGGAGCGGCGCGGGGATGAGGTCGTCGCCCGGGCGCTAGACTGGCTCTCAAAAACCTCGGGCCCCAAGCTTGTTTGGATTCACCTCTACGACGCCCACGGCCCTTACCTGCCCCCGCCGATGTGGCGTCCAGACAAGGAGGCGATGAGGGAGGCGTCGCGCCAGTTCTTCGCCTTGGGCCGCAGCGAAGGCAGCGTCGGTGACTGGGCGGACGACCTCGACCGGCGCCACGTCGCCTCCCAGCGCCTTCTGTACAGCGCCGAGGTGCGCTGGGTGGATGAGCTCGTGGGGCGGGTGCTTCGGGCGATCCCTCCTGAGACCATCGTCATCGTCGCCGGAGACCACGGCGAGAGCCTCGGCGAGCACGAGCACTACTTCAACCATGGCGGAAACCTCATGGAGCCCTCGATGCGGGTGCCGATGCTGCTCCGCTGGCCAGGCGCCGTGCCGCCAGGGAGCGTCTCCGACGCTTTGGTCTCTGTGCAGGATGTCGCGGGCACCCTGCTCGCCGCCGCGGGTGTCCCGACCTCCCTCCCCGACCTGCTCGACGCCCGCGAGACCGTCGAGCAGTACGCCTCGGGGCAGCAGGGGCGCACCACGCACGGTCCCGCCTCGGGCGCGGTGCGGCGCGTCGACACGAAGGTGGTGTCGGACGCCCAAGGGGCGGTCACTTGGTACGATCTGCGCGCCGACCCCGGCGAGCTGAGCCCGCTGCCGCTGCCGCCGGGCTGGGAGGGAGACGCCGTGGCCGCGCGGGCGCTGGCCGAGCGGCCCGCCCCGGAGCTCGACGAGCGGGTCCGACGACAGCTCCGCTCCTTGGGGTACCAAGGCGAATAAAGCGCCGGTGCCCACCTCCTGAGACACACGACGGATGACCTCGGGTGTACACTCAGCGAAGGAGGCGCCATGTTTGTTCTCTTGACCCTCGTTCTCGGCTGTGACGCTCGCTGCCCCAGCTTTGAGGAGCTCGAGGTGCAGATCCGTGAGGACGGTGAGTCCCCCTCGGCCCGTGAGCGCGCCGAGCAGGCGATCGCCAACTTTCGGAGCTGGACCACCCTCGACGGCGTGTGTGTAGACAGCGTGCGTGTCGGGGTGAACCAGACGGAGTGGGAGCATCCGGCTTGGCTCAACGACGGTCGAGATCAGCTCCGAATCTCCCCAACTACCCAAGAAGAGCACGTCTACGGCGCCACGCTGCACGGGGTCTGCCACGCGGCGGATGAGGCCTTGGGCGGGGTGAGCGCGACGCGCCCGGACCTCTTTGACCACCCGATCCCCGGCTTGGTCTTGACCCGAGGGGAGTGGATGGGCGAGAACTTCGCCCGAACCTGCGCCCGTGGTTCCGCTGGAGACAACGGCGCCGACGTTGACGCCTCCTGCGGGCCAATCCACGGCGATGCTCCGCAGCCGCTCTTGC
>Ga0209467_1002431_pt1 | contig 13330 bp, 18 predicted proteins | sample Higcelwee11metaG_FD_187175 | JGI IMG/M metagenome (GOLD analysis project Ga0209467, IMG submission 187175) | Freshwater pond sediment microbial communities from the University of Edinburgh, under environmental carbon perturbations - High... | ecosystem: Environmental > Aquatic > Freshwater >...
AGCCACGGTTTCGTTCGTAGGCTGCTCATGCATTGAGTCCTCAGACCGTTATCGGAGCAGCACCCCGCACCTTCCTGTATCATCGAATGAAAATTGCGGCAGGTTGCGGTGGCCTTGTATATCAACCCATCGCGCCGGGACAGTCAGTAACCTGATTTGACGAAAAGGGGGAGGACAGGATGAAACGACAGGTGAAGAAGCGCAAAGAGGTGACTACCGTGCCCCCCACACTGCGGCGAATGGCTCTCCTTGTCTCCATCTGTCTTCTTGCCGCCTGCAGCAAGGTGACTGCGGAAAACTACGCCAAGGTGAAAACCGGCATGGAATACAAGGAGGTCACGGGCATTCTGGGCAACCCGGCAAGTTGCGATGATGTCGTTGGTTTCAAGTCCTGCAAATGGGGCGACGAGAAGAGCCATATCACCGTCCGTTTCGCAGGTGATGTCGTAATCATGCATTCAGCGGAGAATGTTCGCTAAGGCGGCACCGCCAAACCCCGATACGCGCTGTTGCAAGATGTTATGTAAGTTGGCGAGGTTGCGCAAAAGTCTGTGCTCCATGCGCTGATTGACCAGAGATCAGTCTGACGCCAATCCCCTCCATCCCTCAAAACATGCCGTCCTGAAACCTTCGCACGCCCTCCCTCGCCTTTTCCATGGGGCCTATGTAATCACAGTCCCCCTCGGGTCAGACCGTCGCTAATTTCAGACGTTGTGGTGTAGCTCACGCCGAATAAACCTGGGTTCGGCGTAGTCTCGACAGATGGAAGACCACAATCCGTAAGCGTCAATCGATGCTGAGTGACTTACCGGAATCTCTCGGCCCAAGAGCCAGAATTTTCCTGACTGCTCGTACTGCCCACCGTTCAGGCGATTCATAAGCGCCTGCCTCATTGCCGAACGAGACGCGCAGCATGTCCGTATCAATGATGCCGGGGTTCAGCGGTACTGCCGCCATCCCTTGAGGCAATTCCTGCGCCAGCGCCTTTGTCAATCCCTCGATCGCCCATTTGGTAGCGCAATAGGGTGCAACACCAGCCGATGCGCTCCGTCCCCAGCCCGAACTGAAATTGACGATCACACCATGATTGATTTTGACCATCGCTGGCACAAAGTGTCGGATGACGTTCGCGACGCCATTTATATTTACACTGGCCAGCCCGTCGAATTCGCTGGCCTGAATCTCCCAGAGCGGGGCGTTCTTGTTCACCAGGGCGGCGTTGTTGATCAGAAGATCAGGAACGCCCACAGTGTTGAGTATGTGAACAGCCCAATTGGATACCTGAACATCGTCACTGACATCCACGCTGGCAAAGAGATGGGGCGCAGGATATTCCCGGCGAAGGGTTTCGATGTGCCCGGCATTGCGACCACATCCAGCCACGGTGCGACCGGCGGCCACCAGTTCTTTGAGCATGGCGCGCCCCAAACCCCGGGTGACGCCGGTCAAAACTACAATGCGTGGTGTGCTCATTTAGCCAACTCCCCAAGCGTACGAGCATTCTCCTTCAACAGGAGATGCAACTAAAGGTGTCTCGCTTTGTCTCTGCCGAGAGGCGCTTCACGGCTGTTGAATACTACTTGTTAAGAATGGAATCAAGTCATGGATAAACTGAAAATCACTTATTTCGATTTTCCAGGAGGACGGGCGGAACCGGCACGGCTCGCGTTGCACATCGGCGGGGTCGAGTTTGAAGACTATCGTTTTGCGTCGAGTGACTTTCCGGAAGTCCGTAAGACGACCCCCCTGAATCAGGTGCCGACCCTGCACATTAATGATCTGCAAATCACACAAAGTGATGCGATCACCCGCTACGCCGGGAAACTGACTGGTTTGTATCCCGAAGATCATTTACAGGCCTTGTTATGTGACGAGGTGATGGGTGCTTTAGAAGATCTGAATATCAAATTGGTGGCCACGCTCGGCATGAAAGGCGACGCCTTGAAGAATGCTCGCGAGACCTTGGTGGCCGGAGCGTTGCCACAGTACTTGCGATGGCTGCAGCAGCAACTTGAAAGCCACGGCGGCGAGTATTTTGCAGACAACCGCCTCACCATTGCCGACCTGAAAGTGTTCGTCGTAGTGCGCGGACTGAGCTCAGGTCAGTTGGAGTACATTCCGATCAATTTGATAGAAACCGTAGCACCGAAGCTCAAAACGCACATGCAGCGCATCGGCAACATTCCAGCGATCGCTCAATATTATTCAGAGCTCGGTGTAGCCTGATTCGCTATGTCTTTACGCCTGGCTCAATAACCGCCAATCTGGATACACACTGTTGCAAGCAGTTACTTGAGTTGGCGAAGTCACACCGGTATCTTGTATTCATGCGCTGTCCCCCAACAGCCTAGGCGGCCAATCCTTCCCTCTCCCCAACCGGCCGTCTTGAAAGCCTCGCACTCCCCCCTGGTGCGAGGCTTTCACCTTTGTGGGCATCGAATACCACTCGTGTGAAGCCAGACCGGAAGATTGGTCGATGTCTAACCAGATCGGACCATTTGGTGCTATTTTCTATGGCAGTTACGTTCCCCAGTGACGCCACAGAGGAGACAAGCATGATTCGGTTTTTGTCGCTAGTGGCCCTGAGTTCAACGCTCTTGGCGTCGCCGGCCGGTGCGCTTGTCTCTTGCAAAACGGTTGGCGTGCCGAAAGGCTGTGTAGCGCGCCCTGCCGCTGCCGTAGCGACCCCCGGTGTCGGTGCGCCGGGAGTCGGTGTTGCTCCCGGTGTTGGGGTTGGTGCCCCGGGCGTGGGCCTAGCACCCCACGCTGGCGTAGGGGGCGCCCGGGGTAGGTGTTACTCCTTGGCGTGGGGGTAGGTGCTCCCTGTGCTGGCCCTGAGCCTTATAATCGAGGGGGACCCGTAGACCGTCCGGGGCGCCGCTGGCATCCGCATCAGCCAACTGAAGTATCGCAATACGAGGTCTGTGGAGTGTCTAGGAGCCAGGGCGATTCAGTCAGGGTTCAGGTCGTAGTCTTCGATCTGTGCCAAACGAAGTTTCTCATTTCTCCATGCACACAGTGCCTTCCAGATGATTAATGCGACACTGAAACTGACGCGCAGCGCCGATGATGGTGCTGAAATGTATCGAAAATATTTTCTCGTGGCCGATTTTGGGACGGTGCGCGGGCAGGGAAATGCCAGCATCATTCCGATGTCGGCTGGGGCGCCGATGCCCGAGTCGGATCAGTTTTCAGTGCGCGGCGGCGAAACAGAGGCGATGATGGCTGCTGTCAGCGCGATCAAGGCGTTGCCGGACAACGAGGGTTTCGTCGGGAAAATTGATTTCGAGCCGAGCTGAGGCGTTGACCAGGCACGATCAAATCTTCGAAAAAACCGGAACTACAACCAATCTTTCCCCGACCCATCTTTGCCCGTCGATTCGGTAGGATATCTCCTCCACCAACTTTCGAGGAGGTAGCAGGCGATGAAAGTAAAAACTTCGATTCAACGTGGTGCTCAATATCTATGCCTCAAGCTCGGGGAGGTAGTGACCGCAATTGAGCAAGTGGCCGTAGTCAAAGGACTGCCCATGTGGGAGGTTGAACGCCAATTGGGTTCCGGACTCAGTAAGCGGTTGATCGTCTCGGCCCGCTCGCTGATGCCTATCCAACCAGCGGCGGCCTCCGCGTAACTCCCCCATCCGAAGTTCCTTACCTCTACCCTGAACGAAGACATCCACGATGCGAGCCGAAGATCAGAAAGCCATTCTTGCCATCGCCCTTCACGCTGCCTTCGCCGATGGTGCGAAGGACGACCGCGAGCGCGAGGAGATCCGGCGTATTGCCGAGTCGCTTACCTCGGCATCGCCGGCGATCGACCTGCGAGCACTCTATCAGGACGTGCTCTTGAAACGTTTCAGCCTCGACCAGGCGGTCACCGAACTGCGTGACGAGGGCCTCCGCCACTACGCCTACGAAATGGCGCTTTGCGTTTGCGAGGCCGACGGCCAGACGACGGCTGCCGAGCGTCGCTTCCTCGACCAACTCAAGGCTAGCCTCGGTCTCGGCAATGACCTGGCGCGCCAGATCGAACGTGAGGTTGATCCCCTTGTCGCCGCCACCGCCACCGTCACCGCTTCCGGGTCCGGCAGCAACAATGCGGAACTTGATCAGTCGATTCTCAACTATGCCCTGCTCAACGGTGCGCTGGAACTGTTGCCACAGTCCTGGGCGTCGATGGCGATCATTCCGCTGCAGATCAAGATGGTGTATGGCATCGGACAGGCGCATGGAGTTGCGCTCGACCAGGGGCATATCAAGGAATTCATCGCCGCCGCCGGCGTCGGCCTGACATCGCAGTATCTTGAACAGTTCGGGCGCAAGTTGCTCGGTGGCCTGCTCGGCAAGGTGGCCGGAAAGACAGCGGGCAAAATCGGTCGCGCCGCCACCGGCATGGCGTTTTCCTTCGCGACGACCTATGCCCTGGGTCATCTGGCCAAGCGCTACTACGCCGGCGGACGGCAGATGAACGGCGACGTCCTGCGCGAAACCTATCAATCGCTGCTCGGCCCGGCTAGGGAGTTGCAGACCCGCTATCTCCCGCAAATCGAGCAAAAGGCCGCGACGCTCGACGCCGGCCAGGTCATGGCGATGATTCGCTCCTGAATGCTGAGCCCATTCGTGAGCCTCACCGAGCTGGCTGCTATGGCCGTACATGACAGTCTGAGCCCTTGGGCGACCCTATCCGAGGAAGATGCATCGCTGGCCAGTTACGAACAGCCGCGGCTGCGTTTGTAGATCACTTCAGACTGCCCGAACAAACATCAGGCTAAGTCGCACTCCAGCCAATCATCTGGACACGGCACCAACATCGACTGAAGCAACATCGGGTTACTCATGTCCGGATCCAGCCAGGCCGTCCAGTCGCACTCGCCCAGGATGACCGGCATGCGGTCATGGATTGGCGCCATGAAGGCATTGGCTGCCGTGGTGATAATCGTATAGGACTCAACCAATTCGCCGGTTTCAGGCTGCTTCCAATGCTCCCACAGGCCGGCTAGTGCCAGCGGGTGCTGCTCGGGGCTAGCGAACCGAAGTTTTTGCTTTCTCTTCTCACCGTGCAACTCCCGCCACTCATAGAAGGCTGACACTGGCACCAAGCATCGGCGTCGCTTGAAGGCTGCCCTGAAGCTGGGTTTATCGGCCACAGTCTCGGCCCTGGCATTGAAGGTATGCTGGGCAATCTTGTCTTCTTTCGACCAGGATGGAATCAGTCCCCAACGGGCAGGCAGGGCCAATCGCTGCCCTTGATGGATTCGGATAATCGGTGCCGTGTTGGTCGGGCGCACATCGTCATTGCTGAATGCTTCCGGCTGCGCTGACAGCAGGAAGTAAAGCGCCAGCATCTGGGGCGAATCATTCAGGTCGTAGCGGCCACACATGGTTCATTGTGCCGGAAAACCTTCGATGTTGCGCTAATCCGCGACTCAGGAGTGAGCGCTGAAGCCGGATGATTCGGCATTCCCAATGCTCTAGCCTATTATCAACTTGTAATCATGAAGGTGACACTGAGCCCGGACTAATTTGACATCCGCGTTGTATGTTGCGGGCCAGGCCGTGACCTGTGGGCTTCTCCACGGGCATCGAAGCACCCAATATCACCTCCTTCACTGCACCCTTATTGGAAGGGTATGACCCGGAGTTTAGGCCGCTGCCCTGCCCCTTGCTCCGGCGGGTTCCTGGAAGCAATACGTGACAAGCGTCCCCATATATTGCTTGTAGGTATCTCCTACGGAGATATCATTGACACATACAATCATGCAATCGGCGTAACCGGCCATGTATCCGTTGCCATTCATGATCCGTGATGCACCATGTCTTTGACTAATCCGGGATCGCGGTACCGTTACGGTTTTCCGTATAGGTTCCGTTGCCGATAGAACAACCAAGCAACGACCATGCGCAGCCCATTTCGAAGTTTACTCCGCTGGACGACCAGCACCGTGTTGAGCCTTCTGGTGATCGTCACCCTCTTGTTGGGCTACAACTTCCTTAGTACCGAGTACGCAAAGTTCGAAGCCCTTGAACAGGAGCAATCCGTCCTCCACAAGGTCAAGAGCGATCTGGAGGGCGTGCGCGACAAGTTCTCCAATGAGTTGTCAGCGCGCATCCCGCCACCGGAAACACCGCTGAATTTGCTGGGCGAGCGCATCAGGTCGCTGGAATCGGAGATCGCCAACAAGCAGGTAACCCGCCAGAAGCTATGGGACAACCATCCGATCGAGCGCCTAATGCCGACCGGCAACACTTTCCAACAAATTGCCACTCTGGATATCGAGATTGCGTTCCTGCAACAAGGTCTCGTCTATGTGCGCAACCTCCATGTCTTTGGCGCCGGCCAGCTTGAAGCCGAGCGGCAGATCAAGTGGTTCCAGACAGGCAGCAGCAAGCTTGCTGAGCAGATTTACCAAAACAAGAAAGCGCAATGGGAACTGTCCAACCGAGAGCGTTTGATGTGGCAGGTGCCCTACACCGCTGCCTATCGTGAGATGAAACGTTTGGAGACAGAGGAGCGTTCGCTGCAAGGCTCCAAGGACCAGCACGACGCTGAAGTCGCTCGCCAACAAGGCATCCTGCTAACCCTCCAGAAGCTGCCGCGTCCTGGCCCTCTGGTTCTCGATCACGCATCGGTCAATCGCACCATCCAGCCGGCCAATGACCGCTTGGCGGAGAATGACAAGTTACTCGAAGGCTCGAACCTCCGTAAGTTCATGCGTCCGGTCAAGGAAGTGCTGCCCGTGGCGCTCTGGATTCTGGGCCTCGCTCTGCTCTCCCCCCTGCTGGTCAAGGCAATTGCCTACTACTTGATTGCACCGGTCGCCGCACGCCGTCCGCCTGTCCGGTTGCTACCGGAGTCATCCGGAAAACTCTCGACATCGATCGGCACCTCCGGCAGCGAGTCCGGTCCGACAACACCCTCAAGGGTGTCGCTCCCCCTATCACTGGATGAGCGCTCGGAACTGCTGGTCCTGCCGAGCTATCTGCAGGGGATGCCTCTCAATGCCAAGAGCAATACCCGGTGGCTGCTCGACTGGTCGATGCCGCTGACCAGCCTGCTCGCCGGAATGTATCGGCTGACCCGTATTCGCCCCAACAGGGAGGAGCGCATCACTGTTTCGTCATCGACCGATCCCCTTGCCGAGTTCTCGCTGCTCGACGTCCCGGCGGGCTCGACGCTGGTCCTGCAGCCAAGTTGCCTGGTCGGCGTCATCCAGACCCGTGGCGAGCAATTGAAGATCACCCGCCACTGGCGATTTGGCAGTGTCGGCGCCTGGCTGACGCTGCAGTTCCGCTATATCGTCTTCCACGGCCCGGCGAAGCTGATCGTCAAGGGTTGCCGAGGTGTACGTGTGGAACCGGCAATCAACGGACGGACGGTGAATCAGGCAGCCACGCTCGGCTTCAGCGCCAACCTGGATTATTCGGTAGCGCGCAACGAGACCTTCTGGTCGTACTACTTTGGGGAGCGGGAACTGTTCAACGACAGTTGGCAGGGTGAAGGGTGCTGTGTCCATGCCGAAACTCCGAATCCAGGCGATCACTCTGGGCTGTTCGGCCGTGGCCTTCAGGGGATTGTGGATACACTCCTGAAGATTTTTGGAATCTGATCGCCTTGGGAACGCAAGCGGGCTTGCGACCGGCCTAACGAGTTCAGGGGCTTGGGGTCGATCGCTTCCCGGGTTACTGGCGCAATTGTCCATAGACGCCCTTTCGCCAAGGCCACCTGCGTCAAGGCCCAGGACTGCTGGAAGATTTTTTGGATGCGAGCCAGCTTGAAGTGGCAGGGGTACGAGCCAACGCCTGCCGTGTCCTCGATCGATGAAATCCTCGATGTGGTCGATCGGGATCAGTACGTGTGCCTCTGGGGGTGACTTCCTCTGACAACAACTGGGAATAAGGACCATGCGCCTCGATAAATGGCTTTGGGCTGCCCGCTTCTTCAAGACCCGAAGCCTGGCTAGCGATGCAGTAGATGGCGGCAAGGTTAAGCTGAACGGCGCCGCCACCAAACCGGCCAAGGACGTGAAACTTGGTGACCGCTTGCAGATCCGCGCTGGAGAACAGGATTGGGAAATCGTCGTTCAAGGGTTGAACGAGCAACGCCAACCTGCCTCAGAGGCCCAACTTCTCTATCAGGAAACACCCGATAGCGTTCACTGGCGAGCCCAGGCGGCAGAACTGCGCAAACTGGCCCCTGTGCCTGGCCCGGAACAGAAGGGCCGCCCAACCAAGCGGGACAGACGGCAATTGAGCCGGTTTCGCGAATGCTAGGCAATCGATATCTAGTGAAGTCGGGGCCGCTCACAGGCCAACCGCGGACAACGTGAATGACAGCTAAAATGGGACCGATGATATAAAGGAGGTCTAAGTGAATGGCTCATGCCAAATCCCGTGAAGTGAGTTTGGCGATCAAGACCACCGAAGAATTACTCAAGGGCCTCGACGACCTGCGCGCTGCGTGGAAGAATGATCACTCCACACTACCGAAAGGTCTTTCCTGTTCTGAAAGCAAGGAAGGTCAGTTCATTATGGTGGCAGCGGAATCAGCCTTCGTCACGATCCCTGGGGCATGCGTCATCAAGGGTATTGGCGCCGTCGAACTAGTGACCTTGGCTCCGGTTTTCGAGGAAGGCTCTAACTCGAAAACCCTGATCCTGAAAGCCACGCCCGAGGGCTGGAAGTTCTCCGTCAAATTTATGCCGCCAATTATTCGTGAGAGGAATACAAAAAAACTTTAGCCCTGCCTTGGCATTACCCGAAAAATGGTATGTAGCAGACAAACGCTTCAACTGTTGATTCCGCTGCGAATCATTCCCCATTGAAGTTCCCCCCAGTTTTATCCGCCATGTTGGCGACCAGAGGAGGCCTCGTGGCCAAACCAAACTATCAGTTCGAAAAACGTCAAAGAGATCTCGCAAAGAAAAGCAAGCAGGAAGAGAAACGACGCCAGAAGCAAGCTGCAAAGCCTGAAGACAGTTCGGAAGAGAATGAGACGGCGAGCCCCCCCTCCGTCCCTAGCCCTGAACGCAAATGAAAACTCCCAAACGCCTTGCCGGACTACTCGAAGAGGGCCTCATTGACGAAGTCATCGGGCAATTGATGAGTGGCAAGGAGGCGACCGTTTACGTGGTCCGCTGCGCCGATACCATCCGTTGCGCCAAGGTCTACAAGGACGCCACTCAGCGCAGTTTCAAGAAGAGCGCTTCATATCAGGAGGGCCGCAAGGTTAAAAACAGCCGTCAGGCGCGCGCCATGGAGAAAGGCAGTCGCTATGGGCGCAAGATGCAGGAAGAAGTGTGGCAAAACGCCGAGGTCGATGCCTTGTATCGGCTAGCTTCCGCAGGCGTACGGGTTCCTCGGCCGCACATCTGTTTCGAGGGCGTCTTGCTGATGGACTTGGTGGTAGATGCCGAGGGAAACCCGGCGCCACGCCTGAATGACGTCCAGCTTGACGAAGAACTGGCAATGGAATTTCACGGCATGTTGATCAATCAGGTGGTGCGGATGCTGTGCGCCGGTATCGTCCACGGTGATTTGTCCGAGTACAACGTCCTGGTCGGTGATAGCGGCCCGGTCATTATCGACTTGCCGCAGGCCATCGATGCGGCGGCCAACAGCACGGCAGCCGAAATGCTTGAGCGCGACGTGAATAACTTGCGGACGTATTTCAGCTCCTTCGCTCCCGCCTTGCGGGATAGCCAGTTCGGCAAGGAAATCTGGGGCCTCTACGAAGGTGGTTCGCTGACACCAGAGCAGGTTCTAACCGGCCATGTCGTTCTCGATGAACACCATGCCGATGTCGACGCCGTCCTTATGGAAGTGGAACTGGCCATCAAGGAAAACGAATTTCGCCAGATGTGCCGACTAGCTGCCAAGGTGGCTTAGCGGCTATTGGTCTCTACCAGTTAAACTGGATTTCATTTGCCATCAGGCACCGTCAAAACGGGAACTGTCAGATCAGGTCGCGACTTCTACAAATCAGCGAATGTCAGCTATACGATTTCCTATCAGCCTCTTGCAAGGATTCGCCGCTCATCCCGTGACCTCGGATCAGCATGTTCTTCCCCGTCCTCGCTGCAACCATCGTCGGTGCCGGGCCAGTCAAGCTCGGCGCCATGTCGGTCACCATTTCGTTCCTGATCGGGCGTCCCCGCCGTTGTGGCGAGTTGCGAGGAGCAACGGCTGCGGTCGCGAGCAAGTATCGATGGCGGCTGCCCAAGTGAATGTCTAACCTCGGAATAAAACGACAACCAATGTAACCTTGCCGCATGCTCATGCCAATAATGAATTGCGCGACACGATGACTACTCTCCCTCAACTTCATGCGGATATTGAAGCCCGCGTCCAGGCCATTCGTGCGGGTCATTCCGACTGGCAGTGCCGTAAAGGCTGCGACGGTTGCTGTCGGCGACTTGCCGAAGTGCCCCAACTAACACCGGCGGAATGGAATTTTTTGTGTGAGGGCTTGGCGGCCTTGGCGCCGGACAAACTTGAAAAAATCAGCCGCGATATGGCAACTTTGGCCAGTCAGCAGTCACGTCCTCTCATTTGTCCGCTACTGGATCAATCTACCAACGGCTGTCAAGTCTATACCCAACGACCGGTGGCCTGCCGCACCTACGGTTTCTATGTCCAGCGTGATCTCGGACTGTATTGTCACGACATCGAATCTCGTGTTGCAGGCGGCACCCTGGCAAATGTGGTGTGGGGCAACCACGACGCCATCGACCAAGGACTCGCGCTCCTGGGTGGAATCCGCTCACTGACGGAGTGGTTCGAACATTGGATCACTGCGAAACTCATCATTGAACCGAGGCAACCGGTGGCCGCTAACGACCTGCAGAATGCCAGACAGTGGAGCCCTGGTGCATGATCAGACTGCTGATCGGCCCGTTGATCGCCTACCTCGCCAAGCTCCGCTTTCCGACATTGTTCGGGGTTACCGCCGTGCTGTTCGTGCTGGACTTCTTTATCCCGGATGCGATTCCTTTTGCCGATGAGACCCTGCTGGCGCTTGGGGCCGCCCTACTTGGGAGTTGGAAGAAGCAAAAAAACAAGGATTCGCCGAACGAGGCATCCGGTCACTGACATTTATCCAGATTTCTTCAACCTGTCCTTCGGAAACACACCATGAAAATATTACTTCTCTGGTTGATCAACGCGATATCTCTTCTGGCCGTTGCCTACCTGATGCCGTCCATCGTCGTCAGTTCCTTCTGGGCTGCGCTTGGGGCCGCCCTTCTTCTCGGCTTGGTGAATGCCGTCATCCGGCCGGTTCTGATCCTTCTCACCTTGCCGGCGACCCTGCTCACCCTTGGCCTGTTTATTTTCGTGATCAACGGTCTCCTGTTCTGGTTTGCCGGATCATTTTTCCAGGGCTTCACTGTCGACGGGTTCTGGTCGGGATTCTGGGGGGCGATGGTCTATAGCGTGATCTCGTGGCTGCTCTTGGGGCTGGCGATGCCGGAAAATGACCGATCGACCTGATCAGGGCGGGTTCATCAGAATCGAAAAGACCGTGAACGGTCATGGCGGAATCGGTTTTGCATCATTGCCCTCGCCCCACATCTGGAAATGCTGGCAACTGCACTTCTGTTGGGACATACTATTCGCCAGCAGTTCTTCCCCTGGCCAGGAGTCACGATGCCGATACGAACGGAATTGATCGAACAGTTGCGCGCCAGGCGCGCCAGCCTTACGCAGAACATTGGCGAGAACAAGCTGGCAGAACTGCATGCCAAAGGCCTGTTATCCGCCCGCGAGCGGCTTGACGCGCTCTGTGAAGAAGGCACCTTCCAGGAACTTGGTTTGCATGCGGCACACAATGCCACTCATTTTGGCATGACCGGACGGACGCTGCCGGCAGATGGCGTGATTGCGGGAAGCGGCTATGTCGGCAACACTCAGGTAGCCGTCTTCAGTCAGGATTTCAGCGTTCTTGCCGGTACGCTGGGCAAGATGCAGGCACGGAAAATAACCCGAATCATGCGTCACGCACTGAAGATCGGCGTACCCCTGGTGGCGTTCAAGGACTCTGGCGGGGCGCGCATTCAGGAAGGGGTCGATGCCCTTTCCGGCTACGGCGACGTGTTCTACACCAACGTCCTGCTGTCCGGTGTGGTGCCACAGATCGCAGTAATCTGCGGCACCTGCGCGGGTGGGGCGGCCTATTCGCCAGCGCTGATGGACTTCGTGATCATGACGCGCTCCAACGCCCACATGTTCCTCACCGGTCCCGAGGTTATCAAGGCGGTAACCGGGCGCGTAACGACGATGGCAGAAGTCGGTGGTGCCGAAATGCATGCCACGGTCAGTGGCAACGCCCATTTCATTGCCGAAGACGACGCGCACGCCATCGGCCTGGTCAAACAGATACTTTCTTACCTCCCGGCGAACAACACCGAAGACCCCCCACACGATCTGAGCGTAGCGATCGACGAAATGGATGACCCGGGGATCAACGACTTCATACCCGACAGCGCATCCGAGCCCCTCGACATGTACATCATGATCCGTCGAATTGTGGATCAAGGCGAACTGCTCGAGGTACATGCCGGCTTTGCGCGCAACATCATCGTCGGTTTTGCACGCATCTGCGGGGTCGTCGTGGGCGTTGTCGCCAACCAGCCGATGGTCATGGCCGGCGCGCTTGACCTCGATGCAGCCGACAAGGCAGCCCGCTTCGTCCGGACCTGCAACATCTTCAACGTACCGATAGTCACCCTGGTCGACGTCCCGGGATTTCTGCCGGGGGTCGAGCAGGAGCGAGGTGGCATCATCCGCCATGGCGCCAAGATGCTTTCCGCTTACGGCTCATGCACCACACCCAAGATTACGGTAATCCTGCGCAAAGCCTACGGTGGCTCATACCTCGCCATGTGCAGTCAGGAACTGGGGGCGGACATGGTATTCGCCTGGCCAACCGCCGAAATCGCCGTCATGGGCGCCGAGGCGGCCGTCAATATCCTCTATCGCAAGGAACTTCAACAGACCGAGGATCGGCAGGCCAAAGCTGCTGAACTGGCGCAGGCATACCGCGACGAATTTGCTTCGCCTTACGTTTCGGCCAGCAATTTCTACATCACGGACGTGATCGAACCCGGTGAAACTCGCTGGATGCTGGCCCTTGCGCTGCGCAAGACGCTGGACAAACGTGAACTCAGGCCGGCCAAGAAACACGGCAACATTCCCATGTAATTAGCCGCGCAAGGACAGAATCCATGTTGACTGTCAGCATCGTCAAAGCTCTACAGGTGTACGGCATAGCCATCGCAATCTCGATGCTGGTGGCCTTGCTGATCAAGGTAATGGTCGCGGCAACCGCACGCAT
>Ga0209467_1002432_pt1 | contig 13324 bp, 12 predicted proteins | sample Higcelwee11metaG_FD_187175 | JGI IMG/M metagenome (GOLD analysis project Ga0209467, IMG submission 187175) | Freshwater pond sediment microbial communities from the University of Edinburgh, under environmental carbon perturbations - High... | ecosystem: Environmental > Aquatic > Freshwater >...
TGCCGATTTCCGTTTCGCAGTTTCCCCCAATTCGCATTACCGTCAAATAACATAACCCTTTCGGGCGTTTTACCGTCGAGTTGTTTTGTCTCATTCCTCAACGGGCTCCTAATGTATCACCCTCCCCTCACACTTCCAAATCCTTTTCCCCTTTTCTTGCAGGAAAATTAAAAAAAATCGGTTCCCGCACGTTTCATCAGGGCATCTGCCGCTTAAAAAACATCATTACTACTGCACTGCATATAAAAAAGCCTTTCCGTCAAAAAGAATTATTCATATTGATATGTATATTTTATGTGGTTGTCACACGGCTAAAAAACCCGAAATCATTCAAGCACCGTTATCCGCTGAAGATTCCGAAGCCTCAATCCCCCGAACAGCACTTCATGAAACAAAAGGTTCCGCAGCCGGCACGGCAATGCCCGGTAACCAGCCTACCCGTCACAACACTGCCCTACTGGAACGCCTATCACAGGAATGCGGATTATACCGCAACATTCGAAGCTATCGGCAACGATATCCTTCACGCCCAGGTGGTCACCGATCACGACACCAGTCTTGACTACATGGATAACGAGCTTTTCCAGACGGTCTGCAGCGATCTGGGACTGATCGGGAAAGAGACCTACGTCATCATCAACCTCAACCACATCCGCAAGGTCACGCTTGCCTACAAGAAAGATTTCGCAAACCTTGTCTACAACTGGGGACCGATTTTTTCCATAATGGCGCTCTATAACGTCCACCCCGATATCGCCCCGGTGGCCGAAGGGGTTGCCTCAATATGCCCCGACAACGCCTGCACGTTCATCGCCGCCGATTACCGCGAAGCCATCCTCAGGATCATGGAGTACAAAAACAATCCGGAGCGTTCCTTATGTGAAGACGAGAAGGCGGGCAGCAACGCCTCCGTAAAAAAAGCCTTTCTCAACGCCCTGGCCCGGATGTGCTGGATCAATATGCTTGAACTGCCGGTACCCCTGCCTGCCGCGGACCATGAATATCACCCGCTTTTTCTGGCGCTTGAAGAGCATCGCAAGGACATGCTGGCAAAAGAGGAGGAACACCAGAAGAAAATAGCGCAGATAAAACAGGATGGACAGCAACAGCTGGAACTCAACAAAATCCTGCTGAACGCCAAGCTCGACCTGCACACAAGATATGCCAGCCGTTTTGAGCATGAAACAGACGCCATCAGAAAAACCATCGCCGGGAAGGAAAATGAGCTTGCGCAGATTTCTGCCGCGGTCGAAGAAAAAGCGGGCCTGCTTGGCCGGATGTATGAGCTGATCGAAACGGCGGACATCCGCGAGGAACAGAAAGAGAGTCTGATCGGCCATTGCAGAAAAATGATCGATGCCGGCACCGTCGAACAACAGCTCCGAATGGAGCTGACGGAAGCCGATTCACGTTTTCTCTCCCTGCTTAAAAAGGAACACCCCTCCCTATCGGAAAAAGAGCTCCGCTTGAGCCTGCTCATCAAGCTGGACTACGACACCAGGGAGATCGCCCGCTCGACAGGGCTGTCGAATAGAGGCATCGAAACCGTCAGATACCGCCTGCACAAGAAACTGGGACTGCAGAAACACCAGTCCATGAAACGTCATTTCGCTTCGCTGTCCGAAAAATCCCGGCAGGGAATCTGAGGGCGACGGAAAACCGGCACTCACCGGGTTGCCGCTGCCTGCCCGATCAGCCGGTCAAGGCAGTCGCTGCACACGCAGCTCTCATAACGCGCAGCAAGATAGTCCCGCACGTCCTCCGGAATTTTTTTGCCGGAGCACCAGCACTCGTGCGACAGTGCGCACCGAAACTCCTTTCCGCAAATGGGGCAGACAACCGTCCTGCCGCCGCCGTTCTCCTGTTCGTGGGTATGCATGCTATCGATCCGGATAGTGTTTTCAAAGGGTTACCGTCTGGCGCAGCGCCCTGTTCCAGCCATTGAGGCAGTGCAGGCGCTGCCCGTTATCCATCGATGGCGTGTAAACCCGCTCCCTGCCGTTCAGCCCCTGAAGTTCTCCGGCCGATTGCCAGAAACCGGTCTGCAGGCCTGCAAGAAAGGCGATCCCGAGAGAGGTTGACTCCTTGTTTCGGGGTGTCATAACAGGAATTCCCAGCATGTCGGCCTGGAACTGCATCAAAAACCCGTTATCGACCGCTCCGCCGTCAGCCAGCAGGAACTGCGGAGATATGCCCGTGTCGGCCTCCATGGCCCTGAACACGTCATGCGTCTGATAGGCAATGGACTCAAGTGCAGCCCGGACGATATGGTTCCGGTTCGTCCCCCTTGTAAGTCCTGTAATCGAGCCCCGCACCTCCATGTTCCAGTGTGGCGCTCCAAGCCCGGCAAAGGCCGGGACGATATAGACGCCACCACTGGACGCCACGGCCACGGCCATCTCTGCGGAATCGGCGGCATGCCGGAGCAGCTGCAGTTCGTCGCGAAGCCACTGCACAACTGCACCGCCGATAAACACGGATCCTTCGACGGCGTAGCATGAACGCCCCCCGGCATCGATTGCCAGCGTTGCGATCAGGCCGTTGCGTGACCGGATGCAGCGGTCTCCGGTATGCATCACCAGAAAACAGCCGGTCCCATAAGTGTTTTTAATCATGCCCGGCTCGAAACAGCACTGGCCGAAAAGGGCCGCCTGCTGGTCTCCGGCGACGGCGGCCACCGGAACTCCCTGCAGCTCGCTGATTGCGCTTACGGAACCGAAGTCACCCATTGAAGGCCCTGCTTCCGGCAGCATCGACAGCGGCACGCCGAACAGTTCGAGCAGTTCGCGGTCCCACTGTTTTTCGCGGATGTCGAACAGCAGGGTTCGTGACGCATTGGTATAATCCGTTGCATGAACCTTCCCCCCGGTCAGCTTCCAGAGCAGCCAGGTGTCTATGGTTCCGAAAAGCAGCTGCCCGGAATCGAGTCCCCTATAGCGCTCCAGAATCCAGCGGATTTTCGTGGCGCTGAAATAGGCGTCCAGAGGGAGGCCGGTTTTCTCCCTGATGCGCTCACGCTCCGCCTCGTACCTCCGGCAGATGTCGCTGGTGCGCCGGCACTGCCAGACGATTGCGTTGTGCACCGGTTCTCCGGTATTGCGGTTCCAGATAACGGTTGTTTCTCTCTGGTTGGTAATGCCTGCCGCAACAACAGGAAGGGGGGATACCGACGTCAGTTCCCGGACGGCTGACACGACACCCCGCCATATTTCGAGTGGATCGTGCTCCACCCACCCTTCGGCAGGGTAGATCTGTTCGAGGGGGCGATATGCCCTGGCGTGAACCCGGCCGTCAGGGCCGTAAAGCACGCAGGTGGTGCCCGTGGTTCCCTGATCGATGGCAAGAACAACCCCTTTTGCCGTCACGTCATCCATCTCCCGGCTCCGTTGGGATGAACGTACGCCTGCCCGAAAGAGCCTCGACGTGCCGGAGCACACCCGACACCCGCTCTTCGACGGCAAAAGCCAGGTCGAAATGCTGAACGCTGGTCAGCGGGTTCGGCACGACGATGCAGGCGATGCCGGCAGCATGCGCCGAAGCCAGACCACGCCGCGAATCCTCGACGGCAAGACAGTTGCTGGCATCGAGGCCAAGCCTTTCGAGCGCTTTCAGATAAGGCTCGGGATGGGGTTTCGGGCGGCTGATGTCGTCCTCGGTAATGATGACCTCGAAATAATCGAGCAGGCCGTTATCCCGATGCATCCGCTCCACCTTGTCGAGCGGACTTCCGGTAACAAGGGCGAGCCTGACCTTTCCGGCAAGCTCCGCGAGGGTCTCCCGAACATCAGGAAGCAGCGGAACCGGCCGCTCAAGACAGTGCATGAACGCCTTGTTCCTGCCGTCAAGCACTCGATCGACCATGTCCGGCGTCATACCCAGCTCAAGGGCGATCTCGGAGCTGTGCCTGGCATTACCGAGATATTCGATTCCCCAGTACCGTCGGTCCAGTTCAAATCCTGCGGCCGCAAAGGCATCTCTGGTGAGATCGAAAAAAATCGCTTCGCTGTCGACCAGCAGTCCGTCGTTATCCCATAAAATCGCTTCGATCATCTCTCCATTCTCCCCGATCAGGCCACTTCGGCATGTTCTTTTCTGAACGACCCGGCATAAAGGGTATAGAGTCTCCGGAAAACCCTCCAGAACACCGGATCGGCCGAAATGGAAAAGAGCTGCACGGCCATGCTGCCCGGATTGTTGCGCAGCAGCTCGTTCCGGTAGAGCAGCCGCATCAGGCTGTCCATGGAAAGGGAGCCGGAAGCAGCGACAACCTCGTCAAGCCGCACAATGGCGTCGACCCGGTTTGCCGTTTCGCTGCGGCGGAAAATCGAGAGCGAACGGTCTTCCCCCCTCTGCTCGAGCATAAAATCGACGGCGTCGCCGCTCGAACGCTGAACGGAAACCACGATCGGCCCCTTCAGTTTTTTATCCGATGAACGGCACCGATAGCTCACAACGGGCTTCGTATCGGCGTAACGCAGAAAGGCATCGAACATGGTATCGAGAATCTCCCGGTCCGTGAGGGTCTTGTTCACCCGCATGAGAAAACAGAGCTGAAAGAGATCTTTCAGCATGGCGATCACCACGCCTCCGGCACTGTTGCGTTTCAACACCGAACGGTAATTGCAGAACGCCACGTTGCAGTAAACCATCATCTGCACCAGGGTCGGCGTATCCATGCTTCTGGTCGATACAACCGGGCAGAAGTTGTTGTAGAGATCCCAGTCGAACGAGGTGATGTTCCCTTCGCTTTTGTACTCCTCGAAAATTTTCGTGCCTGGATAGGGGGTCATCGACATGAAAAGCGCCTGCCGGAGGCCAAGCCCTTTGGCAAACTCGGGATAGACAAGGGTATCCTCGACGGTTTCCGTGTAATGGCCGATAATGAAATACCCCTCGGCGCCGATGCCGTTCTCTCTGACAAGCGTTATCGCCCTGGAAACATCGTCGAGCACATTCTTCTTGTTCATCAGTTCAAGCGTTCGGGCATTGGGGCTTTCAATGCCGAGTCCAACCTTGCTCAGCCCTATTTTGCGAAGTTTGCCGAGAATCCGCTCTGCACGGATCAGATCTTTCGCCCTGGTTTCGGTCATGATCCTGAAATTGGTAAGCCCCCGCTCGATCATCATGTCGCAGATGGCTTCGGCACGCTTGATATTGGTGAGAAAATTGGCATCCCAGATCTTGATGAGCTTCTTTTTCTTCGGGTCGTGCAGCCGGGCGAACTCCTCGACCACATTCTCCGGGCTTCTGCCCCTCCAGCCTTTGTGCATGGTGTCGTTGGCGCAGAACGAACACGACCAGGGGCATCCGCGCGAAGTATAGATGGTATCGATGGAGTAGTCTCCTCCCTTTTCGCCGTAGCGCCTCGGACGCAGGCTGCGCAGCGGAAAGGCGATGGAATCGATCTCGCCGATAACCGGCCTCTGACCGGTGTGGACAATCCCTCCGTGCTCACGGTAAGCCAGCCCCGCCACCTCCTTCGAGGGACCTTTCAGCACCAGTTCGCGAAAGGTCGCCTCACCTTCGCCGATGACCACCGCGTCCACACTGGAGTGTTTGAGCACCTCCTCGGGAAGAGCCGTGGGATGAAAGCCGCCCATGACCACAAAAACCCCATGTTCCTTTGCGATTTCAGCAAGGCGGACGGCATTGTTGAAGCAGCCGGTCATCGACGAAATTGCCACAAGATCGACCGGCTGCTGTTTCAGCAGAGCCCTGAAGCTGTCGTACAGACCGTCGTTGTAGTAGTTTTCAGGGATCACCAGACTTTCCACATCATGCTCGACGGCGGCGGCAAGATAGCAGATGCCGATACAGTCGGATATGTATCTGGGAAAAGGGGAGATGACCGCCTGCGGCGCTTCGATGAGGCAGATATTTTTGAAAAATGCCATAATTCCAAGGGTGCTGAATGTTTGCCGAAACTGATACCGGACCTCGTCCATTCCTGTAATCCGGATGCATCCGGAACGAAAAATCCATATAAAAACCGACAGGAGAAGAACGGAGACCACCGGATCTATTCGACAATAACGGTAAACTGTCCGACCATCGAGGAGAGCATGATCAGGGCTTGAGGGACCAAAAGATTGTTATTGCAGTTGGCTATTGCCGCGTACAGGGTGGCATTTTCGTTATGGACAGCGGGCTTCATGTACGGCCCTCCCGTGGCTGCAGAATTCGCGGCCACAGGAAAAACCCTATCGGAAACCTGATCCCTGGAAACAGGCGGTCTGCAGTGCCGGTTCCGGGTTTTGGCCTGCACTACCTGCCCGATTCCTGACAGGCCGGGAAGGGAGAGGAGCGCCTTCAGGGCAAAAACCGCAACACCTATCCGGATGATGACCTGCAGGGGACCCATGGTGCACTTATTTGCATTATATAAACAATACCGTATGTAATATACATGTTTTACCGCTCCCGACGAAAGAACGGCCTCCGGCGGCTCTCTTTCCGGTGCTGGCTTTCCGGAAGAATTTGTACATTCTCAACATAACGGAAACAGGAACATTCCCATGCAGCAGCAATCCCGTGCAAAACCATTACGCTACAGCCGCCAGCGGGAACGGCTGCTTTACCTTCTGCAATCGACCGACACCCACCCCACCGCCGGATGGCTGTACGACATGCTGAAACCGGAATTCCCGAACCTCAGCCTCGGCACCGTCTACCGGAACCTCTCCGTCCTGATCGAACAGGGACTCGTCAAAAAAATCGACTCCGGCAGCACCTTCGACCGCTACGAAGCCAAAACCACACCACACTACCATCTGATCTGCCACGAGTGCGGAACCATCATCGACTTCGAAGAGCAACTCTTTCCCGAGATCGATGCCCTGGTCAGCAAGGCGGCGGACTTTGCCGTCGAAGGGCATCGCATCGATTTTTTCGGAACCTGCAGCGCCTGCCGGACCCGAAACGGGAAGAACTCTTGATTGAACCGGATATTTTTTTTATCCTGTTAACAATAACCATTCCGATTATCATGAATGAACAAAACGACCGGTCAATACGTTATAACAGTATCCCTGACACCTTCACATCACGAAAAAAGGACCCCTCATGAGCGAACAGAGCAAGTGCCCCGTAACGGGCAGAACCGCCGGTAATCCAGTCGCCGGCGGAGGCATGTCGAACCGTGACTGGTGGCCTAACCAGCTGCATCTCGATATGCTTCATCAGCACTCCTCCCTCGGCAACCCGATGGGAGAAGCGTTCACGTACAAAGAGGAATTCAACAAACTCGACCTGGGAGCCGTAAAAAAAGACCTTCATGCTCTCATGACCGATTCGCAGGAGTGGTGGCCGGCCGACTACGGTCATTACGGCGGGCTGTTTATCAGGATGGCATGGCACAGCGCGGGCACCTATCGAACCAGTGACGGCCGGGGCGGAGGAGGCACAGGCAATCAGCGCTTCGCGCCGCTCAACAGCTGGCCCGACAATGCGAACCTCGACAAGGCGCGCAGGCTGCTCTGGCCGATCAAGCAGAAGTACGGAAAAAAACTTTCCTGGGCCGACCTCATGATCCTTGCGGGTAACTGCGCACTGGAGTCGATGGGGTTCAAGACCTTCGGATTCGGCGGAGGGCGCGTGGACATATGGGAGCCGGAAGAGGATATTTACTGGGGCAAAGAGGTCGAGTGGCTCGGAGAAAATCGCTACACCGGAGAGCGCGATCTGGAAAATCCACTGGCCGCCGTGCAGATGGGGCTGATCTACGTCAATCCCGAAGGGCCGGACGGGAAACCGGACCCCGTTGCCGCAGGCAGGGACATTCGCGAAACCTTCGCACGCATGGCCATGAACGACGAGGAGACCGTGGCGCTCGTGGCTGGCGGCCACACCTTCGGCAAATGCCACGGCGTCGGCGATCCGAAGCTGCTAGGCCCCGAACCCGAAGCCGCTCCCATCGAGGAGCAGGGGCTCGGCTGGAAGAGCGGCTACGGCAGCGGCAAGGGGGACGAAACCATGACGAGCGGACTGGAAGGAGCCTGGACGCCCGACCCGATTCATTGGGATATGGGCTATCTCGGCATGCTCTTCAAATACGAATGGGAGCTGACCAAAAGCCCCGCCGGAGCCTGGCAGTGGAAGCCGAAAGATGTTGCCGAGGAGGATCTCGCCCCTGCGGCCCACGATCCCTCGAAACGCGTGCCGACCATGATGACCACCGCCGATCTGGCGATGCGCATGGATCCGGTCTACGGGCCGATTTCACGGCGCTTCCATGAGCATCCCGACCAGTTCGCGGACGCCTTCGCGCGGGCATGGTTCAAGCTGACGCATCGCGACATGGGACCGAAATCGCGCTATCTCGGCGCCGAGGTTCCGGCGGAGGATCTGATCTGGCAGGATCCTGTGCCGCCGGTCGATCATGAGCTGATCGGCGACAGGGAGATCGCGGAACTGAAAAAGCGGCTGCTTGCCTCAGGCCTGACCATTCCCGAACTGGTATCGACAGCCTGGGCTTCAGCCTCGACCTTCCGTGGTTCCGACAAGCGCGGCGGCGCCAACGGGTCTCGCATCCGGCTCGCTCCGCAGAAGGAGTGGGAGGTCAACCACCCGGAACAGCTGCAGCGGGTGCTGCACAGGCTTGGTGAAATCCGTGACCTGTTCAACGGCGAACAGGCTGGCGGAAAGCAGGTTTCGCTTGCCGATATGATCGTGCTGGGTGGCTGCGCCGCCGTCGAAGAGGCCGCCCGGCGTGCCGGCAACGACGTAATCGTACCCTTCACGCCCGGCCGCACGGATGCCTCGCAGACAGAGACCGACGTGGAGTCGTTTGCCGTGCTCGAACCGCTCGCTGACGGATTCCGCAACTACGCAAAACGAAAATACAGTGTGACGCCGGAAGAGATGCTGGTCGACCGCTCGCAGTTGCTGACACTCACCGCTCCGGAAATGACCGTGCTTCTGGGCGGCCTGCGCGTGCTCGGCGTCAATTTCCGGCAGTCGCCGCATGGCGTTTTCACCAGACGTCCGGAAACGCTCACCAACGACTTTTTCGTGAATCTGCTCGACATGGGCATGGAGTGGAAACCGGTCTCCCATGAGCACGACACGTTCGAAGGCCGGGACCGCAAAACCGGCGAACCCAGGTGGAGCGCCACCCGCGTTGACCTCATCTTCGGCTCGAACGCAAGGCTTCGCGCCATCTCGGAAGTGTACGGAAGCGATGACGCACAGGGGAAGTTCGTGCAGGACTTCGTGGCCGCCTGGAACAAGGTGATGAATCTGGACCGCTTCGACCTTGCGCAAGCATGACATGAACCGATATACCGGCACCATGCGGGCCTTCCCGGCAGGGAAAGCCCGCATGCCGGATCGATTTATTTTATCTTCCCGCCCCGGTAGAGAAACAGCGAAACCCGGTCGTTCCTGCGGATGGCCGCCTTGACCGACTCCACATTCCTGTCGCACTGCAGAAGCGTTTTCCATGAAAGCAGATGGCGCTCTTCGTGAAAATCGGAGTTGCCGATATAGTTGAATTTTTTCAGCCCGACAACATTGAACAGGTCGTCGCGGTTGGCAACCTCCCACGCGTCGAACATGGTGACAAGCCGCTCGTGGTTCTCCCAGAGATAGAACGAAGGATCGTCGCCGGAATGGTTCCTGATGTAGGGATGGCAGGCAACCGAGATCCCCTGCTGCCTTCTGATGCAGGCGATGATCTCCTCGACCGACAGATCGGGCGAGATATACTCCTTGATATCGATGGCGAGAATATGGTAGCGTGATGTATTGTTGGTCAGTTCGACACCGGGAATAAGCAGCATGTTGTACCGCTCCCACGCGATGCGCGCCGCATCCCACAGCTCTTCCTGATAGATGCGAAATTCAGAACTGTCCATGACGTAAAGGTCCGAAACCGGTTTGCCGGAACGCCGGATACTTTCGGTGTCGAGCACGTGATCGGTTATCGCTATGACGTCGAACCCCGCTTCGCCGTAGAGCGAAACAACCTCGCCCGGCGAGTACTCTCCGTCGCTCCAGGTCGTATGGATATGAAAATCACAGTAAAGCCATTGCATAGGGTTCCAGCTACGTTAGAAAGCCTGAACGTTATGCGCGAAAGGTACGCAATGCACTGTTGAGGAACGGTGACCGGGAGGTGACGACTGTGCAAACTTTTCGCCGGGAAGCACGCCATTCCGCCATGGACAGGGCTGCATACCGAATCATCGGCGGCTAATGGGCATGCGTTTTTGCAGGCAGCATCGCCCTTGCCACCAATGCGACAAGCACCAGTGCCGAGAAAACGGCAAGAGGACCGATCTCCTCATGGACTGATGCCGTGAGCCAGCCGGTGATGCCGATACCGAGCGAAGCGTACAGCGCATTGAGGGCGATACCGGCAAGGAACGACATCACGACGATCACCGCGACATAGACCACAGTGGCCCGTTTGCCGATCAGTCTCGCAATGACCGTGATGGCCGCTGCATTGGTTGCCGGCCCGGCCAGCAGGAACACCAGCGCTGCGCCGGGCGATATACCCTTCAGGGCAAGGGCGGCCGCGATGGGCGTCGAAGCCGTTGCGCAGACGTAGAGCGGCACGGAGATGGCGAGCATGAGCAGCATGGAGAGATACTCGTTCGACAGGTAGCGGCTCACGATTTCAGGAGAGAGAAACACGGAAATCACCCCGGCAAGCAGGATGCCGAAAAACAGCCATCCGCCGATATCCTTCAGGAGATCGCCGAACGCGAAGCGCATGCCTTTCACGAATTTCATGGCCACGCCATCCGGTTCCGGCTCCCTGTGGCTGCAGCAGCAGCCTGACGAGCATGCCTCCTGCGGTTCCGCCACCGCATCCGAGGCTCTTTCAGTGCCATCGCTCCCGAAATACCTGTCGGTAAAGGAGACCGCGATGCCGGCCGCCACGGCGGTGAAAAACGCAACAACCGGGCGGATAATGGTCATGAGCGGATCGAGCAGGGCCCACGAAACCGCGATGGAGTCGACGCCGGTCTCGGGCGTCGAAATGAGAAACGAGGTGATTGCGCCTTTTCCCGCACCCTGCTTTTTCAGGCCCGCTGCGGCGGGCAGCACGCCGCAGCTGCAAAGGGGAATGGGCACGCCCATGGCCGCCGCCTTGAAAATGGATGCCGTGCCACCGCCGCCGAGATGACGGGCAACGAAATCGTCCGGAAGAAAAGCCTTCAGGAGACCGGCCACGAAAAAGCCAAGCAGCACGAAGGGCGCCGATTCCAGCAGCACATTCCACGAAGCAACGAAAACGGCTATGAGAGCATCGATAACAATATTCATGACAGCAATAGTTATTTCTTACGTATTCTTATATGATAATATGTTCATATATAAAACAAAAAGGAGCCCCTGAAAAGCAGCTATCTCCTCAACTCCCGCACATGCTCCGAGCCCATGCGGACAAGTTCCGATATATGCTCGTCGTCCAGGCTGTAGAGCACATTCTTTCCCTGCTTGCGCGATTTCACGATTCTTGCGTCGCGCAGCACCCTGAGCTGATGCGACACCGCCGACTGGTTCATGCCGAGCAGCGCCGTGATGTCGCACACGCAGAGCTCCGAACGGTAGAGCGCATCGAGTATGCGGATTCTCGTATTGTCGCCAAGCACCTTGAAGAGCTGCGCGAGTTCATCGGCACGCACGTTACCGAGCATCTGGATGCGCACCGATTCGACAACCTCCGGGTGGATGCACTGCTCCTCGCAGCGGTCGTGTTCATGTTCCTGCACTCGAAATCCTGTTTATATATGAACGATCATTCATATGATAACGAATTATAGCCATCCTGTCAACAAAAAAATGAGACCCGAAAAATATCCTTTGTCCTCCTGAAACAATCCTTCTTGAAACGGAGGGCGGGTTTTCCTGCCCGCCATTAATTCCATCATCTCTCCATTGCAATGGCGGACAGGAGTGTCCGCCCTCCTTTAATCGAATCGCGATTGCATCAGGAAACCAGATACCCCCACACGGTAACTCTTCTTTTCACCGGAGCCCGGTTATAGGCGAACACCTCCACGTAGGGACCCATCACCGGTATGCGGGCGATGTAGGTGCTGACGTTGTGCGGACTGCCGTGCCAGCTTCCCCTGCCTGAAACTTCGATAAAATTGGTGCCCTGCGGACTGGTCACGTTCTCTTCGAGGTTCACGTAACGCCGCGAGGCCAGCTTGCCGTTTTCGTCGAACGCGAAGGTAACGCCGAGATCCACCGGAGGCTCATCGCTCTTTTCCTGATTGAAGCGTACGAAAATGTTCAGATAACTGTACCCGATCACTTCAGAGTAAGGCGGGATGCTGAGACCCATACCGGGGGCAATTTCCTGATCGGTCATGAACTTCACAATACTGGTGCAGACAGGCTCGCAGGGCTTGATAGCTTTGGTTTCCGGCATCGGAGTCTCCGTTTAGGGTTGGTGTGTAACGTGCAACGAAAAACAGGAACGGCTCCTCGAAAAACCTGCTGCGGAAGCCTATTTCAGAGGAGCCTATAAATAACCTGAAAAATAACCTCTTCCGGCGTCATTCACAACGAGCGCTCCCCTTTACGTTGAGCTTCCTGCCGATTGCGAATGCCTGTTATGCTGATATATCGTGCGCAGAAATACTGAAAAAAACAGGCGATTACCTACATTAACAAGAACCGGCATGATGGGTTATATGGGCTCTCTCCCGGCATTGTTATTCCCCGGGAAACAAAGAACGAAACGCTGATGGCAAACAAGAACGGCAATGGAAAATCCCTCGAATCCTGGATATGGGATGCGGCATGTTCCATCCGTGGCGCAAAGGACGCGCCGAAATACAAGGACTACATTCTCCCGCTCATTTTCACCAAGCGCCTCTGCGACGTCTTCGACGACGAACTGAACCGCATTGCCGCCGAGGTCGGTTCACGCCAGAAGGCTTTCGAGCTCGCCAGAGCCGACCATAAACTGGTTCGCTTTTATCTGCCCCTCGTTCCGGACGATTTCGAGCAGCCGGTCTGGTCGGTCATACGCATGCTCTCCAGCAAAATCGGCGAAAGTGTCACCAGCTACATGCGGGGCATCGCCAGAGAAAACCCGCTCCTGCAGGGCATCATCGACCGCGTGGACTTCAACGCAACCACGCATGGCCAGCGCGATCTCGACGACGACCGACTGTCCAACCTCATCGAGGCAGTCAGCACCAAGCGGCTCGGCCTCGACGACGTGGAGGCCGACATTATCGGCAAGAGCTACGAGTACCTGATCCGCAAGTTCGCCGAAGGCGGCGGCCAGAGCGCCGGCGAGTTCTACTCCCCTCCCGAGGTCGGCACCATCATGTCGCGGGTGCTCCAGCCCGAGCCC
>Ga0209467_1002435_pt1 | contig 13306 bp, 12 predicted proteins | sample Higcelwee11metaG_FD_187175 | JGI IMG/M metagenome (GOLD analysis project Ga0209467, IMG submission 187175) | Freshwater pond sediment microbial communities from the University of Edinburgh, under environmental carbon perturbations - High... | ecosystem: Environmental > Aquatic > Freshwater >...
TTTCCCATAAGGGTTACGGAAAAATTTTCGTCCATATAGGCGGTACCACGGAGGTCAATATCCTGGTTTGCTGCATTCAGTGGGCTGAATTCATCATCCCAATAGGTGGCATAATCGGCATTGATATCACCGTGAACAACAACTTCGGCGGCCATGGCCATGGAAGCGGACATAAAAACTAAGGGTAAAATCTGCTGCTTTCGCATGAGGTTCCTTTACTAATGGGAATGAAAAATCCCTTTCGACTGCAAAAATAGAAATATGCGCTTCCTTAAACCAGCAAACGCATTTTAAAATACAACAAAAATGGACGCAATTTTATTTGCGTCCATTAAAAAATCATAAATCATCAAAAATTAGAAGGATAGAATGACTTCGGAACCGAGGCCGAAATAAGGATCTGTATTGTCGATGTCGCTACCGATTCTAAAGGAACTCTGTCCCCAGATAGACCAAGTGAATCCTTCGCCGAGAGCGAAGTATGCGGTAGGTACGGTCCAGATTTCGCTGAGATCAGCATCGGAGTCGGTAGTCATTGTGTGGTATTCCAAAGGAAGACCTACGCTGAATACGGAATTGAAGGCATAACCAGGTTCCACATAGAAGAACATCCATTCTGGAACGCTGATGATCGTTGGGTCTTTGTCGTCTAAGATTGCCACAAAGGCGGTAGCTGCAAGAGAAACAGAACCAAAGGATAAAATGGGCTCTACCGCAATCGCGTGGCTGAGTTCATCGCCTTTGTCTTTGTAGGCGCCATAGGCGATTTTGATCTTCTGCCCACTGACTGCAATCGTTCCATCTAAACCAGCGCGGAGCGAATAAGTGTCTTCTGCTTGGTCACTGGAATACAATGCAAATGGTTTTACGTTGCTTTCGCCGAAGACTAGATCATAAGCACCGTACACTCGGTAGGTGGATTTGGTATCAGCTCCGGCAGCGAGGCTTGCTCCCTTATAATTGGCTTCCAATCCGCGGAAGCCTGTCTCTTTGAGGCCCACGGCATAAGCAATGGCGCGTTTGTAACCGTAGTAATTAAATTGTCCTGCCGTGTAGCAGAGATCTCCAAAACGAAATTTTAAGTCCTGTGTTGCCTGGATGTTGGCTATAAAACCGTCATAGGTGAGTCCTGTCCAACGATTTTCTGCATCAGAACCCTGTGCTGGCACTGTACCGCCTGTAGGCCCAGTGGTATAGCTTGTCGCATAGATATCTACGGATACTTTGTCATTGACTTTTACCGTTGCCGTCAGGTCGAGTTCATGATTCGCCTGTAAGTCCAAATTTTTGGAAGTTGTGTCGAGGTTGTAATACCCGGCGACATCGGCATCAAGAAATCCACTGAAACTGACTTCGGCTGCAGAAGCGGCAGTCCCGAGAATTGCAAGCCCCATAGCTGTAGTGGCGAAGTTAAAAACTGTTTTCATCTTTTCTCCTTGTTGTATGATGAGGAAGTTTTCCTGTACGGACTCTAGCAATCTCTGTGCCACTTTGAAAAAGAGCAAAAACAGCACTTTTACTTTCATTTTTGTCGTTATGTCTTTTGTTTGAGGCTTTTTTTGTAAATTGAGAGCTTATGAAAACCAATTTGTGCTTTTTAGTGTGGTTGTCGGTGAGCCTATTCTTAGGTTTGGGAACGGTGATGGCGCAGAATGCAGACTCTATCATGGCAAAATCGACTCAATGGTTTGATGCCAGCCGGGGTTGGAGTTTAGACTTTAAAGTAACGGTCTATTATGCGAATTCTCCAGAAGTTGCAACGCAGCAAGGTTCGCTGCTGGTGGGCGATAAAAATCGTTTTCGCCTCACCATTCCTGGGATTGTTTTTTATAGCGATGGGACTACCGTGTGGCAGTGGAATAAGGACCAGAAACAAGTCCTTATAAAGTTAGTGGAAGATCTTTCCTCTACCTTGCACCCTTCAGAATTGTTATTTAAATACTTGAATTGTAAGGCAACCGCAGTTAAAAAAGACATCTGGCAAGGGAAGTCCATTTATGTCTTGACGCTAGATCCATCTAAATATGGCAAACAATTCAAAGCCATGGAGGTCTGGCTTGCCGCTGCCGATTATTCTCCGGTGAGGTTGAGTACAACGGATTCTATGGATAACCAGTCTTGGTATGACATCTCCAAATTGAAACGCCAACAAAAAATAGCCGATGCCGAATTCCTCTACAAGAGTGTTAAAGGCGTTGGCGAAATTGATATGAGGTAACGCCCCCGGCGATATGAGTAAAATTTTCTTTTCCCTTTTGGCTTTGACCGCTCTCACTTTTGCCGCAGAAGATCGGTTGGTGAGTAATTTCACTTTTGCCGTGGGGAAGGGGTCTTCCACGGGCTCTTTGTGGGTGCTTTCTCGTGGCGATGCGGGGAGTGGACTTACTTTATTGACGCTTTCACCCAGTGCGACAGGGGTTCATGCAACGGGTATGGCTCAAGAATTTTTGGGCGATGAAGAAACCCCTGTGCAAGACGGCATTTTTTCGGATCTCACGGCAGAACATCGTCGTACGGTTTCTGCTTCTGCAGGGGCTTTGGGGTGGGTGCTTCCGCTTTTTTCTATTAATGATTCCGCAAGTAGCTTTATAGAACCCGCGGGTATTCTTTCTTCCCGGGCAATTAATTCTGTCTATTCTACTTCTTTGGATGTTCCTACAGCGAATATTGATGCAAATTATCTAGCCCCCATGAATCAGGCGGTGAGTGGTCTTGCGTATGATTCTACGACTAAAGTTTTGTGGATTGCTCGCGGTATTTTGGGACTTACCCGATATGATATTTCCAGTGGGGCGAGTAATGCTCGAGTGGGCTATTATGTGATCAATGCCGCAGGACTTAAAATAGACACTCTCACCTCACAAAGTTCCATTGATGGAAAAAAGAACCCTTCTGTGTTTGGACTTGCATTACACCCGGAAACGTCTGCGCTTTGGCTTGCGACCGAACGAGGTTTGTATCAAAAGGTGAGAACGGCAAATACACTGACCAAGTTGAATATCCCTGCCTTGGATACGGGGCGTGTTACAGGGGTTTGGATCGGTGGTACTCCGACGCAAATTATTGCTGAGACTTCGGTGCGTTCGGGCTCTAGCACACAAAGTCATCTTTGGCGTTCTTGGAATGGGGCCCCATTTAAGGAAGTGGTGTTCAAGGATACTGTGGGTAAAGTGCAGAAAAATATTTATGATAAGGCCGATTATAGTGTGAGTGCAATTGCTTTTGTGGGTTCTCTCGCCTTTTTATCGGTGCAGACGATTGAAGGCTCGATCAGCGGTCTTTTGAAACTCGATAGCAATGGGGCTATTCCATGGGATAATGAAAATCAGTGGCTGTACGCTCTTGATGCGGGCGTTGTGGATCGGTCGACGACAATTACTTCTGTGAGCGCTTTCCCGTTGACTGCGAGTGTAAAAGGAATTGCGGTGAGTACTTATGGTGCTGGCATTTCCGTTTCAGCGGATACAGGCAAAACGTGGTCTTACATTTTGAATCAAGCTGCAGTGAATGATAATTTGGGCTCCATTCGAATGGTGCCTTCGGTGATTGTCGCTGGCGGAACTGCGCTTGTGGCCTACAAAGTCGGCAAAGATGCAAACATTACGATTGAAATTTTTAGTTATGATATGCGCAAGGTTCGAACGATCGTGAAAAGTGTTTTTAGACCAGCGAGTTCCACGCGGAGTTCGCTTGCCACAGAAGACTTCTGGGATGGTTACGATGATCACGGTCGTGCGGCCACCATGGGAATTTATTATGTGCGGGTCAAGGACAACCATGATCATGTGGGCTGGGGGAAGGTGATGACTTTGGGAGGATCCCGCCGATGAAACGTTTAATTTGCTTCTTAATTATTTTAGGCACGGTATCCTCTTTTGCCGATAAGAAGGCGATGCTTGGGAGTTTTGATGGCTTTGTGGAACGCATGGGTGCGGGTACGCGCGAACTCGGTCGTGGTAACACGGGCACCGCAGATACTGCCGCTCAACCTGCTGCTTTTTGGAACCCCGCCATTCTTGGCTTTCGGACAGAATTAAGTTATTCTCTTCATGCGGAAAAGCGAGATTTGGATCGTACCGGTGGATCTCTTGGCATCGAAAATCGTGTGGGTTCGCGCATGGGTATTGGTGCTGCCGTTTTATATCGGGGGGATGTGGCATTTGATGTGATTAATGAGGATGATGAAAAAGTGGGCACTGCGAGCCCGTATTTTACCATGGCATACGTGGGTCTTGGCTATCGGATTTCTCGTAAAGATGCGATAGGCCTTTCGTTTTCTATGAGCTATGATAACCTAGGTGTGTCCGGCTATTATGATGATGTTGATTTGGTGGATGGTTATCAGAGCCCTGTTACTTTCAATTTGGGATGGGTACGTCAATGGGACGAAAAATGGTCCACCTCTGTGGTGATTCGCAATTTGAGTTTTAGTAGAAATTTATCTGCAACATGGACAAAAAATCCTAGTCAGGACAATTCTGTAGCTTCGACAGAAGGGGTGCGTCCCAAGGTTTTACAAATAGGTCTCGGTTATCGATCCACCATTTATGGAATGCCTGTTTCGAGTTGGATGGAAGCCATTGATTACCAAATTGCAGATACACTTTTAGCCTTTGATCCTGATTTGCACGTTTGGACTGGACGTGTGGGCGTAGAGTGGGAAGCCATTCCTAATGGGACTCTCCGTGTCGGTATGGATGATGCGGACTACATGATTGGAGTGGGGTATCGGTTTGAAATTCGCGTGAGTAAGACTCGTTTACCCTTTGATGTAAGTTATGCGCTTCTTTATGAATCAGAAGCGGGTCTTTGGAATCCCTTGAGTTTTGGTATCAAGGGTCGAATTCCATAAGCTTGACAGGCAAACTGGATTTTTCAACTTAACTATATTCGTTTCTATGACAACAGATAACAATTTTCACGAATTTACCAAAGCGGAACCTCGGTGGCAGAGAAAGAAAGAGGAACGACCTCAAGAAATTTTAAGTGCCGCATTGGAACTCTTTGTCCAGCAAGGCTTTTCTGCAACAAAGGTGGAACAGGTAGCGCGCAAAGCGGGGGTGACACCGGGTACCCTTTACGTTTATTTTGAAAATAAAGAAGCACTTCTGAAAGCGGTGGTCAAGGAAGGTCTGGGGCCGATTCTTTCTTTCGGAAATAAATTTTTGGATGAGTATACAGGAACTCCAGAAGATTTGGTCTATCAATTGGTCAATCAATGGTGGGCTTTGATGGAAAGTGAACATGTGGCGGGTCTTCCCAAGTTGATGACCGCTGAATCCAGTAACTTCCCTGAACTTGCTCATTTTTACATCGAAGAAGTGCTTACCCACGCTTTAGATATGATTCGTCGCATTTTGCGATACGGTATTGAACGAGGGGCTTTTAAAATTGACGATGTGGATATGATGTCTCGTGTTATTATGTCTTCTTTGCATGAGCCCACGGTGAACGCTCATTCCTTTGCCATATTTGACAAGGAAAAAATGGACATGCAGAAGTATCTCAATCAGCTCACACGATTGATTCTCAAGGGTATTACCTAATTGTCTTTTGACCTATGATTCATTCGATTCATCTTGCTTCGGTACGCAACCTGGAGGACATGGATCTCTCGATTGGAGATGGGGTCACTGTCATTAGTGGCAGAAATGGTGTTGGGAAAACGACGATCCTTGAGGCTGTCCATTTGCTTTGCCAAGGATTTTCCTTTCGCAGTCGGGACTTGCGGGATTTGATTCGTTGGGATTCCCCGGAAATGATGATGCGAGGCGAATTCATCCTCAATGAGGTTCAGTCAGTTCGCGCTTTTCGCTTGAATCGGTCTCAATCGTTGGTGGCCAAAATTGATGGTGTGGAATGTAAAAGCCTCTCGGCATTTTTTGGATCCTCTCCTGCGGTGATTATGGAACCCGCCGATATTGAACTCGTTCGTGGTGCGCCCGAAGAACGGCGCCACTGGATGGATGAAATTCTCTGCTTCCGCAAAGCTTCGAATATGGATACGCTTCGACGCTATCGCCGTATTCTTGCGCAGCGCAATCAATGGCTTAGACAAAATCGGCAGGGGTCATCGTGTGCCGTAGGGGGCGAAGCGCTCCTTCAAGTACTCACGCACCAACTGATAGACTTAGGAGCTGATATTTGGCGTGAACGTCTGGAATTGGTGTACGAAGTTTCTGGGATTATCTCCGCCTATTATAAAACGCTCGCCAATGGTACAGACGAAATTACCTGTGGCTACAAAAGTGCGGTCGTTTCGGATCAAGTCCCGATGGATATCGAAACCGTTAAACTTACCTTTGCCGAAAAATTAGAATCTTTGGAATCCGCGGAGCGCCTTCAGGGAGTCACTCTTGCAGGGCCCCATAAAGATGATTTTACCCTCTGTTCTTCTGGGCATGAGCTTCGTTCGGTGGGCTCTCAAGGGCAATGTCGCTCCGCAGCGATTGCCATGCGCTTTGCTTCTGTAGACGTTGCCAATACACACCTGATTTCGCCAGTGCTTTTATTAGATGATGTTTTTGCAGAATTGGACCTTGTGCGTCGAGGGGCCGTTGCTGACGTGATCCGTGAAAAGAAATGCCAAGTGCTTGTCGCAACGCCAAGGGCAGAAGATCTTCCTTTCACGCCCGATCACGAGATTCGTATGCAATAAAGTTATTGGTGTTTCTGTTGCTCCAATAATTTTTTCGCTTGAGCGGCCAAGATATCGTGATCTCCTAATTCGATCACTTTTCCCAAACGTTTAATTCCTTCCTCTGGTTTCAAATTATATCGTATTCGTAATTCTCCAATACGGTACAAACTTTTGCGCACCAAAGATTCCTCTTTTTCGATCGTTAGGGCCTTTTCTAAAAGGTTAATGGCTGCTTCTGGAACATTCTTTTCTGTCGCTGTGCAACCCCATTCCAGCCATTGAACACTCGATATTTCTAAGAACAAATTAGGGTTCACCATTTTTGACGCCGTTGACTTTAGATATTCTACATCCAAAGGGAACTCTTGTAATAGAGCACTAAAACCACTGATGAGCAATCGAGAGGCGATTATGTATTCGGCTTGATTTGCGGCGGAAAAACCGGCATCAATTTCGGCCCGGGCTCTCGCTTTGCGCTCTGCAATGGGATCTCCACTCTTTTTTTGTAAGACCGCATTTAATTTATCTTGAGCGAGTTCTTTTTGGCTCTTTTTCCGAGGAGGCATTTTGCGTCCTAAAATTATGCCGCTACCAAAAAATACGGGGGTAAGGAAAGTCACAAACCCGAACAGATTCGGATTCACGGTCCAGTTCACTAACATGTCTAAAAAGAGAAAAATGCCACAAGTCACAATGATTGGTTTGGGGACGGTAAAACGGACGCGCTCCATGGAGGCTGCTCCTAAGAGGAGTGCTAAAGAAAGACTCCCTCCCATGAAAGGCATATCGGCATAGCGATCGAAATAGGAAAAAGGCAAAGTCACAGAAAAAATAACTCCGCCGAGGATTACATTTCCAAGAAAAATGCCGAAAGTGGGTAGGGCTCCCCAGCGTTTCTCAAGAAAGTACATGGTAAAAAGGAACCCACCGATGAAAATCAACAGGGAAAAAAATCCGGGGAACAGAAGCCAGTAAGTAAGGAGCGCTTGAATGTTTCCTTCGTTGGGAATAAAAAACAGATTATACTCGAGTAGTTTGTCTGTGTATCCCTTGATCCATTTGCTAAGCTCTTGTTGATAGAGCTCTTCACTAGGAGCTAAGCCTTGTTTGAGTATATAATCTGCTTTGCCTCCGGTTTCCCACCATTCACGAAATTCCGTTTTCATTTGTGCAATGCGTTGTTCTGGCACGAGCGGAGGATTTTTTTCGTGATATTTTTTGAGATAATCCGCGAGTTCTTCTTGGTAAATTTGTTTTGACGGCGTGATTCCTATCGATTGGAATTTTTGCGCGCCTTCTTTTTCCCAAAAATCTGCAAAACGATTTTCAGCTCGGTTTTCACGGAACGATTGGAGAATAGAAGGTTGCCACCAGATAAAACAATTAAAAACAAATAGGGCAAAAGCGAATAACACATACCATGTGTATGGATAATGTCGCGCGTTTTTGATTTGGGTTGCAATGAAATTAAGCATACTCTGAATATACTTTCGATGAATACTTATTCATTCGATAAGTTGCTTAACGACACCTCTAAAAATTCTTTTTCTATGGAATCGACGGTGACACATCGCAATAGTTCGTCGCTCAAAGTGGCGAATAACGTCATTATTAGCCACTCTTCGCTTCTGCTCTTGCTCGGTCTCACTCGATTCCATGACCGCAAACCAATTTTTAGAGGTGCCCTTAAAAAGGATATTCTAATTTGGAATTAGCCTTGATGTTCGCCTTTGTATTCTCGGAGTTGATTCCAGAGAAAATCAGTATTCACATCACGGTAACCCAAGGCATTGACGTGTTCGCGAAGTTTGTGAGCGATGTTAAATAAATTTTCGCTCTTCTGCATTCGTTCGAAACTATCAAATGTGGTAAGCTGATTAATCCACTCACGAATTTCTGGAAATCTCGGATTATCAAAAATATTTTCACGGCCAGTGCGGATGTGTTCCAAGTAGCGTTCTGTGATGTGATAGTCATCTTCGATGAAAATCTTCATGGCATCCGGGAAAGGATTCTTGCCTGTGAGATATTCATGCATAATCACACCGAAGCTAAAGTAATCTACGGAACTCGAGAGATTTTCTCCCATGACCGCTTGTTCGGGAGCACTGTAGCAAGGCGTGAGTTGTCCACCGTATTCGGTGACGCTTTCTCGAAGCTTTGCTTGAGCATATCCAAAATCACAAATCAAAATTTTATGATTGTTAAGGTGTTCTGGATCTTGGCAGAACATCAAGTTCTTAGGCTTTAGATCCTTGTGAACCACCTGATAATAGTGGAGTTGACTGATGGTATTTGCAAGGTACGCAATGCGGGCAATTCGCACAATCATTTCATCGTCATCAATAGACTGTTTAAACGTCTTGTCGAGAGAACAACCCTTAATAAATTCCATCTTAAGGTAAGGCAAACGTCCGGCGAGTCCTCCGCCGAAGCTTTGCACCACGCCTTCAATATTGGTCGCTCGAATCAAGTTGTTAATGCGAATTTCATCTTGGAATGAACTCGTGATCATATTCAAACGATGCAGACGATTCTTTCCAGGAGGAACCCAATACTTGCAAATTTTTACAACGATTTCGCGTTCTGCATAATGGGAGGCATCGCCGCCTCTTGCAATCCAATGCTTGGCTCTGAAAACATCATTGGTGCCATCCATATTGAGACGTTCTAAAAGATCAATTTGTTCAACAGCACCACTGTGGAGGTAAACTGGATTATGATCAAACCACCATTGATATTCATTAATGGTATAATGTTCACGCAAGGCGAGCTGGCGTGAAAACCGATCAAGAAGTTCTGCTATTTTATTTTGAATCACGGGCCAAATGTAATTAAGCCTAGGCTTCGCGACAAGTCCGGTTGTTTTTACTTCAAACTACTGAACGCATGAAATCCCCCTGTAGAGGGTGTTTTCTTTTTGACTCGCTCCAGTTCCGAGGTAATATATTTATAAGCATCTTCGACAGAATCGCTAAAATGCAAGATTTTCATATCATTTTTATCAATCATCCCTGTTTCTGCCAAAAAGTCCCAATTAATAAGTTTTTGCCAGTATTCAGTTCCAAAAAGGACTACGGGCATCACCTGATAGAGTTTATGTGTTTGAATCAAGGTTAACGCCTCAAACATTTCATCCAGAGTTCCAAAACCGCCAGGAAAGACAATCAGAGCCTGAGCCCTGAATAGGAACCAGAATTTGCGAATGAAGAAATAGCGGAATTGCATGTTCAGTTCGGGCGTGATGTAGGGGTTCGCGTGTTGCTCGAATGGAAGTTTAATGTTGAACCCGATAGAGGGTGTGCCTACATCGGAGGCCCCGCGGTTCCCTGCTTCCATAATGCCTGGGCCACCACCCGTGCAGATAGCATAACCTTCGCGACGCGCATTGGCCCATTTGCCGAGGCGTTTGGATAGTTCATGGCAGGCATCGTAGTATTTGGCCACTTTGGAAAGACGATCTAACTTTTCAATCTCTTTGGGATCTTGTGCTTTTTTGCGTCTTTTTTTGATTTCTGAGGTGGAGAGTGTGCGTGCGGAACCGAAGAAAACGATGGTGTTGCGAATATCTTCTTTGGCGAGAGTCGTATCGGGAGCGAGAAATTCGGAGAGAATACGGACTTGGCGTCCGGCATCGCTTTCCAGAAAGACAATATTTTGGTGCGCTAAAAGAGGCTCTGGCGTTTTACGTGGCATAAAAATCCTTATTTACAGAAAAACAAAAGAAAACACGTTTACTTTCCCACAAAATATGCTTTTTTGTCGTGACAGGACTTAAAAAATCCTTATATTTAAGCCATGTTAGTGAAAATATGGACGAATACATTTATTATCACGGGTGAGATCGATACCATGCGCGATGAGCGTTTGACCGATTATATTCGCGAGAACAAAGAGTTTATTGCCGTGACTCAAGTCAAGGTAACGGACCGCGAAGGAAAAGATCTCTTCCGCACTCACTTTCTTAATGTGAGCACGGATCATATCGAGATCATTCTACCCGCTGAGTAGGAATCGCCTCCTGAGAGGATCTCTACTATAGTGCTGTGATCCCTGTTCAGGAAAGAAATACTCTCCGTTGATTTTTCTCTCCGTGAGTTTTCAATAAAATCCGGAGAGAAGTTGTTATAAAACGGATTTATAACGTCTCCAAAAAAAGACCATAATGTATGATTTCAGGGGTGAATATTACATAAAGGAAATATTTTCTTCTCTTCTTGTCGTGCCGATGACTTCGCGCCGTTTTTTTTACTCAAAGCCTCTTTTGTTTTTCGTTTTCTCTCTTAAAATAGGGAATACTTTGCTACTTTTTGCGATGAATTTTAAGAGGTAAATCCTATGGATACCCAGGCGAAAGAAGCCGGCATTTTTACTTCCACTGTTGACTTTGTGGTCAATTGGGGAAGAAAGAACTCTCTGTGGCCGTTTCCTTATGGAACGGCGTGTTGTGCCATTGAATTCATGAGCACGGAATCATCTCGTTATGACCTTTCCCGCATGGGTTCGGAATACGTGCGTTTTACGCCACGTCAGTCCGATGTTCTTGTGGTTTCAGGGACGATCACCTATAAGCAGGCTCCGATTCTGAAAAGAATTTATGAGCAGATGGCAGAACCCAAGTGGGTGATCTCCATGGGTGCTTGTGCTTGCTCCGGTGGTTTTTACGATTGTTATTGCACGGTGCCTGGCATCGATCATATCATTCCCGTGGATGTTTATATCGGCGGTTGCCCTCCCCGTCCAGAATCTTTCTTTGATGCCATGTTTGACTTGCAAAATAAGATTGCGGATGAATCTTATATGAAAGAACGCGCGGAACGCGTCAGGGATCAATTGGAAGCGATTCAATTGAAAACGGCGGAATACAAGGAAGAACTGATCTCCTGTTCCCATGCAAAAGTGGATGAATTGAAAGGGAAGGCAGAGGGTTTCAAAAGGGATATGATTAAAAAAGCAACATTCTGGAAGGAGCCCTGATTATGAGTCATTGTGAAAATCGGGTAGAGACTCCTGTTGTGGCGACTGCGGAAGCGCGTCAGGAATTTGCGGAGAAGGTTCTCCCCATCCTCGAATCGAGGTTCGGAGCGGTTCGCGATGAAGATGACCAATGGGGATTTACCGTTGTTGTCGAGGGTGCTCAGCTGCGCAATGTGGTTCTCTTTTTACGGGATGGTCATGAGTATCGAGTGAATATGTTGCTTGATGTCGTCGGTGTGGATTATTTAGGCTTTAAAGATTACACAGGTCCGCGTTTCGCTGTGGAATATGCTCTCAAGAGCGTTTATAACCCGAGCCGTCGCATTCGCATCAAGGTGCGCGTATCGGAAACGGACTGCAAAGTGCCGACCATTTCCGATTTGTTTCCCATTGCAAATTGGCAGGAACGCGAAGTGTGGGATCAGTATGGCATTGTTTTTGAGAACCATCCGGATCTCCGCCGTCTGTTGAATCACGCCGAATTTCAAGGGCATCCTCTTCGCAAGGATTATCCCGCTCATAAACGCCAATGGCTTTCCACCAATGATTTTTTACTTCCCGAACTGGAAGCTCGCTTGGAAGCCAAAGGGTACAAGATTATTTCCCGTTCCAAGGAAGTGGTCCCCGATGCAGAAGAATATCTTACTGGGAGTATTAAACAATGATAGTCCTTGCTCCTAATGGTGAACAACAAAGCTTGATGCCTTTGAACGTCGGCCCTTCGCATGGGGCGACTCACGGATGCTTGCGTTACATGACCGCCTTGGATGGCGAAAACATCGTTGCCAGCGTGGGTGAAATTGGCTACTTGCACCGCGGTTTTGAAAAGATGGCGGAGCAAGGCACTTGGCAGCAGGTGATTCCGTACACGGATCGCTTAAATTACTGCTCTGCGCTTATGAACAACTTCGCCTACTGCCGTGCCGTGGAACAGATGCTTGGCATTGATCTTCCGGAACGTGCCAAAGTGCTTCGCGTGATCATCAATGAACTTTCTCGTATTGCGGATCATTTTATCTGCGTCGCTGCGGCCGCTCAGGACTTGGGTTCCACGACAGGCTTCTTTTATCTTTTTGATAGCCGCGAAATGATCATGGTGATTTGGGAAAAATTGACGGGCGCGCGGTTGACCAATTCTTATGGTCGTATCGGTGGTTTGTACCGTGATACTTATACGGGCTTTGAAGAAGACGTTCTCGCCGTTTGTCGCCAAGTAGATAAAAATCTTCATGATGTTCATGCGTGCTTTGATCGCAATCGCATATTCCTCGACCGTACGACAGGTGTGGGAAAAATATCCGCGGAACGCGCCATACAATGGGGTTGGACGGGTCCTTGCCTCCGGGCTACGGGGGTGGCGAGCGATTTGCGCAAAGATGAACCTTATTTTGATTACGAAACTTATGATTGGGATGTGACCGTGGGCACTCAGGGCGATGTCTTTGACCGCCTGATGGTGCGCCTCGCGGAAGCGGAGGAGTCCTGCAAGATTATCAAGCAGGCGTTGAAACGCCTCCAACCGGGGCCTATCAACGTAGATGACCCGCGCATTCGAGTGCCGGATCATGCGCATACTTATCAGGATATGGAATCTTTGATCGGCCGTTTTAAGACCGTGTATGAAGGAATTCATGTTCCTGCGGGTGAATATTATTCGAGTTCTGAAGTGGCCAACGGGGAACTGGGTTT
>Ga0209467_1002436_pt1 | contig 13302 bp, 10 predicted proteins | sample Higcelwee11metaG_FD_187175 | JGI IMG/M metagenome (GOLD analysis project Ga0209467, IMG submission 187175) | Freshwater pond sediment microbial communities from the University of Edinburgh, under environmental carbon perturbations - High... | ecosystem: Environmental > Aquatic > Freshwater >...
TGCATCATCTTATGGCGGCAGTAGCACATGCCCACGCCTATGTGCGAGGCGGTCTTGATCACCTCGCTGGCGCGCTCGTAATCGAGCACGAGCAGGTCGCTGTCCCCCGGAGCCGGCTCCAGGCTCGTGAAGCGGGCCGTCGCCGGCAGCACCGGTTCCTGCACGAACACGCGGCCGAGCTGGGTCTCGCCCTTGGTGAACAGGGCCTTGATGAAGTCCTCTTCGACATTCATGTACTGGTAGAACATCTCTGCCAGCGCCTTCTGGTCCAGGTCGCTCCGCACCCGCATCATCGAGAACTCGAAGAATCCGGCCATGGGAGGCGGAAGGCAATAGGTCGTCTCTCCGTCGCGTTCGGTGTCGATCAGGAGCGCCCGGCTTGCCAGCTCGTCCAGCGTCTTCTTCGCCTCTGCCGGGGTAGTCCGCCAGGCGGCTGCCGCGCGCGCAGCGTCGAAGGGCTTTATCGGGAGCAAGGAGACCATGCCGGCCTCCTTCTCGCTGAACAGTTGCCGGAGTATGGCGAACAACAGGTCGGAGGGTGGAGCGCCTTGCGGGAACCGGTTGAGTCGTTCCGCCAGGGTTGCATAGCTGGACTTGATGGTGTTGTGTGCCATGGCAGCCTCCTTGACCGGCCACCATTATACATCACCGACTCGCCCTCAAGAGCGGAAAATACATACCGACGCCATGGTCCCTCGCCACGGGCCCAACGTTCCACTCCTCCGTGCGCACAGGATGGCTCGACAAGGATATCCAAGGCCGGACTACTTCCGGATCAAGCTTCCAATGCAACGCGTGCCGCGATCGCTGTATAATATTTCACGCTACTATTATGTAATGCGAAGAGCGCCGGTGAAAACACAAGAATCATATCCACCTTGCTGGCTCGACTTCCTGGCCCAAGTTCTGCCGCCCGCCGGAGCCGGCTCAGGTTATCGAAAATCCGCCTTCTGCAGATACCGCGCGCGATACTCCGAGGGTGGTATGCCTATTACCCGCTTGAATGCCCTGGCAAAGCCGAACTGGTTCGCATAGCCAAGCTTGTCAGAGATTTCCTGCACGTGCAGGTTGGTGCTGGAGAGCATGGCCCGCGCCGCTTCGATCTTGAGCCGGGCGTAGTACCTCATCGGGGGCATACGCATGCGAGCGCTGAAGATGCGGACAAAATGCTCCCTGGACAGTTCCAGCCTGGCACACAAGGTATCGAGGTCAAGCTCGCGTTCTATGGCGCCCTGCATGATCGCTATGGCTTTTTCAACATGGGCATTTTCCGGTGCTCCATATGACGAGGGCGATCCGGCGAGCAGTCCATATAGGAAGGCCATGAAGCTATGCCGGCTGGCCTCCATGAGATCGCCTGTGCCCGAGAAGTGGCGCTCAAGAAGGTCGGCAAAAAAGAAGCGGTGCGATACGCCAATGTCGAGTGGACCGGCCATCAGGCGCGAAAGCCTGCCAAGAAGTTCGGCGAGCTCGACATCCACATGATCGCCCACCACCGAGCCGGGCTTTGATGAACCCTCTGCATGAAAGAGGACCGCATAATAGGTAATGGGCTTGCGTAGATTCGTGGCAAGGATCTGGTGGTCCATGCCGGGCGGAGTAAGGTGGAGGCTGCCCGGCTCTATGGTCCAGATCGCAGGGCCATTTCTGAAGCTGCCTTCGCCCGATATGAAGTAGTGCAACTCGTAGTCGCCAGGCCCATGGGCATGGCGCCTTCCATGCCAGGCTACCTGGCGTTCATCGCGGAGATGGTAGACCAATACAATATCGGAAAAGTGCATGGAGACGGCCTCCCCAACTCCAGACAAGGCATGGCAACCGTAGCATGATATCAATTTTGGGTATATAGGGTCAAATACCGAGCTTGGCCGTCATCATAAGCGGGTTTATGCTGAATGACAGGATCACAAATGCTCCAGAGGTGATTGCCCAGAGCCTCCCGCAGCCCGGACAGTCAGTCGTACCAGCCGGCCACGCTTCGGGGCGACGCCACCGAGATGCGGCAGCCCGCGAGGACAACAGGAGAATGATATGAGCGATCTTTTCCCCAAGATTCCAAGGATTGCATACGAAGGCCCCGACTCCGGCAATGAACTGGCCTTCAAGTACTATGACCCGAACGCCAAGGCTGTCCCCGCGCCCGGCACCGTCCCAGGTGCAACGATGCAGGACTCACTGCGCTTCTCAATGGCCTTCTGGCATTCGATGACTGGCACGGGGAGCGATCCATTCGGCTCGGCCACGATGCAACGTCCATGGGATGGCGTTGGTGATCCCATGGAGGTGGCGCGACTACGGATGCGCGGCCTCTTCGAGCTGACCGAAAAGCTGTCAATCCCATTCTTCTGTTTCCACGATCGCGACATTGCACCCGAAGGCAGGACGCTGCGCGAGACCAACCACAACCTCGACGAGATGGTGGCCTTTGCGAAGGACCTGATGAAGGGCAGCCCCGCCCGACTTCTGTGGGGTACGGCCAATCTCTTCAGCAATCCGCGATTCATGCACGGAGCGGCGACCAGCCCGGATCCCCGCGTGTTCGCCTACGCGGCTGCCCAGGTCAAGAAGGCGCTTGAGGTGACCAAGGAACTCGACGGCAAGAATTATGTCTTCTGGGGTGGCCGCGAGGGGTATGAGACGCTCCTCAATACCGACATGAAGCGCGAGCTCGACAATCTGGCTCGCTTCCTCCATATGGCCGTCGACTATGCGAAGGAGATAGGCTTTACGGGCCAGTTCCTCATCGAGCCCAAACCTATGGAGCCGACCAAGCACCAGTATGATTCCGATGCCGCAGCCTGCTACGCATTCCTTGCCGAGTATGGTCTTCTGCCGCACTTCAAGCTCAACATCGAGACAAACCACGCTACCCTTGCCGGCCATACCATGCAGCATGAACTCCACTTTGCCCGCAACCACGGCATCCTTGGCTCCATCGATGCCAATCAGGGAGACGAACTGTTGGGCTGGGATACCGACCAATTCCCGACCAACCTCTATGTCTCTACCCTGATGATGTACGAGATACTCAAGAACGGAGGACTCCACTCGGGCGGCCTCAATTTCGATGCCAAGGTCAGACGCGGAAGCTATCTGCCCGAGGATCTCGCAAGTGCGCACATCGCGGGCATGGACAGCATGGCGCGCGGCTACAATGCCGCGGCCCGGATGCTTGCCGAAGGTGCCCTCGACGGCCCCCTCGCCGCTCGTTATGCGGGCTGGCAGTCCGGCGTCGGCGCATCGATTGCCGCGGGCAAGGAGAATTTCAGGAGCCTTGAGTCCTTTGCCCTCGACCTCGCGGACTTCGGCCTTGCGTCGGGCCGGCAGGAATATCTCGAATCGATCGTTAACCGATACATTTAAGGAAATACATGAGCGAGCCACGCTACGTATTGGGCATCGATTCGAGCACCCAGGGCACGACGGCCCTTGTCATCGACCGGGATAGTTTTGAGACGGTGGCAGAAGCCAGGGTCCGATACCGCGACGATCCGCGCCTCGCCGGCTTCAACCTCATCGCCGGGGCTCCCCTCCTCAAACCGCGGGAAGAGGGTGAAGCCGACCAGCCGGTGCTTCTCTTTGTCGCCGCGATCGATGCGGTCCTCGAGGATCTCCCGCGGGATGCTTTGGCAAAGGTGGCCGCGGTCAATTTTTCTGCTCAACAGCACGGCCAGGTCTGGCTGGGGTCAGATGCAGCCGCCGTACTGGAGGGACTCCGGCTCGCGGGCTCCGGCGCGGCAGGGAAACCCGGCCTTGCCGCGAGGCTGGGTTCAGCACTGGCCAGTGAACGCGCACCCATCTGGATGAGCTCCAATACTGCCAGAGAGGCCGAACAATTGCGCGCGGCCGCCGGCGGACCGGATGCCATGACCGAGCTTTCGGGTTCGGACAGCCCGTTACGCTTTTCAGCAGCCGTGCTGAGGCACAAGGCACTCTTCGAGCCCGCGATCTACAGCGGATGCGCGCGCATCCACCTCATCTCATCCTTTCTGGCGGCCTTGTTTTCTGGCCGTGAAGACGCGCCCATCGACTGGGGCAATGGCTCGGGCATGAGCCTGATGGACTGGCGTGGCCGCTGCTGGAGCGAGACACTCCTTGCGGCAACCGCCGATGGGCTGCCTGGCGGAGCGGAGGGGCTGCGCAGGCGCCTCCCAGCCCTCGCCCATCCGCTTTCGCTGACCGGGCATGTAGCCTCGTACTTTTCAGAGCGCTATGGCCTGCCTCCATCGGCCGCGGTCATCGCCGGCTCGGGCGACAATCCCCAGACCAAGGTCCTGGCAACGGGGGCGCTCCTCAGCCTTGGCACCAGCTTTGTGCTCATGACCGAAGGCGAGAATCCCCACAGGAGCGCCAACGCGATGTACGATGGGCTTGGTCGTCCCTTCCTGTTCGGTTGCCGCACGAACGGTTCCCTATGCTGGGAATCGATCAGGAAGACCCATGGACATGCGGCAGACGATTTTGTAGCCTCGGAAAGGGCGCTCGAGTCGGTGGCACCGGGTTCCGTGCTCCGTCTGCTCCAGAACGAGCATGAATCATTCCCGGAATCACAGGTCATCGACGCATTCCCAGGCGAAGCGTTCGCAACGGACTATGCCGGAGCCGTCGACTCAACCCTTGGCCTTCTCTACCTGGGCGCCTTGCCATTTGCCACATCGGTCGCGGAGGTTGCCGTCACGGGTGGAGCCGCCGCCAGCGAGGGCACGCTCAGGCGAATCGCGGCTATATGGAACAGCCCCGTCGTGCCGATCGGCGAGACTGGTGCAGCAGCGGGAGCTGCGGTTGCGGCGGCTGTCGCCATAAGGGAAGGCGTCGATGCAGAAGAATATGCCAGACGCGCTGCGGCCGCGGTATCACGGCGCGGCAAGGTGGTCAGGCCCGATCCAAGCATTGTCGTGGCATACCACGGCAAGAATGGCTACCTTGGCAGACTGGCAAGTTTCTTTGAAACGGTGAAGAACGAATCGCGTCGGGAGCTTCCCGGGAACTAGCCCGACTGCTGAGCCGTCAGATCTGCAGCATTGACCCTGGCCTCACGCAGCCAGGCCAGGGCCAGCTCGATCCCTTCAAGCTCGCGCCCGCCGTGGTACTCGGGATCCGCGCCAATCTCGACATCAACCGTCCCTCGATAGCCGCCGCGCAGGAGCAGACTGAAGACCGCCGCCCAATCGGTGTCTCCCCGGCCGGCCAGGCATTCGGCACCGGTCTTCGTCGATCCATACATGCCATGGAGCGCCAAGGCGACTCTATCCAGCCGCGCATCCTTGGCGTGGACATGTACGACGCGGTGTACCCATGCCTCAAGCTGGACAAGGGGATCGGCCATGGCGAGGATCTGGTGGGCAGGTTCCCATTCCAGGCCCAGTGGCGCCCCCGGCAATGCGTCAAACATGAGCTGCCATGCGTCCGGGTTGATGGCAATGTTCCATTTGCCTGTCTTCCAGGTATCACCAAGCCGGCAATTCTCAAAGGCTATCGTGACCCCGCGCGCCGCAGCAAGATCGGCCAGGGGGCCAAATTTCCTCTTCCACGCTTCCAGGGAATCGGGAACTGAACGCCCGGGCAGTCTCCCGGCAAAGCACCCAACGACAGGAGCGCCGAAATCGGGAGCGTGACGGATCAGTGATTCGATCGAGGAGAGCGTGAGGGATGCGGCCTCATCGCCGCCAAGGACATTGCCATAGCAACTGAGCGCCGAGACGGCAGCGGGTCTGTCGACCGGTGCCTGTGCGGACAGGATTTCGTGCACATCCGTTGCAAGCGAACCCAGGTCAGTGCCGGCGATACTCTCCCAGAACGATAGCGCCACCGCCTCCGCGCCACATGAAAGGAGCCTGGGCAACACCGGTGCGGGCGTGGCCGCAGCGTCCATGAGAGCTCCAATCCTGATGGCACCTGCAGGCGATTCGGGCATGGGTTATTGTAGCATGGAATCGCGCTTCGCTTATGACACGTTTGTATGCCTATGGCGTCCCTGCGCATTCGTTGCCTGCGAGCTCCGCGCAACGGGCTACGAGACGCTGGACGGCCAGGCCCTGCGCAAATCCAGTGTCCTCACCGGTGACGGGGTCTGTCCCTCCCCTGGCAAGGATGACGAAGCGTTCATAGGTCGACGGCTGAGGAGGAGCGGTAATCTCCTCAACCGTACTGCCCCGCGTCGAAACGATCCCAAGGGATGTCCGGGAGCGGTCAAAATCGACGAGGAGACGAGCGGCCTCACCCTGGATCGTTACACAGAACGAGTCCAGATTTCCAGGCGAACGGAATGAAGCGCTGGCCACGGCCGCTACGCCACCACAGAGGGCAGCCCTGAAGGACTCGAAGGCAGGCTGTTTTGGAACAAGGTGGCTCTCTTCTGCTCCTGTTTCGAAGACCTTCGCGGAACACGAGGTGACATCCATATCGCCAAACAGGAAACTGACCGTGTCGAAGAGGTGGCTGCCGAGGTCCCCAAGTGCGCCATAGGTGGATATCGAGTCGTCGAGCCTCCAGCGCCAGCGCGGCGTTGATCGCCAGTCGCCCCAGGAATCCTGGATGAGCCAACTCTGTAGGTAGCTGAATTCTGCTTGCCGTACTGTACCGAGCGCGCCTTCCATCACCAGCTTCCTCGCCAGAGCGAGAAGACCCCCGTTCCGCTTGGAGAAGTTTACCATTGTGGGCAGCCCCGAGGCCTCCGCAGCTTCCGCCATCATCGCAGCGTCTGAGAGTCTTTGCGCGAGGGGCTTTTCGCAGAACACGGGCAAGCCGCGGGCAAAGGCCGCGAGTGCAGGGGCGGCGTGGGCAACGTCCACCGCGGCGATCGATATCGCGTCGACGCGGCCTGAATCGACCATCGCTTCGGCATCGGGAAATACATTACCAATGCCATGAGAGACGCCGAAGGCCGCCGCCTTCTGGGGCGAATGATCACAGCAGGCGACAACCTCGATACCTGGGATGCCAGCAAAGCGCCGGCAGTGGTAGTCAGCCATCGCGCCGGCTCCAACGATCCCAAGCCGCAGGCTCACTCTATTTCCCCAGCCTCGTTTCGCCGAGGAAAGGCACCCGTCGACTCCCGGACCACGAAACCCGTGTCCAGCCATTTCTGGCACGGCCCTTTGACCTTGCCCTCTATGAGGTCAGCCAGGAGTTCTGCGCCTACATAGCCAGACTTTGAAATGGGGTGATCGACCGTGGAGAGCGCCGGCAGAAGATCCTGGGCAGGATAGAGATTGTCATAGCCTATCAAGGAGAGATCGCGTGGAACAGATATGCCCTTTTCAGAACAGTACGAAAGCACACCCAGCGCCTGCCGGTCCGAACTGGTCATGATGATGGATGGGCGTGTGCGCTCGCCGAGGAGACGGGCCCCGCCCCGGTAGCCGGAACTCCTGGAAAAATCTCCTTCAACAATCTGCGACTGCATGCCGAATTCCTGGACAAGCGTCTGGAAGGCGTCCAGACGATCTATGGCATTCCTGTAGCGCATATCGCCGGTCACATATCCAACAAAGCGGTGACCGAGGTTCCATGCATGCGAGAACGCGGCGCGCATTCCCGGCAACGGCCGCGAATCAACGGAAGACAGACCTTCATGGTAATTATCTATAAGGACAAAAGGCAGGCCAACTTCAACGAGGTCCAGGAATGGGGCGTAGTCAGCCGGCGTCACGGCAAAAATCAGTCCGTCCACCGTCTTCGACTCGACAAGGGCAAAATAGTCCTTGATGGGCTTGGACACCTTGATCAGTACGATGCTTATCGAATAACCGCGCGCCTCCGCTCCTATGACCGCTCCGTCCAGTAGGGCAGGGAAGTATGGCCGCGAGAACGGCGGAAACGAACCGTATTCGGGGACGACGAAGCCCATGATGCATGTCTTCATCCGTGCAAAAAGGGCAGCCTGACGGGACGGTATGTAGCCGAGGTCCTTGGCAGCCTGTCGTACCTTTTCCTTGATCGCCGGGCTGATGAGGTGGGAGTCGTTGAGGGCGCGGGAAACCGTGGATTCGGCTACCCCGGCCCGGTTTGCCACATCGGAACGGCTTGCTTTTTCGATTGTTGTCTCCTCGGGTCTGAAATACTATAGACTATCTCGGGCAGAGGCAATGCCTGCGTCGCTGCCATCGCTTTTCAAGGCATCGCAATCTCGTGTGCAAAAGAGAGGCCGCCTGCACAAGCTTGAAGCCCGGCAGGCGGCCCAATTGGCCGCTTCCCTTAGAACATGGACTTGGGATCGTAGTACTTAGCCGCGTTCTGCCTGGTTATCAGCTCGGCTGCGATGATGATCTTGGACGGAATCTTGGCCTGGATAAAGCCGGGCAGATTCTGGCCGCGTACGCCGAGGAGGGCGAGGTTGATCGCAGGATAGATCATCGATGGAGGATAGGTCACATCGGCGGTGATCATCGGATCTCCATCCATGACTTTCTTGATCATCGCCTTTGACCCTGCGCCGCCGACCATCAGCTTGATTTCCTTGCGACCGGATTCCTTGTATGCCTGGAGCACGCCGGTAAGAATGTCGTCATCCTGTGCCCATACGGCGTCGATCTGCTTGTACTTCTGCAGATAGGTCTGCATGACCTCGAGGCCCTTCTGGGTATCCCAGTTCGCTGGCTGTGAGTCAAGGATCTCGATGCCGGGGAACTTCGCCTTCATCACTGCCTTGAAGGTGTCAACGCGTTCTGAATTGATAACGCAGGGGATGCCTTCGAGAATGACCATCTTGCCCTTGCCGCCCATCGCCGCGCCCATGTATTCGGCCGAGACCTTGCCAAGGCCGGGATTGTCGCCGGCGATGTATACGTCCTGCACTTCCTCGGTGAGGCCGCGGTCTACGGAGACGATGTATATTCCCTTCTCATGGGCCTTCTTTATCGTCGGGGTCAGGGTCGAGGAATCATAGGCGAGTACGACGAGGGCGTTCACGCCTTTGGCCATCAGGTCTTCAACATCGGAGACCTGCTTCTGCGGTGAATCCGCGAGCGTCAGGGTAAACTCCACGTTCTTGTCCTTGGCTCCGATGTCCTTGATAGCCATCTGGGCATAGTACACGAGACCGCCGGTCCAACCATGGTCGGCGCTGGGAATGGAGACGCCGATCTTCACTTTGCTCTGGGCCATCGCGGGCATGGCGAACAGCACAAGGACCGCGAGCATGATAAAGAGAATCTTCTTCATCGCTTCCTCCTAAAAACTTCTCTTGCAAGCCACGGGATCCCTTCGCCAACGGCGAGGGCCTTTTCCCAGGCCAAAGGACACTTGCTTCAGGCGCGAGCCGATTTGGTCGAACCGCGCTGTATGAAAACCGCCGCAATTATCACGAGGCCCTTCACGGTGCCCTGCAGGTAGGCGCTGACGGACAGCATGTTGAGCATGTTGTTGATCATGCCGAGGATAATGGCGCCTATCACGACGCCCCATATCGTGCCGCGTCCACCGGTCATCGGTGTGCCACCAATGACGACCGCAGCTATGGCGTCCATCTCGAAGTTGACGGCTCCATTGGACGAGTTCACCGAGTTGAGGCGGCTCGATAGCAGCACGCCGGTTACGGCGACCATGGCACCGGTGATCACATAGGTGAGCAACCTGATCCTGTCTACATTGATTGCCGAATACCGCGCTACCTTCTCATTGGATCCAACCGCGCAGGCATAGCGCCCGTAACGGGTGCGGTTGAGCAGCCCGGACAGGAGGAACGCGAGGCCGAAAAACACGATGACCGCGGTGGGCACGCCGAGGATGCTGCTCATGCCCATGTCGCCATACAGCTCGCTCTGAGAGACGAACTGGCCGGCGTTCCCGATGTAGAGCGTGAGTGAACGGAACATCGCCATGGTGCCGAGCGTCACGATGAAGGGTGCCACCCTGCCCTTCGTGATCACGATGCCGTTGAAGAAGCCAGCGACAACGCCGAGAACCAGGGCTGCCACCCAGGCTGCAGCGATAGCCAGGGGCCCACCACCAAGCGCATTGACCACGAGTATGGCGATGGCACCGATGAAGGCCGTCATCGAACCGACCGACAGATCGATACCGCCTCCGATGATGACAAAGGCCATGCCCAATCCGATGATGCCGGAGTATGAAACCTGTTTGAGGATATTGAGGAGATTCTGAACCTGAAGAAAGTAAGGACTTGCAAGTGAAGAAATTATGAATAACGCAACCAGGGCCATCAGAGAGAGGTAGTTGGCCGGATTCAGCCGTTTCAGAAATGGTATGTTCATCTTACAATCCTCCCTTGATGCCTGTCGCGTAGTACATGATCTCTTCCTCGTTTACGCCGCTTCCCGTCAGTTCGCCTTGAATGCGGCCTTCCTTCATAACGACGACGCGGTCGCACATACCTATGATTTCCTCGAGTTCGCTTGAAATGAACATGATGGCAAGTCCCTTGTCTGCAAGCCCGCGGATGAAGGCGTAGATGTCGCTCTTGGCCTTCACGTCGACGCCTCGTGTCGGCTCATCGACGATGAGTACGCGCGGCTCCGTATCCAGGCTCTTGGCGAGCGACACCTTCTGCTGGTTGCCACCTGAAAGGTTCTCAAGCCGCGCATCGAGCGATGGTGCCTTGATCTCGAACTGCTCGACATAGTATGCGGTCTTCGCCAATTCCATAGGATGGTGGAGGACAGGAGTCCCATAGTCTGCAATAGACACCAATGTCACATTCTTGTAGACCTCGAACGCTGTCAGGATTCCAGATCCCTGCCGGTCCTCCGATAGATACGCGATGCCTGCCTTCACCGCGTCACCCGGGGTTCGCATGGCTGGTTCGGCTCCAGCCACGATGACCTTCCCGGATGATTTCTTGCGCAGGCACATGATCGTCTCGGCTACCTCGGTGCGACCTGCACCAATAAGACCCGAGAAACCCAAAATTTCACCTGCGTGTATTTCGAAGCTGATGTCGTACAGGAGACCGGGTACCATAAGACCCTCGATGCGCAAGGCGACATCATCACGACGCCGGACCTTGGCCGGGAATATCTGGTTCAATTCCCGGCCGACCATCCTGCGCGCCATATCATCGATCTGCAGGCCAGAGGCTTCCTCGAGGCATATGAAGATCCCATCGCGAAGGACCATGACCCTATCGCATATGGCCTGTATCTCCTTCAGCTTGTGCGATATGTAGATAATCGTAACGCCTCGTTCACGGAGGCCCCTCATGATGCGGAACAGAATCTCGATCTCGTGACTTGTAAGCACGGTAGTCGGCTCGTCCATGATAAGCAGGCGCGATTCCGACTTGATGGCCTTCGCTATTTCAACCATCTGCTTCTGGGCGACGCTGAGCCTTCTGATGTTCGATTCTGGATCGACCTGGGCGCCGAGCTCGGTCATCAATGCGTTTGTCCTGCGGATCATGCCCTTCCGGTCGAGGAGACCGCTCGCGAGTCGCTGCTCGTCACCGAGAAAGATATTCTCGTAGACATTCAGGGTTTCAACGAGGTTGAATTCCTGCGGGATGAGGCTGACCCCAATCCGCTTTGCATCCTTGGCGTCCCTGATCTCGACCTTCTTTCCAGCGAACTCGATCGAACCACGGGTGGGCGTATAAATTCCCGAGAGGATCTTGACGAAGGTGGACTTGCCGGCGCCATTCTCGCCTATAAGGCCGAGAATCTCCCCTTGCCTTATCTCGACGCTGATGTCGTCGAGAACCCTCACGGAGGCGAATTCCTTCGTGATCCCGGCCGTCCGTACGAGGACGTCATTCATACGGCTTCCGTCACTTCTGCATCGCGGCGTCAAAGGCGATGTCCGAAGGGGCGAAATCTACCCGCCGGACGAAGGCCAACGCCTCTTTGGCGCCGAACTCACGCTCCATGCCGGAGTCCTCCCATTCAACGGAAAGCGGTCCCTGGTAACGGGCGGCGTTGAGTTCCCGGATGATATTCTCAAAATCAACATCGCCGTGGCCAAGACTGCGGAAATTCCAGCCGCGGCGATTGTCGCCAAAGGCCAGGTGCGAGCCGAGAATGCCGGCCCTGCCGTCAAGGGTCACCGCCGCATCCTTCATGTGGACATGATAGATCTTCTGCGCAAAGTCGCGAATGAAAAGGTGGGGTTTCATGCCCTGCCAGATGAGGTGGCTGGGGTCGAAATTGAAACCGAAGGTTGGCCGGTTCTTGAGCTCGGCGAGCAGGCGCTGTGCGGTATAGAAGTCGTACGCTATCTCGGTCGGATGCACCTCGAGGGCAAACTTGACGCCACAGGCGTCGAACTCGTCGAATATCGGAGTCCAGAGCCTTACTATCTCGGCAAATGCCTCATCGATCATCTGGTCCGTGGTCTGGGGGAATGAGTAGAAATACTTCCACACGGGACTGCCCATGAAACCGGTGACGACTTTGCATCCCATATTCTTTGCGGCTCGGGCCGTATACTTCATCTCCTGGATTGCCCACTCGCGGATCTTTGCAGGATTGCCCTTGCATTCGGGTGGCGCAAAGCCGTCGAGGCGCGGATCCCACAGGTCGCCAACGCACTGGCCCGCGAGATGCGCGCCCAGTGCCCATACCCTAAGGCCGTGCTTCGCGAGTATGGCCTTCCGCTCTTCGACATACTTTGGGTCGGTGGCCGCCCGCTTCACGTCCATGTGGTCGCCCCAGCAGGCGATTTCGATGCCATCATAGCCGAAGGACTTCACCTTGGCGCAGAACTGGTCGAAGGGAAGATCGGCCCACTGGCCGGAAAAAATGGTTACTGGTCGGGACATCATGTACTCCTTACATGTCGAGCCAGACGGCACCCTTGCGGGAGCTGTCGACGCATCTTCCTATGAATTTTACGCCGGCGACGCCGGCTTCGGGACCGGGGAAATCCAGCTCGTCCTCGGAGAGCGGCTGGCCGGCCTTCTTCTTTGCCAGTGCGGAGATAAAGGTGCGATAGATATTGGCGAAAGCCTCGAAGTAGCCTTCCGGATGCCCCGAAGGTATGCGGGAATAGGATTGGGCATGGGGATAGAAGCCATCCCTGCCACGTGAGAGTGTGACCGTCGGTTGCCCGATCTTCGAGACAACGAGGTAGTTGGGGTTTTCCTGCGACCACTGGATCGTGCCCTTGGACCCAAATATGCGGATACGCAGCCCGTTGTCGTAGCCCACCGCAACCTGGCTTGTCCAATACAGGCCCTTTGCCCCGCCCTTGTAATTCAGCATGATGCTTGCGTTGTCATCGAGTATCCGCCCAGGAACGAATGTATCGAGCCTGGCGCAGAGCGAGGCGATATCGAGGCCAGTGACATAGTTGACCATGTTCTCGACATGGCTGCCGATGTCGCCCACGCAGTTTGACTTGCCCGTCTGG
>Ga0209467_1002437_pt1 | contig 13294 bp, 12 predicted proteins | sample Higcelwee11metaG_FD_187175 | JGI IMG/M metagenome (GOLD analysis project Ga0209467, IMG submission 187175) | Freshwater pond sediment microbial communities from the University of Edinburgh, under environmental carbon perturbations - High... | ecosystem: Environmental > Aquatic > Freshwater >...
GGAGCAGGACCAAGACTATCGGGATCATGGCCATTGTATGGAGCCTTGCCACTCTCCTCTGCGCCTTTACAGGCAACTATGTGCAGCTATTCATGGCACGTATCCTGATAGGCTTCGGTGAGGCAGGCTATGCTCCGGGTGGAAGCGCACTCATATCAGGCATGTATCCCATCGAGAAGCGTTCAAAGATGATGGGATTGTGGAACGCTTCAATTCCGCTGGGTTCTGCCATCGGGGTGACAATGGGCGGCATCATAGCAAGCACATGGGGCTGGAAGCATGCTTTCGGTATAGTGGCAATTCCCGGGCTGATAATTGCCATCCTGTTCCTGTTCGTCAAGGACTATAAAACCGTCGATCTCTCCACTGTAAACAAGGGAAATGTCAGGATAAAGATGGAACGGAAGGATATGATAAAGGAATTCCTTAAAAAACCCTCCGTGATCTTCACCTATTTCGGGATGACGGCCATTGTATTTGTTACAACTGCCATGATAGTATGGCTTCCGAAGTTCTTCGAGATCACCAACGGGATGGATCCCAAGAAGGCCGGTACACTTGCGGGTGCGGTAATGATGCTTGCCCTGGTTGGCGCTCCTATGGGCGGGGTCATAATCGACCGCTGGAGGAAGACGGAGAAAAGGGCCAGGATGCTTTTCCCAGCAATAACAACATTCATCTCAGCAATACTGCTCTTTCTCTCATTTTATGTATTTAAGGGCACCGCGCAGCTTATCACCCTCTTTGTGTTCGGTATCTTCATCATGCTCTTCATCGCGGGTGCGGCTGCCGTGACACAGGATGTCATCCACCCGGGACTGAGGGCTACCTCATACGCAATAGCAGTTCTTGTGCAGAACCTCCTGGGTTCTTTCACGGCTCCCATTGTGCTCGGCAGGATTTCAGACCTGACGAACATCCAGACAGCCATGAGTATTCTTCCGTTCTCACTGCTGCTGGGTGCCCTGCTGTTCTTCATCGGGTCAAAGTATTACGTATCCGATATGGAGAAGGTTACCGCTGTCAGGCTCGAGGCACAGTAGATGAAGATTGCATTGCTGGGTTACGGCCGTATGGGCCGGGAGATTGAACTGCTGGCCATTGAAGGCGGACATGAGATTATCATAAGGACTGATGTTACAAGTGCGGAGGAGTTCAATCCGCAGAGTGCCGCTCTGTGCGATGTGGCAATAGAGTTCACCGGCCCTGCAGCTGCTGCTGACACAATACTCCTGGCTCTCTCATACGGCGTGCCGGTGGTATCCGGTTCCACCGGCTGGCTCACAAGATTTGATGAGGTTTTGCGTTATTGCACTGAACGGAGCGGGTCATTCATACATTCGTCAAACTACAGCATCGGTGTCAACATTATTTTCAGGCTGAATACCGAACTGGCACGGATTATGAGGGGAATACCCGGCTACAGGCCTGAGATAGGGGAGGTGCATCACTCCGCCAAGGTTGACGCTCCCAGCGGAACAGCAATTTCCCTGGCAGGGCAGATATCTGATGAGCATGATGGCTACAACGGATGGGTGAAGGCAGAGGAGGATCAGAAGAGAGAGGATCAGGAGAGAGGAAAGATACCTGTGGCCTCGGTGAGGGAAGGAACGGTTCCGGGGATACATACTGTCACCTGGAGTTCAGCCGATGACCTGGTCTCACTGAAGCACGAGGCGCTGGGACGAAGGGGCTTTGCTGCGGGAGCACTGATGGCCGCAGAGTTCATCTCAACCCGAAGGGGCATTTTTACAATGAAAGACGTTTTAAATTTATTATAGTAGATTTGCACCGAAAATTGAGTGAGATGAAAGAAATTCTGGGGAACAAATACTTCAGGTTCGGCGTTGTGGCCGTCCTTTTTATACTGTGGGTCATATGGATCGGCAACTACCTGCTGCTCCTGGGCCTGCCGATTGTATTTGATATATATGTAAGCAAGAAGGTCAACTGGGCTTTCTGGAAGAAGCGCAACGGAAAGAACAGCACCGTTGTTGAATGGCTTGATGCTCTCATCTTCGCAGTGATAGCCGTAACCCTGATCAACATCTTCCTCTTCCAGAACTACCGTATACCCACACCGTCAATGGAGAAGACGCTGCTGGTTGGTGACCATCTTGCAGTCAGCAAGGTGGCCTACGGTCCGCGCATGCCCAACACACCCCTGGCATTTCCCTTTACACAGCATACAATGCCTCTCTCCGGCGGGAAGGCCAAATCATGGTCTAACCTCGTTCAGTGGAAATACAAACGCCTCAAGGGTTTCGGCCATGTCAAAAACAATGATGTGGTGGTGTTCAACTTCCCGGCAGGTGATACCGTATGTCTTGAAAACCAGACAGTAAGCTATTATGAGATAGTAAGAGAGCGTGCCGAGATGATCACAGCTGAGGATATAAGAGCCAACCGGAAGCTGAAGAGCAGGGAGGAATACAATGCTCAGGCCCGGCAGATGGTCTGGAATGAATATACAGTCATATACCGTCCTGTTGACCGTCGCGATAACTATGTGAAGAGATGCGTTGCAATAGCGGGCGACACTGTGCTGATTAAAGGCGGCCAGCTCCATATCAACGGCAAGACAGCCGATGACCATAAGACTCAGCAGACATCATACTACGTACGCACAAACGGGACAAGGATCAATCCCAAAGCCTTCGAGAGGATGGGCGTATCGAAATCGGACCAGTCGATGATGCTGTCCGGAACAGTCTACAGGCTGCCTCTGACAAAAGAAAATGCTGAGCTGATAACAGGCTTTGCCAATGTAACAGGTATTGAGGCCGATTACAGGAGACCTGGCGAATACGCATCATATATCTTCCCCCATGATCCTCAATACAGGTGGAACGAGGATAACTTCGGCCCTCTCTGGATACCGAAGAGAGGTGCTACGGTGAAGATTGACAGGACTAACATCAGCCTGTACTCTTCAATTATAGACATCTACGAGGAGAACGACCTTGAGGTGCGTGACAGCGTGATACTGATCAACGGACAGCCTTCTGACAGCTATACATTTAAAATGGACTACTACTGGATGATGGGCGACAACAGGCATGATTCGGCCGACTCACGCTTCTGGGGTTTCGTTCCGGAGGATCATATCGTCGGCAGACCGGTGCTTGTATGGCTCTCCATAGACAAGGAAGCTGAAGGCTTCAGGAAGATAAGATTCAACAGGTTCTTCAAGGGAGCCAAGAGGTAATTAAGGATTTTCGATTTTCGATTTTCGATTTTCGATTTGGAAGGACTTTAATCGACAATCGCCAATTGACAATCGACAATAAAAAAAAGCGGGTTCTACCCGCTTTTTTGTTAGTCTTTTACCTTATCCACTATTGCCTTGAAGGCTTCGGGGTGGTTCATTGCAAGGTCGGCCAGGGTCTTGCGGTTGAGGGAGATCCCCTTCTTGTCAAGTCCGCCGATAAACTGTGAATAACTCATTCCGTGAAGGCGTACACCGGCGTTGATCCTCTGGATCCAAAGCGCCCTGAACTGTCCCTTCTTGTCTTTGCGGTCACGGTAGGCGTAACCCAGCCCTTTCTCAAGAACGTTCTTGGCAACGGTGTAAACATTGGCATTGTTGCCGAAGTACCCCTTGGTCTGCTTGAGGATCTTCTTTCTTCTTGCCCTTGATGCTGGTGCATTTGTTGATCTTGGCATTTTCTTTTCTCTTTTTCGGATGTAAGCGCCTCTTAAGGTCTTTTCTGCTTCACACCCAGGTTAATAATTCAATTGATTATCACGCTGACAGGTCAAAGTAACTACTTCAGACCGAGCATAAGCTTAACATTCTTCTCATCTGTCTTGTCCACGAGGGTACCGTATGTAAGATTCCTCTTACGCTTGGTCGACTTCTTGGTAAGGATGTGACTCTTGAATGCATGCTTCCGCTTGATCTTACCTGTACCGGTCAAAGAAAATCTCTTCTTTGCACCCGGATTTGTCTTAATTTTTGGCATGTTATATATATGTGTATAAAAAATTTCTACTTCTTTTTCTTGGGTGAGAGGATGATGATCATCCGCTTCCCTTCCAGTCTAGGTGTCTGGTCAACCTTTCCGTACTCATCCAGGTCGGCCACAAAACGCGCCAGCAGCTTCTCTCCCTGATCCTTGAACAGTATCGACCGTCCCTTGAAGAATACATATGCCCTCACCTTGGCGCCCTCCTCGAGGAAGTTGATTGCATGCTTCAGCTTGAAGTTGTAATCGTGATCGTCAGTGTTGGGCCCGAAACGAATCTCCTTAACCACGGTCTTGGCTGCATTGGCCTTGACCTCCTTCTGTTTCTTCTTCTGCTGATAGAGAAACTTCTGGTAGTCGACAATTTTACAGACAGGTGGTTCGGCGTTTGGAGATATCTCAACAAGATCAAGCTCCATCTCATCGGCAAGGCTCAGAGCTTCGCCGAGATTCATAACCCTCGGTTCGAGGTTGTCGCCCACAACCCTTACCGTTCTGGCTGTGATTCTGTTGTTGATCCGGTGTTCCGGTTCGGGTTTTCTTCCCGGCCTGGGCCTGGAAAAGATCGGTCCTGCTATTGTTTTGTCCTCCAGTTAAATTAATACTATGTTTAAAATCAATCTCTTAGTTGCCTATCTCTTTCGAGATATCCTCCCTTACAAGGCTGATGAAATCTTCCGGCTTCATCACTCCCTTATCACCCTCGCCCTGCCTTCTGACAGAAACAGTACCGGCTTCAACCTCTTTTTCACCTATTACCAGAAGGTATGGGATTCGCTTTAACTCATTATCCCTTATCTTCTTACCGATCTTTTCGCTCCTGTCGTCAATCAGGGTGCGAATATCGGAATTATTAAGGAGATATGAAATAGTTTTTGCATAATCATTGAATTTTTCGCTGATGGGCAGTATCACAGCCTGATCAGGTGTGAGCCAGAGAGGGAATTTACCTGCCGTATTCTCGATCAGAACAGCCACAAATCTCTCCATGGATCCGAAGATGGCCCTGTGTATCATCACCGGCTGATGCTTCTGGTTGTCGTTGCCGTTATATGTCAGTTCGAACCTTTCCGGCAGGTTATAATCGACCTGTATGGTCCCCAGCTGCCACTTGCGTCCTATTGCATCCCTGACCATAAAGTCGAGCTTGGGTCCGTAGAATGCAGCTTCTCCGATGGCAACAGTAGTGGTCAGGTTCTTTTCGCCGGCAGCCTCGATGATAGCCTGTTCGGCCTTCTCCCAGTTCTCGTCGGAGCCGATGTACTTATCCTTGTTCGACGGATCGCGGAGTGATATCTGTGCCGTGAACTCGCTGAATCCTGCAATCTTAAAGATATACTGCACAAGGTCAATGATGCTCTTGAACTCCTCCTTGAGCTGGTCAGGACGGCAGAAGTGATGTGCATCGTCCTGCGTGAAGCTACGCACCCTTGTCAGCCCGTGAAGCTCACCACTCATCTCGTAGCGGTATACGGTTCCGAACTCTGCCATCCTTATCGGGAGCTCCTTGTAGGAGTGGGGAGTGGCATTGTAAATCTCGCAGTGGTGCGGACAGTTCATTGGCTTGAGCATGAATGTCTCACCCTCCTGCGGGGTGGTTATCGGGCGGAATGAGTCGGCCCCGTACTTCTCGAAGTGACCTGAGGTCTTATAGAGTTCGACGTTTCCGATATGTGGTGTGGAGACCATTGTGTAGCCTCTGGTTTTCAGTACTTTGGTCATGAAATCGATGAGCCTCTGCTTCATGTCAGCTCCCCTGGGAAGCCAGAGCGGCAGGCCCATCCCCACTTTGGGTGAGAAGGCAAACAGCTCCATATCCTTGCCTATCCGGCGGTGATCACGCTTGCGGGCCTCCTCGATCATTACCATGTATTCATCAAGCAACTTCTGCTTCGGGAAGGTGATGCCGTAGATTCGTGTCATCATCTTCCTCTTCTCATCACCGCGCCAGTAGGCACCGGCAAGACTGAGAACCTTGATTGCCCTGATCTGCGAGGTGTCACGAAGATGTGGTCCGCGACAGAGATCGGTGAAGTTGCCCTGGCGGTAGAGCGTGATGGTGCCGTCCTCCAGCTCGGAGATAAGCTCTGTCTTGTACCCGTCGCCTTTGGCAGTGAAGAGGTCCATCGCCTCCTTCTTGCTGACTTCGGAACGTATGATGGGACTGTTATTTGCAGCCAGCTCCTTCATCTTCTCCTCGATGAGAATCAGGTCGGCGTCGGTAATGACCTTGCCGTCGCCGGGATCAACATCGTAGTAGAATCCGTTCTCAACAGCCGGCCCGATACCGAACTTGATGCCGGGCCACAGCGCCTCAAGGGCTTCTGCCATGAGATGGGCCGATGAGTGCCAGAAGGCATGCTTAGCCTCAGCATCATCCCACTTGTGAAGCCTCAGCGTGGCATCCGTCTCCACCGGCCTCGAGAGATCCCACAGCTCGCCGTTAACCGTGGCCGAATAGACCTCGCTGGCAAGTCCCTGACTGATAGACTGCGCAATCTCATAACTGGTGACTCCCTTGCTGAACTCTCTGACGGAGCCATTCGGAAATGTGATACTGATCATATATTGAATTTTAAATAGTTTGCAAAGATAATATTTTTTTCTGCAGGTTCGGACGCTTGCGGAGTTGCCCCTGAATACCCTTATTCATGGAAATTATTAATTGGCACAGATTTTGGAATTAATGAAACAGCACTAATAACGGCAGTCATGAAAACTTTATTAATCTCATCGGTAGCAGCAGCAGTAATCATGCTGAGCTCATGTGACGTACAGCCCGACGCCTATTTCTTTACGGATAAGATAAAGGCTGAGATAGGAGAGGAGGTCCTCTTCTTCAACGGTTCACACAATGCAAGTGATTATGAATGGGATTTTGGCGACGGCACATGGTCGGACGCTTACGAACCCGCTCACTCTTATTCAGCCTCGGGCATCTTTACGGTGGTCCTGAGTGCGTACTCGAAGTCAGGCAACGTCGACAGATCCTATCTCGATATTGAAGTGAAGTCACCAACAATGCTGGAGGTGGAGGTGCTTGAATACTGGGACGAGTATCCGGTGTCAAACGCCAGTGTGAGACTCTATCCTACACTGAACGACTGGGACAATGAGACAAACCTTGTAGTTGAGGGCTTCACCAACTCCTCCGGGAAGGTGATCTTCACCAATCTGCAACCCCGCGCATATTATATCGATGTGTGGCATGTGAACCACAACAACTTTGCGTTCAGGGATGAAGTAGATGGTATCCAGTACATCATGACCTATCAGCTTCTTAAAAACGAGCTTAACCAGTTCATTGCCTATGTCGATTACACGGGTACCAAGAGCGCCGCAATCCGCGACAGGAGCCAGGTGGTTACAGTCAAGTCAAGAAGCGCTAAAGCCACAACCAGGAAGTAATCAGGATAAATTACAAAAAAATATCGCGAGCCGTTCCGTTTAATAAATTTCGTTAAGTTTGTGAGTTCACTAACCTAATCGAGATAATCAAATGGATACAAAATTCGCGCTTCACGGGATAGACTATCTGATAATGATAGTCTATTTCGTTTTTGTACTGGGTATCGGGTGGGCCCTGAAAAAGTATATGAAGAATGCCTCTGCATTCCTTGAGGCGGGAAGATCCATCCCGGCGTGGGTGGCAGGACTGGCATTCATCTCCACCAACCTGGGCGCTCTTGAGGTTATGGGTATGACAGGCTCCGGCCTGAAGTACGGGATGCTCACAACCCATTTCTACTGGATTGGCGCAATACCGGCAATGGTCTTCCTGGCCCTTTTCATGATGCGTTTCTATTACGGGTCCAAAGCCCGTTCAGTGCCTGAATACCTTAAGCTTCGTTTCAATGAGAAGACGCGCGGACTGAACGCGATACTGTTCGCAGTAATGACAATCCTGGCGTCCGGTATCTCAATGTACGCACTTGCTCTCCTCCTTGAAAATGTACTTGGATGGAACTTCAACGTGTCACTCTTCGCTTCGGCTGCAATTGTCCTGGGCTATACTTATCTCGGAGGACTCTCATCAGCCATCTACAACGAGGTGCTTCAGTTCTTCATCATCGTTATAGGCCTTCTGCCCATGGCTTTCCTTGTCATGAAGGATGTAGGAGGATGGGACGGGATGCAGGCCAGCCTGGCTCCGATAGTGGAGAGCAAGGGTTTTGCCGCTGACACATGGACCACAACATGGAAATATACCGGCACGGGAGCCGGCAACCCGCTGGGAGTAGCGTGGTACGGTATCTTCGCGGGACTGGGTTTTGTGCTTTCGTTTGGTTACTGGTGCACCAACTTCCTGATTGTGCAGCGTGCAATGGCAGCCGAATCAATGACTGCAGCACGCAAGGTGCCCCTCATCGGCGCCATCCCCAAGATGTTCATCCCCTTCCTTATAATTGTCCCGGGTATAGCCGCTCTTGTGCTCCTGAATGATCCGCTGAAGGGATTTGCACTTCCTCTTAATGACGCCGGACAGCCTATCTATGACTATACAATCATCATGCTGCTCAAACAGTACCTTCCCGCCGGTGTCCTTGGCCTCGGCGTAACAGCACTGCTTGCCTCGTTCATGTCAGGGATGGCAGGAAACGTATCGGCTTTCAATACAGTCTGGACATACGACATCTATCAGAGCTACATCCGCCCCGCAACAGGGAACAAAGATGCTGATGACAGGCATTACCTCAAAGTTGGAAAGATGGCTACAGTAGTCGGTGTGGTGGTCAGTATCGCAGCTGCATATATCGCCAGCAAGTTCGGGAACATCATGGACTTCCTCCAGACAATCTTCTCAATGATAAATGCCCCGCTGTTTGCGGTGATATTCCTGGGCATGTTCTGGAAACGGTCAACAGGCAATGCTGCATTCACTGGACTGCTTGCAGGCTTCCTGGTTGCACTTGTGCATCATGGCCTAACCCAACCCGAAGGAGCAACCACGCTTGTCAAGGGCGGTTGGCTCGGCGTAATCCACACGTACCCTGTTGAGATGGCACAGAACTTCTGGACAGCCATTATTGCCTTCTCTGTGGCAACGCTTCTGACAGTGGTTATATCCCTGCTCTCGAAACGGACCAAGACCGATGCGGAACTCGACGGCCTTGTTTACTCAATGACGAAGAAACTTGACGACAGCGGTGTGGTGTGGTACAACAGGCCCTGGTTCCTCGCTCTTATAGTGGGAATTATTATGATTGTGCTCTCAATATTGTTCTGGTAACCTTAAAAAACTACGATCATGCTGGATATAAGATTTCCCATTGGACTGATGTTCTCGATCTTCGGGCTTATAATTACAATCTACGGACTGGCCACCATGGGCAATGACGTGATGTACGCCCGCTCCCTGAACATTAACGTTAACCTGATATCGGGTGTATTCACACTGCTGTTCGGACTCATCATGCTCTTCCTCTCCGGTCCGGTGAAGAAGATGCTGAAGAGAAAGTAACGGAAGACTGACAAAAAAAAAGCTGCGAGGGCAGCTTTTTTTTTATGTCTAAGCGTCTAATGGTCTAAAGGTCAAAGGATTTGCGATTTGCGATTTGCGATTAAATCGACAATCGCCAATCGACAATCGCCAATTCCGCTTGTGCCTACTGCCTGAAATGACTGCCGATTGAGGACTGCTGACTGAAGACTGGCCTATTGCCTGATATCAAATATCATCTGAGAACACCGACGGTGGCAGCGAACGCATATTGTACCGCATGGCCATCACCTCACCATAGGCTCCTGCCGATCTTATGGCCATCAGGTCGCCTCGCCTTGTCTCCGGCAGGGCTATGAACTTGCCGAAAGTATCTGTGGTCTCGCAGATCGGCCCGGCAACAGTATATTTCCTGACCGGGAGGTCAGAGGTCAGATTCTCAATGCGGTGATATGCATGGTATAGCGCAGGTCTGAGGAGGTCCGTCATTCCTGCATCAAGGATAAGGAAGGTCTCACCGGCACCCGGCTTGACAAACAGGACCTTTGATATGAGCGAGCCGCAGCCGGCCGTCAGCGACCGTCCAAGTTCGAAGGAGATGGTGCTGCGTATCTTGCTGTCAAGATGCTCCCTGAAGATATCAAAGTAATCGGCAAAAGGAGGGAAGCGATCAGGCTCCTCATAGCTGATGCCCAGGCCTCCGCCAACGTTGATGTCGGCCGGCTCCAGCCCCCTGTCGGTAAACCAATCCCATAACTCATTCACCCTTGAGCACAGGTTACGGTAGACGTGCAGGTCAGTGATCTGTGAGCCTATGTGGAAATGCATCCCGCCGAACACAATATTTTCCATCTCCGGAAAGAGCGCAGTAACCTTCTCCAGCTCCGGAATCCTTATGCCAAATTTGTTTTCATCGGTGCCGGTGGTGATGTTACGGATCGTATGTGCCTCCACATTTGGATTGATACGCAGGGCTATTGTTGCCTTTTTGCCCATTCTGCCGGCTATCTCATTAATGACCGCAAGCTCTGCAGACGATTCCACATTGAAGCATTTGATGCCAAGCCTGAGTGCAGTCTCTATCTCACGGTCACTCTTGCCAACCCCTGCAAACACCGTCTCAGCGGCAGGGAATCCGCAGCTGATGGCATGCTCTATCTCATTGCCGCTGACACAGTCGGCACCCAGTCCGTACCCGGAGATAATCTTCATGATCACCGGGTTAAAGTTTGCCTTGACGGCATAGTGGACTTTGAATCCCCTGTTGGCTGCTTCACCTGCGGCCACCGAGAGTGTCTCACGCAAAAGGTCGAGATCATAGTAGTAGAAAGGAGTCTCGCTTCTCCCGAGCCGGTCTGTCAATTCCTTCGTGAACATTATTCTTCTGAAAAAAGTTTATTGCTTAGCGCCCTGAGGGCATGTGTCTTGTCGCTGGTGTTGATGAGAATGGAAACGCTGTTTTCACTGCCTCCGTATGAGATCATCTTGACGGGTATCTCATTCAGGGCCTCGAATATTTCAGGGGCTGAACCAACCCTGTCAGGCCGGAAGTCGCCCACCACACAAATTATTGTCTGCTCTTTCTCGACCTCCACAACCCCTATCGACCCCAGGGTTCTGATTATGTCATCAAGATATGTGGGATCATCAATCGTCAGTGAGACAGACACTTCGGACGTCGTAATCATGTCAATAGGGGTCTTGAAGGCCTCAAAGGCCTCGAAGATGCGTCTCATGAAACCGTAAGCCATCAGCATCCTGTCAGATCGGATCCTGAGGGCGATGATGCCATCCTTGGCTGCCACAGCCTTGTAATCCTCAAAGGGGGATTCGGAGGTGATCAAGGTTCCCTCGTCAGCCGGCTCCATCGTGTTCTTGAGCCTGACGGGAATGTTTTTCATGCGGGCGGGGTTGATGCTTGAGGGATGAAGGATCTTTGCACCGAAGTATGCCAGCTCGGCCGCCTCCCCGAAGGAGAGGTTCCTGATGACACGGGTGTTTTCCACATACCTCGGATCGTTGTTGTGGAGACCGCTTATGTCTGTCCATATCTGAACCTCACGGGCCAGCAGGGCTGCCCCGATGATTGTAGCGCTGTAATCGCTTCCGCCGCGCCTCAGGTTGTCGGTTTCACCGTAGACGTTCCGGCATATGAAACCCTGTGTGATGATTATCATCTCATCCCTGACCGCCGAAAGTTCCCGCTTAAGGTTTTCCCTGATATAGAAATAGTCCGGTTCTCCGTCCTTGTCTATCCTCATGAAATTGAGTGCGGGAAGGAGATAGGAGGCAATGCCTGCCTCAGCAAGCAGGAAGTGCAGCAGGGCAGTTGAGATCAGCTCCCCGCGGGCAACAATGCGCTTCTCATTGTGGCGGCTGAACTCCCGTGAAAAGAGAGTGATTATATAGTTGAAATGCTCGTCAATGAGATCATGAGCCCTCTCTGACCATGTGGATGAAGAGTAGAGCTCATCGACCACCACATGGTACTTCGCCCGCAACTGCTCCGTCATTCGGGTCGCCGCAGACCTGTCACCGGCCGAAAAGAGCCCGGATATCTCAACCAGTTCATTGGTTGTTCCTGCCATGGCCGACAGTACTACAATCTTCAGCTCGCCGTCACTGATCAGCGGGATCAGCGCCCTGAAACGGTCAGGACTTCCCACCGAGGTGCCCCCGAATTTATATACTTTCATTTTCTACAGTAAAAAGAGGGTCATTATGCCTGCCTCAAGAATCAATCTGCTTAACAATAAAATGGCAGCACACATTGACCGCGTATTAAATTTTCAATTATTTAGTGTTTTTGTAAAACATTTACGGTTTTAAGCTGTCAAAGATAGATACAAAGTGTAAACGGAGAATATTGACAAACAAATTTTTCGGTTAAAAGTGCTTAAAGCTTGAAAGGAGATTAAAATGAAAAAAATGAAGTATTTTGCCTTAGTGCTGTTATTCATTCCCGCCTGTGCCCTTTTTTCGCCAAGGAGCAGTCAGGAAGCAGCCGATCTTCAGATTCAGTCTGATTCAGACAGCACCGAATATGAACTGGTAGTCTTTGATCAGGGATTTGAAACGTGGTTGCTTATGCAGCCTTCCCATGAGCACTCCCTTGAGTACTACAAGAGTAAGAACGCCATGTATGTCAATGAGTGGAATCGTCGCTACATGAGCCCGAGGCATTACAGGGGCAATTACGAGAGCCACCTGGATTATGATTCTTTTATCGATTACGGTCTGGAGTTTGAACGCCGGCTTTACTATTACTTCAGGTATTTCGAGGAGACTAACAGAGTGCGGCTGGTACCGGGATTCTAGCACGGTAAATATTTTTTGCCATTTTCAAATTAAGGGTATTTGATTAAGAAAAAATCTTTATTTTTGCACCCGCGTTACAAGACAAAAGATAAAGGGCGGAAGACTTATATGCTCACTTTTTGACTTTCGACTTTTGACTTTTGACTTATAGTCGCCCAGATGGTGAAATTGGTAGACACGCTAGTTTCAGGGACTAGTGTCAGCAATGATGTGCAGGTTCGAGTCCTGTTCTGGGCACCACAACCACGCCCAGGTGGTGAAATTGGTAGACACGCCAGCTTGAGGGGCTGGTGCTCGCAAGGGTGTGCAAGTTCGAGTCTTGTCCTGGGCACACAAAAAAAGCCGCAATTCGCGGCTTTTTTCATTTTCGATCCTCAATTCTCGATTTTCGATTGTGCACAATTAAAAATCGACAATCGCAAATCGACAATCGCAAATCGCAAATCGACAATTACTCAATTATCGCCTCATATGTGGCCTGCAGTATATTGCCCCGTATCGAGAGATCGGAGAGCTTACTGTTGTTACGCGTGGGATAAACCCTGTTGCTCAGGAAAACGTACGATAT
>Ga0209467_1002438_pt1 | contig 13284 bp, 16 predicted proteins | sample Higcelwee11metaG_FD_187175 | JGI IMG/M metagenome (GOLD analysis project Ga0209467, IMG submission 187175) | Freshwater pond sediment microbial communities from the University of Edinburgh, under environmental carbon perturbations - High... | ecosystem: Environmental > Aquatic > Freshwater >...
TTTCACAAATAACCCCTTAAACTTTAGTAGTTGACTGTTTATTGTATCTAGGTCTTGATTTGAACCAAATTTCAAACAAAATAATCAACTAAACTTTTAAGGGTATTCCTTTACTATGCGAATCCGCCTTGCATTAAGAAGTATAAAATTGACCAAACAATGTTACTGTATTAAAAAAAATATGGTTTAATTGTTTTATAAATATTTTTTGATTTTCAGTACATCAATTATTGCAAAAATTTTGAATATGTAAAGTCCAGCTATCATATACATTACTCCACCGAAAAAGAGTCTGATTATAAAATCAACCAAATTAATTAACTTGCACCCTAAAAATAATGCAATTAATTTGCAACTTTAATATTATAAAATTAACAATAAAGGTAATGAATGAAAATATATTAATTTTCCTTTTAATTAGTGTAACCTTTTCATATGCGAACCCCGCGTCAGAGAGTTGTGAACAGCGTAATGGAAACTGGGAATGGAATGGTAGCAATAATGAATGGCAATGTTTAAATGCAACAAATTCCGATGCTAATATGTCTGATATCTTTGCCAGTACTACTGATAATGAGGAAAATAAATCACAAACAGAAAGTACTTGGAGCAGAAGTAGTATTGGAGAAAAGGCTTTTTATATTGTAGCAGTTCCCGTAGTGGTAGGTGGTATGGTAGTTACTGCAATTGTAGTTGCACCTATCGCACTTTCCAAAACTATTTTTAGTTCAAAATAGAAATTTTAGTTATTTTACAGGAGTAGTAACAATGAGTTTAACGAATCTTTTAGCATGGTCAGCAGCCAATGATGCGGCAGATGCTGCGAACGAAGCTGCTAGTGCATCAAGAGAAGCAGCATCTGAAGCATCACGTCTAGCTGATATTCATGAAAATAATCTAGATCAGGCTAGACGAAATTCTATCAATAAAATGTTACAAGATTTATTCTACAATCGTGAGCCAGAACTCTTCAATCTTAATGAGTTAAAAAGATATGTACAATCTTCTTTCGATGTATATTACAAAAAAATTGGTATTCCCCTTGAATATCGTTATCATGATTCAGCATTTCCCCCAACTATAATTGCAATAATTGTTGGTGTTCTTACATATGTTTCCAGACCGAGTTGGTTTAAAATTGCTTTCCTTGGAATCACTTTATATGCAGGATATGTTGCATGGAACAGAATATCCAGTAAATCAAAATGGGATAGTGGCGCAAAGGAGCGAGAACGTAAACGACAAGAAAAGATTCATACGCAATATTATGATGATATGAAGTATGTTTCTAATCTATTTCCAATGCTGAGTTATTCAGGTATTGTGAGAAAATATTTTATTGATGAAGTTATTTCTGACACATATAAAGTATTGTTGAATAAAGATGAATCATTAGCAAACCTCGCAAAAATTGAATTATATATGCTGTTGTTGGCTTTGGATGATATGTCTAATGATCAAAAAAGAGGAATGTTAGTTGACTTGAAAAGTAACAATGCGACTATAGTCTTTAAAAAAGAAGCAATTGATCTCTTACGATCTATACATGAGTAAAAAAGAGCTATATATACATTAGATTTAAAAATTCAACATTTTGGTGTACCTAAAAATCTCTATATCATTGGGACAATGAACACGGCGGACAAATCGATCGCATTGGTTGATATTGCACTACGTCGCCGTTTTACATTTGTGAGAATGGAGCCGATAGAAGAATTTTTGCCTGAAAATGTTAAAAAGATTAATGAGATTATTAAAGAACGAAGAGGTAGTGATTATCTCATCGGACACGCTTATTTTATGGGGAATCATAATAATGAGTTTGTGATGAAATACAAAATCCGTCTGCTTTTGGAAAGTATTTTTACGGGGAAGATATTGATGAATTTTTTGAGGGGTTGATATAGTTATTTGAGATCCTGAATCGAGTTCAGCATGACGGGCTGCGTGATCCGCAATCTAAAGGGAACCGAATGAAAAAAGGTTTTGTTTATATGATGTCTAATAAACAAGATGGAGTCTTATATATCGGGGTTACGTCGGATATTGTGAAAAGAGTTTATGAGCATAAAAATGATTTTGTGGATGGATTTACAAAGCAATACAATCTAAAAAATCTGGTTTATTACGAAGTCTATGATGAGATTGAAGAAGCGATAAAAAGAGAGAAACAGCTTAAAAATTGGCATAGAGACTGGAAGATTGAATTGATTAATAAACAAAATCCTCATTGGGAAGATTTATACGAAAGTATTTTGTGAGATGCTGAATCGAGTTCAGCATGACGAGCTGTGTTATTTCGTCCTTGACAGGTTTTGTCATTGCGGACTAGATACTATCCGTCATTGCGGACTCGATCCGCAATCTAAGATCCTGAATCAAGTTCAGGATGACGAAATTAATAGACTATCCCGCTTCCTCCGCCGTTTGCCGCATGAAACACAACTGTATGATTTTTACGGGTATAAAAACGAAATGACGAAAATCGCTTAATATCCTTTTAAGTGCGTATCATTGATAATTTTATTGCTAACTCAGATGTAAGTCTCAAGTGGAAGAGCGGTTTGGCGAAAGCCCAGCGTGGTGCGAGTTTCGAGCTACTCGCCATCTGAGTTTGTTATCTCTATGTAGTTCCCATCTTTTAAATTTTTCTCTTCAATTTTCATCGTGCCATTATAGCTTATCAGTTAATACACTATCCCGCTTCCCCCGCCGTTCGCCGCATGAAACACAACCGTATGATTCTTACGGGCATAAAATCGTATTAACAGCTTTTGGACCGTTGGTTCGATAGAGGGTTTGAACCAGCCGTTATTACTCACTGCGATCATATAGCGAACCTCCGGCGTATAAAGCTCTTCGCGGGTTGCTTCGTAGCAGACGGCGTTGCGGAAAGTTGTCCCTTTAACCTGAAAATCGGTCGGTTTTTTGGCGGTAACGAAATCGGAACCCCCTCCGAAAATCTCACGGTTAACCCACCCTTTTAAAAAGCTCGGTAGCGGAATATACTCGCCGAAAGGTACGAGGATCGTTTTTTTGGCGACGGTAATATTTCCTTGATCAAAAAGATAGGAGACGTTGTAGTTTAAGCCGTCTTCTTTGTGGAGTGTTCCCGTGAGGATCGCGATATGGAGTGAACGTTCACTAAGGGCTTCTGATATTTCGGTATGTTCGTTCATATAGAGGGGAAATGCCGATTCGGGTAGAACGATGAGGTCATACCCCTGTACGATCGCATCATCAATGGCGGTAAAATTGTCTTGGATCGTTTGAGGTAGTTGCTCGCTCTGCCATTTGAAATCCTGCGAAATATCGGTGGAGACGAGTTTGATTTTGACATTAGGGATCGGCGGTGGGGTATAGGTGATTTGAATCGCTCCGATAAGTAAAAGAAGCGGGAAGAATTTTTTGAAACCGCTAACGTATCCACTTAGTGCGAGGGAAAAAAGGATGAGGGCAAATTGCCATTTGGAAAATCCGAGGTAGCTCTCCACGAAGATAATTTCGGGCTGCATCCAGTTGAAATCCATCGGCCAGATAAAGGTGAGACCGAAGAGGATGACGGCGCGCACTAGTGCGTTGGTCGTAAGTGCCATAGTTCCGTAATAGAGGGCATAGACGATCCCAAATCCCAAAGCGACGAGCCATGTCGCCCATCCCAGACCGTAATACTGGAAACTAAATCCGATCCAGTAACACCACAATAGCCCGATCCAAAATCCGCTCACAAGGATAGTACGTTTAGGGGCGTGGAGGAGGAGATAAAGGGCAATCAAGCCTGAGAGGGTGTTAAGCGCTTTGGAGGTGAGGGCAAAATGTTCCCAATAAATAAAAGCGGAGAATAAAAGGGCGATAACCAACGGGGCGACAATGAGTTCAATAAGGGGGGATGATCGATATTTCATGGGGGAATTATATCGTTGTTAGCCACATTTCAGTATAATGCCCCAATTTCACATTACCCAAGGATATCCATGGAAATTGTTACCCAAATTCTCCCTTTTGTCTTTTTGATCGCTATTATGTATTTCGTGATCATTCGTCCCCAAAACCAGCAGGCTAAAAAACATAAAGAGATGATTGAATCTCTTACTCGAGGGGATAAAATTATCACCACTGGCGGATTGATCGTTGAGATCAAAAAAGTTGAAGATACTTATTTCGTCGTTAAAATGAACAATGAGACCGAAGTGCGCCTTGTTAAAGATGCGGTTGCCAGAAAGTACGAGGATGAAGCTTAATTTCCGTGTCGTATTACTCATCGCTGTAGCACTTTTTGGGATTATCTTTTCTATCCCTTCCCTTACCCAAAGCCAGAACGGTGCAAAAGTTACTCTGGGGCTTGACCTTCAGGGTGGATTGCATCTCCTTTTAGGGGTTAAAACCGAAGAGGCGGTCAACTCGCAACTCAAATCGGTTGCCTCAGGGGTCAAACACTTTACCGAACAAAATGATATTTTGATCGACGGTCTCAGTGTAGAGGGAAGCAGTGTTATGTTTTCCCTCTTGGATGCTGAAGACAATGCTAAACTAAATGAGCATCTAAAAACAGTGCAAGGTTCGGTGGTTAAAACATCGGGTGAAGCCTTTAGTGTCTCTTTTAAACCTGAAGAGGTCGAAAAGTTAAAAGCTCAATCAGTAGATCAAGCGATTGAGACGATTCGTAACCGTCTCGATCAGTTCGGCTTGGCAGAACCTGTTGTTGCACGTCAAGGGGTTGATAAAATCCTTGTGGAACTTCCAGGGATCAAAACCCCACAAGAAGAGCAACGGGCACGTGAGTTGATTTCTCGCGCGGCTAAGCTTGAATTGATGGCAGTGGATGAAGATCGTTCTATGCGTGTTAATGATCTAAGCGAAGCGGAAGCGGCCACTTATGGGGATAAAATCCTTGAAGATGCCCTTCAGCCGCAAATGAAACATTTGGTCAATGAGATTCCGATTTTGGACGGAACGATGTTGACCGATGCGCAGGTGGGATACGATCAAAACAACCGTCCGGTTATCAACTTTTCACTCAACTCTGCGGGTGCTCAAGTTTTCGGTGATTTTACCGGTAAAAGTGTCGGAAAACGGCTTGCAATTGTATTGGATGGCAAGGTTTATTCAGCACCTGTGATCAACGAGCGTATCGGTGGCGGTAGCGGACAAATCAGTGGGAACTACACGGTAGCCGAAGCGAATGACCTCGCGATTGCTCTGCGCTCAGGGGCACTTTTGGCACCGATTTATATGTTGGAAAAACGCTCCGTCGGGCCGAGCTTGGGTGCGGATAGTATTAAAGCTTCATTACTCGCTTTGGTCAGTGGGTTTGTCCTTGTTATGATTTTTATGATGATGTACTACGGATTGGCAGGTATTATCGCCAACCTTGCAGTTTTAATCAATATTTTTATTATCTTGGCAATGATGGCACTTTTAGGTGCAACACTGACGCTACCGGGTATGGCGGGTATTGTTCTTCATATCGGTTTGGCAGTTGATGCGAATATCATCATTAATGAACGTGTTCGAGAACAATTGCGTTTGGGAATTAGTGTTCGAAAAGCATTAGAAGAGGGGTACTCTAAAGCGATGCGTGCTATCTTGGATTCCAATATAACACAAATTATTGCGTGTACCATTTTGTATGTTTATGGAACTGGTGCCATTAAAGGGTTTGCTGTAACGCTAAGTATGGGTATTCTAGCCTCTATGTTGACGGCGATTGTCGGAACCTACGGGATTTTCCAACTCTTTACCAATCGTATCGAAAAATCGAAAAACTACAAAATGTGGTTTGGAATGACGAGAAAGGTGAATGCATAATGGAATTGTTTAAAGAAGATAAAGTCTATAACTTCCTAGGCAAAGGAAAGATCTTTTTTGTTGCTTCGTTTATCCTTTTCTTTTTAGCGATTGCTCTTATCGCGACAAAAGGATTTTCTTTTGGTATCGACTTTACCGGAGGGACCGTTGTTCAAGTCAAATATCAGGGTATTGCACCTATCGATAAAGTACGTGAAGCTTTAAAAAAAGATGAGCTTTTCAAGCACGCGAGTGTTACCGAATTTGGCTCACCTCAAGAGATTATTATTAAAACATCGGCTTCAACAGATGGTTTGAGCAAAGATATCGGAGACGTTACCCGAGAAATACTAAATGGTACGGGTGAGTTTGAGATTCGGCGTGTTGATATGGTCGGGCCGAAAGTTGGAGATGAGCTTCGTGTTAAAGGGCTTACGGCATTTCTTTTGACATTGGCTGCGATTATGGCAATGGTGACGTTTCGTTATGAGTGGCGTTTTGCATTGGCGGCGATTATTGCGATCATTCACGATATCGTCATTACATTCGGTTTTGTATCCTATTTCGAAATCGATTTTAATATCGAAAGTGTTGCGGCATTGTTGATGATTTTAGGGTATTCGATCCATGATACGATTATCGTCTATGACCGTATTCGTGAACATATTCAAGAATCCAAAAATAGTGATTTTGTGATGATCGTCAACGAAGCGGTTTCACGTACTCAGTCACGAACGACATTGACCTCATTAACGGTTTTCTTTGTAGTTTTGACGCTCTTCCTCTTCGGCGGAGATATCATGCTAGGCTTCAGTTTCCCGATGTTGGTCGGTGTTATAATTGGAACCTACAGTTCGATTTTTGTTGCGGCACAGCTAGTTGTTTGGACGGGATTTAGTGTTGGGCGTTATCGTGAAAAAATGGCTGAAAAAGTAAAATATCAAGCCGAAAAAGAGAAAATGCGTGCTCAGTTTGAGCAGGGTGTAGTTTAAAAGGAGTACGGTATGGATTGGGGAAAAGTAGTTTATGTTTTTTTCACGCTAATGAGCTTAACCTCGGTTGCGGGGTTTCTGTACGATCACTCATCGATTATGCTTTTTGTGGCAGCCAGTTTGAATTTGATTTCAACGATTTTGAAATTGGGTGTCCGTAACCTTCTAGCCGCAGAGCTTCTAGCCGCTTCTTTGGTTGCTGATTTGCATTTGATCCCCGCATTTATTTATGTGGAAGTGGTTGGAAACCAAGCATGGGCTATATCATTAGCTATCGGTGCATTGATCGCGAATCTTTTCTCAATTGTAATGGTATTCATAGAAAGTGCCAAATCTAAAGAGAATTACGAATAAATATAGGAGTTTTTTTTGAATTATACCCCAGCATCGATTGAGACTAAGTGGCAGAAAATTTGGAGCACAACCAAAGCGTATGAGCCTTCAACTGATTTTTTCAAACCAAAGAAATATATTCTCAGTATGTTCCCCTATCCATCGGGGCGTATTCACATGGGACACGTCCGTAATTACACCATCGGCGATGCGTTTGCTCGCTATTATCGTCAGCAGGGGTTTAATGTTCTTCACCCTATCGGATGGGACAGCTTCGGTATGCCGGCAGAAAATGCGGCGATCAAACACGGTGTTCACCCAAAAAAATGGACGTATGAAAATATAGCTACGATGCGCGGCGAGTTGGCAGGTTTAGGTCTCTCCTTTTCGGAAGATAGAGAATTTGCCACCTCGAATCCTGAATACACGGCGTTCGAGCAAAGCTTTATTATCGATATGTTTAACAAAGGGTTGTTGTACCGTAAACAAGGGTTTCTCAACTGGTGTCCGCACGATTTGACCGTTTTGGCAAATGAACAGGTGGTTGATGGCGGATGCTGGAGATGCGGGACTGAGATCGTCCAAAAAGAGATGTATCAGTACTATCTCAAAATCAGCGATTATGCCGAAGAGCTTTTGGAGTCACTCAAAACGCTAGAGGGTAAATGGCCAAAGCAGGTTTTAACGATGCAGGAGAACTGGATCGGAAAATCGTACGGGTTGGAGTTTGCGTTTAAACTCGATGATGAAAGTGAAGCACGTCTGGGTGCCGTTTATCAATCTTTTGATGTTTTCACGACCCGACCTGACACGATTTACGGGGTGAGTTATGCCGCTCTCGCACCTGAACACGAAATCGTTCGCCATATGATCTCGTTCGGGTTACTTGATCAAGCGACAACCGATGCGATTAAATCGATGCAGCGTGTCAGTGCCCGTGATCGTGCTACAAGCCCGAAAGAGGGGGTATCACTAGGGATCAATGTGATTCATCCTCTCACGGGAGAAAAAGTTCCGGTCTGGGTAGCGAATTTCGTCCTTACCGATTACGGCTCAGGTGCGGTTATGGCGGTTCCTGCCCATGATGATCGTGATTATGAATTTGCGACTAAATACAATCTTCCGATCAAAGCGGTGATTTTTCCGAAAGAGGGAGAATTGCCAAGCGGGTGTGCTTACACCGATGCGGGTCTTTTACACGAAAGCGGCAGTTTTAGCGGCTTGGATAATAGTGCTGCTAAAGAAGCGGTTATGAACTATTTTGAAGCGGAAAAACTGGGCAAAAAAGTGATCAATTTCCGCCTCAAAGACTGGGGCATCAGTCGTCAGCGCTACTGGGGTGCACCGATACCTTTTATCCATTGTGAGAGTTGCGGAATCGTCCCTGAGGATAAGGCTAATCTCCCCGTGGCATTGCCTGAGGATGTTGTTATCAACGGCGAGGGAAATCCGCTCGAACATCATGCTACATGGAAACATTGTTCGTGTCCGAAATGTGGAAAACCTGCCATCCGTGAAACCGATACGATGGATACATTCATCCAATCCTCATGGTATTTCTTGCGCTATACGGTCAAAAATGACTTTAAAGAGGCGTTTGATAAGCAAGCACTCGATTACTGGATGGGAGTGGATCATTACATCGGCGGAATCGAGCACGCGATCTTACATCTGCTGTATGCCCGTTTCTTTACCAAAATGCTTCGTGATTTGGGATACGTTAGTAGTGATGAACCGTTCGAGCATCTTTTAACACAGGGGATGGTTCTCAAAGACGGGGCAAAAATGTCCAAATCTAAAGGAAACACCGTTGACCCTGGGGCTTTGATAGAGAAATACGGTGCTGATACGGCGCGTCTTTTTATCCTCTTCGCCGCCCCTCCGACCCAAGAGTTGGAGTGGAATGACAGCGCGGTTGAGGGGGCATTTCGATTTTTAAAACGGTTTGCGGATCGCGCTCAATATGTCAATGTTACCGATCACTTACCGATTATCGATCATAGTACCCTTACCAAAGAAGCCAAAGGGGCACGGAAAAAAGTGTACGAAGCACTTAAACGCGCTCAAGAGGTGTATACGGAACGTCACACCTTTAACACGATGATCGCCGGTGTGATGGAAGCGATGAACGCATTGAATGAGCAAAATAATCGCGATGTATGGACAGAGGGGTATTGGATACTTACCTCAATCCTTGAGCCGATTGTCCCTCATATTTGTTGGGAACTTTCAACCGAATATTTCGGTGGGAAAAACTTCGGTGTTCAAGTGGTGCGTGACGAGGTGTTCGAAGTCGAAGCATTGTCTCTGGGTGTATCCATCAATGGTAAAAATCGCGCAACGATCGAAGTGGGAGTCAGTGAGAGCCAAGAAGCGATCATAGAGATGGCGAAAGCTTCCGTAGAGAAGTGGATTGAGGGAAAAGAGATACTCAAAGCGATTGTGATCCCAGGTAAGCTTATAAACCTCGTGATAAAAGGGTAAAAGATGAAGATTTGGGTATTGAGTGCATTGATCCTCTTTAGCGGGTGTGGCTATCAGCCCTCTAGTCATTACGCTAAAAATGTAGTGGGTGAGAGCGTTAGTACCGAAGTCGTTATCTCAATAGAAGATCCGCAAAATACTGTTATCATTAAAGATGCTGTCGATACGGCAGTGATTACGAAATTCCGATCTTCACTTACGGCAAAAAATGCGGCTCAAACTCATCTGAAAATTTCTATTAGTTCAGTATCCTTTAGTCCGCTTCGTTACGATACAGGTGGATATGTTATAACGTATCGTGCCATTGTAACGATGGGGATCAGCCGTACTACCAATGGAAAAACGATTAATTATTCTACCCATGGGATGTACGATTTTGAAATTGAGCCTAATGCTATTATTTCGGATCAGGCACGTTTTGAAGCGATACGCCAAGGGGCACAAAAAGGGATTGACTCATTTATCGCTCAAGTTGCGGCACAGAGTATAAGCTTGAAATAAGGGGTAATAGTGACTATTAATCAAATCGTTCGAAGTACTGTTGAAAAATTAAAAGCTGAGGGTAAAGTATGGACACCTGATGTGTATACAGAAACCTTTTGTTCTGAAGCAAAAAAAGCAGGATTTGCGGTTGAGGATTGCAGTGGTATAGATCGATTTATTACCCTAATGGATAAAAAAACACTTGATGAAGTAAAACTATATCGTGTTCGTACAACGGCAGAATTGATCCGTTTTTTGATCTCAAAATTAAACCGTATGAATCCTAATGAAGCTTCTGTTCTTGTAGAACTTTTTAGTAGTTTGGCTAAAAAAATGGCTGAAAGTATCGATATGTTACACAATCCTGATGCTTCGGTTTTGGCTAAAAAAACATTATCAATCTTAGAAGCTCAAGGGGGATCAACGCAACTTGAACTCCTTAAACAAGCATGGACAAATTTTTTAAGTGTTTATGATAACTCCTTTTTAATGAAATTATCCCATTTCGGTTCGGTCGATACGGCAAATTTGCGAAGTACGATTGAGAGTTTACAGTTGCAAGGCAGAGGGGAGGCAGATTATAATAAAATAATCCCTTTAATCATCTCTTCTTTAGTTCCCTCCATCGCACCGAGTATGGATGATAGTACCCTTAAACTTTCCGAAAAACTTCGTGAAAATCCAGCGTATGTGAATACGGAAACTTTCGAAAAAGAGCTAAAAATGGCTATTTCAATGCGAATCATATTGGATAAAAAGAGTCTAGAAGAGATGGTGCGTGCACTTGATTCCCTTTTGGGTAAACTCTCTGCTCAGTTGATCGAGTTGATTGAACGAAGTGAAAATTCTAGCAGTGAAATTCGAGAGGTAAAGCGTGATCTTGAAGCGTTGGATACTCAGAAACCGACCGATTTAAAAGCAGCACACAAACGTCTTTATACAATTGCCAGTACCCTTGAAGAAAAAGTGGAAGTGTTGAGCAAAGATCTGAAAGTACACAATGAAAAAGTGACTCAGATGGGGAAAAAAATTGCCACATTAGAAGCGGATTTAGCACAAGCGACTCAGGCTTCCCGTGAAGATTTTTTAACCAAACTTTTCAATAAACGGGCAATCGAAGAACATCTGAATCTCAAAGAAGCCGAGTATGAGCGTCACGGTCACTCGTTTTGTATTGCTATGCTCGATTTAGACCACTTTAAATCGGTCAATGATACTTATGGGCATGATGCTGGAGATGCCGTGTTGATAGCATTCTCTAAAATTCTTAAATTAGAAGCGCGTAATAGTGACGTTGTCGGTCGTTATGGGGGAGAAGAGTTTTTGGCCATATTGGGGGATACCGATTTGAATGGGGGAAAAGTATTTTGTGAAAAAGTACGTGCCCATGTCGAGCAAGCCCATTTTATGTATCAGGGACAGCGGATCGCGGTGAGTGTCAGTATCGGTGTCGCACAACGCAGTGACTACCCTTCTCTGAAAGCACTGGTCAGCGGTGCGGATGAGCGGCTATATGATGCCAAACACAAAGGGCGAAACCGCGTCGAGTCTGCATGAGTTTAAACGATTTTTTAGCCTCCAAACCTCTTTTTTACGATGTGATCGATTACGAGCGCTTTCCTAAAGCATATCGTGAGATCAAACACTCTTTAGCGAATCCCAAAATAATCCATCTCGTAGGAACGAACGGCAAAGGTTCAACTGGGCGTTTTTTGGCAACCGCACTGCATCGCGCAGGGCAAAAGGTCGGGCATTACACCTCTCCTCATATTGTGCGATTCAACGAGCGAATATGGTTGGATGGCTCTGAAGTGAGTGATGATGTTTTGGAATGTTCTCATCAGAAGCTTTTATCTCTATTATCCACGGAAATTGCCGAGTCATTGAGCTATTTTGAATATACGACACTCTTAGCGATGGTGGTGTATGAGGGGTGCGTTTACGTCGTATGTGAGGCGGGGCTGGGCGGAGAGTTTGATGCGACCGCTGTTTTTGATAAGGTGCTGAGTATTTTTACCCCGATCGATTTTGATCATGCGGCGTTTTTAGGCACTTCCATCGATTCGATTGCGACGACGAAACTGCGAAGTATGAACTCTCTCGCTTTGTTAGGAAGACAAAAACACTCCGAAGTGGAGTCGATAGCCCGTCGCATTGCAGAGGCAAAAGGGTGCACGCTCTATACCTTATCCGAGCGTTTGACTCCACGTATTGAAGAGATGGCATTGCAACTTGCCATGAAAAATGGTCTCAGCGATTATTTACGCGATAATCTGACATTGGCGATGAGTGCGTATGAGATGTTGGGATTTGAGGCGAGCGAAACATTGTTTGATCAGAATGCACTGTTCGGGCGTTTGAGTAAAATCGCCCCCAATATAGTGTTAGATGTGGGGCATAATGCCCTTGCAGCGGAGTCGATAGCCCAAAATTTTGGTGGGAAAAAAGTGACTCTCATCTATAACACTTACGCTGATAAAGATTACCGCGAGATTTTGAGTATCTTAAAACCGATCATCGAATCGGTTGAGATCATCGAGGTGAGTGAGGGGCGGATTGTTGAGCGTCATTTGCTTGAATCTGTTTTATGTGAATTGGAAATACCGTTTAGGGCATTTGACGAAATTAACAGTAATAAAGAATATTTGGTTTTCGGCTCATTCAGTGTCGCCGAGACGTTTTTAAAGAGGATGACGTAATGAATAAAAAAGGTTGGCGGATCGTGATTGTCCATTCGTCGCTTTTGGAGTTAAAAGCAGAGATTGCGAAAACAGATAAAGAGATTGATGCGATGGTGTATGTGCTGTATGGATTGAGTAAGGATGAGATAGCGATTGTGGAGGGGAGAGTATAATGGACAAAATTTTACAAACATTATTTTCAGAATTTGGTAGAACAATTTTATCTTTTGCTGTCCTATTGATGGGATTGTTTTCCTATATTACCGATAGAACAATTGATAATGAAATTATGCAGTGGACTGTATGGTTTTTATATGCTTTAGCCATCATACAAATATTCAATATCTTAATAATTAATAGTAAAAAAATTATTCACATTTTTTGGGTTTTTATCCAAGGCGAATTCGCATCATTAACGAATACCCATTGCCAAGATTCTACCATCCAAACCTGTTAATTCACTAAAAACTTCGTAAGGCGTTTTAAACCCTAGACACTTCCTTGGTCTTGAGTTGAGTTTATCG
>Ga0209467_1002439_pt1 | contig 13283 bp, 12 predicted proteins | sample Higcelwee11metaG_FD_187175 | JGI IMG/M metagenome (GOLD analysis project Ga0209467, IMG submission 187175) | Freshwater pond sediment microbial communities from the University of Edinburgh, under environmental carbon perturbations - High... | ecosystem: Environmental > Aquatic > Freshwater >...
AGAACCGGTCTTACTCCCCACGCTCGGTTACCCTCCCGTGACAGACCGCGACTACATATTGAACGAGCAATTTATATGTCTGACACTTTTCAGTCAGATAGATCAGCCAGACTTCGCCTGGCGTACCGAAGAGCACGAAGTTTCACGAAGATTCAATAAGTTGCAAGAAACAAATGATTCACCCAAAAGCTTGTTGCTGTTTTGGTTTGAAGAATTTGTTTTTCTTGGTGTTTCTTCGTGTACTTCGTGGACAACTGCTTTTTCTCGGTTGAAATACTCTGCTGTTGCATTATCCGGTATTCCTGACACCACCTGCTATGGCATTGACCGACAGAAACAGCTCGCCCAGCAGTGTGTCCGAGCCGGAACATCCGGGATCACTCTCCTTAACCTTTCTCCATTGCCGCAGCAGGTTGATCTGTTGCCGGTGCAGGGCTTCTAGCGGTGCTTTCCGCAACTGTATGGCAGCCAGCTGCATGGGGCGCCGAACCGCAAGCGGTTCACTGAACAGGCGGTCGATAATATGCATCGTCAGCTCAAATTCCTTATCGATCATCCCGGAAAAATGTGTGCGCAGTTCTTGATTATCCACAAGATCTGCGTAGAGGTGCATGATCTCCAGGTCAGCCTGCAGCGTTGCCAGTTCAACGTTCATAAAGAGATAGCGCAGGAGCGGAAAACGGGTAATATCAGCGCACAGAAGTTCAAATAATTGAGGGTGCATTTCATTGAGCCGTGCCAGTGCGGTGCCGGCACCATACCAGCTGGGCAGCAGGTAGCGTGACTGGTTCCAGCTGAAGACCCAGGGGATAGCCCGCAGATCAGCCAGTGTTCTGCGTCCGGTGCGGCGTGAGGGGCGTGAGCCTATCCTCAACTGTTCCATGACATCAATTGGTGTCGTCTGGGAAAAGAACTCCATAAAGCCGTCACTGCCGATCAGCTCTTCGTATTTAAGCCGACTGGCATCAACCAGAAACTCCATGATGGTTGCCTGTTCCGGTGCCGATCCGTTCGAACGGGAAGCTCTGGTGGTCATGCCGAGAACGCCAGCCAGCTGCAGTTCCAGGTTATAGGTGGCGGTCAGCAGGTTTGAATATTTCTGGGAGATCGTTTCACCCTGTTCTGTCATGCGGAACGCCCCGCGCAGCGACCCGTGGGGCAGCGCTTCGAGAAACCGGAACGTCGGACCGGCACCCCGTCCGATGGATCCTCCCCGTCCGTGAAAGAAGCAGAGATCCGTAGCAAAGCGGTCAGCGACTTCGGTGAGTTCGAGCTGTGCCTTGTAAAGTGCCCCGTGGCTGGCTATGATCCCGCCATCCTTGCAACTGTCGCTGTAGCCGACCATTACCTGCTGGAGTGGCCTTTTCCCTGCTGCCGCTCCAAGTGTATTTCTGGTTATCGGGTGTGACAAAAACTGTTGCAGAATCTCTGGAGCACCCCGCAGGTCATCGATGGTTTCAAACAACGGCACAACCCGCAGCAGTGATCGGCATCCACTCTCTTCATACACCAGCAGTCCGACCTCTCGCGCCAGCAGGTACACCGTCAGCAGGTCGGAGCAGCTCCTGGTCATGCTGACGATCAGCGATCCAATGCCGTCGTCACCATACCTGCGGATGTGCTCTATCAGCACCCGATAGCAGCATAGAACGGCATCAGCTTCTGCGCCGGCCCTGAAGCCGGGCAGCAGAAACGGGCGCGGTGAGGCAAGCTCCCTGTTCAGAAACTCAATCCGCTTTTCTTCCGGCCACCCGGAGAAGTCGGAATCCTCAAAACCCGCAGCGGCAAGCAGCTGGGAAACAGCCCGATCATGAAAGGCGCTGTTCTGACGAATATCCAGCACGGCCAGGTGGAAGCCGATCGAATCAACCAGGCGCCGGATGTTGAACAGCTCCATATCAGCAAGGCGCACAGCTCCTGCTGCCCGGAGTGAACCGTCAAGCATGGCGAGATCCTCTGACAGTTCGGATGGTTTTTTATAGTACCCCGAACTGTCGTCCAGGGTCGTCACATGGTCGTGTACAACGGTCAATGGCAGACAGGCTATAATCAGGTTAAGCGCCTGACGCCACGGTTCTGCAGAGTTGCGGGCAACGGCTTCAGCACCGGCGCTTCCAAGCTGTGCTGCCCGATTATCTATCCACTTTTTGAGAACCTCCGGAACCGGTTGAAGGTAATCGGAGAGACTGAGCTTGGCGGCCAGATCCACCAGACGGCGGCGAATAACCGAGAGGGCATTCAGCCGCAGATCCTGAAGAGACTCGTGCGTCACCTCTGCCGTGACCAGCGGATGCCCGTCCCGGTCGCCACCGACCCAGGTACCGAAGCTCAGCCGGGGAAGCTGGTACTGCCTGAAACTATCGGTCGCAAACCCCGCATCTTGCCAGGCAGCCTTTAGTCTGTTGTCCAGAATCGGCAGGGTTTCCGGGAAGACGTTCTTCAGGTAATGGATGACATTCCTTCGTTCTGAGCGCAGTTCAGGTTTTTCAAGGTAGATATTGCCGGTACGCCAGAGCAGCTCCAGCAATTCCTTGATCTCGTCCCGTATCTGGCGCTGTTCCACCGGTGTCAGTATCTGGTTCTCCCGCTTTACCAGCAGAAGGTAGATCGCACGATGCTTGGCAATAACAGACGCCCGTTTTGCCTCGGTAGGGTGAGCCGTCAGCACCGGTTCACTATGAACAGCTCCAAGGTGTGCTACAATTTCGTTTTCCGTGTAGCCATCGGCTTTCAACTTCCGCAGGGTATTGCCCCACAAACCCCGTTCAGACGACAGACCGTTTGTGCTCTCCACCATGCGGCGCACCTGAACCGCAGCATTCTCCTCAACCATGCCGAGCAGCTGAAAGGCTATGGAATAGAGCTGGCACGCCCGTTCGGGAGCAACCTGATCATTGAATGACCGTGAATCGTCACGCCAGGGGATGATCGAGGCAACCTCGTGCTCTCCCAGCTCAAACAGCACCTCCCTGAAGCACTGCAGCAAAAACCGGAGGTCTGAATCTGTTTTTTCCTGTAGCCGTTTGATATCGTCATTCATCTCATTGCTCCCTTGATTTGGTTAGTTAATCTTCTGAAACAGGCCGGAGACCTGCTGGTATTCGGACAGTTCACCGGCGTTCAGGTCAAAATACCAGCCATGGAGCGACAGATCTCCGGCTTTCACCCGCTGGTCGATCCAGGGGAAGGAACGGAGATTCTCCAGGGAGAGCAGAATGGCCGCCTGTTCGGCAGCCCGTTGCTGCAGCTTTGCATCTTTACCCGGCAGTTCCGCCAGCACCTTCTCCCGGGCCGGCGCGGCGATAGACATCCAGCTGGAGATGAAGCCATCTGCCGTGCAGCCACAACTTTCGGCCATCAGGGCGTTGATGCCGCCGCACTGGGAGTGACCAAGCACGATGATATGCTTCACACCCAGATGACAGACGGCAAATTCAAGGGCGGCGCTGACACCATGCCGTCCGCCGTCTTCTTCGTAGGGTGGCACCAGGTTGGCCACATTGCGGACGGTGAAGATGTCACCTGGTGCGCAGTTGGTCAGGATGGCCGGGTCAACCCGCGAATCGGAACAACCGATGATCATGGTCTTGGGGCTTTGCCCCTGCTTGAGCGGCTCGAATTGTGAGCCCTCCGGACCGAAATAGTCTTTCTGAAAGCTGCGGAAACCGGCTACGAAGCGTTCGATATCTTCCATGGTAGCTACACCTCCGGTAATCTCGGTTCAGGGTGTCAGTTTTGCCAGGGCTTCATCGGCAGTCAGGTCGTAGCGTTCACGCTCCCGTCTGGCCGCCTGCTCCAGCGCCCGGTCAACTTCCGGGTATTTCAAGGCCAGGATTCGGGCAGCCAGCATGGCGGCATTGCGGGAGCCATCAATGGCCACGGTGGCCACCGGCACTCCCGGCGGCATCTGCACCGTGGAGAGCAGGCTGTCAAGACCGGTCAGCGGGCCGTTACCCAGCGGCAGGCCGATCACCGGCAGGCGGGTATGTCCGGCAACCACACCGGCCAGGTGAGCGGCAACGCCGGCGCAGCCGATCAGCACCTGCACCCCTTCGCGGTGGGCACGGTCCAGATAGGCTAAAACCTTGTCCGGGGTGCGATGGGCCGAGGCAACGATGATTTCACTTTTGATGCCCAGTTCGGTCAGGGTGTCACGCACCTTGACCACGGTGGGCAGGTCATTGGGGCTGCCGGTCAAGATGCCGACCAGGGTGTGATCAGGGGTGGCTGATACTGCTGTAGAATGGTTTTCCATCGTAGTGTCCTCTTTTGTCGAGATTCAGGTAGTCCGGGAGCGCAACAGAGCTCCCGGACCCGTTTCTGTCATTAGGTGTATATCTAGTGTTACCTGTATGAACGCTGCATTTTTAGGCACGGACGAACGTGATCGTCTGCTTTTATGAAAAATCAGTGAGTTTCAGGCAAAAATCAGGCGAGGTTGTCCGGTGGGACGTTTATTTCAAGATACACGTTTGGGAGAGTCTGGAGTGGTTCGTGGGGTAGCAGTCTGGAAATAACAGGATTGTAGGCAGGAAGCAGGTCGTTGGGAGCAAAAAAGATTGAGTAGTCAATGAACGAGTGCTTGGGCGGTTTAAAATCTCCCAGGCGCGTTTCAACATCGCCGCCATTGTCTGTGGCAAGGGATGCGCTGCAGACAGACTGTTCCTGAAGCGGGATGAACGCATGCTTTGACAGGAGGAGACCATGAGCGACAACGTGTACTGTCAGCACGAGCAGCAGTAAAGCTGAAAATCTTGTTGTAGCTCGAAAAAATTTCATGCATGTACCTGTAAAAATGGCACTTCTGGCAGACTATAGCTTCGCTGATGCACGTACACGAGTAGTCAGGCTTTACTGCCGCTTCGACGTTGACGCCTGATATAGATCAACACCAGGACCAGGCTTGACAGCAGCACCCAGACCAGCGCCTGACGTGACATCTGCATGATCAGCTGTTGGTTATCACCAATAAGGTAGCCGATCCAAGCCAACACGGCGCACCAGAGTGAAGCCCCCAGGGCTGTGTAAAATGCAAAGCGTGCATGGTTCATTCGGGCAAGTCCGGCCGGGACTGAAATCAGCTGACGGATGACCGGTAGCAGACGACCGATAAAGGTTGATATTTCGCCATGCTTTCTGAAAAAATGCTCTGCCTTCTCCAGCTTCAGCTCGGCAAGACCGACAAAACGCCCATACTGCAGCAGCAGGGGACGCCCAAGGCAAAGCGCCCCGTAATAGTTGGCGTAAGCACCTGCCAGACTGCCAAGTCCCCCTGCCAACACCACCAGACAGGGATTCATTTTACCCTGAAAGATCAGATAGCCGGCCGGCGGCATAACCACTTCACTGGGAAAGGGGATGATAGAGCTCTCCACAGCCATGAGCAGAAAGATACCGGGATACCCAAGCGTACCGATCATCTCAAGTAGCCAGGCGACCATAGTATGAAACATACAAACTCCCACTTTTATAAGCAATCAGGTGATACGTTTATTGTTCCCGTCTGGATCTGGCTGCCCTGCTACTTCTGAGCCTTTGGATGATATGCAGACGCCACAGCAGCAGTGTACCGTAATAGGCGACAACGGTTGATACGACAGCAACCAGTGAAACTCCCAGAACAAACGGTTTCCATATCAGCAGCATGCCATTGGCAAGCCAGTCCATGCTGAGCTCAAAATTGAATTTCTGTGGGGGCGTCCCTAAAAGCAGCGCCCCGACCTTGTAACAAAAGTAAAACATCGGGGGCATGGTTAACGGGTTGGTGATAAAAACCAGTGCAACCGATACAGGCAGATTTGCCCGAAAGAAAACTGCCCCGACAGCCGCAAGCACGGTCTGGAAAGGGACCGGTATCCACATGCAGAAGGTTCCGATTGCGCACGCTTTTGCCACATTTCCCCGATTAAACTGCCAGAGATGGGAAGCGTGCAAGGCCTCTCCCAAAAAACGCAGATGCCTGTGCGCTTTCAGCTGTGCAGGATCAGGCGTCCATTTTTTCAAGAATTTTCGGAGCATATAAAACCTTTTATCCTTAAAACGGCAATTAGCCACAGAGGTCACAGAGAAACACAGAGAACTACAAGAAAAAACTGTAGTAAGCATCTCACCCAAAGGGAATCAGGTTGTTTGTTGTATCTTCCTGTTTTTCCTCTGAGACCTCTGTGATCTCTGTGGCAACTGTTTTTTTAGGTTTATGCATCTGGTTTAGGGCTCTGCTAACCGGTTTCCTGGCTGCCTATTGTACCAGACGACTGTTTTGCCTCAAACAGCGATGCCGCTACCGCCACCAGCAGGCTCAGTAAAATAATACCCAATGACAGTGCAACCGGTATATGTACTCCCAGCATGATCAGGATCATCTTGATACCGACAAACCCAAGGATGAACGAGATGCCGTATTTCAGATAAATAAACATCCCCATCACACCGGCCAGCAGGAAGTAGAGTGCGCGCAGCCCCATGATGGCAAAGACGTTGGAGGTCAGCACAATGAACGGGTCAAGGGTTATGGCGAAGATCGCCGGTATGGAATCCAGAGCAAAAACCAGATCGCTGCTTTCGACCACCAGCAGCACCATAAACAGCGGGCTGGCCACCCATAACTGCAAGCGCCGGGTAAAGAACCAGTCGCCTCTGATCTTTTTGGTCATCGGCAAAAATCTGCGAGCGAGTCGTACTAACAGGTTCTTGTCCGGCTCCATCTCATGGTTGGGGCCAAAGGCCATCTTCCAGGCGGTGTAGAGCAGTATCGCGCCAAAGATGTAGAACAGCCACTGAAAACGTTGCAACAGCTCAGCCCCCACAAATATAAAGACGACCCGCATGACCAGAGCCCCCAGAATGCCCCACTTCAGCACCCTGGCCTGCAGCTCGCCCCGAACCCCAAAGACGGTAAAGATCATGATGAAGACGAACAGGTTGTCAACCGAGAGCGATTTCTCGATCAGGTAGCCGGTCAGGAACTCAAGGGCCGGTTGCTTGCCCATCATGAAGTAAATACCGACATTAAACGCCAGGGCAAGCCCTATCCAGACCAGGCTCCACCCCAGCGCCTCTTTGAATGAGACCTGGTGACTCTTGCGATTCATACCCAGATCTATTGCCAGCATGACAACCACCAGCACTATAAAGCAGCCCCATAATACAAGGTGTGATGACATCAGAAGTTCCTTTCGTTCAAAGGGCCGGTGACTGTTTGACAGCCACCGGCTCTACCTGCATTAGTCAAAGAGCTCCTCAAAAAACGATTTCTTCTTTTTGTAATGGTGACCATGTCCGTATCCCTGACCATGCTTGTAATGATCTTTATCAGCATAATGACCGTACTCCTGCCGGGGCGGCGGCTGGTGAGATTGATGCGATTGGTGGTGCTGCGGTGGTACAGGAGGCTCCTGTACCGTTGAGCGCTCAATAATTTTGTCAAGCTCGCCGCGATCAAGCCAGACACCACGACAGGTGGGGCAGTAGTCAATTTCAATTCCCTGGCGTTCTGTCATAACCAGGCTGGTATTTGGACAAATGGGACAATTCATGATAATTCCTTTCTTATGCTGGTTCAGATGTTGACGTAACCGAAAGCAGGTTACCTGCGTTGCCTCATTTCCGTTGAGATACAGCTGGATGAATAAACAGCACCAACAGGCGGTGACTAATCGCTCCAGCCGCCACCTGCCGCGACATACTCATAATCAGGTCACCAATCTACTCTGCTGCATCCTCCGTACTCTGTTGCCGTTTAGCCATCCAGAACCTGAAAATTTCCTGATTAATTTCAACAGGACTTTTTGTGGTTGAGCTGATTATCCTCTCGAGCATCTGTCGTTCTTCTGCTGTAAGGTCCAAATAAGCCGATGGTGTATTGGAAGCATTTGCCTCTTCTGCATTATTCTTCTGCGTGCTGCTTGCAACTGGTTGATGACGATTTGGCATATCTGACAACCTCCCTTTCTTTCAGATCCAGTCGGCTATGCTGAATCGATTAATAAAACTCTGAAAAACAAAAAAGACCTTTACCCAAAGTATGTGATTGCACACTTGGGTAAAGGTCTTGCGGTCGATTTCTCGTCCCATGTCCGGACCGGTTGGTCGTATTGACGGACAATGGGTCGGCCATTTCTCCGGCCGGTGGCTACTCCCCTTTACGTGGCCGGGAAATTAGCGGAACTCGATTCAGCTGTCAACAAAATAATTAAAAGGGGTCCTGTTCTTTCTCACCGAACAGGCTAAGGTTCTGAAGTGCTGCAAAAGGCTGGTTGCCAAAACTTTCTCGTGATCGTTTCGGTGTTTCTTTTTTAACCGGTTCAGCCATATGCGGAGCAGCCTCAATCAATGGTTCTGGCAAGACAACAACCTCCTCCTCACCTTCATCTTCCATACCGTTGCCGGTAAAGAAGTAGAGGTTATAGAGCCGATGGTGGCTGGTCCAGCGGTTGCCCTGGGCAGTTTCCTTGGCAATGTGGGAACGGATGCCATTAATTTTTGAATCCATGTCATCCAGATAATGCAGGATAGTGGCTTCAACGGTCTTGGGCCGTTTGGGAGAGCCGTAATCGTACTGGCCGTGGTGTGACAGCAGCAGATGCTTCAGCAACATGCCAACTTCACGGGGGAAGCCGGGAATCGTCGCGATCCGTTCGGTCAGCATCTCGACACCAATGCTGATATGGCCGATCAGACGACCTTCGTCAGTGTACTCAAAGGCGCGATCATAGGACAGCTCTGCCACCTTGCCCAGATCATGCAGCAAGGCCCCCACCACCAGCAGGTCGCGGTTCAGGCCAGGATAGAGCGGTACTATCGCATCAACCAACCGCACCACCGATAGTGAATGTTCCAAAAGCCCACCGATATAGACATGGTGCATCCCCTTGGCAGCGGGAGCCTTGCAGTAGCCTGCCATGAACTCCGTATCTCCGCAAAAACCATCCATCAACGCCTTCAGGTACGGATTAGTCAGTGATGCCACCACACTGGCCAGCTCAGCCTGCATCTCAGCCTGGGGCACCGGCGAGACCGGCACAAAATCAGCCAGATCAACACCATCGTCATCCAGCCGCTTTATCTCTTTGGCCACCAGTTGCATCTTGCCCATATACAGCGATGCAGTGCCGCGAATCTGGACAAAGTCCCCCTTCTGAAACTGCTTGTCCAGCTCATCCACATTATCCCATAGCTTGCCGTCAATCTCGCCGCTCTTGTCCATAAACTTCAGGTTCATGTACGGCTTGCCGTTCTTGGCCATAGCCATGGTCTTTTCCTTAACCATGAATACGGAGGCAACGGTGTCTCTATCTTTCAGTTCTGCTATAAACTGCTTTGACATGGGATTCCTTTCTGGTGTTGTGACAACAAAGAACTACACCAGAAAGGAAGTAGCCGGATTCGACAGATTTTGCAAGATCGTAATCACCTTTGGGAAGGTCGGTTCTGCTCCATCAACTGGTTGATCTTGCTTTGGGTGCGCAGATGAGACAGTTGAAGTTCAGCCTGCAGCTTTGCCTGTTCGTTCACCAGGGTTTTAACGGCTGCTTCATCAAACGGCTGTTTTGCAACAGCTTTACGCAAGGCATGCCGGTTTTTCTGCAGCTTCTGCTGCAACGGCATCACCTTGAGCTGTTCAGCTTCCAGCAGATCGTCAATCTGATCCCGGACAACAGAAGGCGGTGGCGGTGGCGGCGGACCACATTCAAACGATGGTGGAGGAGGTTGCATATGGGGCATCTCTCCACAAGGTGGGTGGGCAAAGGCGGTTACAGCCCCCAGTAACGCGGTAACAATAACAGCTCCGGAAATCAGTTGAATTCCCATCGGTATAACTCCTCTCTATTCTCTGGTGGCTACCTGTGCAAGCAGCTGACAATGAAAGTCTAGCAGCACCGGCTGTGATTATGGGTTAAGAGTATGCGTTGAACGGTAAAGAACTGTAAGCGGTTCAAAGACGTTCCATAATCTGTTTAAAATCAACTTCAAGCGCAAGAAATGCATCAACAATATCCGGCTCAAAGTGGGTGCCTCGCTCCTGCAATATCATAGTTTTTACGGTTTCATGATCGAACGCTTTGTGATAACAGCGGTCAGAGCAGAGTGCGTCATAAAAATCAGCCACTGCCATGATCCTGGCTGCAAGGGGAATAGCGTTTCCGGCAAGTCCTGCAGGATAACCGCTACCATCCCACCACTCATGGTGATGGCGGGCAATGGCGATTCCCATCTCTATGAAAGAGTTACCCGCATAGCGCTGATAGACAGCCTGAAGATTATCGGCGCCGACCGTGGTGTGCGTCTTCATGGTTTCAAACTCTTCGTTCGTCAGCTTGCCCGGTTTTAGAAGAATATGATCCGGTATCGCCACCTTCCCGATATCATGCAATGGTGAAGAGTGGTGTATGCAGGCAACAAAGTCATTGGTTATGATATCCGTATAGGGTGACGATTCACCCAGCTGAAGCGCCAGGATACGGCAGTATTCGCGCACCCGTTCCAGATGCTGTCCAGTATCCTCATCACGGTTTTCAGCCATTTTGGCCAGGGCGAAAATGGTTGCCAGCTGGGATTCGGAAATCTCTCTGACTTTTTCTTCTACAAGGCGTTCAAGATTTCCGTTCTGGTATTCTAAGGCTGATTGAAGCAGATGTAAATTGAGGTGGGTGTCTACCCTGGCCTGAACCTCATCAAACTGGAACGGCTTGGTGATATAATCAGCAGCGCCAACATTGAATGCCCTGACCTTGTCACTGGTACTGTTCAACGCGGTCAGGAAGATAACCGGTATATCCCTGAGCGCTGGATTTTCTTTAAGACGCTGACACACTTCATAACCATCCATTTCCGGCATATTAATATCCAGAAGAACCAGGTCCGGCGGGTTCTTTTCAGCGGCCTTAAGCGCCATTGCCCCGCTGGGAAAGAGAAACACATCCTTTTCATGTACATGGAGCATCTCTTTCAACAGGGAAAGGTTGGCTGGCGTATCATCAACAATCATAATCCTGCTTGAGCCTTTTTGTTCTCTACTGGTGGGTAGATCATGCATGGTTGTCACTCCTGGAAAGCAAATCAAGTATTCCGCTATAATCGTATAAATCAGCCATACTCTTTAGATGAGTGGCCAGTTCGGCGTTATGGGCCACCACACAGGTTGTCAGCATCTCTTCAAATCTGAAAATATCGCCATTATCTGTTACATCCTTGAGTTCAGAGAGCAGACTGGATGGTAGCGCCCTGATCGCAGTGCAGAAATCAACCGTTGGCAGTGTATTGGTGCTGTCAGTCTCTGTTGTTTCATAAAGATATACCAGGCCCGGCAATAGCAGCCGGATCTCTTCCATAATCTCTGATTCTCTGAACGGTTTGCGTACAAAACCATCCGCACAGACATCCAGAACTTCCTGGCGGTGTTCCTCAAGCACACTTGCCGATACAATGATCACCGGTATCTTTGTATCTCCTGGCATGGACTTGATCTGAAGGGTCGCATCAAGGCCATCCATTACCGGCATTCTACGATCCATCAACACAATGTCAGGATGCCACTCTTTCGCCAGCGCCACCGCCTCACGACCATCACAGGCCTCTTCAACCACAAATCCCACCGTAGAAAGCATGGTTCTCAGGATATCCCGGTTATCCTTCACGTCATCAACCACAAGCACTCTGGGGATCGGGCTACCCGGTGCAATACCCAGGTAATGCGGAATTAAGGCATCTGACAGGCCGACAGGGGAAGAATCAGCTTCATGTAGCTCAAAGCTGAAACTGATGATGGAGCCGATGCCGAGTTTGCTTGTAATGGCCAAATCCCCTCCCAGCAAAAGGGCATACTGGCGGCTGATGGTCATGCCAAGCCCGGTCCCCCCTTTATCGCGAGCACCGGCAGTCTGTTCAAATGCGGTAAAAACCTTGTGCAGTTCGTTGTCGGCAATACCGCAGCCGGTATCCTCAACCTCAATCAGGATAGCCCGCGCCTCAAGGCCGCCCTCGCGACAAGAGCAGGACGCCCTGAGCGCTATTCCTCCGTTTTCAGTAAACTTGACCGCATTACCCAGCAGATTGATCAGCACCTGGCGCACCTTTTGGGCGTCACTATGCAGAAAACGCGGCACGGAAGGATCAATGGTCAGCTCTAAAACAAGCCCTTTCTCTCTGGCTCGTAGTAAAAAGATCTTCACCACATCCTGAAGCAAAAAATGGAGATCAAAATCTTCCGGATTGAGGGTGGCCCGCCCTGCCTCTATTTTGGACATCTCCAGAACGTCATTGATCAGCGCCAGCAGATGGTTGCCACTACGGTTAATGATAGCAACATTTTCGTGCAGATCAGGCGTCAGCGCCGGATTGCGCTGCATCAACTGGGAATAGCCAAGGACCGCATTCATCGGTGTGCGAATCTCATGACTCATATTGGCAAGAAACAGGGATTTGGCCCGGCTTGCCGCCTCACTGGCCTCCTGTGCCTTACGCAATGCAACAACGGTCAGCTCAAGCTCATTCGTGCGCAGGGCAACCTGTTTTTCCAGATCATCCTTGTGCTGCCTGAGTCGGTCATCCCGTGCCTCAATCTGTTCCAGCATCACGTTAAAACCGGCATAGAGATCCCCCAGTTCATCGTCGATTTCACGCACGACCCGGACATGATAGTTACGATCACGGGATACCAACTGCATGGTTTCAAGCAGATGAACAATCGGCATGGAAATAAGCCCCTGCAGCCTTTCCGAGATCCGGTAGGCCACCAGAAATGCAACTGAAACGACCACCCCCAACATAAGCAACAGATTCTTCAGCCGCGATTCCATGCTGCCGCTATCCGATTGAATATAGATCGTGCAGATCTTGGTTTCGTGACGAAAAAACGGGATAACCGCTTCCTGGTCAAGCCTGAAGAGGTTCCAGAACGAATGGGATGAAACAGAAAGCGCTGTTAATGCTCCAGAACTGATTCTCCTTCCCATGTCATTATGTACCGGTTTCAGCTTCAACTGATCTTGGTTTAGCCCTTCTCTGATATAGGAGGCAAAAACCTGTTCATCGTTGGTGATGATGTAGGCCGCCATGATGTTTCTGTTTGCAACAAGACCGTCCAGAGTATCCTGAGCAGCTTTCGGGTCATTAAAAGCGATAGCGGCAGCGGTATTACTGCCTATGATGCTGGCCAGTACAGAGAGATTTCCTTTGACGTCATTGTGGAATGCAACCATTTCATTAACCAAAAAGGCTGCAGAAGCCATAAACAGCACAATACCACTGGTGAGCATGCTGATGCTGATCAGTTTTTGCCGGAT
>Ga0209467_1002440_pt1 | contig 13279 bp, 12 predicted proteins | sample Higcelwee11metaG_FD_187175 | JGI IMG/M metagenome (GOLD analysis project Ga0209467, IMG submission 187175) | Freshwater pond sediment microbial communities from the University of Edinburgh, under environmental carbon perturbations - High... | ecosystem: Environmental > Aquatic > Freshwater >...
TAGAATCCTGACAACCCCGCAATCGACGGTTCCTTTTGGTATACCGAGCAACTCGGCCACCGCCCTGTTCGAGATGATGGGTGTGGACCGATCCAAGAGGGCGATGGTCTTAAGGAACTGCGCATGATCCTTCTCCAGTGCCTGTTCCAGATGCCGACGTTTGTAGGGATCGGTCTCGCGGGACAGGCGACGCCTGTAGACGCCCATCCGCAACCACGCGGCATCCCGGCCCCGCCTGCGCGACGTAGAACGCTGCCTGAGCCCCAGCCCCCGTGTACGGGCCAGTGTCATGCAGGTTACCAGCTCCTCCTGGTCGAGGCCCACGGCTCTGGCTATATTCACCGCCTGGCTGTCGTCCAGCATGTTGGCGCATTTGATGCAGAGAAATTTCATTCTTCGCCTGAACGCGATCGCCGATGGTGCATGATCGTCACAGCGTGGAAAGACGGGCAAGGCATAGGAATCTTCCGGGAGGTGGGCCTGTTCCTCAGGCGCCTCGATCTCATTGGCATAGAGCGCCTTGCGATCGGCCAGAAATATGGCCTCCATGTCGCCACTACGTGCTTTCTGCCGCCGTATCGACAGCGCCATGAATCGAATCGAAGTCTTCAGGAAGGTATCGAAACTGGCGCCTACCTCCTGGTACCGATCGACAAGTCCGACGATTCGCGTCCAGTACCGCGCAAAAACCTCGCCCACATCCTCATCCGAGTGCATGCCATAGTAGCGGGGATGCGCATACATATCCCGGGCAATCAGATCGAGGATGATCGTATCGAGGCCATCCTCTCCGCTCCGCTTCCGCTCCACCAACTGGGTTACATCCGTCTCAGGCATCGGCCCCTCCCATGAACCCGACCAATACATGGCGGCATCGCGGCGCGTTGATCGTGCCAGAATCGGTGCGCATGAGGCCGGGATCATCTCAGTGCATGAACCGTACCAGCCCCATGAATGATGTCGAGGGGTCTGGAGTCAATACTCGGTGGAGCAATGACATGGGACATTAGACAATCGTGAGAAGGCGGCAAGAGAGAACCTCGTCAGCGGCGGTCGCAGTGAAATTGTTACATCGTGTTACACAACATGGTCACGGAACGCGGGTTCGAAGGCAGCAGACACTTGTTCCACGATGTCTTTGGCCTGTCCGTGCATGTGCAGCCCGGCCGCAAGACGGTGCCCGCCGCCGCCGAACGCCGCCGCGATCGAGGCCACGTCGATGCGATCACGCGACCTGAAACCAACGGTACATTCGGTAGCATTTTCCTGCCTGACGACGACCGCGACTTCTATGCCGGCTACGGTCAGCAGCAACTGGTAGAGCATATCCGAATCGCGGCCTATGAGCCCGTATCGCTGCTGATCATCCAGATTCATGCTCGTAATAACCAGCCGGCCATCGTAGCGCAGTTCGGCACGCGTCAGTAGCTCGCCCATCAGCTTCCTGGATTCGAACGGCTTGCCGCCGTTCATGGCATCGAAGGCACGCTTGGGAGAGGCTCCTGCTTCGACAAGCCGCCCAACCGCCGCGAATATGTCGCCGGAGCGTTCATCGAGGTGCCTGAAGAAGCCGGTATCGGTGCACAGGCCAAACAGCAAGGCTTCTGCCTCATCGGCGTTCGGTGCGGTACCCATCGCCTCGATGATCAGCTGCACCAGGTAGGCCACGGCGGGAGACGCAGGATCGACGAACTGTACGTCGCCCGCGACAGTACCTGCGGCATGATGGTCTATGAAGGCCAGGGGAGCGTCGGCAGGCAGCTGCTCGACAATGGGCCCGATGCGGGAAAGCGAAGAGCAATCGAGAACGATGATGGCGGGTCCTGGTTCGCCGGCGACGGGCTCCGGCAGATGATCCTGAAACAGGTTGGCAAACGGTGCTATCTCCGTTCTGGCGAAAGGCCCCGAGGAGAGCAGCAACGTGTGCTTCCCGGACCGTCGCAGGAACGATGCAAGGGCGATCTGGCTGCCCAGACAGTCGCCATCGGGCTCCTTGTGGCCAACGATGTAGAATGACTGATGGCTTTGCAGGAATGAGACGAGGCCAGATTCATCCAACAGTGCTTTGGTTTTCAATCGGGGATCCATTCAGCGGAACCTGATCATGGCACGGAGCCATTGGTCCCAATACCTGCGGGCTGGAGCCTTCATACAACAGAAGGTCGAAGCGCGACACCTTTCCGGCTGCACGCTTCGACCCAGTATAGCAACGATGATGAACGGCGACTAGTCAATATTCGAGCTTGATGGAATCCACCTTGAAATGATCTCCCGGATCTCCCTCGATGGTACCCCAGGAGGGATCCTTCATGTTTTGAAGCGTGAACAGCTTGACGTGGCTGAACGAACCATCCGCCTTGTAATAGACAACCATGTATGGATACTGCGGACCGCGGCCCTTGATCATGATTGCCTTGCCACCTGGTACAAACCAGGCAGAAGGTATATAGAGTTCTGCCACCGACGCTGCGCCTTTTCTGTACACGACGCGGTAGCCCTGGGAATGAGCGTAGACACGGACCACATCGACACGCACTGGATACAGGTCAGACTCCTGGCGGATGGAGCCAGATTTGTCCAGACTGCTACTTGGGCCGGGACCGGTAGCGGCTGCCTGCGCAAAGACAATCGACCCCGATGCCGTGATGAGCAGTACCATCATGACTATCATCATTCGTTTCATGCGTTCCTCCATGCCAGCGTTCCGGGAATCCGTCCCCGGAGCCGCACCCATGCTTGGCCATATGATGACCTCGCCATGCGAAGCGGTATGTATCAGTATAAGGCGCTCTGCCCATATCCGCAATGCGACATTTGAACAAATTCGCCAGCCGACCGGCACTTGAGAATGGGCCCAGATCGATGGCATACTTGCCGCATGGAAGCCGCATCAAAGTTCGCGCAGAGCCTCTATGACATTCTCGTGCCACTCTGGCCAGAGGCTGGAACGGCACTTTCATACGGCAGCTGTTTCGAATTACTGGTGTCCGTGATCCTGTCCGCACAATGCACCGATGAGCAGGTCAACAAGGTGGTGCCCGCGCTCTTCAGGTCATATCCGGGTCCGGGCGAGCTTGCCACGGCTGACATCGTCGATGTCGAGGCGCTTGTCAGAACAACTGGCTTCTACCATGCAAAGGCCGCCAATATTGTCGCTACAGCCAGCATGATCATCAAGGATTTTGGCGGACAGGTTCCGCAGACCATCGAGGATCTGGTGTGCCTGCCCGGCGTAGGCCGAAAAACCGCCAATCTCGTGGTCAGCGTATGCTTTGGAAAGCCAGGCATCGTTGTCGACACCCATGTCCTGCGGACGGCCAGACGGCTCGGCCTCGCGCCGACTGACAAGCCGGCCATCAGTGAACGGATGATAGGTGCCGCCATTCCCGAGTCGGAATGGACCGCCTTCTCGTTTGCGCTGAACAGGCATGGCAAGTATGTGTGCCGTGCCCGCAAGCCACTGTGTACCGAATGCCCCGTCCGGCTGCTCTGTCCTTCCGCTGCCGATTTTCGGTGAAAGTGGCTGTGCGCCGCTCGGCGTCATTGCATGCATGGAAGACTCAGATCCTGTAGCAGAATATGCCTTGGCTCACTTTGGCATCGAGTACCTCTTCCCGTACCAGCGTCTCGTCATAGCGAACGTCATTGACTCGCTCGAGACGCCCGACGGAGAGACAGAGCGTCAGGTAGTCATTTTACCCACAGGGGCCGGCAAGAGCCTGTGTTTTCAGCTGCCGGCGGCGCTCTGTCCCGGGCCAACGCTGGTCATGTATCCATTGCTCGGCCTGATGGCGGACCAGCTCAGGCGGCTTGAAGACGCGGGCATAACCGCCGTCGTGCTGAAAGGCGGCATGAGCGCCGTCGATAAGGATGGCGCGTTCAGTGCTGTCCGGTCGGGTGCCGCCCGGCTGATCCTGGCCAATCCGGAGGTCGCCGCGGTGCCCGCCATGCTGTCCCGACTGGCTCAGCTCGGCATCCATCACTTCGTCGTTGACGAGGCCCATTGCGTGGCGGAATGGGGCGACAGTTTCAGGCCGGCGTATCGAAGCCTGGGCGACATCATCAGGGCGATCAACCCTCGCGTTGTCACCGCGTTCACGGCGACCGCCTCACCGCCAATTCTGGCGCGCCTCGCCGAGCTGCTCTTCGGAGACGCACCGTACCGGCTGATAGCGGGTATGCCCGACCGCCCCGGCATCCGATACGAAGTGCGGCCGACGCTCAGCATGTTCCGCGAGCTTCGATCTGCGCTGGTCACACTGCCGCGGCCGGCCCTGGTGTTTGCCCGGTCGCGAGCCGGGACAGAATTGCTCGCCGAAGCCATGCGCGCTCGGTTGCCACAGATCGATACACGCTTCTATCACGCGGGGCTGGACAAGGCCGAGCGGGCCGAGCTTGAGGGCTGGTTCATGGCATCCAAGGACGCGGTCTTGTGTGCAACGTGCGCATACGGCATGGGGATGGACAAGCCCGATATTCGGACGGTCATCCACTATGGTCCACCCGCATCGGTGGAAGCCTACCTGCAGGAATCCGGCAGGGCAGGCAGGGACGGTGCTCCGGCGTTCGCGGTGTTGCTCCATGATGTCCACGAGCACGATATGGCACGGCCCGCACACGACGACATGGCAGGGCGACGCGCCGGCCTGATGCGCCGCTATGCATCTTCAACGAGCGGATGCCGGAGAACTTTCCTGCTGTCGGTTCTGGGTCATCCCGATGCTGACTCTGTGGCCTGTCACGCCTGTGACCGCTGCGACGGTACTTCGATGGAGTTCGCAGACGGTACATCTGCCATCCACGCTTTGGTCAAACGGCATCCACGAAGGTTCACGACACGGCAAGCTGCGGCGTTTGCCGCAGGCAACGCTGCGGAGATACAAGCGCCCCTGCGCGCCTCTATGCATGGCTGGACGCCACAAGAGGCCGAAGAAGCCCTGGACAACGCCATCGCTGTCGGAATGATCAGGCGAGTGCAACGTGGGCCGTGGAGGCATCGGCTGATCCCCGGCAAGGAGCATCAGTCCGGCAGGTCATCGTCATCATCGTCATCATCGTCGGATGACGGAGCGATGACGGGAGGTGCTTCATCGACCTTCGATTTGAGGCGCGGCTTGAAACTCAGCTTTGGCCGTCCTTCGCGCCGCCACGGATCTGCCACATAGCGCACGAGCATCCAGAACAGCACGAACGCAATCAGAGTCGCCAGCACTTCCCAGCGCTCCATCACCTTGAAGGCCAAACGCAGCCTGTCGAATATCGAAAAGTCATCGGTCATGTGGACCTCCGAGCTCGAGCTCCGCTTCGTCACAGCTAAATGACTCACCGCTCTCGGCGTAGAGCGATTGCTGCAGCGCCTGGAGCGCGTCCTGCTCTGCGTTCAGAAATCCGACCCCATAGTATTCGTTGTCCTTGTCATCGAATCGACGCGCGACACGTCCAGTCATCGTCACGGCCGTACTGCCGCCTAGCCGCGATATCCGAATATCCAAAACCGTGCCATGCTTGAGTTTGACAGAGAACGTAGACTTGGGCATCAGCAACAGGCAGCCGGTAGCCGACAGGTTGACGACGCGTGGTTGGTATGGATCCGGCTGGTACGATTCATCGATCCTGTAGTAGTTATTTGCCTTGAGACTGTACGCCAGAATTTTCGAAAACTCCCAGGCAAAATCGACCGACCTGAAGTCCAGGCAGACTCTGCGAACCTCGTCATTCATAAGGTATATGTAGCCGATCACGTATTGGTAATACAGGATGGGGCAATAGAGCTCTGAAACAACACCCTCGCCTGACTTCTGGCTACGGCTGCGTTCATGCTCCGAACCCTCCAGGAATACCGATGGTCCCTCGAACGCCTCGGCCATGGCCTGCGTTATCAGTCGACCTTCCGGATATGGATCGGTCGACGGCAACGGACTCTGCATGCTCGGCACCAGCAGGCTGCGCCCGAACTCGGACACCAGCCGCTCCTCGATGCTTTCCGGCCTGCGCTCCTTGTTGAACATGACGATGCCGCTCTTGGTAAACATCGTGGAGCTCTTGGCCTTGAAGCTGTCCAACAGGCTCGTTATTGAATCGGTCTGAAATCCAACGCTGAGGGCTGGCATCTCCAGCTCGGAATACTCGTTTGATTCCGGACAGTCGATGCGGACCCGCTCATTCTGAAGATAGAATTCCAGCTGCAGATCATGCGGGGGCGCTACCCGTATCGATTTTCGCTGTGGCGCCTTGAACAGGTTCTCCGGCAGGCTAAGTACAAGATCGCCGCCGCTCACCCGACGCACCTTGGCCGGAAACGTGACACGCTGGCCTTGATAGGCCAGATACACCGAAACCGAATCCCACGCCTTGAATTGCTCGGCCCCGACTGCTGTCGCGCGTATGCACAGCAATTCCTTGTCGAACGACCTGAGCGAGCCTTCAAGCTTCTTGCCCGAACCAAAGACAAGCACAGGACTGCCTGCCTTCTGGATCTGACTGAGGATGAATTCCTTCTCGATGAATGTGACGACCTTGGCCATATCCATACCTACCATCTTTTAGTGATCCGTTCGCATGTGCGGCGGCAACGACAGTATACCAGATTGGCAGGAATCCGTATAGAAACGATGCCCCAGAAGTGGTATAATCGTATCGAAATGATACACTAAGGCAGGTTCCTGGCAGACTCATTGTCTGTGCGCCCATCCTGTCTGTCTGATTCAGGTAAAGAAAGGGAGAGCCCGCGATGAGTGCATGGAAGCGGATTGACGAGACAAGCGTATGGAGCACCCTTGCTGTACGCCAGGCAGAGCGGCTGGCCAGTGCGCTGAGCCCGGAACGCATAGCGCGCAGAATAACCAGGACCGGCGGCGGGCTGGATTTCTCCTATGCCGCAATGGATGCCGATGACGAGACGATACGCCTTCTGGGTGTCGCCGCCTCAGAGCTCGACATGATATCCCAGTTTCGAGCTGTCGCCTCGGGAACCATCATGAACCCGGGCGAACAGCGCATGGTGCTCCACCACATAACACGCGGCACGCCATGCGGACCGGTCGTCATCGATGGTCGGGATTACCGCAAGTTCTATGAGAACGAGCGACTGCGTGCCGCTTCCTTCGCCGACAGGGTCAGGTCAGGGCAGATTACCGGTTCCACCGGCAAGCGCTTCGAGCGTGTTGTCCAGATCGGCATCGGTGGTTCCGATCTTGGCCCGCGTGCGCTCTATCTCGCGCTGGAACAATGGGCGCGCGAGCGCGGACGCCTGCAACTCAGGGCATCATTCATAAGCAATGTCGACCCCGATGATGCCAACGGCGTTCTATCCGGTCTTGATCCGGAGACAACCCTGTTCGTCCTCGTTTCAAAGAGCGGCACGACCCAGGAGACGCTTGCCAACGAGGCTCTGGTCAAGGCCCACCTGACTTCCGTGCCTGGAATCGATCCCGCAGGACACCTCGTCGCGGTGACCAGCGAGACAAGCCCACTTGCGCACAATCCTGGATATCTGGACTCATTCTATATCGATGATTACATCGGCGGCCGCTATAGCGCCACGAGCGCGGTCGGCGGAGTCATCCTGTCAATAGCGCTGGGACCCGATACGTTCCTTGGCATACTCGAAGGCGCGGCCGAGGCCGACAGAATGGCGCTTGAGCCAGAAATCTCCAAGAACGCTTCACTGCTCGACGCGATGCTCGGCATATACGAGCGCGATGTTCTGGGTAGGCCCATGGTCGCCATTCTGCCCTACTCCCAGGCCCTTTCACGCTTTCCAGCCCATCTTCAGCAGCTCGACATGGAATCCAATGGCAAGCACTACGATCGGGCGGGAACACCCGTGACACTGCCCAGCGGCCCCGTTGTGTTCGGCGAGCCGGGCACCAATGGACAGCACTCGTTCTACCAGCTTCTGCATCAAGGTACCGACACGATACCGCTGCAATTCATAGGCTTCAGGAAGAATCAGACTGCGTTTGACCCCGAGTTCGAAGGTTCAAGCGCGCGGCGCAAACTGAATGCCAACCTTGCGGCACAGATCGTCGCCTTTGCGCTGGGCAAGGATGATGACAATCCGAATCGTCGCTTCTCCGGCGGCCGCCCTTCCACCCTGATACTGGGCGACGAACTGGATCCGCGGGCACTCGGCGCCCTCCTGGCCCATTATGAGAACAAAGTCATGTTCCAGGGCTTTGCATGGAACATCAATTCATTCGACCAGGAAGGCGTACAGCTGGGCAAGAAGCTGACAGGCACGGTGCTCTCCGCCGCTGGTCCATCGGAGCCAACGCTGGCCGCCTACGCGCGCCTGCTTGGGGCCTTGTGAGGTGGCCTTTGCAGGAAGCCGCCTCCCGGCCAACAGCCGATGGTCGGCCCTGTATCGTCTTTGCAGGCGGCGGCACGGGCGGCCACGTCTATCCGGGCCTGGCTATCATCGAGCAGTTGCGCCAGCGGTGGCACGGACGGATCGTCTGGATCGGTTCCGGCAAGGAGGTCGAGCGCGCTCCTGTCGAGGCCGCGGGCATCGAGTTCTTCGCCATTCCTTCCGGCAAATTGAGGCGCTCCCTGTCACTTGAAAATTTCGCCGATGCGTTCAGGGTGGTTGCTGGATTTCTGGCGGCCAGACGGTTGCTTGCGATACTGAAGCCGGTACTGCTCTTCTCCAAGGGCGGCTATGTAAGCGTGCCACCCTGCATGGCGGCCGCATCGCTGGGCATTCCATACTTTACACACGAGTCGGACCTGTCGCCGGGGCTGGCGACGCGACTCAATGCAGGACGGGCCGACACCATCCTGGTAAGCTGGGTGCAGACGATAGCGAGCCTGCCCGAGTCGCAGCGCTCACGAGCCATCGTGGTGGGCAATCCCGTACGTGCGGCGATTGGCCACGCCGATCCTGCCATCGGTCGCACATGGCTCGGCTTTGGGTCAGACCTGCCCATCATCCTTGTGCTGGGCGGCAGTCAGGGCGCCCGACAGATCAATGAGCTGATAGCAGCGATACTGCCAGCGCTGGCAGGCAAGGCACGCGTCGCCCACCAGACCGGTCCCGGCAACGAACCGTGTCGACCCGCCGACGACGGGTATCACGGTTTCGGTTTCGTCAGTGCGGAATTGCCGCACCTCCTGGCCGCCGCAGACATCATCGTCGGCAGAGCCGGCGCCGGTACAATATGGGAGAGCGCTGCGGCCGGCAAGGCAATGGTGCTGATCCCGCTGGCCGGCTCGGCCAGCCGCGGTGACCAGGTCGAGAACGCCAGGCTCCTGGCCGCGGCGGGCGCCGCTGTCTGCCTGACTGGCGGCGATGCGACGGCAGGCGAATTGATCAACCGGCTCTCGCCGCTCATCGATTCTTTGGAAAAGCGTCAGTCAATGGCAGCTGCGGCACAGGCGATTGCCAGGCCCGATGCGGCGACTGCCATTGCCGATATGATACTCAAGCGTGCAGAAAGGAAAGCCTGATCATGAACACACTCGATTACATACTGCTGGCCATCATGGCGCTCGCCGCGCTGCGTTGCTGGTTCAGGGGAATCATAGGAGAGGTGCTGTCGACGGCCGCCGTTGTCGGCGGGCTGCTCTCCGGCATTTTCTTCTACCGGCCCATTGGTGCCTGGATATCATCGCTGGTGCCGCTCGGAGACTTCGAGCCGGTAGTCGGCTTCGTCGCCGCCTTTGCGCTGGTATTCATTGTCGTCAAGATAGTCGAACGATCGCTGAGAGGCGTACTGGAAAGTCTGCATCTGGACATTCTTGACAGGATTCTCGGGCTGGTCTTCGGCGCACTTGAGGGTGTCATCATTGCGTCCATCATCGTCCTGGTGCTGAAGTTCCAGCCGCTCTTCAACGTCACGGCTCTGCTCGACGGCAGCGTGGTTGCGCAATTCATGCTGCCGCTCCTGACCGAACGGATGCCCCAGGCGAAGTCTGCCGTGGAATTGTTTGCCATATTGACCAAGAGGGTCTGACCCGTGTTCGAGAATATCCTGGGCCAGAACGAGGCGTGCCAGAGCCTTCGCACAGAGCTGAGCCGCGGCCAGCTACCCGGTTCACTGCTGTTCGAAGGTCCTCCTGCATCAGCCAAGCTGAGCACGGCACTCGAGCTGGCGCGCGCGCTCTCGTGCGAGCGCGATGCCGTCTGGAATTGCCCGTGCCAGCAATGTGTCAGGCACAGGGCCCTCGTGCACCAGGATATCATGCTGATGGGCCCCAAGTCGTTCCGCGAAGAACTCGCGCTCGGCGCCACCATGATGGTCGAGTCTCCAGGACCATCATCGCGCTTCTTCTTTGTGCGGGCCGCGCGCAAGCTGGCCAGGCGATTCGACAACGCTCTCTATGTCGATGAGGAGGCCAGGCTGAACAAGGCCCTGCCGCTGGTGCGCTCTATGCTTGAGGGCATCGATGCCTGCATGCCAGGCAGCCTCGATGACCAACAGGCCGCACGAGAGGCGGAACGGCTGTTGCCGGTGTGCGCCAAGCTCGAGGACCAGTGCCCTGCGATGACACCGGTCTTTCAGATCCGGGCCATGGAGTTCTGGGCTCGCCTCGCACCTTATGGCGCACGCAAGACGATCATCATCGAGCACGCGGACAGGATGCTTGACGCGTCGCGCAATGCCTTGCTCAAGATGCTTGAAGAACCGCCGCAGCACGCAGTATTCGTACTGACCACCACCAGGCGGCAGGCGATGATTCCGACCATACTGTCGCGTGTCAGGCGATACCGTTTCGTCAATCGGACCGGCGACAGTGCGGCCGCCGTCATCGAGCGCATATTCAAGGCGAAGGATCATGCTGCTGATGGGGTTGGAGCATATCTTGCCCGCTTCCGCAGTTCATCGAATGACGCCATCTCTGATCTGGCGCACGAATATGCCGCGGCTCTGGTCGCCGCAGCTGGCGGAGTCTGCGGCGGTTTCTCGGAGCCGCCACTGTCGCGACTCGAGGCTGCGGGGAAGAGCGTGGGCGAAGTGATAGCTGCTGCATCGGCAGCGACATCGAATTTTGGATCATCGGACGAGTCGCAGGCCTGGACCTTTCAGGCGTTGATCGATGGCACGGGCGCGGCATTTGCGGCGCTGCTGCATGATCCGCAGGCCGGCATCGAGACGACCAGGATCGCCGAGCGCTATGCGACGCTTGCCAGGGACGCTATGGTCCGGTACACGTCGTACAACATCCAGCCGGCGGCACTTGCAGAGCGGCTCGCTGATGCCTTTGCCTACAATCCGGGAGTCATCGAATCATGAGAAAATTTCTGGAACGCGCGATGGAAAAAGTCTCCAGAATGAATGATGAGTCGATACGCGGGCTGTTGCGCGTATTGGCCGATGAGAACGAACGGCTGGACGCGGTGCTTGACTCGATGATGGATGGCATCGTGGTGTGCGACGAGGATCATGCCCCGATATTGATCAACAAGGCGGCGGAACGACTGCTGCCCTTGTCCCAAGTCGAGCTGTTCGACGCGCCACTGTGGCAAAGCCTTCGCGACGAAGAACTCGCCGCATTCATAGAAATGGCGCTGCAGGGTGAAGAAACGATAATGGACCGCGAATTCGCATTCGATATGCAGGCAGGCACGAGGATTCTTTCCATCAGCATCACGCCGCTTGTCCGCGAAAAGCGCATACGCGGTACACTGATTCACATAGAGGAAACCACCGACAAGCGACGACGCGACGCGAGGCTCAGAAGGGCAGAGAGTCTTGCATCCCTGACCACCCTGGCCGCCGGCGTGGCTCACGAAATCAAGAACCCTCTGGGCTCCATCAGCATTCATGTGCAGTTGATGCGCAAGGCCCTCAAGGGCAGAGCGGAAGCGCCACTCGTTCGATATCTGGATATTGTGACCGAAGAGATAGACAGGCTCAACAAGATCGTCGTCGATTTTCTCTTTGCCGTCAGGCCCATGGATATTGCGCCGATCAACGATGATGTCAACCTGTTGATGCGCGAGCTAGTAGAATTCATGCATGTCGAAGTCGAAGACGCAGGCATCGAGATCGAAACTTCCTATGGAGAGGACATACCGCCAGTACCATTCGACAAGCGTTATCTGAAGCAGGCGCTCCTGAACCTCATCAAGAACGCGACCGCCGCGATGCCTTCAGGAGGTCGACTCAGACTCAGCACCGCAAAGGTCGATGAAGATCTGAGAATCACGGTGAGTGATACTGGCGTTGGCATTCCAGAGGACAAGCTCAGCAAGATATTCGAACCATATTTTACGACGAAGGAAAATGGCACGGGGCTTGGCCTTACACTCACCTACAAGATCATCAAGGAGCACGGCGGCGACTTCACGGTCAAATCGAAGCCAGGCCTGGGCTCCTCGTTCATCATCACGCTGCCGATACCACAGAAGGAACGGCGGATGATTACCGGGGCATGTCCGGACGACGCGGACTGCACCGCAGGATACGAGAGCGTAGTCGAGGAGAATCCATGAAGTTCACGATTCTGGTCGTCGATGACGAGAAGAATATCCGCGAAGGTCTGGGAGAATACCTAAGACTTGATGGGTACGAGGTGATACTCGCCGCGGAAGGCAAGCAAGGCGTCGAGGCCGTCGACAGGGGCGTCGTCGACCTCGTCATAACCGACCTCAAGATGCCGGGTCTTTCCGGCAGCGCCCTCCTTAAACATGTCGCGTCCGCCTATCCTTCAGTGCCGGTTATCGTGCTGACTGGACATGGCACTGTCGAGGACGCAGTGGATGCAATGCGCAATGGTGCCTATGATTTTATAACCAAGCCAGTCAACCTGGATCACTTGTCAATCCTCGTAAAACGGGCATTGGAACGAAAGGAATTGGCCAGGCAGAATCAGGAGCTGTTGCTCGAGGTTGAAACCAAGCGCCGTACATCCAGCATCGTAGGCAAGAGTCCTGGCATACAGCGCATATTCGATCTGGTACGGCGAGTCGCTCCGACGAAAGCCAGCGTCCTGATTACCGGCGAGAGCGGTGTTGGAAAGGAACTGGTAGCCGACGCCATACACAATCTGTCGCCACGCGCCGACAAGCCATTCATCAAGGTTCACTGTGCAGCGCTTGCTGAATCCCTGCTGGAGAGCGAGCTGTTCGGACACGAGAAGGGTTCCTTTACCGGCGCCCAGGCGCGCAAAAAGGGCCGCTTCGAACTGGCGCATGAAGGAACGCTCTTCCTGGACGAGATTGGCGAGATCAATCAGAACGTACAGATCAAGATACTGCGCGTATTGCAGGAACGCCGATTTGAGCGCGTCGGTGGCGAGGAGACAATCGAGACGGATGTACGCGTCATCGCCGCTA
>Ga0209467_1002442_pt1 | contig 13277 bp, 8 predicted proteins | sample Higcelwee11metaG_FD_187175 | JGI IMG/M metagenome (GOLD analysis project Ga0209467, IMG submission 187175) | Freshwater pond sediment microbial communities from the University of Edinburgh, under environmental carbon perturbations - High... | ecosystem: Environmental > Aquatic > Freshwater > Pond...
CCGCATCCGCAACTACGCCAAGCGCAACCTCTCCGACGAGGGCGTGCTCATCGAGCAGCGCATCTTCGATTTCAACCACCTGGAGGTGCAGGTGGCGGCCAGCCGAGGCGGAAAGCAGGCCGTGCACTTCGGCACGCGCAACTGCTCGGTGCAGAGCCTGGGCAGGCAGAAGCGCATCGAGGCGGCCCCGGGCTTCGATCCGGCCAGCATCTCCTACGCCTTCGACGCCGCGGGCGTGCTCGACGCCATCACCCGGCACTCGGTGACCATGGCCCTGCAGGTGGGCTACGACAACCTGGGCACCTGGGAGTGGATCGTCACGCCCAAGGGCGAGCCCTTCCTCATGGAGGTCAACACGCGCATCCAGGTGGAGAACGGCGTCTCCGGGGCCATCTCCCGGCTGTGCGACCGCCCCGGGACCGTGGACCTCATCGCCGAGCAGCTGCGCCTGGGCCTGGGCGAGCCCCTGGGCTACAGCCAGGAGGACATCCGCTTCGAGGGCGCGGCCATCGAGTACCGCATCATCGCCGAGGATCCGAACGACCGCTTCACGCCCTGCCTGGGCCGCATCGAGGGCTTCGGCTGGAAGCCCGAGCCCTGGCTCACGGTCCACACCCAGGTGCCCACCATCCACGACGCCGACGTGCCCTACGACATCCCCATGGAGTTCGACCCCAACCTGGCCCTGGCCATCATCTGGGGCGAAAACCTGGCCCAGGCCCGCGAACGCGGCGAGGCCTTCCTCAAGGGCGTCATCCTCTCCGGCCAGGACGCGCGCGGCGAGGCCCTGAAGACCAACGTGGGCTTCCTGCTCGCGCGCACCGAAACCCTGCTGCATTTCTAGGCGGACGGCACCGGCATGGACATCGACAAGCGCACCAAGGAGCTGGCCGCCCGGCTCACCTACATCCGGGACATCTTCGGCCCGCGCGAGAACGCCTCGGTGGCGCTTCTGCGCACCCGGCTGGAGGAGTTCCTGGCCCAGGCCCCGCAGCTGGGCATGCGCGAGCTCTCGCGCCAGGTGGGCCGCCTGGAGGAGCTCTTCGGCCTGCTGGAGGGCAAGCTTGAGGGCGAGCTCTCGCCCATGGACCGCGTGCGCATCGTGCGCCATCCGCAGCGCATCTGCCTCAAGGACATTTTGGAGAACGTCTACGACAACTACACCGAGATCGGCGGCCAGGACGAGTGGAGCATCGACCCCGGCATGCTCATCGCCCGGGCCACCATCGCCCGGCGCATGGGCAAAAAGACCGTGCACCAGCCGGTGATGGTCCTCGGCCAGGAGAAGGGCCACGGCCAGGAGTTCCGCAACGGCGGCTCCATCAAGCCCTGGGGCAACGCCAACGCGCTGTACTACATGCGCGTGGCCGAGTGGGAGAACATCCCCATCCACACCTACGTGTTCACGCCCGGGGCGTATCCGGTGGAGGACTATCCCGGCGCGGCCCAGCAGATCGCCAAGAACCTCTACGTCATGGCCGGGCTGTCCGTGCCCATCGTCTCGGTGTTCTCCGAGGGCGGCAGCGGCGGGGCCGAGGCCATCGCCCTGGCCGACCGCCGTCTGATGCTCTCGCACGGCTACTACTCCGTGATCTCGCCCGAGGGCGCGGCGGCCATCGAGGGCGGGCTCAAGGCCAAGGCCAGCCCGGAACTCATCGAGAAGTGCGCCGAGCGCCTGCGCATCACCGCCCGGGACAACCTGGAGCTGGGCTTCATCGACCGCGTCATCCAGGAGCCGCCGCTTGGCGCGCGGCCCGAGCACTACGAGTTCTTCCGCCAGCTCCGCAGCGAGGTCATCCGCGCAACCGACGAGGCCGTGCACTCGGCCGAGGGCCTGGGCCCCCTGCGCGCCCTGGCCCTGCGCCAGCGCCGCCACGCCGACCCCCAGGAGATCTTCGTGCGCTGGTCGCTGTCGGACAAGGCGCGCAGAACCCTGGTGCGCAAGCGCTACGCCAAGTTCCGGGCCATGAGCAGAAGCGCCTTCCGCGACAACAGGTCGCTGGGCACGCGCCTGGCCACGGCCGTTGCGCGCATGCTCTGGCAGGCCCACAGCCTTTTGCGCCACGACCTGCTGGCCAGGTATCAGCGCCGGCTCTCGCGCCTGGTGGAGCAGCTGGAGGCCGAGGTGCGCGCCCTGCGCTACGGCCTGGGCGGGCCGCTGGCGCGGCTGCTGGGCCTGGGCGAGGCCGCGGGCGGCGGCGGGGCGCGGCGCATGGCCGTGCCGCCCGAGGCCCTGGAGCGCCTGACCAGCCTGTCCTGCCCGGAAGCGGGCGCCTGCCGCCTGGAGGAGCAGTGGGTCTACGTGAGCCCCAAGAGCCGCCAGGACCGCACCCTGACCTGCCCCAACGCCGCGACCCACGGCTGCCAGGACCTCTGGGCCCCGGACCTGTTCGGGGAGTTCGCCGGGGTCTGCTCCACCTGCGGCCACCACTTCCCCATGGAGTTCCAGTGGTACCTGTACAACGTCTTCGACTTCGCCAAGGCCCTTGAGTTCAACGCCGAGCTTGAGTCGGCCAATCCGCTGAACTACGAGGGCTTCGACCTGAAGCTGGAGGAGGCCAAGCGCGCCACGGGCCTGGGCAGTTCGTGCATCACCTTCGAGACGCGCCTGGACGGCCTGAAGACCGTGGTGGCCGTGCTGGCCAGCCCCTTCCGGGGCGGCACGGTCGGCGCGGCCGAGGGCGAGAAGCTCATCCGCGCCGTGGAGCGCGCCCGCATCAAGCGCACGCCGTTGATCCTGTACTCCCACGGCACCGCCGGCATCCGCATCCAGGAGGGCACCTGCGGGGTCATCCAGATGCCGCGCGTGACCATGGCCGTGCGGCGCTACATCAGCGCCGGCGGGCTCTACCTCGTGCTCTACGACACCAACTCCTACGCCGGGCCGGTGGCCAGCTTCCTGGGCTGCTCGCCCTACCAGTTCGCGGTGCGCTCCTCGAACATCGGCTTCGCCGGGCCGGGCGTCATCCGCGAGACCACGGGCATGGAGGTGCCCCCCCGCTACCACAAGTCCTTCTCGGCCTTGTCGCGCGGCCACATTCAGGGTATCTGGGACCGGCGCGACATCAAGAAGAACCTGAACCAGGCGCTGCTCACCATGGGCGGCGGGAACCTTTATTACCGCTGATACAAGAGGATACCGACCTTGCTGAACGTCAAGGAAATGCTCGACGAGTTGAGCGCCTCGCCCTACGAGGAGATCGAGATCAAGACGCCGCACACCGGCGTGGTCCAGTTCGTGGGCCTGAAGCCCGGCGACCGCGTGAGCGGCCCCGGCGGCAAGTGGCACGAGAAGCCCGGAACGCTCCTGGCCAACCTCACCCGCGAGAAGAACAAAAAGCCCATCTGCGCGCCGCAGAAGGGCGAGGTCAAGGACGTGCGCGGCGAGCTGGAGGGCCAGTTCGTGGAGGCCGGCGTGCCGCTCATGACCATCCGCCACTTTTTGTCCAAGGAGGAGGTTATCGCGCGCATCCTCAAAAAGGCGCTGCACCTCTTCTGCGCGCCGGAACGCGCCAAGTACTACTTCGTCCCCGAGGTCGACGCCAAGATCAAGGCCGGCGGCGAGCAGTCCGTGAAGCTCAAGGACGGCATGGAGATGTTCATCGTCTCGCGCATGAAGCGGGAGACCCCGCTGGCCTACTCCGGGCCCGAGGGCATCATCTACGCCGTGTACTTCCAGCAGGGCGACAACGTGGACGGCGGCCAGCCGCTCATGGGCGTGTGCCAGGAGTCCCAGCTCCCGCTCATCCAGGACGTGGTGAACCGCGTCCAGGGCGAATGGGAGGAGCGCGACTAGGAGCAGTCATGGGCCGCACCCTGCAGATCCGCGTGAGCGCCGCGACCTTCGACCCGGCCGAGGTCTTGCGCCGCTGGCCCAGGCTCTCGGGCCTGGCCTTCAGCCCCGCGGCCGTGAAGATTCCGGCCCTGCCCGAGGAGCGCCGCGGCGTGCTCGAACTGGTGGAGCACCTCTCCGACCGCCTGGAGATCGGCATGCTGCCCGACGAGGCGCTCACCGAGCTGGCCGGGGGCATCCGCCGGGCGGCCGCCGCGCGCGAACTGCTCACCGCGCACCTGGCCGAATGGAACGCGCGCGAGGCCAACCTCGACACCGACCGCATCGAGGACGCCCTGGACGAGCTGGAGAGGCAGGCCAAGGCCCTGAAAGACCTGCCTGGACGCGATGACTAGCGTCTGCTATCGATGAGCCTGACGAACAACAAGGAGCGAGCACATGGCCGGCAGTCTGAATAAAGTCATTCTGGTGGGGCACCTGGGCCAGGATCCGAAGATCTCCTACGCGCAGTCCGGAATGCCCATCGCCAACCTGCGCATGGCCACCAGCGAGCGCATCCGCGACAAGGACGGCCAGTGGACCGAGCGCACGGACTGGCACACGGTGGTCTGCTTCGACAAGCAGGCCGAGTTCTGCGGCAACTATCTGGCCAAGGGCGCGCTGATCATGGTCGAAGGCCGCCTGCAGACCCGCAAGTGGCAGGACAAGGAGGGCCAGGACCGCTACTCCACCGAGGTGGTGGCCAACCGCGTGCAGTCCCTCGGGCCGCGCAGCCAGGGCGGCGAAGGCGGCGGCCAGCCCCGCGCGCAGGGCCAGGGCGGCCAGCCCCGTGCCCCGCAGCAGCAGCAGCAGCAGCGCGGCGGCCAGACCCCGCCCTTCCATGATGACGAGGATCTCGGCCCGGCCTTCCCGTCCGAGGCCAGCGGCATGGACGACGTGCCGTTCTAGGCCGGGGAGCCAGGGAGGCGCCGCCTCCCTGGACCCTCCGCCAAAGGGCCTTCGACCCTCTGGACTCCCAGTATCACGCAAAAGGGCTGCATGGCGTCCGCCATGCAGCCCTTTCGCGTGACAGGTGGTGTTCGAAAACCGCGCGGTGCTTGGCGCGGGACAATGAAACTCCCGAAGGGAGCGCAGGGTGGGGTCCAGGGGAGGGGCGCGGAGCCCCTCCCCTGGCCGCCGGAGGCTATCCCTTGCCTTCGTTCTCCAGCTCCGTGATCAGCCCCTTGAGCACCTGGGCCTGCTCGGCCAGCTCGGCCACGGCCTTGGCCGCCTCGCGCATGGCCTGCGAGGTCTCGGTGCTGATGAGGTTCACCTGCTCGATGGAGCGGTTGATCTCCTCGCTGGCGGCGGACTGCTGTTCGCTGGCGGTGGCGATGGAGCGCACCTGGTCCGTGGCCGAGTCCACGAGGCGGACGATCTCGCCCAGGGCCGCGCCGGATTCCGTCGCCATCGTGGTGGCCGATTCGATGAGCTTCACGCTGGTGTCCACGTTCACCACGTTGAGCCGCGTGCTCTTCTGGATGACGCCGATGGCCTCGCCCACCTCCTTGGTGGCGGCCATGGTCTTTTCGGCCAGCTTGCGCACCTCGTCGGCCACCACCGCGAAGCCGCGACCCGCGTCGCCGGCGCGCGCGGCCTCGATGGCGGCGTTGAGCGCCAGCAGGTTGGTCTGGTCCGCGATGTCCGTGATCACGGTCATGATCCGGCCGATGTCCTCGGCCTGCTTGCCCAGAAGCGACATGTCGCTTTTCAGCTGGTGGGTCTGGGTCTGCACCTCGCCCATGCCGGAGACGACCCGGCCCACGACGGCGGCGCCGTCCTGGGCCTTGCCGCGGGCGGAGCCTGCGGTATCGGCGGCCTGGGCCGCGTTCTTGGCCACCTCGATGACCGTGGCGGTCATCTCCTCCATGGCCGTGGCCGTCTCGTCCACGCGCAGGGCCTGGGTCTCCGCCCCGCGGCTGGACTCCTCGATCTGGGCGGAGAGCTGGCTTGAGGCCGAGGTCACGATCTCCACGATGGACTCGAGCCTCTGGGCCGCCTGGAGCATGCCCTGGCGCTTGGCGCGCTCGGCCTCAGCCTTGGCCTCCTGGGCCTCCGCCGTGGCCAGCTTCGCGGCCTCGGTCTGGTGTTCGGCCTCCTGGGTCTTCTGGCGGGCGGTGTCGATCACCTCGCGCAGGCTCTGCACCATCTTGCACAGTGATTGGCCCAGCACGCCCAATTCGTCGGTGCGGTTCATCTCGAAGTGATGGTCCAGCTTGCCGTTGGCCACGCTTTCGGCGTACCCCACGCAGCTGCTGAGCGCCTTGAGCATCTGGTTCTGGATGAGCACGACGGCCAGGCAGACGAGCACGATGCCCACGGCGCAGAGCAGCAGGCTGGTGTTGCGCACGCTGCTGGCGGCCTTGGCGATGTCGTCGGAACTCACGCTGATGACCGCATACCAGCCGGTGGTCTTCTGCTTGGCGTAGACGGCCGACATGTCGCGCCCGTCCTGGCGGTAGCTGACGATGCCCGAGGCGTTGGCGAGCATGGTCCTGCCCCATTCGGTCTCGCCGGTCTTGGTCTTGAGGATCTGGCTCTTGTCCGGGTGGCTGATGACCACGCCGGTCTTGTTGGTCATGAAGGCGTAGCCGCTCTGGCCGAGCTTCACCGGGTCCACCATGTCCTCGGAGAACCTGCCCAGGTCCACGCGGACGTAGAGCACGCCGGCGATCCTTTCGCCCAGCTTCACGGGCGTGGCCACCAGGAACACGGGCTTGTTGGTCACGCGGCTGATGATCGGCTCGGAGACGTTGGTCTCGCCAGCCAGGGCCTTCTTGAAGTATTCGCGGTCCGCGAAGTTGCCCTTGGCCGCGGGGTCGGAACTCACCAGGGTGTTGCCTTCCGTGTCGAGCAGGTTCGCCGCCTGGATGGCGGCGTCGAACTGGTTCAGCTCCTTGAGGGCGTTCACGGCGTCGCGCCTGCTGGCCTCCGTGTCCTCGCGCAGGATGCCCTTCAGCCGGTCGTTCCTGGCCTGTATGGCCACTGCGCCCTGGAGGTCGCCCACCAGGATGCCCAGGCCGTTGGAGAGGTTGCTGGCGAGTTGCGTGGAGGATTTGAGCAGCTCGCTCCAGAGTTCGTCGGCCGCCTTTTGCGCGGACATGAAGCTGGCCAGGCTCATGCACACGATGATGACGCCCAGGGTGGGAATGAGGAGCTTCGAGCGCAGCCCAAGTTTCATGGAGCCTCCCGAGAGCCCGCCCGAACACGGGCGAACTCGTAGAGCCGGTCCGCGAGGGCCGGCTATGAGTGGGGGGGGTATGCTCGAACTACCACAGCCGCGTAAGCGTGGCAACAATCTCCCACGATACGTAGAGCTTGGTCCGGCGAGGGGCTGCAAGGCCGCAGCGGCCCCTCTGGCGAGGGCCGAAGGGCCAGCCGGTGCGGCTGTGGGTTGGGGCGCGGCATTCGCCGCGGCGGCCGGACGGCCGTGGCGACAGTCTTTGCACGCTACGTAGGGCCTGGTCCGGAGAAGGGCGTCAGGATTTCCGCGACAGCGCCAGGCGTTCCAGGTCCAGCTCGGCCAGCAGCTCCAGGAGCGTCCAGCCCTCGGAGGCGGGCGTGAGCGTGGCCCAGTTCTGCGGCGGCAGGCCGAGGTGCTTCCAGGCCGCCATGATCGTGGACAGCTCCTTCTCGGTGACGCCGGAGAGGATCACCGCGCGGGGAAGCGGGCTGTCCTCGCCGCGGCCGTGGTTCGGCGCGGAGGCCAGGATCTCGCCCACGGTGCGGTCGGCGTCGGCCGCGGTGGCGAAGAGCGCCGGCAGATCATTCAGGCGGAAACGCTCCATCATGCCCAGCAGGGCGTCCTGCTCGGCGGCCGTATAGCCGCAGGCCAGCACGGCGCGCGGGCCGTACAGGCGCTTTTTCGCGCTCATGCCTACTTTCGAGAATCCGGAAGGGCACATGGGGCGCCGGCCTGGGTGATGGCGTAGAAGCGGTTGGAGGCATAGGTGAGGCACACGGCGAAGACCATGGCCGAAACGCCCATGACCACGGAGAGCACGGTGTCGGCGGTGAGCGCCATGCGGATGAACAGGGTGGACAGGGCGAAGCCGGAGTTGCGGAAGATGGCGTGGAATTCCGGCATGTAGCGCTGCGCGATGAGCACGATGAGGATGTCCGTGAAGATGAGCAGGGTGTAGAAGTCGTGGAAGATGTCGAAGGTGGGCTCGCCGCGCAGGAGCAGCACCGCGTCGTACAGGCCCATGAACAAAAACGCGCCGAGCACCAGCAGCGCCACCAGCTTCTTGGCGGTGATGAACTTGGCCAGGATGGCCGGGGCCCAGTGCCTGGGCGCGCAGCGCTGGGCGTACTTGTACACGCCGAGCAGCACGAACACGGCCAGCGCGCCCGCGCCGTTCAGGCCAAGGCGGATGATCACGTCCGTGTGGTGCGCCACCTCGATGGGCACGGGCAGGTGGGTCAGCTCCTTGAAGGCGTTGCGCAACAGGATCAGCGCCAGGATCTCGAACTGTTTGCCCACGGACTTCGAGGTGGAGCGCGGCAGGGAGAACACCAGGTCCACCACTTCCAGCACCAGCACGAGCGTGAAGGTCTGGGTCACGGCGTCGAAGCGGTTGGGCGACACCGAGGCCGCGAGCCAGGCCGGCAGCCAGCCCAGGCTGCTCAGCTCCGTGAGCGCGAGCGCCGCCAGGAAGTAGAGGATGAGACCCTTGCCCACGCGGCGGCGGGTGTCCTCGGCCTCCACAAAGGTTTGCAGCCGGTCGAAGAACCGGACGAGCGGATAGGTCAGCGCATTCATGTGCGGGTCGGGGCCTCGGGGCTGGGCTAGACCTCGAAGAGCATCTCCAGGTCGTCGCGGGTGAGGGACTTGAAGGCCGACTGGCCGGGGATGATGGCCTCGGCCACGTCCTTCTTCATCTCCTGGAGCTTCAGGATCTTCTCCTCCACCGTGTTCTGGCAGATCATCTTGTAGGCGAAGACCTGCCGCTTCTGGCCGATGCGGTGGGTGCGGTCCGTGGCCTGGTTCTCCACCGCCGGGTTCCACCACGGGTCATAGTGGATGACGTAGTCGGCGGATGTCAAGTTGAGCCCCGTGCCGCCGGCCTTCAGCGAGATCAGGAAGATCGGGATGTCGGGATCGTCGTTGAAGCGGTCCACCTGCTCGAAGCGGTCCTTGCTCGATCCGTCGAGGTAGGCGAAGGGCACGTCGCGGATCACCAGCCAGGAACGGATGATGTGCAGCATCTGCACGAACTGCGAGAACACCAGCACCTTGTGCCCGCCCTCCACGATGTCCGTCACCAGATCCTTGAAGGCGTCGAACTTGCCCGAGGGCAGGTTGGTGTTGATGCCCGGGATGTCCAGCTTGAGCAGCCTCGGGTGGCAGCAGATCTGGCGCAGCTTCAAAAGCGCGTCCAGGATGGACATCTGGCTCTTGGCCAGGCCCTTCTCGTCCACGTCGCGCAGGACCTGCTCCTTGAGCTTGGCGGCCAGCGCGCCGTAGAGGTCGCGCTGCTCGTCGGCCAGGTCGCAGTAGTGCGTGGTCTCGATCTTGGGCGGCAGATCCTTGGCCACCTCGCTCTTGGTGCGGCGCAGGATGAAGGGCTTCACGCGGGCGCGCAGGTAGTTGAGCGTCTCCTCGTCGGCGTCCTTGATGGGCTTCACGATGCCGCGCTGGAAGGAGTGCTGCGAGCCGAGGAAGCCGGGCATGAGGAACTCGAACAGGCTCCAGAGCTCGAAGAGGTTGTTCTCGATGGGCGTGCCGGACAGGCACAGGCGCATGTCCGCGTCGAGCCTGCGCACGCTGCGCGCGGTGATGGTGTTCGGATTCTTGATGTTCTGGGCCTCGTCCAGGATCACGACCACGTACTTGTACTTGGTCAGCTCCTCCAGGTCGCGGCGCAGGAGCGCGTAGGTGGTGATGATGATGTCCGAGTCCTTGATGCGCGCGAACAGGTCTTCGCGCTTGGCCCCGTAGATGGTGAGCCGGCGCACGCTGGGCGTGAACTTCGCGGCCTCGCGCTCCCAGTTGGGCAAAACGCTCGTGGGCACCACGATGAGACACGGCCCCCTGGCCCCGCGCTCGATGAGCGACAGCACGAAGGCCAGGGTCTGCACGGTCTTGCCCAGGCCCATCTCGTCGGCCAGGATGCCGCCGAAGCCGTACTCGCGCAGGAAGTTCAGGTACGACAGACCGAGCAGCTGGTAGGGCCGCAGGGTGGCGTTCAGACCCCGCGGCGGCGGAATCTGGCGGATCTGCTGGAAGTTGCTGATCTTCTCGCGCAGCTTCACGAAGTAGGCGTCGGTGCGCGCGCCGGGCATCTCGTCCAGCAGGTTGTCGAGCACCGGGGCCTCGAACTGCTGGAACTTCCGCTGGGGCGGCTTCTCGGGGTCGAAGCCCAGCGCCTTGAGCTTGTGGCCCAGTTTGCGCAGCCAGGACTCCGGCAGGCTGGTGTACGAGCCGTCTTTGAGCTGGACATAGCGCTTCTTTTGCGTCCAGGCCTTCCAGATGTCCTCGATGGGCACCTTGTGGTCGTCGTACTGCACGGTCAGGTCGAGGGTGAACCACTTGTTCTCCTCGTCGCTCTTGACCTCGGCGTTGATGACGGGCTTGGACAGGCGCACCTTGTAGCGCGTCAGGTTCTGCTCGCCGTAGACGCGGTAGCCCTCGACCAGCATGGGGTAGAAGTCCAGCAGGAAGTTGATGGCCTCCTCCTGCTCCATGAACCAGGTGTGGTTGCTGCGCGGCTGGAAGCCCATGTGCTGGAGTTCGGCGAAGAGCACGGCCTCCTCGTCCTGGGCGCGGCGGATGAGGTAGCTCTTGTCCGCGAAGCGGTAGGAGCCTGTCTGCAGGTCCGGGTTGGGTCCGGGCAGGGTGGCCTCGCCGTGCTCGGTCTCGTACACGCACTGGATCTTGAGCACGAGCAGGCTGCCCTCCTCGTCGAGGAACAGCTTGGGGTTGAACTCCGCCGGCTGGAAGATCGGCCCCATGCGCTCCAGGAAGTCCTCCTGGCCGTAGAGGTCGGACACCGGAATCTTGGTCCACACGCGGTCCAGATACTCGGAGATGTCGGCGTGGGGCACGATGGGCCCCTGCATGACCATCTCCTGGATCAGCTCGGGGTCAAGGCCGGTCTGCACCGGGTGGAAGCTGCCCTTCCAGTACACCCAGAGCGGCAGCCGGCCGTAGAAATAGATCTCGTCCTCGCGGCGGATGGAGAAGGGCGGCCGGTCCTCCCGCGCCAGCAGGATGTCGAAGCCCAGGCCGTCCTCGGAGAGCTGCGGCGAGAGCTTGAGCTGGAGCGTCTTGTTCTCGATGCTCACCGGCTGCTCGCTGTCGCGCAGGTACAGGTAGTATTCGTTCTTGATGGCCCGAAAGAACCAGGAGTGCAGGCCGGCGGGCAGCTCCACGCGGTGGCCGGAGTAGTCGAGGTAGTGCGCGATCATGCCGGCGACCTTGGGCAGGCCGGGCGAGATCTCGCACCAGTCCGGGTTCTTGATGATCTGCTCCAGGGTGATGTCCTGCTGCACGGCCGAGATGCCGCTCTTGTTCTGGCGGGCGCGGGCAAAGGCCACCTGCAGCCGGCCCGGCTCGGGGTACAGGCGGAACACCAGGTAGTGCTTGCCCGGCTCGGGCTCAAGCTCGGTGGAGAAGAAGGTGCGGAAGGTCTGCCGCCAGTCCGTGCGCGGCTTGGGCACGTCGGTCTTCCTGGTGCTGGAGAGGCTCTTGAGCAGCTTGAGCGCGGTGGCGCCCACGTGGCGGCAGACGCCGGAGAAGGAATCCGGACAGTTGCAGTATGAATTTATGGTGCCGTCGGCGAGATTCACGCCCAGTTCCGACGAATAGATCTGGAAGTCGTCGCCCTGCACCTGTCCGTCCACGTCCAGGAACTGGTCGCGCTGCTGGATGTCGAGCTTCTGCACTCCGTCCGCCTCGAGAATGGCGTTGGAGCTCTCGATGATGTAGTCCGGAATGGTTTCGCGGATGAAACGCGTCAGTATCTCCCGGAGGCGGGTCTCGTCGGCGATGGGCATGGACGCAAATTCTCCCGAGTGAATATGTGCTGCCGGCAGAGGCGCTGTGGTCCCCGATTCCAGACGCAAGTGAACGAGTATAGCCATCGCCCCCGAAAAGGCAAGGTCTGCTTGGCTTTTTATGGCGTCTGGGCCATAGTGCGGCCAGGGACGCGATGCATCTACCCTATGCGCAAATAACAAGGATTTGGCAAGAGGCATGAGAGTGCGGAACCTGCCTGCTTTGGCGCTGTGCGCGATTGTGCTCCTGGCCGCCTGCGGCCGGGGGGACGCCCCGCGGCCAGCGCCGGGAGGGCGGCTGGTGGAGGCGCCGGCCACGCCCGGAGTCCCCGAGCCCGGCGGCCGGCTCATCCAGGCCACCATCGGCGAGCCCTCGAACCTGATCCCGCCGCTGGCGTCCGATTCCGCCTCCCACGAGGTGTCGGCCCTGCTCTACGTGGCCCCGCTGAAGTTCGACCGGAACATCAACCTCGTGCCCCAGGCCGCGGAGACCTTCGAGATTCTGGAGGACGGCCGGCTTCTGCGCTTCCGCCTGCGCCGGGACATCCGCTGGACCGACGGAGTTCCGCTCACCGCGCGCGACGTGGAGTTCACCTACAGGCTGATGACCGACCCCAAGACGCCCACGGCCTACGCCGAGGACTTCCTGGCCGTGAAGTCCTTCAAGCTCACGGGCGAGTATTCCTTCGAGGTCCGCTACGACAAGCCCTTCGCCCGGGCGCTGGTCACCTGGGCCTCGGCCATCCTGCCCCGGCACCTGCTGGAGGGCCAGGATCTGCTCAAGACCGAGTTCGCTCGCCGTCCCGTGGGCGCCGGGCCATACGTGCTCAAGGAATGGACCGCGGGCGACCGCCTGGTGCTCACGGCCAACCCGGACTACTTCGAGGGCCGGCCGTACATCGACGAAGTGATCATGCGCATCATCCCGGACCAGTCCACGCAGTTCATGGAGCTGAAGTCCGGCAACCTGGACGAGATCGGGCTCTCGCCGCAGCAGTATCTCTACCAGACCAGGGGCGAGGACTGGACCGCGCGCTTCCGCAAGTTCCAGTACGTGTCCTCGGCCTACACCTACCTGGGCTTCAACCTGAAGAGCCGGCTCTTCAGCGACGCGCGCGTGCGCCGGGCCATCACCCACGCCATCGACAAGGACGAGATCGTGCGCGGGGTGCTCCAGGGCCTGGGCATCGCCACGGGCGGGCCGTACAAGCCCGGCGCCTGGGCCTTCAACGAGCGCATCCCGGCCAACGAGTTCGACCCGCAGAAGGCCCGGCGGCTTTTGACCGAGGCCGGCTGGACCCGACCGGACCCCGGCGGCCCGCTGGTGGACAGGGACGGCCAGCCCTTCGCCTTCACCATCCTGACCAACCAGGGCAACAGCCAGCGCATCAAGACCGGCATCATCATCCAGAGCCGGCTCAAGGATCTGGGCATCCGGGTGGAGCTG
>Ga0209467_1002443_pt1 | contig 13276 bp, 13 predicted proteins | sample Higcelwee11metaG_FD_187175 | JGI IMG/M metagenome (GOLD analysis project Ga0209467, IMG submission 187175) | Freshwater pond sediment microbial communities from the University of Edinburgh, under environmental carbon perturbations - High... | ecosystem: Environmental > Aquatic > Freshwater >...
GACCGGACGATCCCGGCACGCCGGGGCTTTTCGCGCCTCTGGCGCATCTCTTGGCCCGGCGGGAAAAACCCGTCCGGCGGGTGGCCGTGGTCGGCATAAACGGCCAGCCCGCCGCGACAAGTCCCTATCGACCGGCGCTTTCGCGGGTGTTTCAGGCCACGGCGGACCACAAGGGCCTGATCCTGACCCTGCGCCCGTCCTGATCCTCCCGCATCCGGCCCGCTTTCGGGCTTACGGCTGTCTGCCCTGCCCGACCCGATCCGGGGTGGGGTACATCTTGGATTCGGTCTTGTCCGGATTTTTCTCCAGATGCCGGTACCGGTTCACGGCCACCCCGGCAAACCGGCCGAGGATGGCCGACAGGTCCGAGGCGGTCCAGATTTCCTCAAATTCCGGGAAGTTATGCAAACGGGAACTGACGGCAAAGCCCTGGTCGGCCGCCGGGGCCAGGGTCAAGTCCTCATAGACGGCCGGGAACCGTCCCTCGAACACTTTGGAAAGCAGGTCGGCCATGGCGTAGCCGAAGAATTTGCGCACGTCCTCGGTGGATTCGGCCAAGCCAAGTTTGACTCGAAAGGCGGGGAGCAGATCGTTTTCGATGCGGGTGAAGGAACGTTGCATGGACATGAACACCTCCAGGAAAAAGGTTGTCCTTTGGCCGAAACGTACCACGCCTTCGCCGGTCAGGGTAGTCGACAGGATGTTTCTTTTTCGGAAGCGGCGAAAGGGCCAAAATAGCGGGGAAGCTCAGGCCGGGCGCAGGACCGTGGCCAGGGCCACGGCTTTGATGCCGCGTTTTTCCCCGGTAAACCCCAGACCTTCCTCGGTGGTGGCCTTGAGTCCCACCCGGGACGGGTCAAGCCCCAAAAGCGAGGCCAGGTTGCGCCGGATGTGCTCCCGGTGGGGGGCGATCTTGGGGATCTGGGCGATGATGGTGGCGTCCACATGGACCAGGGCCATGTCCGCCCGGGCCAGTTTCACCAGCACTTCGCTTAAAAATATGCCCGATTCCAGGCCGGAAAGGGCCGGGTCCGTGTCCGGGAAAAGCGCCCCGATGTCTCCCAGGGCCAGGCAGCCCAGCAGGGCGTCGGTTATGGCGTGCAGAAGCACGTCGCCGTCGGAATGGGCCAGGACCATGGGGCCGCCTGCGATGGGGACGCCGCCGAGCTTCATGGGCCGGGCGTCGGCCGCCGTGGTCTCGTTTGGCCCGGCGTAGCGATGCACGTCGTAGCCGTGGCCCACCACGGGAATGCGCGGCGCGGCGGGCTGCTCGCGCCGGGAGAGCAGGGCCAGATCGGCGGGATGGGTGACCTTGGCGTTGTCCGGCGAGCCTGCCACCACATGCACGGCTATGCCGATGCGCGTGGCCATGGAGGCGTCGTCCGTGGCTGTGAATCCGTCGGCCCGGGCGGCCTCGTGGGCGGCCAGAAGGGAGGCCAGGGCAAAGCCCTGGGGGGTCTGCACGGCCACAAGCGCCTCCCGGGGCAGGGTTTCCAGGGCCGTGCCGTCCGGGGAGACCCGGGTGATGGTGTCGGTGACGGCCACCCCGGGGACGACCGCCGCATGTCCGGACAACAGGGCCTGGACCACCCGGCCGACCAGGGCCGGATCGGCGAAGGGCCGGGCCGCGTCATGGACCAGGACGTGGCGGCAATCGGGGGGCAGGGCGGACAGCCCGGCCATGACCGAGTCCTGGCGGCGCGCCCCCCCGGCCACGGCGACCAGCGGCAGGCGCAGGCCGTCGTCTGCGGCGCAGTGCCGGGCCAGGGCCGTGGCCTCGTCCAGACGGTCAGCGGGAAAGACCAGCACCAGCCCGGCCAGGGCCGGACAGGCGGCCAGGGCTCGGGCGGCATGCCAGAACAGGGGACGACCGGCGAAGGCCAGAAACTGCTTGGGGGCGCTGGCCCCGGCCGCCGCCAGCCGGGAACCGCTCCCGGCGGCCACGATCACGGCCCAGATTGTCGGGTGGGGCGTATGGGACATGCTCGGGTTCCTTTCGGGCGTTGCCTGTCGTGGGGCCATGGGGCCGTGTGAACCGGGTGCGCCGCAGGACGGCGGGCGCGTCCTGCGGATGAAAAAGAAGGGAGTCGGACGATAAGCCGGGTTTTGTTCCCCGGGAGACCCGGGGCGGCCATCATTCCTCTAGGACCGGAATTACTTCCGGCCTCAAGCAACCTACCCGGGGGCATCGGCCGGGCCAGCCTCAAACGCCCCCCTATTTGGTTTTGCTCCGAACGGGGTTTGCCTAGCCGGTCGCGTCGCCGCGACCGCTGGTGGGCTCTTGCCCCACCGTTTCACCCTTACCTGCGAGGGCAATGCCTCGCGGGCGGTCTGTTTTCTGTGGCGCTTTCCAGGGATCGCTCCCTCTGGGCGTTACCCAGCGTCCCGCCCTGCGCAGCCCGGACTTTCCTCCCCGGACGCAAGCGTCCGCGGCGATGGCCTGTCCGACTCCCAAATCGTATACATAATGCCGCAACCCGGCCCGGTCAAAAACAACCGGCGGCGGGTCGCCAAGGCCGCCCGGGGCTAGGCCTCCTGGGCCGCCTCGGCCGGGGCCGCTTCAGCGGGTTCCTCGGCAGGCACATGGTTGCTCCAGTAGATCAGGCGTTGGCAGTTGGGGCAGCTTAGAATCTGCACGCCCTTTTGCAGCTCGATAAACGACTGGGGCGGAATGCTGATGTGGCAGCCGGAGCAGATGCCGGCGGTGACCGGGACGATGACCGGATTTTTTAAGCGCGAGCGGATGAATTCATAGCGTTTGAGCACCGGAAGGGGCACGGCGTCTCCGGCCTGGCCGCGCAGGGAGGCCAGTTCGTCCAGACGGCCCTTGGCGTCGGACATGCGCGCGTCGAGCCCGGCCTTGGCCGTATCCAGCTCGGCCAAAAGCGCGGACAGGCGCTCGTCCAGATCGCGGCGGGCGTCGAGCTGGCGCGTGAGCTCCTCGCTGACGGCGGACTTTTCTTCCTCGCGGGTGCGGTTCTGTTTTTCCAGATTGTCCATCTCCCGCATCATGGCGTGGTATTCCTTGTTGTTGCCGACCATCATGAGCTTGTTCTTGCTCTTTTTCAGGCGCAGGGCGTCGGTCTCGATTTCTCCGTCCAGGCGCTTTTGCTGTTCGGTCAAAAACTGGATCTTCTCGCCAAGGACGCTGCCTTCCTCTTCGAGAACCTGCAATTTGGCCTCCAGGGTGGAGACCTCCTGGGGGGCCGTCGTGAGTTCGTCTTCAAGCAGGACGATTTCGTCGTCGACCTTTTGCAAAACCACCAGTTGTTCGATTTGTTTCATGTACATGGCACGCTCCAAACGGTTATTCCGGCTTGCGCCGCATCTGTCCGCCCACAAGACAGGGGGCCAGGGGGTCGCGTCCGGGAAAATGTCGCACCTCGACCCCAAAAGGGCCGAGCTCTTCCGCAAAAGTGTCGGCCAAAAGCCGCATCATCCGTTCTTCCAGGCAAAAGTGCCCCACGTCCAAAACGGGGATGGGGGCCTCCAAGGCCTGGTGATATTTGAGATCCCCCGTGACCAGGATGTCCGCCCCGGCCTTTGCGGCCGCCTGGGCCAGATCCGACCCGGAGCCGGGGCAGAAGGCCACTCGGGCGACGTTCTCCGGGGGACGCCCGGCCAGGGTGAAAAACGTCCTCCCCGTCAGTCCGGCCAGGGTATCCAGAAAATCCCCGTAGGGCAGGGGGGCGGGAAGATCTCCGGCCAGGCCGAAGCCCATCTCCTGCAGGCCGTCCGGCAGGCGGGCCGGGTCGGCATGCCCGGGCAAGGGGCCGGTCGGATCGAGAATGGAGACGTTTTTCAGGCTAAAATCCCGCATCGGCCATCCGGCGGGGCCGTCCGGGCGCACGTCCAGCGAGGTATGGGCCGCGTACAGCCAGGCCCCATTCGAAAGCGTCAGGCGCAACACCTCGTGGTAGGCGTCCCGGCGGTCGGGGAGACGGGGGGCGAGCAAAAGGGGGTGGTGGGTCAGGATGAAACGGGCGCCCCAGTCCAGGGCAGCCTTGACCGTGGCCGGGGTGGGGTCGAGGCCCACGGCCAGCTTGTCACAGGCATCGACCGATCCGGCGATCTGGATGCCGCTTCTGTCCCAGGCGGCGGCGTGGCGCGGATCGGCGGCGCGTTCGATGCGGCGGATGATTTCGGCTATCTGCATGCGCGGAAACAAAAGGCGCTTTCCCGTGGACACACCCCAGGAAAGCGCCTTTTCACTCCGTAAGGCCTCATCCGGCCTTTTTTCGATTCGGGTCTGGGAGAAACGATGCGCAATGGTTTCCCTTTCTGGTGGGCCCACCAGGATTCGAACCTGGGACCTGCCGGTTATGAGCCGGTGGCTCTGCCAACTGAGCTATAGGCCCAATAAAAATGTCTTGTGGGAACTTGGTTTTTTAGCACCGGTATGCTACGGCGTCAAGATTTTTCCGCCTTGCCGACCTTGCCCGTCTCTTTAAGATAGGAGATGGCCGACTTTCCGGCCTTGGCCCCCTCGCCCACGGCCACGCTGATTTGCAAGAACCTGCCCACGCAGTCGCCTGCGGCGAATATCCCGGGAACCCCGGTTTTCTGGTCATGGTCCGCGTCGATGAAGGCCCCGCGCAGCGGCAGCCCCAGGGTCTTGGCGAAATCCAGGGCCGAGGCCTGTCCCATGGCCACGAAGATGCCGTCCAACGGCACGTCCTGGCCGTCGTTGGTGTGCGCCGTGGTCAGGGCCGGGTCTCCGGACAGGGTTTTGAGCGTCTCCTGGCGCACCGCAATACCCGCCTTGGTCAGGCGTTCGGCAAAATCCCCGCTCATGCTGGGGGCCTTGCCCTGGGTGTAGATGGTCACGTTTTGGGTGAAGGTGGTCAGCTCCAGGGCCTGGTTGGCGGCGTAGTCGCCCTCGCCGAGCACGGCCACGGTCTTTCCCCGATAGAAAAAACCGTCGCAACTGACGCAGTAGGACACCCCCTTGCCCTCGTAGTCCGCGATATTGGTGATGCCCGGGCGGACCCGGGCCACGCCTGCGGCGATGACGATGCTGTCGGCCGCATATTCGTTCTTGTCGGTTTTCACCGTAAAACCGCCGGTGTCCCCGTAGTGGGCCCCGAGCACGCGCTCGCAGCGCAGGCTGGCCCCGAAGCGCCGGGCCTGGGCTGCGCCGCGTTCGATCAGCTCCTTGCCGGTGATGGTCTCGGGAAATCCGAAATAGTTGTCGATGTCGTAGTCGCCTGCGACCTTGGGGTCGCATCCGAGAACCAGGGTGTCCACCCCGGCCCGGGCCGTATAAATGGCGGCCGACAGTCCGGCCGGACCCGCTCCGATGATGAGGCATCGTGCATGTTCCATGTCGCGCTCCAGGAAAAAGGTTTCAATTGGTCAGGTAGGTCCGGTCGGGGGGACAGTCAATCCCGATACGCGGCAATTCCGCCTTTTTTATGGACAAAAGACATGATTGCGCTTAACCTGCAACACACTGGAATATGTTGGGCGGCCTATCTGCGTCGCGCATGGCGTCCGCCCCTGATGGCGAGTATCCAAGGAGGTCTGGAGATGAAAACCGTCAAGATATTGATTGTCGCACTGGCGTTGAGCGCAGGGTTGGCCGGATGCATGGTTTCGGTCGATCCGCCGCCGCGTTCGGTGGTGGTGGTGCGCGACCCCTACGCCCCGGTGCGCACGGTGAGCGCCAGCGTCAATCTGCGGACATGCCCCTCCACCTCGTGCGGTGTGATCATGACCCTGCGCAAGGGGGACAACGTGCGGGTGATCGGCCGCGACGGCAGCTGGGTCAACGTGGTGGTCATCGGTCCCGAGACCGAGGGCTGGATGTCGTCCAACTACCTGTTCTGGTAATGACCAGGCGCTCCGTGCGCCGCTTGATCCAAGGAGATGCCGCTATGGTTCTGCGTAACGCGATGATCTGGTTCTGCCTTGTCCTGGCGGCGGCGTTCGCCGCAGGGTGTCAGGTGCGCGTCGAGGGTCCGCCCCGATCCGAGGTGGTGGTTGTCGAGGATGTCCGCACGGTGCGCGGCACGGCCGAGGTGCGCACCTGCCCGAGCATGTATTGCGACGTGCGCATGACGGTCTATCGCGGCTGGCAGGTCCGGGTGCTGGGCTACCGGGACGGCTACGCCGAGGTGGCCGTGGTCGATACCCATGTGCGCGGCTGGATACTCACCCGGATGCTGTATTAACCATTCGATCCTGCGTCTTTTTTCGTGGGCCGGGTTTTTCCCGGCCCTTTTTTTTCTTAGCCGCCCATGGTCCGGCCTTGATCTTCCGGGTCGATTTGACTAGCACGTCTCAAATGCAACTGAGTTGCATGACATGTGTCCGACAACCCGGAGGAAGCTTCATGAAACGACTGCTTTGCGTGATCGCGTCCCTTGCCGTCCTGGCCCTTGGCGGCCTTCCGGTCCTGGCCGCCCCCCTGCCCGTCACCGTCAGCATCGCCCCCCAGGCCTATTTCGCCAAGCGTATCGGCGGCGACAGGATCGCCGTCACGGTCATGGTCCCGGCCGGGGCCGACGCCCACACCTTCGAACCCAAACCCAGCCAGATGGCCGCCCTGCAGAAGGCCAGGCTCTATTTCGCCGTGGGCATCGACTTCGAAAGGGCCTGGCTGCCCCGGTTCGCCGACGTCAACAAGGCCATGACCATCGTGGAGACGGACAAGGATATCGTCAAAATCGCCATGACGCCTCACGATCACGACGCCGCCGAGGCTGGTCACGACCACGACCACGACGCGGACAAACCCCAGGCCGGTCACGGCCACGATGCCGCCACGCCCGAGGCTGCGGCCGCCGCTCCGGCCGGTCATGAGCACGGCCACGAGGACCACGGCCACCACCACGAAGGACTGGACCCGCATGTCTGGCTGGGACCGTCCCAGGTCAAGATCCAGGCCACGGCCATGCGCGACGCCCTGATTGCGGCCGATCCGGCCGGGGCCGACGCCTACCGTGCCGGATACGAGTCCTTTTCCGCCGACATAAACGCCCTGGACAAGAAACTGCGGGCCGCCTTCGCCGCCGTCCCGGAAGGCCAGCGGAAATTCATGGTCTTTCACCCGGCTTGGGGGTATTTCGCCAAACAGTACGGCCTGACCCAGGTTCCGGTGGAGAGCGAGGGCAAGGAGCCCGGCCCGGCCCAGCTTGCGGCGATTATCGACGAGGCCAGAAAGGACGGGGTCCGGGTCGTTTTCGTGCAACCCCAGTTTTCCGACCGCAACGCCGAGGTGGTGGCGAAGGCCATCGGCGGTTCGGTGGTGGGCGTTGATCCCATGGCCGAGGACTGGCTGGCCAACATGGAGAAGGTGGCGGCGGCCTTCCAGGCTGCCATGAAAGAGGCCCGGTAACGAAAGCCAGCCTTTGAATGTTATAAAAAATACAATGTATTTTTTATGTGGTTGGCCGAGGACTGGCTGGCCAACATGGAGAAGGCGGCGGCGGCCTTCCAGGCGGCCATGAAATAAACCCGGCGCATCGAAAGCCGGGGGATGCGCTTTTTGAACGGGGATTCCAGAGGGCTTCGCCCTCTGGCCGCCGGAGGCTTCCCTCGACGACGCAGAAACAAGGATCCCGCATGCCCGAACCCGTTGTGTCCGTTACCGGGGCATCGTTCGCCTATGACGGCCAGGAAGTCCTTTCGGGCGTGGATCTGACCGTGGCCCGGGGGGATTTTCTGGCCGTGCTCGGCCCCAACGGCGGCGGCAAGACCACGCTTTTACGCCTGATCATGGGCCTTTTGCAGCCCGGTGAAGGGCAGGTGCGCGTTTTCGGCCACGATCCCTCCCGGGCCCGGGGCCGAATCGGCTACGTGCCCCAGCAGGTGGCCGGGGGGATGCTGCGCCGGGACTTTCCGGTCACCGTGCGCGAGGTGGTGCTCATGGGGCTTCTTGGGCCGGGGCGCGCGGGAGGGCGGCGCGGCTTCTGGTGGAGCGCGGCGGACAAAAGGCTGGCCGAGGCGGCCCTGGCCCGGGTGGAGATGGACCGCTACGCCGCACGCCGCTTCCCGGCCCTGTCCGGCGGACAGCAAAAACGGGTGCTCATCGCCCGGGCGCTGGTGGCCGATCCGGAGCTTCTGATCCTGGACGAACCCACAGCCAACATCGATCCCCAGGGCAAGTTCTGCTTCCACGAGGTGCTCTCCCGGCTCACCCGGGACGTGACCACCATCGCCGTCAGCCACGACCTGAGCTTGCTCACCGCCGGGGTCACGGCCGTGGCCTGCGTCAACGGCGCCCTGGCCTACAACCCGGCCCCGGAATTGACCCAGGAGATGATCGCGCTGATCTACGGGGTTCACAGCCATCGCTGCCCCATGGATGCGTTTATCCGGGGCATTCCCAGCATGCTCGACCTGCGCGGCAAGTCCAGCGAGCCCCCCCATGCTTGACGCCCTGTCGTTTGATTTCATGCAAAACGCCCTTTTGGCCGGGTTTCTGGCCTCGGTGGCCTGCGGCGTCATCGGCGCCCTGGTGGTGGTCAACCGGCTGGTGTTCCTGGCCGGGGGCGTGGCCCATGCGGCTTACGGCGGGGTGGGGCTAGCCTTTTTCCTGGGGCTTCCGGTCTTGCCCATGACCTTCGGGTTCACGGTCGTCTCGGCCCTGGCCATGGGCACGGCGACGCTTCGCCGGGCCGAGCGGGCGGACACCATGGTCGGGGTCATGTGGGCCGCCGGGATGGCCCTGGGGATCATCCTCATCGACCTGACCCCGGGCTACAACACGGATCTGATGAGCTTTTTGTTCGGCTCCATCCTGACCGTGCCCGGGGCGGACATCTGGCGCATGGCCGTCATGGACGCGGTCATCCTGGGGCTGACGCTTCTGTATTACAAGGAACTGGCGGCCATGTCCTTCGACCGCGAGTTTTCCGAGGTGCGCGGCGCGCCCGTGGTCTTTCTGCACTACCTGCTTCTGGCCATGACCGCCGTGTCCGTGGTCATGCTCATCCGGGTGGTGGGGCTGATCCTGGTCATGGCCCTTCTGACCATCCCGCCGTATCTGGCCGAGCGGCGTGCGGCCTCGCTTTTGGGCATGATGGCCCTGTCCGCCCTGTGCAGCATCATCTTTTGCGTGGCGGGGCTTTTGGTCGCCTACCGCTTCGACCTGACCTCCGGGGCCTCCATCATCGCCGTGGCCGTGACCGTTTTTTTTGTCGTGGGACTTTTCGACGCCGTTCGGACACGCCTTTTCGGGCGGGCCGGGCGGGCCGGGCGGGCCGGGGCCCGGGAAAACAGGGAGGGGGCATGATGGCCGACGCGGAGTTCCGGGACATCCTGCGTGAGGCCGATATCGAGGCCACGCCCATCCGGTTGGCGGTCCTGGCGGTCATGGCCGAAGAGGGCCGGGCCGTAAGCGCCACGGAGATCGTGTCGGCCGTTCGCCGGAACCGCCCGGCCAACAAGGTCACGGTGTACCGGGCGCTCGACCTGTTCGTGGAGAAGGGGGTGGCCTTGCGCCACGCCTTGGAAGACCGGGCCTTTCGCTACTGTCTGGGCGCGGCCCACCATTCGGCCTTCCATTGCCATGTCTGGTGCCGCCTGTGCGGCCGCATGGAATGCGTGTCCGAGGCGGCGGCCGGGCTTGCTCCGGGCGTCCTCGGGGAACGCCTGGGCATGGAGGTCACGGGCGTGGAGATACGCATCGACGGCATCTGCGGCCACTGTCGCCGGGCCGGGGAGGGAGCGCCTCCCCGGCCGTCGCATTGACGCCTAAGCCGCAAAAAAGATACCCCGTCCGCATCATCCGTCACCATACACCCTTTTGCGGAGTCCCTGACCCATGCCCCAGCCAAAAGTCGCCCTCATCACCGGCATCACGGGCCAGGACGGTGCATACCTGGCCGAGTTTCTGCTCGAAAAAGGCTATCTGGTGCATGGCATAAAGCGCCGGTCGTCCCTTTTCAACACCCAGCGCATCGACCATCTCTATCGCGACCCCCACGACACCGGCCGCAGCATGATCCTGCATTACGGCGATATGACCGACGCCACCAACCTCATCCGCATCGTCCAGCAGGTGCAGCCCGACGAGATTTACAATCTGGCCGCCCAAAGCCACGTCAAGGTGTCCTTCGAGTCTCCCGAATATACGGCTAACGCCGACGCCCTGGGCCCCCTGCGCCTGCTCGAGGCCATCCGCATCCTGGGGCTCGAAAAAAAGACCCGTTTCTATCAGGCCTCCACCTCGGAACTCTTCGGGAAGGCCTCCGAGACCCCCCAGACCGAGACAACCCCTTTTTATCCCCGCAGCCCCTATGCCGTGGCCAAGTTGTACGCCTACTGGATCACCGTGAACTACCGCGAGGCCTACGGCCTGTTCGCCTGCAACGGCATCCTTTTTAACCACGAGTCCCCGGTGCGCGGCGAGACCTTCGTCACCCGCAAGATCACGAGGGCCCTGGCCCGCATCGCGCTTGGGCTCCAGGAGCGGCTGTATCTGGGCAATCTGGACGCCAAAAGGGACTGGGGGCACGCCAGGGACTATGTGGAGATGCAGTGGCTCATGCTCCAGCAGGACGCGCCAGAGGACTATGTCATCGCCACGGGCGTGCAGCATTCGGTGCGCGACTTCGTGCTCATGGCCGCGCGCGAGGCGGGCATCCCCCTGCGGTTTACGGGGAGCGGGGTGGAGGAGAAGGGCTGCCACGCAAAGACCGGGCAGTGCCTGGTGGCTGTCGATCCGCGCTATTTCCGGCCCACGGAGGTGGAAAGCCTCCAAGGCGATGCGTCCAAGGCCCGGCGGAAACTGGGCTGGACGCCGCGCAGCACCCTGGCGGAGCTTGTCGCCGAAATGATGCGCACGGATATGCATGAGGCCCGGCGCGACGCTTTGTGCCGAAAGGAAGGCTATTCCACCTTCTGCTTCAACGAGGAATAGGTCGGGGTGCGACGGATCCGTTTTTTCAGGAGCGCCCTTGACAGTGCCCCGGGTGGGCACTACCTCAAACCGTTCCCGCACAGCGGGGCGACCATGATCGGCCGACGCCCGGGGCGCGGCCGGTCTTTCCCCCAATACAAACACGCGCCGCCTGGGCGCGCGCGAATACGAAGGAGCGCGACATGGCATACGATATCCGTCTGATGAAACTGGTCAACGGCGAGACCGTCATCGGCAAGATGGACGACGGCGGCAAAAAGCTCAACGACGTGGCCATCCTCCAGACCGTGCCCACCCAGCAGGGCGTGCAGATGCTTATCCTGCCCTTCGGCTATCCCTTCGAAACCGAGGTCGGCGGGGAGATATCCACGGAACATGTGATGTACGAATACAAAAAGTTCCCCGAAGAGATCAAAACCAAGTATCTGGAAGCCACCAGCAACCTCACCCTGTCCACAGCCGGGGATCTGCGGACCATCAAGAACATGGCCGGGCCCGCCAAGGGCGGCCTGGGCGGACTGATCACAAAATAGCGCGAAACGGCCGCCGTCGGCTGTTTCCCACCTCTCGCCGCTGTTTCGACTGCATCCGGCCGCCGCAGGGGCGCTTACCCTGCGGCGGTCCTTCCCTGTTTCCCGGGCGGCCCGTTTTGGCGCCGGAGATTTTCCATGCGCGACATCCTGGCCCTGCTGCCCAAACCCAGCCATTTTTCCGGAAGCGAATGGGGCGCGGTGCGAAAGCCCGACGCCGTCGCCCGGGTGGCCCTGGCCTTCCCCGATCTCTACGAGGTGGGCATGTCCTATCTGGGGCAGGCCATCCTGTATGAAGCCGTCAACCGCCGCGACGGCCTGGCCGCCGAACGGGTCTACGCCCCGTCCAAGGAGGCCGCCGCCGTCCTTCGCGACAAGGGCGCGACCCTGTGCACCCTGGAGACCGACACCCCCCTTTCCCGGTGCGACATGGTGGCCTTCCACCTGACCCACGAGCTGTGCTACACCAATGTCCTTTACATGCTCGATCTGGCCGGGTTGCCGCTTTTTTCCTCCGAGCGCGACGCCTCCATGCCCCTGGTGGCCGCTGGCGGCGGCTGCGCCTTCAATCCCGAACCCCTGACCCCCTTCATCGACATCGCGGTGCTTGGCGACGGCGAGGAGATTCTGCCCGCCCTGCTTGAGGCCGTGCGCGATTCCCGGGCCAGGGGCGAGGACCGGGCCACGCTATTGCTTGCCCTGTCGCGGCTTCCTGGCATCTATGTGCCGTCTTTTTTCGAGGCCGCGCCGGGCGGCGGGGTGCGGCCCCTGGTTCCCGGCTACGAGCAGGTGGAAAAGGTTCTGGCCCCCGATCTCGATGCGGCGGTCTTTCCCACCCGGCGGCCCGTGTCTTTCGGGCAGGCCGTGCATGACCGGCTGGCCGTGGAGATCGCCCGGGGATGCACCCGGGGCTGCCGCTTCTGTCATGCGGGCATGGTCTACCGCCCCGTGCGCGAACGCAGCCTGGACACCATCTCCTCCCTGGTGGACGAGGGCCTGCGCTGCACCGGCTTCGAGGAACTGTCCTTTTTGTCCCTGTCCACCGGGGATTTTTCGGCCCTGGAGAGCCTTTTTTCCCAGTCCGCGCACAAATGCCGCCGGGAGCAGGTGTCCATCTCCCTGCCGTCGCTTCGGGCCGGAACCTTAAGCGACCCCATGCTCGAGATCATGGCCCGCATCCGCCGCACGGGCGCGACCCTGGCCCCCGAGGCCGCCACCCAGCGTCTGCGCGACGTGATCAACAAGGGCATCTCCGAGGAGGACATCCTGTCCCATGCCGAGAGGCTCTTCGCCAAGGGCTGGCAGCAGGTCAAACTCTATTTCATGATCGGGCTTCCCACCGAGACCCGGGCCGATGTCCAGGGCATCTTCGAGCTGTGCCAGAGGGTGCTGGCCCTGGCCCCGCGCGGCGTCAAACGTCTCCAGGTCACGGCCGCCGTGTCCCCCTTCGTGCCCAAGCCCCACACGCCTTTCCAGTGGGAACGCCAGGACTCGAAGGAGGACACCACCCAAAAGATCGCCTTTTTGCGCGAGCTTTTCGCCACCAACAAAAAACTGGTCATGCGCTGGCATGAACCGTCCATGAGCCGCCTGGAAGGCGTCTTTTCGCGCGGCGACCGGGCGCTGTCCGGGGCCGTGCTGCACGCCTACCGGGCCGGGGCGCTTTTTTGCGACTGGCTGGACCATTTCGATCCCGCCCTGTGGGACGAGACCTTCGCCGCCTGCGGCATCGATCCCGACGCCTACCTGGCCGCCCGCGACCCGGACGCGCCCCTGCCCTGGGACCATTTGAAAACCGGGGTGTCCTCGGCCTACCTTAAACTCGAACGCCGCCGGGCCCGGGACGGCGCGCTCACCCCGGACTGCCGCTTCGGCGACT
>Ga0209467_1002445_pt1 | contig 13274 bp, 10 predicted proteins | sample Higcelwee11metaG_FD_187175 | JGI IMG/M metagenome (GOLD analysis project Ga0209467, IMG submission 187175) | Freshwater pond sediment microbial communities from the University of Edinburgh, under environmental carbon perturbations - High... | ecosystem: Environmental > Aquatic > Freshwater >...
TGGTACATGCCGTCGATACGGCCCCGCTTGGCCACAAGTTGGTCGTAAAGCTCCCTGGCCCCGGGCGACAGATCTTCATACTTCGGCAGCGGCAGTTGGGACATGCTGGCTCCTCGGGGGAAAACGCGCGCGGGGGACCGACCCGAACCGGGCATCTTCCAGTACGCTCCAGATGCCTCCGGAACTTCCGGAACCTCCGGCGCGTCCGGCGCGTCCGGCGCTTCCAGCGCCACCGGGGCTTCCGGGGCCACCGGGGTCTCCGGGGCCTCCGGCCGCCGCCAGGGACCATGCGGACAGGCCTCCGGAGATCGACAGCCCTTTACCTCACGCCGGTTTCCGATACGTGGGCTATAGCCGAGGGGTTCGCCGCTGTCCATTATGCGACGCCATGTTATGGGCGCACCGCCGTCGGCGGTGTGCCCAGCCCCCCGCCTCGCCGCAGACGCCCAGGGGATGCCGCCGTTGCCAATCGGGCGCCAGTCCTTCGCCATGGTGCAACGCTACGCGCACCTCTCCCCGGACACCCTGCGCCGGGCGGTCAAGACCCTGGAGAGCAGCATGCGCGCGGCGACGGCCACGGGGAACATGGTGCGCCTTGGGGACCGATAGCCCGACGCCTTGACATTTATAAATCAAAGGCTATAAACGATATGAACCGATGGACGGTTGAATTTATCAACGACCATGCCGTGGAAGAGTTCGAAGCCTTGCCCGCCGACATGCGGGCCAAGCTGTAACGGACCTTTCGGCTTGTGGAAGAACGCGGCTTGACCGCCCTGGTCATGCCCCTGGCCCGCCCCGTGGATGGGCGGATATGGGAATTCCGGGTGACGGGGCGGGACGGGATAGCCCGCAGCCTGTATGCGGCGGCAAGCGGTCAAACGCTTCTGGTGCTGCGGACCTTCATCAAGAAAACCCCGAAGACCCCACGCGGGGAAATCGAGATCGCCAGACGACGGCTTGGGGGAGAAGAACATGCCTAGAATGAAGGCCCGCGACCTGCACGCCAAGGCCATGCGTGAAGACCCCGAATACCGGCGTGAATACGAAGCCCTTGCGGAAGAATTCGCCCTGATTGCGGCCATGTTGGACGCCAGGCAGAAGGCGGGGCTGACCCAGGCCCAGGTCGCCGAGCGCATGGGGGTTACGCAGCCCGTCGTGGCGAAGATCGAGGGCGGTAGGTCAAACGTGTCGTTCGGCACATTGAAGCGATACGCCGCTGCCACGGGTTGCAAGGTCAAAGTCGAGTTCGTGCAGGCATAGGGTTGAACCAGACATGCCAGGGGGATACAGGCGCAAGACCATGGTGGTGGCGAGCGTCTGGGGAGTGTTCCCCGCGCTCGCGGGGATGATGACAATGAGAACCCGCGAGACGGAAATAATACCGCGTGTTCCCCGCGCTCGCGGGGATGATCCGACCGCCCGGCATGCTCCGCAGCCTGAAAAGTGGGGAGAGGATGGGGAGAAAAATCGTCCCAAACGAAAAAGGGGCTAGGTGATTTTCACCGTAACCCCTTGAAATTTCTGGTGGGCCATCAAGGACTCGAACCTTGAACCAACGGATTAAGAGTCCGCTGCTCTACCAATTGAGCTAATGGCCCCCGCGTAAGCGCGAGAGGGCGATTTACCTCCACGGCACATGGTTGTCAAGAATCTCCCCTGATTTTTTTGCAATCCGCCCGCTCCCCGGGATACGCCAGCCGCCTCATAAACTACTCCCTCCCCGCCGGAATCGCCAATTTCCAGGCCATGGCCGGAATGCCCGTTTGCTGTTCGCCGCGATCTGGTCTATTTTCACTTTTTTATGCGCATAACGTCGCCAATCCCCGCCGACGCGGGGCCAATGGATACTCCCATGAGCCAGATTCTGGGCCTGAAATTCCGTGACTACGGGCAGATATACTACTTTTCCTCCGGACCCTACGTGGTCAAGCCGGGCGACCACGTCCTGGTCAAAACCGACCAGGGCCTGGGCATGGCCCAGGTGGCGGACATCCCCGGCGCCCCGCCGCAGGAGCTTGCTCCCGAGGACATCAAGCCCATTTACCGGCTGGCCAACGAGGAAGACCTGGAAGCCGCCCGGGAAAACGATGCCCTGGCCCGCGAAGCCCTCCGCTACTGCCGGGAATGCATCCGGCAACGCGACTTGGACATGAAGCTCGTGGATGTCGAGGTCTTCCACGACCGGGGCAAGATCGTTTTCTATTTCACCGCCCCGGGCCGCATCGACTTCCGCGAACTGGTCAAGGATCTGGTCAAAAACTACCACACCCGGATCGAGCTGCGCCAGATCGGCGTGCGCCACGAGACCCAGATGCTCGGGGCCATCGGCAACTGCGGCCAGATCTGCTGCTGTCGCCGCTTCATGCGCAAATTCGCCCCCGTGACCATCAAGATGGCCAAGGAACAAAACCTGTTTTTAAACCCCACCAAGATATCCGGCATGTGCGGACGGCTTCTGTGCTGCCTCAATTTCGAACAGGGAAACTACGACGCTTTCCAACGCAAATGCCCCAAAATCGGCAAACGCCTGGAGACCAGCATGGGCGCGGTCAAAATCCTGCGCACCAATCTGTTCCGGGAATCCGTGTCCGTTTTGACCGAGAACGGCGAGGAAAAAGAACTGACCCTGGCCGAATGGCAGGAAATTTCCACTGGCGCGCCCGCCGCGTCGTCGGTCGACGCCGGTTCTGGGCAGCGGGCCATGGCCGAGGACTATCTGGCCTTCCCCGCCACCGGGGACATGTCGTCCCCCGCCCCCGAGCAGGCGGCCAAAAACGGCCCGCCACGCCCAAAAAACAGCCCTTCGCGCCAAGACCGGCCCGATCCGCGCGGCAAACGGCCGCCCAAAAAGCGCTTCCCCCCCCGCAAGGACGACGCCGCCACAGCCAACCGCCCGGCCCAGGAGCATCGCCAGGGCCCGCGCAAACCAAAATCCCGGGAGGGTTCCGAGTGAGCCGCTTTTTCATCTCCACCCCCATATATTACGTCAACGCCAAACCGCATCTCGGACACGCCTACACCACCATCGTGGCCGACTGCGCCGCCAGGTACCATAGGCTCCTGGGCGAAGAGGTCTATTTCCTCACCGGCACGGACGAACACGGCGACAAGATCGCCGAGGCGGCCAAGGCCGCCGGACAGACCCCGGCCCAGTACACCGACGCCATAAGCGGCCTGTTCAAGAACCTGTGGCCCGAGCTTGGCGTCGAATACACACGCTTTATCCGCACCACGGAAAAAGAGCACATCGCCGTGGTCCAGGCCGCCCTGCAGAAGGTCTTCGACCAGGGGGACATCTATTTCGGCGACTACGGCGGCCACTACTGCTTCGGCTGCGAACGCTTCCTCACGGAAAAGGAGCTGGTGGACGGCCTGTGCCCGGACCACAAGACCAAGCCCGAATACATCGCCGAGAAAAACTACTTCTTTTGCATGGCCAAATACCAGGACCGCCTGCTGGCCCATATCCGGGAGAATCCGGACTTCATCCGCCCGTCCCAGTATCGAAACGAGGTGGTGAGCCTCCTGGAAAGCGGGGCACTGGAAGACCTGTGCATCTCCCGCCCCACCTCCCGGCTGACCTGGGGCGTGCCCCTGCCCTTTGACGAAAACTACGTGACCTACGTCTGGTTCGACGCGCTCATAAACTACGTAACCGCCCTGGGCTGGCCGGACGGCGAAAACTTCGCGAAATTCTGGCCCGCCGCCCAACATCTGGTGGCCAAGGACATCTTAAAGCCCCACGCCATCTTCTGGCCCACCATGCTCATGGCCCTTGGCATCGAGCCCTACCGGCACTTAAACGTCCACGGCTACTGGCTGGTGCGCGACACCAAGATGTCCAAGTCCCTGGGCAACGTGGTGGAGCCCCGGGCCATGGCCGAGGCCTTCGGGGTCTCGGGCATGCGCTATTTCCTTTTGCGGGAGATGACCTTCGGCCACGACGCCAGCTTTTCCGAGGAGTCTATGGTGGGCCGGTTCAACGCCGATCTGGCCAACGACCTGGGCAACCTCTTCAACCGGGTTCTGGCCATGGCCCACAAGTATTTCGACGGCGTCCTGCCCGATCCGGACCAGGCGGAATTTTCCGATCTGGACCGGGAACTGGCCGCCCTGGCCGTGACCGCCGCGAACAACTGGCGGGACATGTTCGCCTCCATGCGCTTCTCCAAGGGCCTGGAGGCCCTGTGGGAATTGGTGCGGGCCTTAAACAAGCATGTGGACGCCTCGGCCCCCTGGACGCTTTTCAAGGAGGGCCGCACGGCCCGTCTGGCGGCGGTGCTGCACACCACCCTGGCGGGCATGCGCAAGACGGCGCTTCTCTTGTGGCCGGTGATGCCCGAGGCTTCGGAAAAGATGCTCGCCCTGCTGGCCCAGCCCTTTGTCCCGGCCGAGGTGGACATGCAGCGCGAATGCCGGGAACTGGCCATGCTCCCGGCGGGCGCCCGGGTGGAAACCGGAACGCCCCTTTTCCCGCGCAAGGAGACCCCGGCCCCCATGGCGCCCGGGGCCCCGGCCGCAGGGGCCAAGCCGGGAAAGCCCGCGAAAAACAAAGACGCGGCCGCCCCCAAGGCCGCCGCCGCCCAGGCCGCCCAGGCCGCCCCGGGGGACGCTCCCGCCCCGGCCGATGTGGACTTCGCCGATTTCCAGAGGCTCGATCTGCGCCTGGGCACGGTGGTGTCGGTTTCGCCCGTTCCCGAGGCCGACCGGCTGTTTTTGGTGGCCGTGGACCTGGGGGAGATGACCCCGCGCCAGGTGGTGGCGGGGCTTGCGGAATATTTCCAGCCCGCCGACCTCATGGGCCGCCAGGTGGTCGTGGTGGCCAACCTCAAACCCCGCAAATTGCGCGGCTACCTTTCCCACGGCATGATCCTGGCCGTGCGCACGGACGGCGGCATGCAGCTTTTGACCGCCTCCGGGCCGGTCCCGCCGGGGTCCAAGGTCTCCTGATCCCTTCCCCACCCCAAAGACGACGGGCAGTCACGCACCTTTTTCGGCGCGGGCCGCCCTTGACGTTTTTGTCGATTTGGAGTGATCTGCACAACATCTGCACCCCCCCCCAAGCGGCCCGGGGACGCATTTCGCCATGGCCCTACAAGAACCTCGCGACGGCCCGCCCCCACCTCACCCTCCTGACGGCGGCCGGACTCCCGACAAAGGACTCGCCCCATGAACTCGCTTTTTGTACGGATCATCGCCACCACGGTGGTCGGCCTGCTCCTGGTGACCATCCTCGGCGCCGCCGTGTGCGCCTGGCGACTGGACGGATTGGCGGATGACGCCTGGCGCGGCCTGGAAACCGGCCTGTCCCAAGGCCAGGGCGCCGCAGATGCGGCCCGGGCGTTGCGTGACGCCAAGGCCGTGCTGGGCGGCCGCCTGGATGGCCTGCCGCTTGTGCTCTTCGCCGTGGGCCTTGGCGCGACGGTCCTCGTGGCGGGGATCCTGGCCCTGGTCGTGCGCGCGAATCTGCTCGAGCCCCTGAAGGCCCTGGCCGACTTCGCCGCCAAGGTGGCGGCGGGGGATCTGTCGGCCACCGTTTCGGGGCGCTTTGCGGGCGGCATGGAAACACTCAGATGCGCCATGACGGGGATGGTGGAAAAGCTCAAGGACGAAACCAGGACAGCGGCCGTCCGGGCCGGAGAGGCCCACCGTCTGGCCGATCAGGCGAGGCAGGCCGAGTCCCTGGCCGAACGGGCGCACAAGAAGGATGAAGTCAGACGCCTGGGGATGCTCGGGGCCGGGGAAACCCTGGAAAACGTGGCCGGGGCCATCAAACAGGCCTCCTCCGACCTGGGACGCGAGGCCCAGGGAGTCGGACAGGGGGCCGAGGGACAAAAGCATCTCGTGGACGAGACCGCCGCAGCCATGGACGGCATGCTCACGACCATCCAGGGCGTGGCCCGGGGCGCCGAGGAGGCCGCCCAGGCTGCGGCCGAGGCCCGGGGCATGGCCCAAAACGGAGCCGAGGTGGTGGGCCGTTCGGTGGCCGCCATCGGCGACGTCAGCCGCCTGGCCGCCTCCCTGTCTACGGGCATGGCCGAACTGGGGCGGCAGGCCGAATCCATCGGCCAGGTCATGACCGTGATTTCGGACATCGCCGATCAGACCAACCTGTTGGCCTTAAACGCGGCCATCGAGGCCGCCCGGGCCGGAGAGGCCGGGAGGGGCTTTGCTGTGGTGGCCGACGAGGTGCGCAAGCTGGCCGAGAAAACCATGCTGGCCACCCGCGAGGTGGGCGAGGTGATCGCCTCCATCCAGACCGGGGCCCGGGACAACGTCAAAAGTGTTGAGGAAGCGGCCAGGGCCGTGGACACGGCCACAGGACTGGCCGGGGAGTCGCGCGAGGCCCTGCGGGAGATCGTGAGCCTGTCCGACGCGGCCTCGGGCCGGGTGCGGGACATCTCCCGGGCCGCCGAGGACGAGGTGGCGGCCGGGGAAGGCATCAAATCCGCCATCGACCGCATCCGCGAGGTCTCGGCCAAGACCACCGAGGGCATGCTGCGGTCCTCGGCGACCATCGAGAAACTCGGCGAGGAGATAGAGGAACTTCTCAAGCTCAACGGGGTCTTCAAGCTCATCGGCCAGGGCACGGCCCAGGACGCCGTGGAGGAGGCCGCCGCGCATCCGGACATGGCGGGCCTGCGGGCGCAGGCCATGGAACGGCTCATGCGCGAGATGATCTCCCGCTTCGATTTTTTTGAACTGCTCTACGCCACGGACGCCGCCGGGGTGCAGATAACCGAAAACATCGCCCCGCCGCAGTTCCGGTCCAAGGACTCGGGCTCGGCCAGGGGCAAAAACTGGTCCAAACGGCCGTGGTTCACCGGGGCCATGCGAAACGGCGACACCCACATCTCGCCCATCTATCTTTCCGAGGCCTCAGGGGAATACTGCCTGACCATCTCCACGCCGATGCTGTGCGAGGGACGCATCGTGGGGGTTCTGGCGGCGGACATCAAGGTGTTCGGAGGCGACGCGGCCGGGACATCCCGGCAGTCCGGCGGGCGTCAGTTCTCGTCGTCGTCCTTGCGATCCTTGCCGTAAAGCCAGAAATCGATGGGGTTTTTCTCGCCCGGATGACGCCTGGAGAAGTTTTTGGAGCGTCGGCTGAAATAGGCCAGGATGACGAACCCCAGGGCGATAAAGACAAGCAAAAAAACCGTGGTGCTCATGGCGTTTCTCCGGGAGAAGCGGACGGACGCCGCCGGGACCGACAAGACGTCGTCTCCGGGCTGGGCGGCCATCTCCCACCTATCTCTTCCCGCACAACCCCGCTGGCGTCAAGTTCCATGGACGAGATTCGTGTCGTCCTCTTGCGACTCGTTTTTTTTCGTAAATCCAAGAAAAACATAAAAACATGTTGAAAGGCTGTGGGGCATGTGGCATAGGCCATCTGCCATCTGCGATGGGGCAAGGAACACATTTTCCCTTTTTACAATACAGTGAATTCGCCATTGTGGCGAATGTAGTCGTAACCCGGCGCGTCAGGTCTGCACGATCATTTTCCGATCCATCTCCAGGCGGCCCTGCATCTCATGCGTTCTTTCCGCAGCGAATCGTTCACAACGAGGTCGGTCATGTTCAAAAAAAGCATCAGTTCGGTTCTCATCCTGACGGTATCCGCTTCGGTTCTGGCGGGCATCCTGGCCCTGGTGGTCTACGTCTCCTCGTCGTCCCACGACATGGCCCTGGACATGGAAAAACAGGCCATCAGCCAGTCGGCGGACATGATCAAGCGTTCCCTGGAATCCCACCTTGGCGAAGTGACGGCCATGACCCGCGCCCTGGCCATGCAGCAGGCCATCCTGGAGACCTTCTCGGGTTCCCCCGACCGGGCCAAGGAACGTCTGAGAAACTACATGGACGGCTACAAGGGCAACTTCCAGGCCATTTTCGTCTTTGACGATTCGGGCAAAATCCTGGCCGGCTACAACGCCGCCATGGAGGATTTGTCCGGACAAAGCCGAAGCGACAAGGAGTATGTGAAGGCCATCGCGGCTGGCGAGCAACTCACCATCACGAAAAAGGTGTTCCCCGCCTCGACGGATACGGCCAAACTGGTCTTTGCCGTGGCCGTGGCGATCAACGGCCCCGACGGGAAGCGCCTGGGCGGTCTGGCGGTGGTTCCCAAGTGGTCCTCGGTCACGGAAAAATACCTGGACCATTTGCGGTTCGGCGAACGCGGCTACGGGTTCATCATCGACGACACGGGCACGATCATCGCCCATGCCGCGGACAAGACGCTTTTGCTCAAGGATCTGGGCAATCAGGGCTTCATCCAGGAGGCCCTGCGCATCAAAAACGGCGTGGTGGAATACGACTGGAAGGGCGAGGACAAGTTCATGGCCGTGACCTCCATGCCCGAGACCGGGTGGACCATCTGTATGACCGCCTACGCCTCGGAGATGACCGAGACCGCCACCACCCAGCGCAACGTGCTCTTGGGCGTGGGGGGGCTGATCATCGTGGCCGTGGTCCTGGTCATCGCGCTTTTCCTGCGCGCCCTGGTGACCCGGCCCCTTTCAGCCATTGAGGTCTTCACCAAACGCATCGCGGCCCAGGATTACACAGCCGAACTCGCCGGGAGTTTCCGCATGGAGATGGCCGACCTGGCCGCCAACATCCGGGGCATGGTGGCCGAGATCAAAAATAAGCTCGGCTTCTCCCAGGGCATGCTCGACGCCATGACCATCTCCTGCATCGTGTCCGACCCGGAAGGGAAAATCGTCTTCGTCAACCAGCCGGTCATCGATTTCCTGGAGCACGGCGGACAGCCCGCCGACTACCTGGGCATGACCGTCAGCCGTTTTTTCTACGGCGAGGAAGGCCACCACACCATCACCGAAAAGGCCGTCTCCGAGCGCCGCGCCATCCGTAACGTCCAGGTGGAGGTGCCCACCCGCAAGGGCAACACCGTCTTCACCCAGATCGACGCCGCACCCCTCTACGACCTGGACGGCAAGCTCATCGCCGGATTCGCCCTGTTCATGGACCTGACCGAGATTCGCAAGCAGCAGGAACTCATCGCCGCCCAAAACGAGATGATCGCCGACGCCGCACACAAGGCCAGGGATGTCTCCGACCTCATGGCCTCGGCCGCAGCCCAGCTTTCGGCCCAGATCGAACAGTCGAGCAAGGGCTCCGAGGTGCAGCGCCAGCGCGTTTCGGAAACGGCCACAGCCGTGGAGGAAATGAACGCCACGGTGCTCGAGGTGGCCAAAAACGCCTCCATGGCCGCCGAACGTTCGGACGCGGCCAGCCGCAAGGCAAAGGGCGGCGCAGACATCGTCACCCAGGTGGTGGCGGCCATCGGCTCGGTGCAGCGCGAGGCCGTGGGACTGAAAGAGAATATGGGGGCCCTGGGCCGCCAGGCCGAGGACATCGGCAAGATCATGGGGGTCATCTCGGACATCGCCGACCAGACCAACCTTTTGGCCTTAAACGCCGCCATCGAGGCCGCCCGGGCCGGAGAGGCCGGTCGCGGGTTCGCCGTGGTGGCCGACGAGGTCCGCAAGCTGGCGGAGAAGACCATGACCGCCACCAAGGAAGTGGGCGAGGCCATCGGCGGCATCCAAAAAGGCGCCCGGGAGACGGTGGTGCGCGTGGAGGCGGCGGTTTCGGCCGTGGCGCAGGCCACGTCCCTTTCGGAAAAATCCGGCTCGGCCCTGCACGAAATCGTGGATCTGGTGGACAACGCCGGGGATCAGGTGCGCTCCATCGCCACGGCCTCGGAACAGCAGTCCGCCGCCAGCGAGGAGATCAATCGCTCGGTGACCGAAATCAACTCCATCGCCTCGGAAATGGCCGATGGCATGGAGCAGTCGGCCCGGGCCGTCAGTGACTTGGCCGCCCAGGCCCAGACCTTAAACGACCTCATCGCCACCCTGCAAAACGGCGACGCCGCCCTGCCCGGCGCGACGCGTCCCAAGGCCCTGGCCTGACGGGAACGCCGCCGAAACTCGTTGCGACAAAAACGGGGGACCGCGATGAACGCGGTCCTTCAGACTGATGGCGAAGCCCCGGTTTTTCGAAACCGGGGCTTTGTGCCGCAAACGGCGGCCAAGCTGTGGGCAGCCTTGCCGCCGGGGGCTTTTGCGGCTATTTCACCACGTGCAGACACGTTTGACGCATGGCGGCCGCGCTGGCCGCCATTGGCGCGAAAAGACCCGGGCCCTTGTCCGCCTGCCGCCGCAGGCCGCGACCGGCCCGCATACAAAGCATCGTCAAGGAGGCCCCATGCGGGTGCTTTTGGTCGGATCCGGAGGCCGGGAACACGCCCTGGCCGTCAAACTCAGGCAAAGCCCCGGCGTGACCGAGCTTTTCATCGCCCCAGGCAACGGCGGCACGGCGGCGCTTGGGCAAAACGTGCCCCTCGCCGATTCCGATGTGGACGGGCTTGCGGCCTTCGCCCGGGAAACCGGCGTGGAACTGGTGGTGGCCGGGCCGGAACTGCCCCTGACCCTTGGGCTCTCCGACGCCATGGCCGAGGCAGGCATCCCCTGTTTCGGGCCGGATCGCTTCGCGGCCGGACTCGAAGGCAGCAAGGCCTTCGCCAAGGAGATCATGCGCGCGGCAGGCGTGCCCACGGCGGATTTCCGGGCCTTCACCGACCCGGAGACGGCCTGCGCCTACATCGAAGCCAAAGGCGCGCCCCTGGTGGTCAAGGCCGACGGGCTGGCAGCGGGCAAGGGCGTGGTGGTGGCCGGGACGGTCGAGGAGGCCAAGGCCGCCGTGGCCGACATGATGGTGAAAAAAATCTTCGGCCCGGCCGGGGAGACGGTGATCGTGGAAGAGGCGCTTTCCGGCGAGGAGGCCTCATTTCTGGCCTTTTGCGACGGGGAGCGGTGCGTGCCGCTTACCGCCTGCCAGGACCACAAGGCCGCCTTCGACGGCGACACAGGCCCCAACACCGGCGGCATGGGGGCCTATTGCCCGGCCCCGATCCTTCCCGAATCCGAATACGGCCGCATGGCCGACCGGGTCATCGTCCCCATCATGCGCACCCTGGCCGCCAAGGGGCATCCCTTTCGCGGCGTGCTCTACGCCGGACTGATGATGACCGAAAAGGGCCCCATGGTTCTGGAATACAACGTGCGCTTCGGCGACCCCGAATGCCAGCCCCTGCTCATGCGCCTGCGCGGCGATTTGGCCGAGATCCTCCTGGCCTGCGCCACGGGGCGTCTCAACGAGGCCATGGTGGGCTGGTCGCGGCAAAGTGCGGTGTGCGTGGTCATGGCCGCCTCGGGCTATCCGGGAAGCTACCCCAAGGGCATGGAGATCACCGGCATTGAGGCGGCCCAGGCCGACCCGGAGGTGACCGTGTTCCAGGCCGGGACGCGCCGAGACGGCGAGCGGCTGGTGACCTCGGGGGGACGGGTTCTGGGCGTCACGGCCCTGGGGGCGGACTTGGCCGGGGCCAAGCAGCGGGCCTATGCCGCCGTGGCCAAAATCCATTTCGACAACGCCTTTTGCCGCTCGGACATCGGCGACAAGGGGCTGCGCCGGGAGGCGGAAACATGAGCAAGGTGGCCATTTTCATGGGCAGCATCTCCGATGAGGACAAGATGCGCCCCTGCGCCGAGGTGCTGGCGGCGCACGGCGTGCCGTTCACCTTCACCGTGACGTCGGCCCACCGCACCCCGGAGCGTACCCGGAGGCTGGTGGCCGAGCTTGAGGCCGCCGGGTGCCAGGTGTTCATCTGCGCCGCCGGGATGGCCGCCCACCTGGCCGGGGCCGTGGCCGCCGCCACCATCCGTCCGGTGATCGGGGTGCCCATCACCGCCTCGGCCCTTGGCGGCATGGACGCCCTTTTGTCCACGGTGCAGATGCCGCCGGGATTTCCCGTGGCCACGGTGGCCCTGGATGCCGCCGGGGCGCGCAACGCGGCCTGGCTGGCGCTTGCGATCCTGGCCCTGTCCGACGCGGCCCTGGCTGCCCGTCTCGCTACGGACAGGGAGGGGTTTGTGGCCTCGGTGGAAAAGGCCGCCGCCGACCTGGAATCCCGAACAGCCGCATCGTCCTGATCCACGCCAAAGCAAAAGCCCGGATTCACTCCGGGCTTTTTTTGGATCGAGAAGCACTTCCGCCGACAGCGGCGGAAAAACAGGGCTAGGCCTGTTTCTTGACCCGCTTTTCCCACAACCGCATGTCTTTCATCTTTTTGCGGCGTTCGCGTTGCAATTCCTTGCACACCAGGGGCATGTTCTTGGGATACCCCCACTTGGCCCGGTATTCATCCGGCGTCAGGCCGAATTTGGCCAGGTGTTTCTTGGTCAGGATCTTAAACGACTTTCCCGACTCCAGGCAGATGATGCTTTTTTCCCGCACAGCCTTTTTGGGATCGGCGGGAACGGCCGCACCAGCCTCGGCCGCAGGCGCGACACCCTCGGCGATGGCCCGGATGCTGTCCGCAAGGCGGCGAACCATGGAGGTGATTTCATCCTCGGTCATGTTTCGCACGCTGGCCTGGGCTCTCACGATTTCCAAAGCTTCCTTCAAATAATCATCCATTGCCGTCTCCTCTCGTAAAAAAAGTCAAAAACCTCTTCTTCAACTCACGCGTAAAATCCACCTACTGCTTCTTGACCACTTTTTCAATATGCAAGTGATAAAAAAACTGCGGTCTGAATGTTGAAAATGGGACTTCAACACAGCGTCCCCGAGACCTTGTGAAATGTTGCTCTAGTGCCTCTCCACGCCTGGCACTCTTCCGTACGCTCCATTCCCGGCGCTGCCCAGGCCTGCCTACGGATCGCAACGACGGGAACCGGCGTTCCCGTCTCTACCGAACAGCAGTGCCTGCACAGCCAGCGCGACAGGGTCGCCCTGAAACACATGCTCCCGGAGATTCTCCGCCAGCCGGACAGGAAAATCCCACTGAACCGGAGCGGTGTATTGAAGAGCCCGGGTCTGTCCTTTAAAGCGGCGTTTCAGGCTGGCGTTTTGGCGCAAAAAAAAGGAGACGGGGCGCGAGGGTAGCCCCGTCTCCAAGTACAGATGCGACGAACGTGGGAAAACCCGAGGGCATGGGATCTCCCCGCGTCCGGCGCGCCCCGTCGCTACAAACCGGGGGGAGGGCCGTTTGTGTCGAAAAGTCCAAGCGACTTTTCGGAGGGCGAAACGGCTGGGAAATATGCGCCCTGCCCGAACCGGCAGTGCAAATCGGACAAAAGATCGTACTTCGAGGCGCTGTCCACTCCGGCCACGATCACGTCCATGAGCAGATTCTCGGCAAAGGCGCACACATGTTTGAGCCTCTCCGCAAAACCGGG
>Ga0209467_1002447_pt1 | contig 13273 bp, 9 predicted proteins | sample Higcelwee11metaG_FD_187175 | JGI IMG/M metagenome (GOLD analysis project Ga0209467, IMG submission 187175) | Freshwater pond sediment microbial communities from the University of Edinburgh, under environmental carbon perturbations - High... | ecosystem: Environmental > Aquatic > Freshwater > Pond...
ATTCTCTTGTGCGAGTTGGCCGTGGAGTGCAGGCGGTCTATCGCCTCGGTGGCTATGTTCACAGCCGAGTCGAACCCGAATGTCATGTCCGTTCCCCAGATGTCATTGTCAATTGTCTTCGGCACACCCACCACGTTCAGGCCCTCCTCGGACAGCATGTGGGCTGTCTTCATAGTCCCGTTCCCTCCGATACATACAAGACAGTCGAGCCCTATCTGTTCATAATGCTCCTTGATGAGCATCGGCTTGCGAATCTCATCCTTTTTTTTCCCGTTGCCTTTAAATGGCTTCTCACGCGATGTGCCCAGTATGGTCCCACCCAGGGTCAGAATGCCGGAGAGATCGCTCTCAGTGAGCTCCCTGAACTCCTTGTGGATCAAACCGGCATAGCCGTCACTGATCCCGATGACCTGCATGCCGTACTTCACTATGGCTGTCTTGCCGACGCCCCTGATGGCTGCGTTGATGCCCGGGCAGTCGCCTCCCGCCGTCAGGATGCCAATCTTCTGTGGCCTGCCGTTCTTACTGTTTGATTTAGCCATGGTGGTTGTGTTTTTCTTTTATCAAATGTATGAAAAAATCAAAGGCAAAAAGTGATCCATTGCCGGCGAATAGACTGGGGCAAAATTAATTAATGGATGGAAGGCCCTTTAGGGGATTTGTTACATTTATGTAACTTTATAAAAGTATTAACTCAGTAAGATGACGGCAAAGGAACCAGGAAAAGCAAAGGATCAGGGAAAGGCAAAGGAACCAGGTAAAGCAAAGGATCAGGGAAATGCAAAGGAACCAGGAAAAGCAAAGGATCAGGGAAATGCAAAGGAGCCCGGCAAGACAAAGGAACCGGGGAAGGCCAGGGATATCAAGGCTTCGATGACCGGTTTCATCACCGGATCGCTTGCACTTCTTGCGCAGCAGCCTGTGCCCGGTGATGAAGCCATCCATGATATAAGGGTGATGATGAAGAAGCACCGTGCTGCCATCAGGCTCATCAGACCCCTGCTGGATGAGGCTGTCTGCCGCAGGGAGTATCTTGCCGGCAGGGAGACGGGCCGGCTGCTATCTGCCTGGAGGGAGACGGCAGTGCTACGCAAGACTGCGAAATTACTCAGGAAGGATAACCCCGGCCTCTTCATCAGACTGCATGATAATGAGAAGCTGCAGAGCCTGCTGCGCAAGCCATATATGACATGGGACGAGGCTGGCGTGCAGTCAGCGGCCGTCAGCCAGGTGACTGACAGGTTGAATAATACGAAACACAGGCTCAGGTTCATGAGTCTCGGTGATCCGGATTTCAAGCTCCTGCTCACGGAGCTGGACAGTAACTACAGGGTCGCCGCCGAGGCATATCTTGAATGCAGGAATCGTGTAAGGCCACGCCAGTTACATGAGTTCAGAAAGAAATCCAAGACCTTCATGTACCAGCTCTGCTACTTCAGGCACCTGAACCCTCCGGCATTGAAAGCGCTGGAGAAGAAGCTGGATGTGATCACACAGAACCTTGGCCGGTATAATGATCTAGCGCAGATAATGGCCCTGACCGGGTACACCTACGGCTCCGCCGCTAACAGTGATGTTGCCGATGAACTGGCAATAGTGATACGAGACAGGCAGGACAGGTGCCTGATGAAGGTATGGCCTGTTGCGTACCGTCTGTTTGCACCGGGGAAAAAGCTTGAGGACCTGCTTGGTGTATCCTTCAGGTAAGGGCCGGCAGGCTACTGCATGTTGTACAGGCCACGTACCATCGTCATGAGCTGCATCCTGTTCCTGGCGTTGGTTTTTGAGTAGATCCGCGAGGTGTGGTCTTTCACCGTCTGGAGGCTGATGAAAAGCTTATCTGCTATCTCCTGGTTACTCAGTCCGTTGCATATCTCTGTTATGATATCCGCTTCCCTGGGTGAGATCTCATGCCTCCTGATGAAATCTTCAATGCCCTGAGGCAGTTCCAGCGGATCCGGAGGCATGCAGGGCTTCAGATCTGCCTGGTAAGTGAGATACAGTGGAAGAAGCGTTATCTCTGCGAACAGGAGAAAGACAAAGATGAGGGCCATCCAGACTGAATAGGGCAAAAGGAGAAGCACGGCAGCCTGCATGACGGCTCCGGCAGCAATGACTCCCGCCAGGTATCGCCGGTCATGCCTCCCGGGCGAATCCGATTTTCCCCTTATAAGGATGATGGCTGTTGCTGCTGCATATATAATCGATGCGGCTGCATAGTAGTACTTGAACAGTGGCAGTGCTTCGCTGAAGATCATCTCCCTGATGACAAAACCCAGTACGATGATGATTCCGAAGTTAATCAGCAGAAAGAGGGGCGTGGCATAACTCCTGTAACGAAATCCCGCTGCCTCAGCTCCGAACTTAAGGAGCATCATCCAGCCAAAGACGAGAAACGGCAGTCCGAGCAGCAACGAGATCACCGACACCGTGGAGAATGTTTCAGGCGCCAGCCTGCTTCCTGAAAAGAATACAATTATGAACTGTCCCCATATACCGTAAAAACCGAATGCCGCAATAAAAATATTGTGATAAAAAAGTGACCGAAGAAAGGGCGAAGAGTGTTCTTCGAGGAGCCTTGTTACAAGGAGAATGCTCCCGGCAGCCATCGCCGCAGAGAAAATAAATATGACCAGGCTTACCAATTCCATCCCTTGAAATCCGTAACAATTTGACAAACAGTCACTACCAAAGTAGTGCAGTACATACTTAAGTAGTATTTTTTAAAATCACTACTAAGGTATGAATTCCGGTTCAGCATACCGGCATAGATTTGCTTCAACAAACAATTTTTTTCTGAACAGTAAAAAGCAAATTAAAATGGAAACGAAAAGAATTTACCGCTATGTACCCTCCTTCGGAACATCATACGGAACCGGATGGAAGGTGATGTCTGACAATTTTTTGAGGCTGTTGCTTGTAGTAATAGTCCTTGCAATAATCACAGGTCCGATGTCATTCTTCGGTCACAGTAACTGGAAGGTCGACTCATTCGATTTTGACAACATACCTTTTAATATGGATGACTTCTTCAAGATCGGTGCCCTGGGTGTTGCAGCTGCCTTCCTCGGTTTGCTTGCCCTGCTCTATGCATTCCTCCTGAAACCGGTATTCCAGTATGGGGCGAAGATGATGTTCGTTCAGGCAGCCCGGGGAATCACTCCCGATTTCGACATGCTTATCAGCGGATTCCGTAAGAACTACCTCAACATCGTGCTTGCCAACCTGCTCGTCACCGCACTGGTGGGCATCGGTATTGTCTGCCTTATCATACCAGGAATAATCATCGCATGCCGCCTGGCATTCACTGCTTACCTTGTGATGGACAGGAATCTTGATCCGATCAAGGCAGCCGAAGAGAGCTGGAGACTTACCCGCGGCCATGGATGGAGAATCTTCCTGATGGGTTTTGTTGCCTTCTTTATATACATCGCCGGGTTCATATGCTTCTTCATAGGCGTGCTTGTATCTGACATGTGGATCAAGAGCGCATTCGCAACCCTTTACCATTCGGTCCTCATAGAAAAGGGACTGGTTCAGCCTGAGACGGTGGCTGCAGAAGCACCTGCTGCCGATGCAACTCAGACAGAAATGTAAAAAACAAGCATCCATAAATTTGAACTTCAATTTATTCAGCAGGGTGCCGGCAGTTCATGCCGGCGCCCTTTTTTTCATCCTTCCCTGATTAATTGTAAAACCAGCGCCGATGACCCTGACTAAATGGTCTTTTTTTAATATTTTTATCTTCTGAAAACATAAACAGCGACATCATGAATAAAAAAGGAATCATTTTTATCCTTGCAGCGGCTTTTCTGCTACCCATCAATGCAGAGGCACAGCTCGGCAGCAAACTGAAGAAAAAGCTTGAGGAGACTGTGAACAAGGCGCTTGGACCGGAGGTTGCCGAAGATACAACCGTGCAGGATAGTCAGCCGGCAGAGGAGGAAAGGCCGATCGACCTGTCAAAACTCGGTGTTGGCAAGGTAACGGCTAAGTATGATGAGAACTATCACTTCAAGGGTATGATGCAGATGAAGACAGATATATACGACAAGGGCAAACCTGAGGGTACGATGAATGTTGATCTCTGGTTTGATGATGCTAACGGAAATTTGGGGATGGAGAGCCAGACTGTCAAAGATGTTGAGGGCAAGCCTCTTAGCGCTACCTCAGTTGTTGATTCAAAAAACAAGGTTATGATTACCTGGGCAGCCACTGAAGGAGGAACTACGGGAATGATAATGACCGTACCGGATTCTCTCATAACGGACACCGGGGAAGAGGTCCCCGCGACTGAAGGTGCTGTAACGGTTCGTAAGACGGGGGGTACCAGAACAATTTGCGGATACCGGTGTGATGAATATGAAGTGACGGAGGACGAGGGTAAATTGGTTTCAAACGTGTGGGCTTCTGATGACCTGAAGCTCCCAGGAAGCCGGAAACTAATGGGAAAACAGCAGGGAATGCCCCGCGGATACGGTCAGAAAGGTGTCAGGGGAGCCGTCATGGCCTCAGAGACTTATGAAAAGGGCAAACTGACCACAAAATCGGAGGTGACAAAAGTTGACCTGAATGCAACGCACTCAATATCCGTTGCCGGCGTTTCGCTCATACAGATGGATATGGGCAGGTGGGGACAGAAGGGTAAGTAGCAACACTCAGCAGGTTACCCTGCCTGTTCGATTACATCAGATTCTTGTAAGCTTTGCAAACCGGAGGAGCAGCTTCTTCGTTCCGGCGGATTTGAATTCAATGACGGCAGTTGTATTGGGTGATTCGCCCTCAACAGTCATCACCTCACCCTCTCCGAACCGCTCGTGCGTAACCCTGTCGCCCGGCTCCAGACCTGCATTACTCTCCGATGTCACTGGAGCGTGGACGTCACGTACCCTGGTCATGTTCCTTGCCGGCGGGGCGGGAGTGAATACTTCCTTCCTGTCTGCCACGGGACGGATGTCAGAACCAGCCCTCTGTCCGAACGGCCTGCCACCAGTCTGGGGATACCACAGAAATTCGCTTTCGATCTCACCAATAAAACGACTGGGAGAGCTGCTCTCCAGGGAGCCCCATTTGTACCTGTTCAGGGCATAACTCAGGGTGACGCGCCTGCAGGCCCGTGTCAGGGCCACGTAGAACAGCCGGCGCTCCTCCTCCAGCTCACGGGGGTTGTAAAGGTTCATGGCTGAGGGGAAGAGGTTCTCCTCCATTCCCACAATATAAACATACTTGAACTCCAGTCCTTTTGCCGAGTGGATTGTCATCAGCGTCACCTTGTCCCTGTCTTCCGGCTTCTCCCTGTCCTGGTCGGTGAGGAGCGAGACCGACTGCAACCAGGTGCCGATGCCGGCCGGCTCACCGTTGGTTACTGCCGCCTCGGTGAACTCCTTGATACCGTTCAGCAGTTCCTGCACGTTCTCCAGCCTGTCTATCTCCTCTGGCACCTGTCCCTGCTTCAGTTCGGTGATGATTCCGCTCGCCGATGCCATACCGCTGGCAACGTCATAAGCCGTTGCCGTCTCAGCCACCGCCATGACAGGCATCATCAGACCTGTGAAGAGACTCACCTTGGCCCGCAGGGCGGGAGCAAGGTACTGGGCACTGAGTTGAGGCGTGGTGATGATTGACCAGATGCTTGTGTCAATACTTCTCGCCAGCTCCATGAGCTTCTGAACGGTTGTGTCGCCTATCCCCCGCTTCGGGTAGTTGATGACACGCCTGAGAGCCTCCTCGTCGTCCGGATTGACAACAAGCCTGAGGTAGGCCAGCAGGTCACGGATCTCCTTGCGTTCATAGAATGACTGCCCGCCGTAGATCTTGTAGGGGATGTTTCGCTTGCGCAGCATCTCCTCGAAGATGCGCGACTGTGCGTTGGTGCGGTATAGGATGGCGAAGTCCTGCCAGTCAAGCCTTTCGCGCATGCGAGTATCAAGTATGTCAGAGGCAGTGAGAATACCCTCCTCACTGTCGATTGTAGTCTGTACAACCCTTATCTTCTCACCTTCATCGTTCTTTGAATAGACCGTCTTCTTTATCTGACCCGTATTCTTTTCTATGACGCTGTTGGCGGCATTGACGATTGTCTGGGTGGAGCGGTAGTTCTGCTCGAGTTTGAAGAGGCGGTAGTCAGGATAGTCGTTCTTGAAGTTGAGGATGTTCTCGATGCGTGCCCCGCGGAAAGAGTAGATGCTCTGTGCATCATCGCCCACAACGCACAGGTTGCGGTGCTTCTCCGAGAGCTTGTGAACGATTATGTACTGTGAGTAGTTGGTGTCCTGGTACTCATCCACAAGCACATAGTCGAAACGGTTCCTGTACTCCTCAAGCACCGCCGGGAAATCGCGGAACAGGATGTTTATGTTCATCAGCAGGTCATCAAAATCCATTGCGTTTGCCTTGAAGCACCGGGCTGCATAATTTTTGTAGATGGCAGCGGCCTCGGGCACCCGTGATGCCTTGTCCGACTCGGCTATCTGCGAAACCGAACCGTACTGCTGTGCCGTGATGAGGTTGTTCTTTGCATGTGATATCCTGCCTGCTATTGCGGCAGGCTTATAGACAGAGTCATCAAGGTTCATCTCCTTAATGATTGTGCGTATCAGGCTTCGGGTATTGTCCTGGTCATAGATTGTGAAGTTGTCCTTGTATCCGAGGTAATGGCCGTCACGTCTCAGGAAGCGGGCGAAGATTGAGTGGAAGGTTCCCATCCACAGGCTGCGGCCAGTCTCCGACCCGACTATCCGGCTGATCCTCTCCTTCATCTCCCCGGCTGCTTTGTTTGTGAAGGTGAGGGCCAGGATGCGGTGAGCGGGGACATCCTTTGCCAGGAGGTGGGCTACGCGGTAGGTGAGTACCCTTGTCTTGCCCGATCCGGCACCGGCGATGACCAGAGCCGGCCCATCAGTATTGACAACGGCAGCCTGTTGCGCCTCGTTAAGCTCTTTCAGATAGTCGCGAAACATGAATGAGAATGCAGATTTTTATGCCCCAAAGAACGGCATTTTTTATTAGGTTTGCATATCATTTCAGTGAGTTAATACGTTAATCAGGTGTGTCGAGATACCTTGCCTTCATAATCATCCTGTTACCGCTGGCACTCCAGGCGCAGATCACTGCTCCGGGCAGTAACGCCATGCGTATGACCGTTTACCCGACCACCGCCAGGCATGATCCTGTCTTCATCTTCTGCAACACCAGCGGTACCGCTACAGGCAGTCTCACAGCTGCCAGTCCCGGCGGGACGGCACCGTACACTTTCATCTGGTCAAGACATGATGCCACAGGCGGAGGCTATACTATACCGGTGAAGACAGAGGCAGGGACGACCTCCACAGCAACAGGACTGGTTGAAGGAGGTTACAGGGTGAACATAAGTGATGGCGGCGGATACAGCACTGAGCTCTATGCCTGGGTAAACATTGACATACCCGTGGCTGTAGCCGCACTGCAGCACTATACATGCGACTATGTTGCCCTCGATGGCACCGCCCTCCCTGATCACTTTACATATTACGACCCATCTACAAACGTATCGAGACGCCTGCCCAACGGGGTGAGACACCTCTGGTCCTCATCGCCTGCATCCACTATACCCTTTCCGGATCTGGAATTAGACCCGGTGACCTTTTCTCCTCCGCTGGAGGATGTCCGGTACATGCTTGAGGTCACCGACAGCTTCGGATGCTCCGTCACTTCATCATTCGACTATGAGTCGATACACGTTAAGGCTGAGTTCACTGCCGAGCCTTTGGAGGGTGAAGCTCCACTGGAGGTCACCCTGGCCGACAACTCGGTGAGGGGAACAAAGTATATCTGGAAGTTTGGGGATGATTCGGTCTCAACGATGATTGACCCAGGCACTCATACTTATTATATACCCGGGGAGTACATCCTGACACTGACAATAGAGAGTGACCTTACATGCCGTGATTCGGCTACGGTGAAGATTACAGTGCTGCCCTCCTCACTCCAGATGCCGAATGTGTTCACTCCCAATGATGATGGTATAAACGACTTTTTCATCCCTGACAAGAAATCGTTGAGGTTCCTCAACATGCAGATCTTTGCCAAGAGCGGGCACAGGGTCTATTATTACCAGGGCGACGGTGAGGACCTGCAGAACTGGCAGGGGTGGGACGGCAAGATCAATTACACCGAGCGCCGGGCCGGGCCGGGTGCCTATTATTATGTCCTGCGCGCATCAGGGTATGATGATGAGGAGTACGAAGGCCGGGAGTACCGCGGCACGGTCTACCTGTTCAGGTAGAATTTTCGATTTTCGATTTTCGATTTTCGATTTGGTGTAGTCCATAAAGAATGCATGGGCATCCCATTTGCCCAATCGTTCAATCGTAAATCGCACATCGACAATCCCACATCCCACATCCCCATATTCCCATTCGACAATCGCACATCGACAATCGAAAATCCCTCTCCTCCGCCATTCACCGGTATTTTCCGTCCGTCCGGCGATATTTAACAATAATATGACAGATAAAACTTGCAAAACCGGAAAAGTTTTCTGAATATTGCGCCCGAATTCCTTGAACAGAATGAATCCAGCAGAAGAATATGATGCCAGAATTGTAGCAGGAGCAGCCGAATTGTTTCGGATCTCCGGTATAAGGGCCGTCACGATGGATGATATCGCAACGCACCTGGGAATGTCAAAGAGGACCATCTACGAAAGGTTCCGCGACAAGGATGAACTGCTCTTTGCCGTGATGAATGACATGATCCGCAAGCAGAAGCAGATGGTGGAGAACATAATCAACTCTTCATCCAATGTTATGGAGGCCATTTTTACAATGCTCAGGATGAGCCGTGAGCATATGGCATCAATGAACCCCCTGATAGGCTCCGATCTGCGCAAGTACCATGATGCGGTGCTTCAGCGTATCAAGGCTACATGCGATAACCCCGACCATGAAGGAGCAAGGAAATTGCTGACGGCCGGCATAGAACAGGGAATTTTCAGGGCAGAAATTGACATTGAAATAATCAGCAGGGCAGTATCCGGACTAGGCAACCTGACCGGCGATTCGAAACTCTTTCCGCCCGAGCAGTTTATGCAGCGTGACCTTATCAGGAACATCATGATAAACTTCCTGAGGGGTATCTCTACACCAAAGGGTATCAGGCTCATTGATGAGCTTGAACCCGGATTTTAATTAATTAATGAATGATCAACAGTTAATTTATAATATATGAAAAGAAGAATTTTTGCTTTTGTTATTCCTCTCCTGGCTGCTTCTGTTCTCAACCTATCGGCACAGGATGTCCCGGCAACTCTGTCGCTCTCCGTCGACGAGGCTGTGGAGTATGCACTTGACAATAACCGGAGTGTGGCATCGGCAAGGTATGATCTGCTTGCATCCGAGAAGGGCGTATGGGAGGCTATTGCTGCCGGATTACCATCTCTCGACGGATCGATTTCCATGACCAATAACCTTATCATTCCTGTTTTAATCTTCGACGGCAGGCCTTTCAGGGTAGGATCAAACTACGAATACTCCAACGGGGTCAGTGCCTCAACCTCGGTTTTCAATGCGCCCTACCTGGTAGGCATTCAGACCGCAAAACTGGCAAGATCCATAACACAGAAAGGAGTGACCCAAACAGAAGAGGATACCAGGGAGAGCGTGATAACCACATACTACCTTATCCTTGTTTCACACCAGACTCTGGACGTGCTTGAGAAAAATATCACCAACCTGGAGGAAATCCTTACATCAACAAAAGCAATGTATAGCGTCGGCATGGCTGAAGCAACCGATGTAGATCAGATGCAATCAAGCGTAACTATGCTCAAGAATACAAGATCCTCAATGGAACGATCCATCGAGGTTAATTATAATATGTTACGTTTCCTCCTTGGTGTAGACAGAGAGACTGAAATCAGACTCTCGGAAGTGCTGGAGGATGTACTGGCAAAAGTCCGGATCGAATCAGTACTCGATAGTCCATTCAGCCTGGAAGAAAATATAAACTACCAGATGGTTGAAGACCAGGTAAAATTATCGGAGCTGTCTCTTAAAGGAGCGAAGGCATCAGTTTTACCAAGCCTCGGGGCGGCATGGTCTTACAGCAGGGCCGGAAGAGGAGATGAACTTGAAGCACTTTTATTTGCAAACGCCTCATATGTTGCACTGCAACTAAGGGTTCCAATCTTTGCCAGCGGACTCAGGCACACCAGCATCCAGAAGGCTAAGATAAATCTTGACAAGGCTAATAATACCCGTATGATGGTTTCTGATCAGTTACTGATACAGGAAAAGCAACTCCGGTATAACCTGGTAAGTGCTAACGAGCAGTATGTGAGCCAGAAAGAAAACGTTGAAATAGCAGAAAGGGTCCTTGACAGTTTCGAGAACAAGTACAACCAGGGGATGGCGTCCAGCCTCGACCTGACGCAGGCAAACAACAATTACCTGACTGCGCAGAACAACTATATACAAGCCCTGATGAACCTGCTCCAGACCAAGGTGGCTTTTGACAAACTGATGAACAAACTTTAACCGAAAACAACAATAAAACAGAATACAATGAATCGCAAAATTTTCTCACTGATCCTCGCCGGAGGCATTCTGCTTGCATCCTGTGCCCCGAAGGAAAACAAGACCGGAGCCGCTGCAGCAGGAGCTGCCGACTCAGTCGCCGCCATACCCGTCAAGGTGATGCCGGTAAGCATGACTACAATAGCCCGGACAATAGACTACACATCAACAATACAGGCATTCGAGGAAGTTAACCTCGCCCCGTCAACACCGGGCAGGGTTGATGAGATCTATGTTGAGGTGGGTGACAGGGTGCAGAAAGGACAGAAGCTCTTCCTGATGGACCGCACCCAGTACTATGCAAACAAGATACAGCTTGCCAGTCTTGAGAAGGACCTGGCCAGGCTCGACACCCTTCTCAAAATGGGGAGCGTCAAGGAGCAGCTCTATGATCAGACGAAGGCACAGTATGAGGTGATGAAGACCAATGTTGAATTCATGGAGGAGAACACCCGGCTTGAGGCTCCCTTCTCAGGGATCATCACAGGCAAATACCTTGAGAACGGTGAACTCTATTCAGGTGCTCCGGGCATGTCAGGCAAGGCAGCCGTTGTCACTCTCATGCAGATCAACCCGGTGAAGATCACAATAAGCATCACTGAACAGTATTTCCCTCTTATCAGGAACGGAATGAAGGTTCGCATAGCATCCGATATCTACCCTGACAAAAGCTTCGAGGGTACTATCTTTCGCGTCCACCCGACAATCGATCCCCTGTCGCGCTCATTCAGCGCCGAGGTGCGCATAGCCAACGGCAGCGAACTGCTTCGCCCCGGCATGTTCGCCAGGTCATTCATCGACATGGGCGAGGAAGAGGCTATCGTAGTCCCTGCCAACGCTGTCCTCTTGCAGGAAGGAACCAATGAGAGATACATATTCGTGGTGGAGAATGGTATCGCCATAAGAAAGCCTGTTACTCTCGGACAGAGGTTTGACGACCGCTTCGAGATTGCAGACGGGGCACTTAAGGAGGGTGAGAGCATCATTACCGAAGGCCAGGCACGGCTCAACAACGGGCAGAAGGTGGAGATTGCGAAATGATGACTAACTAAATACAATCATAGATTATGAGTATATATGCCAGTGCAGTAAAGAAGCCCGTAACCACGATACTGATCTTCGTCATCACGATGGTCATGGGGCTTTATTCCCTGACGCAGCTGCCAATCGACCTCTACCCGGAGATCGAGCTCCCGTTCCTCTCGATTTACACGAGTTACCCCGGAGCCAGTGCGGCGGATATTGAAACGAATATAACCCGTCCGCTGGAGGACGCTCTTAACTCCGTCTCCGGACTGAAGGAGATGACATCAACATCAAGTGATAACGTCTCAGTCATATTCATGGAATTTGAATATGAGAGCAACCTTGATGAAGCATCGAACGACGTCAGGAGTTCTCTTTCATTCATCCAGAGCTTCCTTCCTGAAGATGCGGAGGATCCTACAATCTTCAAGTTCAACTCAAGCATGATGCCCATAATCTTTTACGCCATCACCGCGGAAGAGAGCTACAAGGGCCTTGAGAAAATTCTTGATGAGAAGCTGGTTAACCCGCTTAACCGTATCGACGGTGTCGGTAACGTCGGCCTGGCCGGGGTGCCGGGAAGAGAGATCTATGTGGAGGTTGACCCGAGACGCATGGAAGCCTACAACCTTACTATAGAGCAGATAGGCAACATACTCAGGGCTGAGAACATAAACATGCCGGCAGGATACCTCGAGATGGGGAAGATGGACTACCCGGTCAGGATACAGGGTGAGTTTGCAGAAAGTGACCTGATAGCTAATTTAATTGTAGGCAATTTCAACGGTAAAAATATCTACCTGAGTGATGTAGCCTCGGTCAATGACACAATCAGGGAGACCAAGCTTGTATCAAAGATCAACGGCAGCCAGGGCATGACCCTCTTCGTTCAGAAGATGTCAGGCGCCAACAGTGTTCAGATATGCCGCGAGGTGGACAGCGAAGTGAAAAAGCTTCTGAAGGATCTGCCTCCGGATATCCGGATCGAGAAGATCTTTGACACCTCGGAGTTCATACAGGGTTCCATTAACAACCTCACGGAGACGCTTATGTATGCCGCTCTCTTCGTGGTACTGGTGGTACTCTTCTTTCTCGGCAGGTGGCGGGCAACCCTCATAATTATCCTGACGATACCGATATCTCTGCTGGTGGCCTTCGTCTACATCTTCCTGACGGGAAGCTCCATCAACATTATCTCGCTCTCGTCACTGTCAATAGCCATCGGGATGGTGGTGGACGATGCAATTGTGGTGCTTGAGAACATCACAAAGCATATCGAACGGGGCAGCCGGCCTCGCGAGGCAGCCATCTACGCCACCAACGAGGTTTGGCTGGCGGTAATCGTCACCACACTGACTGTTGTGGCGGTCTTCCTTCCGTTGACCTTTGTTAAGGGACTTACAGGAGTGCTCTTCGCGCAGCTGGGGTGGATCGTGTCGATTACGATCGTCATGTCAACAATTGCCGCCATAACCCTCACCCCTACACTCAGCGCGTTGTTACTGAGGGTTAAGCCCATCAGGAAGGATGCCCCGTTCTGGACATGGGACGGGTCAATTCATAAATTCCTCGAGTGGCTTGACGGATTTTATGTGAAGACCCTCGCATGGGTGCTTAATCACAAGAAATTCGTGGTTGCTGCCGCTATAGTTGTTTTCGCCGGATCAATGTTCCTGTTCAAATTCATCGGCACA
>Ga0209467_1002448_pt1 | contig 13271 bp, 12 predicted proteins | sample Higcelwee11metaG_FD_187175 | JGI IMG/M metagenome (GOLD analysis project Ga0209467, IMG submission 187175) | Freshwater pond sediment microbial communities from the University of Edinburgh, under environmental carbon perturbations - High... | ecosystem: Environmental > Aquatic > Freshwater >...
TCCGAAGCCTCGCGTCGCGTCCTGGATATCCCTGTAGCGAATACGTGAGAAAACGCTTTCCCTTCATCCGTACGAGACGCATCCGGCGACAGGGACACGCGACAATACGTGCTCGTACCGTGTTCCGGTAGAACTGTCACGCTGTATGAAAAACCATCGTCCATCCGAACATCCGGCGTCTTCCCGCACGCATCCGTCTCAGGGATGAAAGGTGAGATGAACGGCATGGCGACGTCCCTGTCAAGCCCCGGACGTTTTGCACGTACGGCGCCGCATGGCCGATCTGCCGATTTCATCACCGACGTGCCTCAATGGCGTCATTTATTCGTTGTACATTCTCTCGTTATTAGGCAAACACAGAGTGCCGAACCAAGCTGTACAATGCCCGGGTGACATCTATCCCGGGCCGCACGGACATGGCGATTTTTTCTCACAAACACTTTTATTGTTGCACAAGGAGTGAACATGCGCGAACATCAAAAAACTTTCTTTTTTCTCAAGTCGGCCATGTTTTGTGTACTTTGTGTCATGTTGCTCTGTAGTTCGGCCTTCTCTTCTTCCTACAAGTTTTCCGTTTTCAACAATTCCGGATCGAAAATCACCAAGATCCTTGTCTCTGAAGACGGAAAGACCTGGGGATTTTTCGACATCGGCAAGGGCATTGCAGTCGGCGCCACAGAGACCCTGGTCTGGGATGCAAGTTCTGAAGGTGAAGACTGCGAGCAATATTTCAAGGCGGTCTTTGCCGACGGCTCGGAATCCGAGCCCGTGGTTTTCGATTTTTGCGAAAAAGGACTGGTTTTGGAATTCGATTAGCCTGCCTGTGCCCCTGCCTGTCGGCCCGCAGTCCTCCACGGTTGCGGGCCGCCGCCATTTCGGTCGGCCGTTGGCGCGCAGCAAGCCCTCCCCGACGCCGCCCACCCGACGACAACAACGCAAAACACCCTTTTTTGCGGCAGGCCGCCGCTCTTTCCAACGCTCTGCGTCTGTTCGCATCAAAATAAGACCCGGGCCGCAAAAAACCCCGCCGGTCGCAAAACCGGCGGGGACGCGCGAGGCTGCCGCGAGAGGCGTTAGGCGGCCAACAGGGTCTTTTGGGATGCGTCCGTGGCCAATCCCGTCGAGGACGTCGAGGAGGAGGACAGGCCGGTATAGTCGTTGTAGGCCAGGGAACCGGTGGCGCCGTCCGGGGCGTTGGCCAGTTCCTCGGCCAGCTCCACGGTCTCGTTCACCAATGCCGTGCCTGTGGCGACGGTATTGCCGATGAAATTCGCAGCGGTCTCCACCTTGTCCACGGCCCAGTTATAGGCGGTCACGCCCTGTTCGATCACGTAGCTGGCCGTCTGCACCACCTTGTCGACCACGGAGGTCGAGGCATCGGAAACGATGGACTGCACGGTGGACACCGTGGATTGGACGAAGGAGACTGCGGTGCTCACCGTCTCGGCCACAAAGCTCGCCACGCTGGAAATGGTGCTGGACACGAAACTGACCACTTCTCCCACCTTGCTGATGAGCGAGGCGGCTTCGGCGGTCTTTTCCACCACAGCGGACACGACCTTGGCCACCTTGGAAAAAAACGACTTGAAACTCATGATCCTTCCTCCTGCGTTGTGCGTTGTACCGACAATACTCTCCCTGGATTTCTCCATAGCCAGGATCATGCCAATGCATCATCCCATGAAATTCAAGCAGGATACGCATTTCCGAATCACACCAGACCGCCTCGAATCGAGCCGCTTTCGCCCTGAATTGTGGCAGTCCGCCGTGCGCTCCCTGACGGCATGTCCGGCAGGTGACGTCCCGGCCCGGACAGCCTTGCGGCCCGCCTTCCCAGGCTGCGGCCCTGGCCGCGCCGGGACGCTCGGCCGGCATGGCCCCCTGACCGGAACACAGGCCCCGGGGACGGATGCCCTGGTCCGGCGGGAACCCCCTCGCCCATGAACCGCGAATTGCCGAGGGATGCGAAATGGGATATACAGGGTTCGCCATGATATCGGCCACTTGCCGTCTTGTGGCGACCACTTCGGCCGTGCGGCCGGATCGGAGCATGCATGACCCTCATGAGCGCCCTGCCGACTGGGCTGGCCCACAAGCTTGTCCACTTCTCCACCCTGGTCAGCCAGGGCGACTACGCCAACGCCATCACCGTCCTTGGCGACTGCAAACGCATCTTTGAGGCCAGCCAGCCCGGATGCCGCAACGAATTTCTGATCCTGTTCGAAAAGCTGGAGCTGATGGTTCTTGGCGTGCGGCAGCGCGAGAGGCTTTTGGGCGAGGCCGTGGAACGCCTGGACGCCTCCCACACCGAACTGAAGAATCTGGAACTGCGCCTGAAAAAGGAGAACTCCGCCCTCAAGCAGCAGCTCCGCCACCGCTTTTCCGTAGGCAAGGTCATCGGCGCCAGCCCCAAGATGACCAACATCCTGCGTCTGGCCCAGCGCGTGGCCGAAACCACGGTCAACGTGCTGATCACCGGCGAGACCGGCACGGGCAAGGAGATGGTGGCCAAGGTGGTCCACTATTCCGGCCAGAGACGCCACGGGCCGTTTATGGCCGTCAACTGCACGGCCGTGCCGGATACCCTGTTCGAGAGCGAATTTTTCGGCATCGAAAAAGGCGTGGCCACGGGTGTGGAAAAGCGCCGGGGGCTTATCGAGGGATCAACCGGCGGCACGCTTTTTCTGGACGAGATCGGCGACATGAGCCTGGCCGCCCAGGCCAAGATCCTGCGCGTCCTGGAGCTTGGCGAGGTCACCCCGGTGGGGGCCCGGGAGACCGTGCCGGTGGACGTCCGGCTGGTGTGCGCCACCAACCGCGAACTGGCCAAGGACATGGAGGACGGCCGCTTTCGCCGCGACCTCTACTACCGCATCAAGGTCGTACATCTCGACCTGCCGCCCCTTCGGGAACGCCGGGACGACATCCTGCTTCTGGCCGAGAGCTTTCTGACCACCTTCGCCCACGGCATGGGCCGGGGCCGGATGACTTTTTCCCGGGCCGCCCGGGAGGCGTTTCGCGAATACCCCTGGCCGGGCAACATCCGGGAGTTGGAAAACGAGGTCGAGCGCGCCGTGGCCCTGGCCTATTCCAGCAAGATCTATTTAGACGACCTCTCCGAGGAGATCCGCCGCAAGTCCAGTTCGGTCCACCTGACCGATCCGGCCTTGAGCGCCACGCCCCAGGCCTCGGCCGGACGCCTCAAGCGCCTGGAGCGCGACGCCATCCTGGCCTGCCTGACCGAATGCGGCGGCAACCGCACCAAGGCCGCCAAGATGCTCGGCATCAGCCGGGAAAGCCTGCGCCGCAAGCTCAAAGGCAACGGGGACAGCCCCTCAGCCCCGGACGGCGAGCCCCCGGACCTTGCCCCCCTGGACGACATGGCGGCGTCAGCCGCCGCAGACGCCGGAGAATTCCCGTCGTGACCCCGCCCGGCGGCGTCGCACGCGCATGCCGCGCCATGAAGCGCCAGGGGGGCCGTGCGTCCGCCGCCCCGGCCGGGAGGCGGTCATGACCGCCCTGCCGACCACGGTGTTGCGCGACTTCGTGGCCATCCTGCGCCATCACGGCATCCAGACCACGGCCGAGGCCCTCACCAGCCGCCACGGCCTGTCCGGCCGCACCCTGACCTTCTCCACCCTGGCCCGCATGGCCGGGGACATGGGCTTTACCGCCGCACGCAAGCGGCTCTCCCCCAGGCGGCTGCTGGATCTGGGCGAGGCCTACCCGGCCCTGGCCAAAACCCGCGACGGCGGCGCGGCCATGCTCTCCGGGGTGCGCACCTCCCCGGACGGCGAGGCCCAACTGGTCCTCTACGACCTGCGGGCCGCCCCCGGCGCCTCGCCCTTCGTCTTTGTGTCTGCGGGCGACATCGCGGGCCGCTTTACCGGCGAGGTGCTGCTTCTGCGCAAAAAACGCCTGGACGTCGGCGACGCCAGACACTTCAGCCTGAGCTGGTTTCTGCCCCAGGTGGCCCGGGAAAAACGCATCTTCATCGAGATCGCGGCCATCGCCTTTTTCATGCACGGCCTGGCCTTCGCCGTGCCGCTTTTCTTCCAGGCCGTGGTGGACAAGGTGCTGGCCCACCACATCCTGGCGACGCTCAACGTCCTGGCCATCGGCGTGACCCTGGCCCTGGTCTTCGAGGGCGTGTTGCGTTTCCTGCGCGAATACCTTTTGCGCTACGCCACCTCGCGTATCGACCTGCGCCTGGCCATGGAGACCTTCGCCCACATGATCCGGCTGCCCCTGTCGTTTTTCGAGCGCAGCTTCGCCGGGGTGATCATCAAGCACATGCAGCAGACCGACCAGGTACGTGAGTTTCTGACCGGCAACCTCTTAAACGCCCTGCTCGACGCCTCGTCGCTTCTGGTCTTTCTGCCGGTGCTTTTTTTCTACAGCACGCAACTGACCGTCATCGTCCTGGTCTTCGCCCTGGTCACGGCCGGGATCATCGCGCTTATGATCGGCCCGTTCCAGCGCAGGCTGACGGCCCTGTACGCCGCCGAGGGCAAACGGCAGGCCCTTTTGGTGGAGACCATCCACGGCATGGGCACCATCAAGAGCCTGGCCCTGGAGGGCGACCGCCAGAACCGCTGGGAAGAGGGCTCGGCCACGGCGGTCCTTCGCAACTTCGACGTGCGCAAGATGGCCGCCGCCGGGCAAAGCCTGATCAAGACCCTGGAGCGGCTGATGACCGTGGCCGTGATCTTTTTCGGGGCCAAAAGCGTCTTCGACGGTTCGCTCACCGTGGGCGAGCTGATCGCCTTCCAGATGCTCTCCCAGTCCGTGACCATGCCGCTTATCCGCATCGTGGAGCTCATCCACGAATACCAGAAGGTCCATCTGGCCGTGGCCATGCTGGGCGAGGTCATGAACAAAAAGCCCGAGGCCGGGTTCGCCCGGGGCGGGGCGAGGCCCGAGATACTGGGCGAGATCGTCCTTGAGGACGTGCGCTTTTGCTACAACCCCGGCGACCCCCCGGCCCTGGACGGCGTGAGCCTGCGCATCATTCCGGGCGAGGTCTTGGGCGTGGTGGGCAAAAGCGGTTCGGGCAAGACCACCCTGACCCGGCTCATCCAGGGCCTCTACCCGCTCTCCCAGGGCCGCATCCTGTTCGACGGGACAAGCATCCGCGACCTGGACATCCTGCACCTGCGCCACAACATCGGGGTGGTGCTCCAGGAAAATTTCATCTTCCACGGCGCGCTCAAAGACAACCTGGCCCTGACCCGGCCCGGGGCCGATTTTGAGGAACTGCGCCACGCCGCGCGCTTGGCCGGGGCGGACGAATTCATCGAGCGCCTGCCGTCGGGCTTCGACACCGTGCTGGAGGAAAACGGGGCCAACCTCTCGGGCGGCCAACGGCAACGGCTGGCCATCGCCCGGGCGCTTTTAAAAAACCCCCGGATCATGATTTTTGACGAGGCCACCTCGGCGCTCGACCCGGACAGCGAGTCGCGCATCCAGGAAAACATGGAGGCCATATCCAAGGGCCGCACCACCATCATCGTGGCCCACCGCCTGTCCACCCTGCGCCACGCCGACCGGATCATGGTCCTGGACACAGGCCGCGTGGCGGACATCGGCCCCCATTCGGAACTGGTCGCCCGCTGCGACATCTACCGCAACCTGTGGGAAAAACAGACCCGGGGGATGCGGTGATGGCGAGAGTGGGGATGTGGGGAGGCCTCCGGCGGCCCAAGGTGGCGCGCCCCCTTGGGAATCCCCGGACGGTGGGGGATGGCCGCCGGTGTGTGCGGAGGGGGCGAAGGACCGAATGAACGGGAAAACCAGGAAAATCAGCGGCGAGGCCATGGACTTCCAGCCCGACGCCGTGGCCGTGGAGGCCGGACGGCTGCCCTGGCAGGCCCGGTTCGCGGTCTACGTGATGATGGCCGCCCTGGCCTGCGGCGGGGTCTGGGCCTGGTATTCCAAGGTGGACCGGGTGGTCACGGCCAGGGGCATGCTGGCCACCCTGGCCCCGGCCATCGTGGTTCAGCCCCTTGAGACCTCGATCATCCGCACCCTGGCCGTTCGGCCCGGGGACGTGGTCGAAAAGGGGCAGCTTTTGGCCACCCTGGACCCCACCTTCGCCTCCGCCGACCTGGGGCAGCTCACGGGACGCAAGAAATTCCTGTCGGCCTGGATCGAGCGGCTTATGGCCGAGCTTGAAGACCGTCCGCCCGCCGACCTGGACGAAAACGCCGCCGACCCGGACCAACGGGCCCAGATGGCCCTTTTCCTCAAACGCAAGGAGGAATACCGGGCCAGCGTCGACGCCAAGGACCAGGAGATCGCCTCCTATGAGGAGATGCTTACGGCCAACGTCAACGAACAGGAGCGACTCAAGGGCCAGTTCGCCCTGACGGCGGAGATCGAGTCCATGTATCGCAAGCTGTGGGAGGGGGACCAGACCAGCCGTCTCGAATACATCAACGCCCTGCGCGAAAAGCTGCGCGTGGAGGATCTGTACGCCAGCGCGGCCGAAAAAAATTCCCAGATACGGGAGCGTCTGGCCCAGGCCAGGGCCGAGCGGCTGTCGTTCATCGGCGGCTGGCGGACCCAGACGGCCACCAAGATCGTGGAGGCCCAGCAGGAACTGACCGAGGTGGAGCATACCCTGGCCAAGGCCGCCCGGCGCACGGAACTGGTGGAGATGACCGCCGTGTCCGACGCCGTGGTCAAGGACATGGCCCGGGTGTCCGAGGGCTCGGTGGTGCGCGAGGCCGAGACGCTGTTCACGCTGATTCCCATCGACGTCAAGGGCGGGGAACTGGAGGCCGAGGTCGCCATCCCGGCAAAGGACATCGGCCACATCCGGGTGGGCAACGCCGTGCGCATGAAGCTTTCCGCCTTTCCCTTCCAGCGCCACGGCTTTCTCGACGGCGTGGTGCGCATGGTCAGCCCGGACGTGTTTCTGCCCGAGGGCCAGGGCGCGGGCGAGGCGGCCGACGGCGGGGCCTACTACGCCTGCCGCATCCGCCTGACCTCGCATGCCCTGCGCGACGTGGGCCACGACTTCCGGCTGTTGCCGGGCATGTCCCTGGACGCCGAGATCCTGGTGGGCAGGCGCCGGGTGGCCGAATACCTCCTCGATCCCCTGCTGACCGGCCTGCACGAAAGCTTAAGCGAGCCCTAGGGGCACATGGCGCAGCCATTCCGTTTTGAAGGGCGAAGCCGACGGCCATGACTCTTTCGCGTCGGGGTTCCGTCTTGCGTGGATACGGCATGGCCCAGCCGCCCCCTGTGCCGTTTGACCTTGTCCACGCTCTCGCATAGACGAATTTGGATACGAGGTACGCGCCATGAAGATCGAATCCCTGCGCCTAAAAAACTTCAAGGCCTTCCGGGACGCCGAGATCACCGACATCCCGAAGTTTTGCGTGTTCATCGGGGCCAACGGCTCCGGAAAAAGCACCATCTTCAGCGTGTTCGGTTTTTTGCGCGACGCCCTCACCGGCAACGTCAGCACCGCGCTCATGAAACTCGGCGGCAATCGGGGATTTCGCGAGGTGCGCAGCCGGGAGACGGACGGCCCCATCGAGATCGAACTCAAATTTCGGGCCAAGGCCGACGGCCCGCTGACCACCTATTTCCTGCAAATCGCCGAAGTCCGAGGCAAAGCCGTGGTGGAGCGGGAGATTCTGAAATACCGCCGGGGCAGCAGCGGCCAGCCCTGGCATTTTCTCAATTTTTCGCGCGGCCGGGGCACAGCCGCAACCAACGAACTGGAAACGGTCGACGATATCCGCGATCTGAGTCGCGAAGAGCAAACCCTCAAATCCCCGGACATCCTGGCCATCAAGGGTCTGGCCCAGTTCGAACGTTTTCCGGCTGTGGTGGCCCTGGGCAACCTCATCGAAAACTGGCACGTTTCCGACTTTCACATAAGCCGGGCCCGCCCGGAACAGGAGGCGGGATACGCCGAACACCTCTCCCGGGAAGGAGAAAACCTGTCCTTGGTCATTGAGTATCTGCACAACACGCACCCCGTCGTCCTGGGCAAAATCATCGCGCTGCTCAAACGCCGCGTCCCAGGCATCACCAATGTGGAGACCAAGACAACGGAAGAAGGCCGCGTGCTGCTGAAATTCCAGGACGGCGCCTTCGAAGATCCTATCCTGGCCCGTTACGTGTCCGACGGCACCATCAAGATGTTGGCCTACCTGATTCTGCTCCACGACCCGACCCCCCATCCTCTCTTGTGCGTGGAGGAACCGGAGAACCAGCTCTATCCCAAACTTCTCTGGGAATTGGCCGAGGAGTTCCGGGCCTACGCCATGCGCGGGGGGCAGGTCTTCGTGTCCACCCACTCCCCGGATTTTTTAAACGCCACCCGGGTGGAGGAGGTCTTCTGGCTGGTGAAAAAGGATGGCGGCACGCAGGTCCGCCGGGCCATGGACGATCCCCAGATCGTGGCCTACATGCACGACGGCGACCAGATGGGCTACCTGTGGGACCAGGGATTTTTCGAGGGAGCGGACCACAGGTGAAAACCCTGGTTTTTCTTTTGGAGGAACCCTCGGCCCGGGAAATGCTGGAGGGACTGCGGCCACGTCTGCTCTCATCCGAAGCGGACGTGCGGTATGTGGTCTTTCGGGGGAAACAGGATCTGGAAAAAAATCTGAACCGGAAGCTGCGCGGCTGGCTTACCCCGAACAGCGTCTTCGTGATTCTGCGAGACCAGGATGCCGGAGATTGCCGAAAGATCAAACGACGATTGATGGATTTGTGCAAAGCGGCCCCGGAAAAACCGATCCTGGTACGCATCGCCTGCCATGAGTTGGAGAGCTTCTACCTCGGCGATCTGGCCGCCGTGGAGCGGGGACTTGGCGTGCGGGGGCTGGCCAAGCGCCAGGGTGCGGCGCCATTCCGCAACCCTGACGCCCTGCCGAATCCTGGCCAGGTGCTCGGCAACCTGACCGAGCAGACCTATCAGAAAGTCTTGGGATCGAGGGCCATCGGCCCTCACCTCGACCTGGAGAACAATGCCTCGCGCAGTTTCCAAGCCCTGATTTCAGGCATTCGGACCCTGGTCGCCGCTTCGCAGCCCCATGCCCCGCCCGAAAAAAAGGGGACACGGCCCCATGGCCGCATCCCCTGATCATCCCGAGAAGGCGTCTTCCCTTCCTGCGCCGTACCTGTAGCGGGCGCTAGACGGGAACGCCGACATCTCGCAAGCCTGGTTTTTTTCGACACCACGGCTGTCGCATTGAAGAGGGATTCCCCCTACTCCTGTTCCATGCCCAATTCCTTCATGACCCAGGCCTTGACCTCGGCGGAAAGCTCATGGATGCCGCGAAGTCCCCCGACCTCCTTCATGTACCGGGCCGCCATGTCCGGGGGCAGCTTTTTTTCGCACAAGGACGTGCTTCCGTAATTGTTCATCTTGTTTAAGACCACCTTGGGCTCGCCCCAGGTGTCCACCACGAAATAGATGGAATATTCCTTGCTGCTGGTCACCGGGGGCCGCAGGGTGTCCTTGAAGTTGTTGTTGCCCCATTCCAGGTACATGGTCACGGCGTCCTCGTGGATCATGTCCCAGTTGACTTCGTTGAGCCACTGTCGGCAGGCGTTCTCATCCATGTCGTTCTCCACGTTGGTGTTGCGAAAATTCCAGTGTTTTTTTGCAATGCCCCGCCTAGCCTCCACGCCGCTGTGCAGCCGGGAGGCGGAAGGAGGCGTCTTTGCCCTGGCGCATGCCTGTCCGTTGCGGGCAGGCGACACATTCTGCACAAGATAAGACATTGGCGGCCAGGAGGCAACGGCCGCAGCCGTTTTTCACCCTCCGCCCGGGGAACGATCCGTTCCAATCCCGGCAAAACCGTCTGCACCGTGCGTCGCGCAGTACGTTTCCCAACACGCAGCCGCATGCTTAAGACAGGACACGCCTCTCTCCATTTCCGCCATACAATTCGCCGACGCGAATTCATCGGACACGACGAGAGGATATCTGTTCGCCCCTCGAAGCATAAACCGAAGGTCTTGCGGCAAACAGAGCCCCACGGCACGTCCCGCGTTGGTCCGTGCAGTCTTTCGAAAATCTCCCTTTTACAGCCTGCTGCATTGTTGTTATACGCCAGCAAGGAGGGCTTTCACTATGAAAAAAATCGTAGGGCTTTGCGCGGTCATCGGATTGCTTTTCGCTTTTTCCACCACGGCCATGGCCAAAGGGAAAAACCAGGGGAACATCGAATTCGGCGAACTCAGTTGCCAGGAGTTCCTGCAAGGCGTGGCCAAGGGCGACGAGGCCAGCGTGGGCATGATCCTGATGTGGCTCGACGGCTACTTAAGCGGCGTGTCCGGCGACACGGAACTCAACTGGGAAGGCTTTGAGTCCTTCTCCACAGCTCTGGCCGAGACCTGCGCCAAGAGCCCGAAAAAGAAGGTTCTGGATGTGGCCAAGGCCGTAGGCATCGAATAGGCAGCCGCATTCAGCAAAAAAACATATGGATAAAACGCCGTCCCGGGCTTCCGGGACGGCGTTTTTTATGGGGGTCGGGCCGACGACGCTAAAACGTATACGTCATGCCCAGGCCGCATTTCCAGGCCGGGGATGCGGCGGCGGCGAAACGATGGCCCCAGATGTTGCTCTGGAAACCGATGCCCTGGGCGTAGCCCGTCTCCAGAGTCAGGGTGAGGTTTTCGTAGAGATCGTAATAGTGGTCGAAGTTGACGCCCACGAGCTGCTCGCCCACGGCCAGGGTCTGGCCCATGGTCATGTAGCCGCCGTTGCCGCCGGTGACCGCCAGGGCGCGCCGGATTCCCGCCGCGCTGTTTTGCCCGAAGACCATGGCGAAGGTCAGGCGGCTGGTTAAGTCCTCGATGACGGAGATGTCCTTTAAGGCCAGGGCGAAGCCCATGGCGCCCGTGGGGTCCGTCTCCATGGAGGCGTCGGACAGGGCCTGGTCGCAATCAAAGAGAAACGAGGTGGCCGGGCCCCACTTGGGCATGACCACCGGGATGCGCTCGCTGCCGTCGGACAGGCTGGCGTTTTCGCCGCTGGCCGCCCAGCCGTAGATGCCGGGGGTCATAAACGACAGGCCCGTGTATTCGATGGCCGCATCCGCGAACCAGCCCCGCCGCCGGGAGGACTGCAGGGCATTTGCCGAGGAACCGTAGGCGAAGTCCATGGAGATCTTCACGGGGTCGAAGGCCTTGACTTCAAGCGTGGTTCCCGCCCACCAATAGGCGGTCTGGTTGTATTCCCGGCTGTCCGGCGGCAGATAGCTCCCGGCCGAGCGCAGGCCGGTGTCCATGTCGCCCAGGTCGGCGCCCTTGCCCATAATGCCCACCATGCCCCAGGGGGTGAAACTCAGGGCATCCAGGGTGATGGGGGCGGTGAGGAAAAAGGCGTCGAACTCGTCGGCCACCTGGGTGGTGTCCGTGTCGAAGGCCCCGTTGGTGTCGATGAACCGGGTGAACCCGGCGCTCAGCGACGCCGCGTCGCCAAAGACGGGCGCGGTCAGGACCAGGGCCGAGGTGGACTGGTCGCCGTCGTCGTTGGCCATGATCAGGGAATCGTAGAAGGCCTCGGTGGCGGGCATGGACACGGGCTGATATCCGGCGGTGATCTGGATGTCCGTATCCGGCCATTTGAACTGCAGATAGGCCAGATAGACCTCGATGGAGACCTCCGGGGCGTCGACGGTAAATGTGCCGTGGCCCCAGTTCTCGTCGTCCACCCGGAATCCCAGGCGGAAGGACAGGTTTTCGTGGGTCACGAAATCCGTGCGCAACCGGAACCGCTGGTAGAAATTCACCGGGTCTTCGGTCTGCGTTCCGTCGGCGTTCCAGCCGGTATAATTGTGATGCAAAAAGAAATTGCCGAAAATACGCCCGTCCCCGGCCATACGCACATCAAGGCACCAGGCCGGAACCGCCGTTACGACAAGCCATGCCACAAGGAAACAAACCACTCGTGATACGCTGCGCATTCCCATCTCTCCTTTGTAATGTATCTACAGTGGACGGGAACATGCGTACGTTTGTCCGAGAGCATCTTTTTTGCTGCCGTGCGGCTGGAATGGACGTTCCTCACGAGGGGAAAAGACGCACCTGGGGACATAGCGACAGGATATTCTCCGGCAAGACCGGGGGAGGAGGCTTTTGGCCGGGAAAAGCCGCAGTGTGAACATTGCACGCCCATGCGTCATCGCATAGGGCAGGCCATGAAAAAAAGCAAGTTCTTTGCATTGTTCGCGCCTGCTGCACGTCCAGCGCACAGGCTGCGGGGCGCATCCATCCAGGCGGACCGCACGCTTTGCATCGCATGGTCCGGGCACAGGGCTCATCCGTCGCATCCAGGAAAAAGGCGGCCATCCTGCGTCGTCACGATCCGGCGGCAGCAATACATCAGTACCAGTTTTCCACGGCAAGGCCCGAAACCCGGGAGAACTCCCGCACGTTCCGGGTCACCAGAACCGCGCCGCGCGCCAGGGCCGTCCCGGCGATCAGGATGTCCATGGGGCCGATGGGCGTTCCCTGGGCCTCCAGACGGGCGCGCGCCCCGGCGGCCGCCCGGGCCTCGTCAATCCCGAAGGGAAGAATCGACACGGCGGACAAAAAGAGGGCCAACTCCTGGACGCGGCGGACGGGATACCCGCACTTGGCCACCCCCGTCGAAAGTTCGTAGGCCACGACGGCGGGCACGCCCACCTGCGACGGCGGCGTGGCCAAAAGCCGGGCCGCCACGTTTCCCGCGCCTTTGAAAAAATGGATGACCGTGTTGGTGTCCAGGACGAACATCACCACGATTCCCTGGGGGTATCCGCCCCTTGCTCCCGGCGCAATTCCGAGGATTCCGGGAAGTCCGGCCAGGCCCCGGCCAGGGCGGCCACGCCCGGCGGCCACTGGGTGGCGGTCTTGTCCCGGATCAGGGCGGCGATCCAGGCGCTGACCGAGCCGCCGGACTGCCTGACGGCGACTCGCAGCCTGGCCTCGGTGGCCTCGTCGAGGTAGAAGGTGATCTGTCCCATGGCGTCCCTCCACAGAGCATACATATATGTCCACATAGATGCGCCGCGACCCGGCGTCAAGACCGGCGTAAACCGCAACATACCCGGGAAGGACGCCAGCCGCGAACGGGCCGCTACCGGAAGACCACGGTCTTGTTGCCGTGCACGATGACCCGGTCCTGCAGATGCCAGGTCACGGCCCGGGCCAGGACCGTGCGTTCCAGGTCGCTGCCGGTGTTTTTGAGGTCCGCCACCCCGAAACGATGGTTCACCCGGGCCGTGTCCTGCTCGATGATGGGACCGGCGTCGAGT
>Ga0209467_1002449_pt1 | contig 13268 bp, 18 predicted proteins | sample Higcelwee11metaG_FD_187175 | JGI IMG/M metagenome (GOLD analysis project Ga0209467, IMG submission 187175) | Freshwater pond sediment microbial communities from the University of Edinburgh, under environmental carbon perturbations - High... | ecosystem: Environmental > Aquatic > Freshwater >...
TCCATGGCATGAACAGCCAGGCATGAAGGCCGCGCTTACGATCGCAAAACGATTACCAGGGGCGCGAATTCTCGACGTTCAGAGTAAAGCCGCGCAAAAAAACGGCTGGGATATTGCCGACGCCGTTTCCGACGGAGTCGATCCCGTTGCATTTATTGCCGACACGCTGCCGCAGGTTGCCGGGGAAACAGGACGATCGGACGACGCGCTCCCGTTCGTAGTTCTCGGGCATGATACCGCAAGCCATTATTTTATGAGACGCGATTCCCGCGTCATTTTCGCAGTAGGTCGCGGATCGTTCAACGCGATTAAGGCGCTCGAGATCGCTCCGCTTTCATACTGGGCGATCGACTTCTCCTCGAAAACTGACGGAATCCGCGCTGTCGATATTTATGATTTTTTGATTAACCTATCGGCGGACGCTGGATCGTTCGATCATACAAAAGTAAGGGGCGCCGGAGTGTGGCGTGATAAAGACGGAATAGTTCTTAATGACGGGCAGCGCTTAATTATGCCTGACGGCACGGTTCGCGCATATGACGAACACCGGTCGGAATTTGTGTATATAAAATCATCGGTAAAGTTTGGGGCAATGGCAGGACCGGAGGCGACAGACGAGGACGGAGCACAGCTCGAGGAGCTATTCAAGGCGCAATCTTGGACCGATCCCGCGATGGCTACGCTGGCTATGGGCTGGGCGCTGATAGCTCCGTTCGGTGGTATGCTAAAATGGAGGCCGCATATTTGGCTAACTGGACGAAAGGGGTCTGGTAAATCGTATATGCTCGAAAACCTGATCGCGCCGCTCTGCGGGCCGTTTGCTCATCGCGGATCAGGAAAAGACACGGAGGCCGGAATTCGCCGTTCGTTGAACATGGACGCGCGGCCGGTAATCCTTGACGAAATGGAGCCGAAATCCGCGAAGGCGCGCGAAAAAATCGGGAGCCTGCTCGAGCTCGCAAGAAACGCCTCGAGCGACGGTTCCGGCGTTATAACGATCGGAGGCGGAGTCGATGGCGGAGCCGTTACGTTCGTTATTCGATCGTGTTTCGCGTTCGCGTCCGTACAAGTTCCAGACGAGGACGCCGCCGTCGCGTCACGTATTATACGAATGGAACTACGCGCAGAGACCGACCAGGCCGCTAAATTCCGACGCTGCGCGGAGCTTTACGCCGAATGTATGCAGGACCCTAGTCGGTACACTCGCCGAATGTATCGGGCCTTGCCGCGGATACTTTCCGACGTCGAGTTTATACGATCGGCATATCTCGGTATATTTGGAGAACAGCGCAGAGTCGACCAGGTTGCGCCGCTATTCGCCGCAGCATGGGCCGCGCAGTCGTCGTCAACGATACGCGACTCGGACGCCGGACGCGAATGGCTCTCGGGATGGCTCGATCGCCTGGTCGCGTCCTCCGGAGAATCCGTCGAGGACGAGGACGCGGTCGTCCGTCATTTAATCGCCGCGCAAGTAAGAAACGACGACGGGAAAACGCGAACCGTAGCGGAGTGGATGAACGGGGTAATCTTGAACGGCGAGGAGGGCGCCGAGGCGAACCTGCTCTCGCGCAATGGTATCCGGCTTATGGACTACGAAGGAAAGCGCGTCGTCGCGATCGCGGCCGATAATCAACACGTTCGGAAAATTCTAACGGGGACAGCTTACGAATCGGGATACGGCGCACAGCTCCGGCGAAATAAACTATGCGTCAAGGATTCGCATACCGTCCGTTTCGCCTGCGGTTGCCTGCGGGCCTGTCTGATCGATTGGACAGGGTTCAAAAAACAATATATCGGCGAGACCGTCATCGCACAGCCTGCGCTCGCGGACGACACGATTCCGTTCTAATGGGGGATAAAATGATTTTAATGAAAAACTGCGATTGTATGGACTACATGGCGACGTTGCCGGACAAATCGTTTGCCGTAGCGATTGTCACGACCTCGGATTCGACCTCGTTTGGATGGAAAAAGATCCCGAATATTATGCCGCTGCGCTCAAGCGATACCAGGAACACGCGGCGCAGGCGACGCTATTCGCTCCGCAGGAATTACGCGCAGGAAATTACGCGCAGCTCGACCTCGGGGGGTTATAATGGGACGAAATAACGAGGCCGCTATTATCGCGCAGGTACTAATCGAGGCGACGCGCAAGGGCTGGCGATTATTTCGGAATTCCGTCGGTCTCGCGTTTATGGGCGGGCAGATAACGGAGGAACGGACGATCACAGACAAAGCAGGAAAGCCGGTTCACCTGGTCGAGCTCGTTAATCCGCGGCGCGTCGCTGTCGGGCTCTGCAAGGGATCGAGCGACCTCGTCGGATGGCGTCCGGTCGAAATCACTAACGCCATGATAGGGAAAACGATCGCGCAATTCGCAGCCGTCGAGTGTAAAACGCAAGGGTATAAACGCACGACGAGCGAACAGGACAATTTTATCGGCCAGGTAGTAAAAAATGGCGGATTCGCGGCGATCGCTCGCGAGCAGTCCGACGGTTCCGTCGTATACGAGGAAATAAAAACGGAGTAAAAAACACGTTCTGGACTTGTGTTTTATGTAACTATGATATACTATGATATACATATAATGAGGCGTACTAATGACATATTTTAGTTTATGTTCTGGAATCGAGGCGGCGCGATGATAGTTCTGCGAAACTACCAACGCGCGATCCTGAACGATCCCGCGATCGTCGACATACTTTACTGGCTCGAGGGTAAACGGCCGGAACCAACAAAAAAACGGCCGGTCGTCGTATCACCTACCGGTTCGGGAAAAACTGCCATGTTCTGCGCAATAGCAGAATATTGCAAGGCGCGACGACTCCGCGTCCTGATCCTGGTACACCGACAGGAAATACTTGAACAAACGCTCCGCGCCATGCAAAAAATCGGCGTTACCTGCGGGCAAATTCGCGCGGGAAAGCCGATGACAAGCGATTTAATACAAGTCTGCATGGTCGGGACGCTCGTCCGCAGGCTCGACCGCGTCGCTCGTCCTGATATAATTATCACCGACGAATGTCATCATACGCCGTCGCCGACATACCGACGAATTCGCGAATACTGGTCGTCGGTCCCGGCTCCTGGATTTACGGCGACGCCGTCGAGACTCGACGGCGAAGGACTCGGGAAAGATTACGATTCGATTATACTCGGGCCGTCAGTCTCCGAACTAGTCCGCGATGGATGGCTCGCCGTTCCGGTTCTTTACAGGCCGCCGGAGGAAGTAACAGCACAATTTCATGTAACGCGCGGAGACTTTGATTCGAAGGAACAGCAAACCGTTATGTCAGGACGGAAAATCGTCGGAGACGTCATCGCGCACTATCGGAAACACCTCGACGGACAGCCCGTAATCGTTTCATGCGTATCCGTTGAACACGCTAAAATGATGGCGGGAGTATTCTCCGGAGCAGGATATACCGCGCGGGCCGTATGGGGAGACATGAAAACGGAGGATCGCGAGTCGGCGCTCGGAGGGCTCGGAGACGGATCAGTCCAGGTAGTCACGTTCGCGGACCTTATCGGGGAGGGAGTCGATATCCCGGCCGTCTCCGGGGTTATAATGCTGCGCCGAACGCTTTCGCTTTCGCTTTATTTACAAATTGTCGGCCGCGCTCTCCGGCCTATTTACGCCGAAGATATGCCGCTCGAAACAGCAGAACAGCGTCGCGCCGCGCAACTTGCTGGACCGAAGCCACGCGCTATCATTCTGGACCATGCCGGAAATTATCAATTACACGGGCACGTTCTGGCAGATAGAGAATGGACGCTCGACGCTAAAAAACGAGCAGGAAAAAACCAGCCGGCTCCGACGACGACAAGCTGTCCGCGCTGCTATGGAATTTGGCCCGGGAAGCCGCGCGAGTGTCCCGCCTGCGGGTGGTCGTTTGTCAAGGCCGAGGCCGCAAAAAAAGCCGCTGACATTAAGGTAATCGAGGGCGAGCTCGTCGAAGCGGGGATCGCGGAGGCTGACGCCGAATCGACTGCGCAGTTTATCTCCGCGGCGCTCAAGGCAAATCCAAAAAACCGACAAAAAATACTTCTCGGCCGCGCGTTCGCGCTCGCGGTCGATGGCGAACATGGAAAGAATACGCTCGGCGCGCTCGCGAAGGCGGTCGGATATTCCGACCAGTGGACGCGCTGGGCTTGGGACTATGTCAAGGCGAAGCATCCGGCCGAGGCCGGATCGAGATAAAAAGGAGGATCGAAGGAAATGGAAAAATGCGTAACGATTGAATTTAAGGGCGTCGAGCTTGAAATCTCGGGGGATTATACGCCGTATACGCCGGCGAAAATTACCGCCGATCCGTATGATTCAGCGCCGGCTGATGGAGGGACGTTCGAAAATATCGCGGTCTTTGTCGGGGAAGTCGACATAACAGACCTACTTGGACAGGACGTCGTCGAGGAAATCGAAAACGAGGCCGCGGTCAATGCTGCGGAAAATGACGAACCAGATTATCCGGAGGACTATAACGATGAATAAATATACAAGGATACGCGATTTTGACGGCGCGCTCGCGAGCGGGGTCGGGTCGTCCGACATTCCGATACTCGCAGGACTCCATCGTCATTATGGATCGACGACGCTCAAGCTATGGGAGCAAAAAACCGGACGCGGCGAAAAATGGAACGGAAACGAGCGGACACGCGTCGGTCACGACCTCGAGGCCTATGTCGTTTTTCGGTTTGTCGAGGAGAAATTCGGCGAAGATATTGCCGCCGACGTATACAAGGCGAAGCTACGCGACAGATCATCGGGGCCGTTTAAGGCGATGACGGAGGCCAGAAGCCCGGAAAAACCGTTCTGCATTGCTCACGCCGACGTTCTGGTCGATGGACAGATTTTAGTCGACCGCGGCGATGACGGACCGGTCGACCTGCCCGACGCGCCGTTTATAATCGAGGCGAAAACGGTCGGCGCATATGCTGGCAAGCGTCGCGAAGGACGGATTTTTACCGGATACGACCAGGACGATCGGACCGCTCAAGGAATCCCGGACGCCGTTTTTCTCCAGGTCCAGTGGCAATTATTATGCTATGGAGTCGAATTCGCATACGTCGCGGCGCTAATCGATAATCAATACAGCTCTTGGGGTCCGATCGAGGCCGATACGCGCGTACAAGCGAAATGCTTAGCGCTCGCGGAACGATTTTGGAGACTCGTTTCGACAGATACCGCACCGACGCCGGAAACATGGGACGACGTTCAGAGACTTTTCCCGGAGCAAACAGACACTACCGTTATGATAGCCGGAGATCAGGAGGCCGACGTCCGCGAAATGATCGCGCGCGACAAGTCCCTCGCCGATCGAGCGAAGGCGATCGACGAGGAACGCGACGACATAAAAAACGCGATTGGCGTCCTCTTGGGCGAGAGCTCCGTCCTCTCCTCCGGGTCGGGCGATATACTGGCGAAATCGAGCGAAACGACGCGCGAGTCGGTCGTCATAATGGCTCGAGAAAAAGATATAAAAAAGGCGCAGGCGAGAAAATCTCCTCCGCCGCTGACCGAAGAAGAAGGGCAGATTCTCGAGCTTGCCGCAGCCGTCCGCGAACTCGGACTCGTTACGAAATCATCATTCCGACAGGTAAGGTTCTAAAATGGGAAAAGCAAAAAGAAACCGAAGCGTCCGCCGACAGATCGACATGATCGCGACCGAAACAGCGCACAGCGAAGCGCCGAAAATACCGCGGGTAAAGTGGTATCATAAAATACCTATTTTCGGGACAATGGCGTACCGAAAAAAACACCGGGAATATGTTTCAGCGCTCGTCATGTTCTCGGCGACGCTCGTCGCAGCGTCAAAAAAAACGTACCGCGGGAGTAAAAAATAGTTGTGTTTTATATAACTATGGTATACAATGAGTAACAAACAGCCGGGAAACCGGACGAATTAACTTCCGAATTCGTCCGCGCCGCCGTTGGCGTCAACGCGGACACCTGGGGGCGCAAGGCTAAGCAGGCGACGGAGCTATGGCCGGAAACAGCTGTGCGGCTCCTTGGCGGGTTCGACTCCCGCCGCTCCCGATCGTTCCGCGTATGCGGGACATAACTCCCGGCGGGGATAAACGCGAAAGTCTTATAGGTATTGATTGACGGTTTACCCTTCGCCGCCGTCGGCGATACGAAGGGAGTCGCGTCGCCGGTCCGTTACACAGCGGACGACCGCGAACTCCGATATCTTACCGGAAACGGTCGGAGCGAAATCGCAAGGCGGCATTTTTATTTATGGGGGATTATATGGCAATAAACCAGAAACCGGACGAGGAAAAACAGGTCGCGCGCATCGGGCGACGCGGGCTCGAGACGGCCGTCGAAAAAATGACGCCAGAAATTATGGCGATTGCAGCGCCGTCGGTACGCTCTGCGGGGTCGACATGGCTCAAACGGGCGATTGTATCGATCGCGAACGACGACAAGCTCCGCGACGTTTTACAATCCGAGGCGGGTATTTTTTCCGTAATAAAAGGATTTGAGAAAGCCGCTACAATGGGACTACAGCTCGGAGGGCAATTCCCGCAGGCGTATATGACGGGATTCGACGGGAAAGCCGAATTGATCGTTTCCGCAGAGGGATTCAAACACACCGCAATTCACGGGCCTGGCGCCGTTCTGTCTGATATGCTAATTCGCCGCGTTTACGAGGGTGAAAATTTTGCTGTCGACTTTGCTGGAAACACCGTCGCGCACTCTTACGACGGGAAAACAGAACGCGGGAAAGTTATCGGCGTTTATTGCATTATGACGCGAACCGACGGAGTCAAGATCATAGACTATATGACACGCTCCGAGGCGCTCCGGGTTCGCGACGGTCACTCGAAAGCATGGCGCGCTTTCCAGGCTAAAAAAGTCTCCTCCTGTCCGTGGAACACCGACGAGGACGCAATGATCGAGAAAACAGCCGCTAAAAAGTTTCTCCGAAAATTTGCCGCCGAAGCCGAGGGACTCGCGATGCTATTTGGTCAGGACGCCGACGATTTCGACGATCAGTCTACGACCACTCCCGAACCGGCTCCTCGAGACGTTTCGGACCGCATGGCCGATCACCTGGACCGCAGAACAGAACGCACGGCGGCCGCTCCTGTCGTTCCGCAGGCGGATACCGTCGAGGCTGAAGTCGTCGCCGATACTGAACCGGTGCAGGAATCGAAGCCGGTGGAGTTGTTTTAATATGACAGAAACCGACCTCGTCACCATAAAAAACGCGGCGAAGATGCTCGACTGCTCGGAAATGACGATTCGTCGGCGTATGAACGAGGGCGCGTTCGGCCCGATCGTCAAGCGCGGACGGAAATTCCTGCGACTATATCGCGAAAATGTCGAGGCATTCGCGCGCTCAGTCGAGGAAATTCGCTCGATCGTTCCGATTCAGCCCGCAGGATACGTCCATGAATCGGGGAGCGCTCCGGGTCGCCGTACCTGCGACGCCTGCGGGATCGTATGGGCTCCGACAGAAATCGTCACGCCGAACACCTGTCCGGAATGCGGCGAGGCGCTAAAGTGACGCCGCGAAAAGTATTACATCATGGGAAAGTATATGACAGCGTCGTTTCGGCGGCCGATGGGATCGGTGTACACAAAAACACGATTCTCCGCGCGCTCAAGTCAGGGAACATACTACACGGCGACCGCGTTACCTATTTTTACGAACCGGAAAAACGGAACGAACCACAAATCGCCGTAAAAGTATCGCGAGGCGATGGTCCGTTAATTAGAAAACCGATCACGCACGGGATCGGAATTTTGCGAAGGTAGGGGAAAAATGCAAGATATCAACAACTGGACAGGAACGGGGCGCCTCACTCGAGACGCCGAACTAAAGTATACCAGCGGAGGAATGGCCGTCGCGAAATTCTCGATCGCCGTGAATCGCAGCGTTAAAAAGGGCGACGCATACGAGGAAACAGCGTCGTTTTTCGACTGCATTTTATGGGGAAAATTCGCCGAGGCAATGAATCAACACCTTACAAAAGGAAAACAGGTTATGATTTCCGGAGAGCTAAACCAAACCCGTTGGGAACAGGACGGGCAGGCTCGGAGCCGCGTCGAAATAACCATTGATCGCCTTATGCTCGGAGGATCACCGCAGGCAAACGGATACCATGCGGGACAAACGGACGCATCAGCGGGTGTTCCTGGTGCAATAGACGAGGATATTCCGTACTAATATGAAACGCGCGCGCGAAAAAGTAAACGAATGGGCCGACCTCGCATACGAACGCCGGCTCGGGTCTCACGCTGCGCAATTCTGGACGATCCGCGATATCCTCGAGGGGAAACTCGCCGTCGATCCGGGGCGCGCTGCGATCGCCGTTCAATTTATACGGGAAAAATGCAAGGAGTCCGAGGATCGAGCTCACCTGCTAGCGATCCTCGAGGGAATGGGGTACAAATGACGACCGATCAGATAATCAAGGAACTCGACGAAATCGCAATGCGGAATCCTACGGAACGCGACGTCGTCGAGCAACTAAAAACCGAAGCGCGAGACCGAAACATTAGAACGATCGCCGTCGAGGGCTCACTTCACGAAGCAATTAAGATAATCGAAACGAGGAGAAAATCATGAATATGTTTTTTCTTGGGTTTATTTTGGGAATTGTTTCTTTCGGGATCGCGGGAATATTTTGCAGCTTGCCGAAAATAGGCCGACGCGATGCTCCGCAACTATGGGACGTCGTCGCGCTGGTACAATCCGACGGGAAATGGAACGTCGTAAAATGGTTGGGCGATAAAGGCGAACCAGGTCGGCGCGTCGTTCTCATGCGTCGCGAATCCGTTTCAGCCATAATCGAGGAAACGAAACCATGCTGATAACGCTCCCGCGCGCTCTCGATCCTGACGCCTATTATTCACAAACGAACAACGTCGTCGAGACAATCCTCGCGAAATGCAAGGCAGACCGGAAACTCGAAACCTGCGGTCCGACAGCCGCTACGATCATCGTCGACGCGCTCGGGAAGCTCCTCCCGATCGTCGCTCCTGGCGGGTGGAAACCACAGCCGGAGGACGTACTCGCCGCATGGTTTAATGATCCGCGAAATTATGACGCCATGCGGCGCGCTCGCGACGGGATCGATCCGGCGTCGATTATGGGGAACGAGGTGCCGCAATGGTATCCGCCTGCGCTGGCGGCCGTTTTCGGGGTCCGCTCGACGTTCGCCTGGGGATTTTCGTTCGACCTGGTCCGCGAGGAGATAGAACGAGGGCTCGGAGTCCTCGCGACGATAAAGAATCCGGGACATTATATCGCGATTGTCGGTGTCGACATTGATCGCCGGGAACTATTGTACCATGATCCATGGCCGGGCGATCCATGGCCGGGACGATATAAAGGATTTGGCGGGCAATGCCGTAGACTTTACGAGCTCGAGCTCGTAAATATACAGCCGTACCGGGTCGAAATAGGATAATAGGGGTTTATACTGAACATTGCATAATGGATTTATGCTGTTCAGTCTAATTTATGTTAGGCCGACGCCTTCGGCGCCAATAAGGAGAAAAAATGAATATCGATGATAGAAGCCATTTAATAATTCCAATTGAAAGTATAAAAAAACAGGAATATGAGAAATCTGGTTTTGGTGAAGTTTTTAATAGACAAAATATTCCTGAACATAGTCAGAAGCTGAAAAGAAATTTTTCTGCTATTACTTCTCGATTACAGCAAAGTAAAGATTTTGAATATATTGACACCTTAACAGTTTCAATTGTTACTCCTAAAGAATGGGATGCAAAAAAAGAAAAGGGACATCTCAATGACCTTGGATTCACAATACTGGATTATAGTCGGAAATATCCAAATATCGTGACCGTCTCCATTCCTAAAAACAAATGGCCTGAAGTAGAAAAGAAAATTAGTCTATATGCAGAAAAAGGTGGGGTCGGAAAAACAAACTTACAGGCAATCAATGGCTTTATTCCTCGATTAGCAAGTGATTCACTTAATATTACTACAGATGAAAGTGATAAATTAATAGATGTGAATATTACTTTTTTTAGTATACTTACTAAAAAAGAAGTAATAAATATAAGTGAACACTTGATTACTGAACTTAAAAAAAATAATAGGTCTGTTAAGGTTATCCAATTATCAGATGATGATGTTATTGTTTCTTGTTCAGCATCGATTAATGAATTAAAAGGTATTGTAAAAGACTATATATCTGTAAAATCAATTGTGAATGATGATATTGTATTTATTGAGAAAGCATCAATCCGGACTAATTCTCATAAAACTGTTTTGGTTTCGAGGCCATTAACAAATCAAATCATTGCTGTCATTGATGATGGTATTTCTCCGCGTGAGGATTTAGCACCTCTAGTTACAGAGCGATTGTCTCCACAGGTTGCAAATGCAGTTACTGTTCCAGCAATACATGGAACGTATGTTGCAAGTAGATGCGTATTCGGAGATCTAGACCTTGATTCATTAGGTTCTGAAGTCGAACCTTGCTGTTGGCTTGATGATATTCCCGTTTTCGGTATAGATAGTTCAGGTAATAAATTAAGTCCAAGAGAATCAGATTTAATAAATGCAATTGATGCTTTTGTGAGCAAAAACTATAAAACAGTTAAGATTTACAATTTATCATTAGGATTTGGCGCCCCACTGATTTATCAAAAGTTTTCAGAGACCGCAAAGCGTTTGGACCTGTTAAGTAAAAAATATGACGTTTTATTTGTTATTGCATCTGGAAATAATAATTCTTTATTAGGCCTCTTCCCTGAAGATCATTTCAAAAATCCATATGCAAGCATATCATCACCTTCTGAATCATTAACTTGTTTATCTGTTGGCTCAATTGCAAAAAAAGAATCAGCAATTTCAATGTCAAAGTATAATGAAATATCTCCTTTCTCAAAAATCGGACCTGGACTATTCGGTAGTATTAAACCAGATCTTGTTGCGCATGGCGGGAATCTAGTAAATGGATATAAACCTGATGCTGATATCTCAACGTGTGGATTTTCTGTAGCTAATGGATTAATTGAAAATGATATTGGTACGAGCTTTTCGGCCCCAATCGTCTCAAATATTGCTGCTCAATTATTTGACTACTATCCAATGTATGGATCAAACATGATACGGGCATTGCTTATCCATGGTGCAGAGGAACGCATTTTTCCACAAAAACTGAATATTGAATCTCATCTAGGTTGTGGCTATGGTGAACCAGATTTGCAAAAATGTTTGCAAAGCGATAACTTTTCTTGTGTGTTTCTAACTGAAGGAGAGCTGGATACTAGTAATTATGATCTTGTGCCATTTTATATTCCTAAAATACTTGCAGATGGAAAACAGTCACTACGTATAAAAATAACAATAACGTTTAATCCAGAAGTAAATAAAAATAATGATGAAGAGTATTCATGTTCAAGAATATCAAGTAACTTACAACGGCTTAAAGATAATTGTCTTACAAAAAAAAATCCTGAAGAAATAAATCTATCAGCACCATATAGCACAGTGATTAGGTATAGTTGCTCAATGAAACGCAATATTGAGCCCGGAGAATGGGCAGTAAAATTACGTTTATACTCACGTAATGTTGATCAAGCAATCTATAAACAGAAATATGCTTTGGTTATTGAGATACGCGATGAACTTAGTAAAATAGATTTGCGAGAACAAGTTATCAACGAAACAGGTGAAATGTATATCAAAAAGCTGAAAGAAAGAAAAATGGCCTAACAACTGCTTCAACCTGACTCGGCTATGTCACGATTCTTGCTAGTCGTCGCTACGCTCCTCGGCAAGAATCGCGCCATTACGCCTCGCAGGTTAAGCAAATGTTATACGGACGGCAAAAGGCATAACAAGTTATGCCTACAAGCCGCAAAGGAGAAAAGATGAATATATTCGAGTTTGCGGACATTATCGATAAAAGCATTGTTATTACTCGGTACGCAAATCAAGACGGACGATTCTCTGCATCGTTTGATTACTGCGAAACAAAACAAGGTGCATGCCTTTGCGGCGAATATGGAAACGGAAAAACTCCGCAAGAAGCATTAAACAACTATAAAAACAAGATAATCGGGAAGACTCTTGTTTTTAATGCAATGAGCGATGATTATCGGCAAGAATACGTCGCTCCGAAAATGGAAGACGTATAACAACGAGTTCGACCTGACAACTTAGTAAAGTTGCAGGTCAACTCAATGTTGGATGGATTCTTTAGCGGTATAACAAGTTATACCGACACGAACTAAACCGGAGGAAGTAATATGCGAAAGAAGCCTATTGATGCCAATGAATACGATTTCGATATGTTTGAAAATTGGTTAGATGAAAACGGCGTTGGAGAACTGTTTGACGATTGGTCGCAATGGTGGGAATGTTGGAAAACCGCCTATCATTGGGGACAAGAAAATGGCATCTAACAACTGATTCCACCTGACTCAATGCAGAAGGCCGTCGTTTATGCGACGTCCTTTCTATTAAAAAAACTGTTCTACTTTCTCAATAAGTCCGTCGCGCGCGAGTTTTTCTCGGACCGCCTCGCGGATATACTCGCACCGATTACACGGAATAATATCTTTCCATGTATCCGGAACACGAATCGGAATAACGTACTTTTTTCCATAAACCGTTGGTCGGCCTGCTCCCTTACGCACTCCGCCATGATCGGATAATCGTTTTTTTTCCATGTTTCATACCTATTTTGTCGGGAGCTGATCCCAACATTCCCGGATTATTCTTGAAATAAACATACACCAACCATGTAACATAATCAATTAGTTTATACAACAATCAAGTTTTGCAAAACCGACAAACTTGATTTATGTTATACAACAATCAAGTGGTAGTTTTTATGAAACTTGATTATTGTATAAAAAGAATATCACTGATAGCTATTCTGTTGCGCTGGAAAAATATGCGCAACAACAGCGCAACAGAACACGACACACGAACACGAATAGCTAATTCCTTATTATATATATATTTCTTTTAAATAATATATATAAAAAAGTAGGCCTGTTGCGCTGTTGCGCTTGTTGCGCAGAATTCAGTCCTCACGCGGAGTAAAAAAAATTGATTGCAATATAATAATCAAACTATGTATATGGTGAAAGTAAGCGCAACAAGCGCAACAGCGTTACATCGTTATCCTGTAAGGAATTAGGGTGCAACAGTAGCGCAACAAGGCGCAACAAGGCGCAACAGACCAGCACACAAAGCGACGTAAATCTATACACTGTATGAAATTAAGGTACTGTCTAGCCGATAAAATCGCTCACGGGTACTGCAAGG
>Ga0209467_1002451_pt1 | contig 13260 bp, 10 predicted proteins | sample Higcelwee11metaG_FD_187175 | JGI IMG/M metagenome (GOLD analysis project Ga0209467, IMG submission 187175) | Freshwater pond sediment microbial communities from the University of Edinburgh, under environmental carbon perturbations - High... | ecosystem: Environmental > Aquatic > Freshwater >...
CTCCTGGGGTGAGTTATCGATGCCTCAAGGCATCGCGTGGAGACTGGGGTGAGGATATGGTCTTTCTGGAGAAGCTGGTTTAGATGAGGAAGATAGCGCGCGCCTTGCGCCCGGCGGATTGCGGCCCGAGATGGCCGCTCCGCATGAAACATACGAACAGTCTGTGCGCTTTCATGATTTCTCTTGCCGGCTAGAATGCCGTATAGGCCAGGTTTCTGTCAATCGGCATTCTACGCGAAGAAACAAAAACCATCCAAATTTCTAATCAACGGAATTTTTTTAAAACACTCATGTCATATTATTTTAATAATTTACAAAAATAGTACATTTTAGTCTTGCCAGTATTATACTGTTATATTAACATTCTTATATCTTTTGAGTTGTGGCATTAAAAAAGTTAGTGGAGGCGTTTATGAAAAAAGTATTGTTCAAGACCTACAGCTATGCCCTGTTGGTCACCACCCTGGCAGTCTTCCTGTTTTCCTGCGCAAACCCCGTTCAGTTCGACGCAACCTCGGATGTGGGCTCTAAATCTCTCTACGCGCCAACGTTGATATCCGATTCCAACAACAAAGATGTTCTCAACATGAAAAACGGGACGACGATCGATTCGGCCAAGCTCGACCGACAACCTTCGGTGAACGATACGCTCGGACCCGTGACTTTCACGAAAATCTACTACAAGGGTAGCGAAGCGATCGGATTCGATTTTGTCTCGACAAAGCCAGTCCTCGCCGTCTACGTTAAGGCATCCACCGGCGGCAACCTCTACAGCTACCCAGCCCCTGGCGTCTTCGGCGATACCGAGCTGTACACGCCGGTCAACGGCGACAATCAGCAGAACTATGGCATCAGCCACGTGGACTTCGCCTGGGCTACCGACGGCACTCCCCCTACCACCACCACGACGGTCCCCGCCAATCCCACCCTCTACTCCATTTCCGGCGTCGTATTCCATGACAAGGACAACAGCGGAACCTTGAACAACGACGAAACGGGACTCGGCGGCGTGACCCTGACCCTGAGTACGGGCGCCACCGATACGACTGATTCTGATGGCTCCTATTCCTTCTCCAGCCTGGCGGCGGGCAGCTATACGGTCAGCTCGGGCGGAAAAGCGGACTTCTGGCCAACACCTTACAGCGCTCCCGTCACCGAAAAGGCCGTGACCCTGCCGGAATCGGCGACAGACCAGAATTTCGGCCTTTCTTACGAAACAATCAAAGGCGTGGTCTTCTATGATTCGAACCGCGACGATACCTATCAGGCGGGCGAGCCCCTCCTGGAAGGCTTCAAGGTTCGTCTCGGCAACGTGGAAGCCACCAGCGCCGCTGACGGATCCTATAACTTCGATTACCTCATCGGCGAAAAAGAATACACCGTTTCAGCCGACGACAGAACCGGATTCGTGCACAGCGTAGCGGCATCCAGGACGCTGACCCCTGCCTATGGCGTCCCCGCCGTCGCCAACTTCGGCTTCGCGGTCGACTACAACTGGATCGTCGGCAAGACGGCCAACGGCTTCACCATCGGTTACTGGAAAACCAACCTCGACAAGGCCATCGCCAACAAGACGGCCGGCACCCAGGTGAGCAAGGCGAAGCTGCTCGCCTACGTGAACCAGCTCTCGACCTTCGCCCTGTCCCCGCTCAATGTGGCTACTATGGCTGAAGCTTCGGGCATCCTTAGCGCGACCGGTTCTGCACCCACCCTCCTGCTTTCCAAGCAGCTCATGGGCTCGGAATTCAACTACGCCTCGGGCGCCTACATCGGCGGCAACGCCCTCGCCACCGAATTCTTCCTCTACGACGGCGAGTACATGCTGGCGAACTCGGGCTCTTTCACTTCCGCCCAGCTCCTGGCACAGAAAGACAGATACGACGCCTACAACAACAGCCACGGAGGCGCGGTGCTCTTCTAGAATTACACAGGGCGGAATCGGGGATTGCGCCCCCGATTCCGTCGCGGGAAGACGAAAGGGGCTGGCCGGAATTCCGGCCAGCCCCTTTTTTATGAAAACCCGGCACTGCTACTGCCGGCAACCAAACTTAATCGAAAAAGACATTTATTTCTTCTCGGCGGCGCTCGCACCCGCGATTTTTCCAAAGACCATGATGTCGGCGATGGCGTTGCCGCCCAGGCGGTTGCCCGCGTGGATGCCACCGGTTACTTCGCCGGCGGCGAAGAGTCCGGGGATGGCCTTTCCGGCCGCGTTGAGGACGCGCGCCTGGGTGTCGATAGCCAAACCGCCCATCGTGTGGTGGACCGAGGGCGAACGCGGCGTGGCGTAGAAGGGACCCTGTGTGAGCTTGGGTCCGAAGTTGCGCTTGCCGAAATCGGGATCTGAGCCCTTTTCGATGTAGCCGTTGTATTTCTCGATCTCGGAGCTGAGTGCGCCGGGGGCCATGCCAAGTTGCGTCTCGAGACCGGCGAGGGTGTCGGCCTTGTAGACGTCATGGTTCTTGATCAGGGTGTCGATGTCGTCGCCCCAGCCATTCTTGCCGCCCGGCTGCGGATTGCCCGCCGTGACCTGGTCGCAGATGATGTAGAAGAGGCCTTTGTCCTGCTTGAGCGCCCCAGCGGCGAGAACGTCGCGCTCGGCGTACTCGTTCACGAAGCGTTTGCCCTGACTGTTGACGAAAACCTGGCTCTCGGCGCTGCCCCAGAGGCCGCCCGCGAGGGAGCCCGAAACAGGGTGCGAGGAGGGCATAAGCTGGATGAAGCCCATGCCGACGAGGCTAGCACCGGCCTTTTCGCCCATGATGATGCCGTCGCCTGTGGTGGTCGGGGCGTTGGTAGTGGGCATGGTGAGAGGCATAGCGGGCCAGTAGGTGTTGTACTTGGCGCGCATCTCGGGATTAGCGCCGAAACCGCCGGTGGCCATGACGACGCCCTTGGAAGCCTTGAGCGTGACCTTCGTGCCGTCGACCTTGGTCGCCTTCACGCCCACGACGACGCCCTTCGCCATGATGAGCTCATCGGCCTTGGTTTCGAGAAGGATCTCGACGCCCAGTTTTTTCGCGTTGTCGGCGAGGGTACCGATGAAGCCGGTGCCCACGGGTTTCGCGCTGCCGTGAGTTCGGGGCCAGAGGGCGCCGAGAACGGTGCTGATTTCTTTTTTGAAGGGGAGCCCGAGAGACTCGAGCCACTGCATGGCCTTGGGGGAGTTCGTCGTCAGCGTCCGCACGAGCTCGAGGTCGCCGTGGATGGCGTTGCCCTTGAGGTCGACGCGCTTGCCGCCGAAATAGGTCTGCATCATGTGGAGCTCGACGGAGTCGAAGAGCTTGTCGGAACCCGAAGCCACATAGGCGCGGATATGGTCCTTGAGGATCTTGAGGGTAGGACCGTACTCGCCCACCGAAGCCTCGTCGATGTCGAGGAAGGACTTGAGGTCGCCGAGAAGGGGCGCCGTCATCTTGACCGCATCCTGTCGCGAAGGATCCACGGCGTTGTAGGCGCCGCCGGCCCTGATCGTGTTCCCTCCGAGGGCGGGGGCCTTCTCGATAAGGATGACCTTGGCGCCCTTCTCCGCCGCGGATACGGCGGCCGCGAGGCCGGCGCCGCCGCCGCCGATGATCACCACGTCCGTCGACTTCTCGACGGCGGCGCCGGCGGCCTTCTTCACCTCGGCCTGTTTGCCCATAAGCGCTTCCACCGAACCGCCAGCCTGCTTCACGCAGTCGGCCACGGCTTCGAGAATGGCATCGCTCGTGAGCGTGACGCCCGACACGACGTCGATGGCGAGGGACTGGCTCTTGACGATGGCCTCGGGCACCCGCGCGATGGCCGTATCGCTGATTCCCGGCGTCTCGCCGTGCTTCACGACCTCGACCTTCTTGATCGCGTCGGCCGAGAAGGTAACCTTCACCGCCACGGGGCCGTTCTTGCCGTTCGCCTCAGCCGTGTAGGTCCCCGCCTTGAAAGCGGCCGCCTTGGCCGTTTCCGGCTTGGTCGTGCAGGCGACGATGGACAGGACCGCCAAGGCGCAGACGAGGGCGAGGGCGGCGCTTTTCATGAATTTCTTCATACCAACTCCTTGTACGTGGGATCCGGCGGCGCGACGAGCCTTCCCGGACGCGTTGCCGCGCCCAAAGGCCGCTCTCTTCGATGCTCGGACCCGTACAAGTGTCGGATGGTAAAGTGTGGGGTAACCACGCGGTCAAGCGATAAAATATTATTTTATCGAAAAACCCAGAGAAATGTAGTAAAGCCTTCCCTTCTCGGTTTCGCAGAAGGTGGCGAGAAGACCGGTAAGATCGCTCGCGATCACGGCGCCCAGCGATTCCGCTGTCTCGAATATGCCGTTGAGGTCGCTCTTCCTGAGCGAAAAAGGGTCGTAGGTGGCCACGAGGGTGCAGAGGTTTTTAGATTTAGCGAAAAAAGAAACAGGGGGGCTGAGGTCGAAATCGAAAGCCTTCGCCCACTCCTCGCGCACGCCGACGCCGATGGACACGGGAAGCCTGTCCACGGCGGGATCGACGAGGCTCTCGCGGGGCACGTTGAGGGCGACGCAGGTATATTGGGGACGGGTCATCCACTGATCCAGGATGCGGAGGGCGGCGCGGCTTCGCTCTCCGCCTTCGCCAAAAAGGATGAGGCGATAAAGATTGAAGACTTCCTCCGCCCCGCGCAGCTCCACCCGGCCCATGCGCGAGGGGATGGCGGTGAGCATCTCCCTTTGCTGGCGCACCCGGGCGAGTTTGAGCCGGAGCGACTCCAGCTCGGCCTCGAGAGCGGTCTCGTGCGCGGCGTAGAGTTCGGCCTGTTCCTCGATGCCGGCGTTGGCCTTGTCTATGATGGCCGGTATGGGCAGCTCGAGTCCGCGGCAAATCCTCGTCAGAAGCATGTCCACGGCGTTGGCCGCCGAGTATTTGCGGTAATTGTTCGGCGCCACCCCGTGGGGAGCGATGATGCCGCGACTCACATAGTGCCTTAGGGTTTCGCCGGTGACGCCGGTCAGTCTGCAGAACTCCCTGGCGCCAAAGCTGGTCTTGTCCATTCCGTCCGGTTTTCCTTTCCTTGAAAAGACTAAATGCCCCGCCGAGTATAGCCTTTCCCCCGGAAAAGCTTCAATCGGGCCGTCGGGCAGGAGTGCCGGCGCCGCGGCCTTCAGAGCCAGCCCTCCGCCCGCTTGCGCCGAAAGCGCATCGCCGCTATGCTTTTCCCATGGAAATCCCGCTAAGCCTGAAAAAGACAGCCGACGGCCGCCTGGTCTACGGCATTCCCCTTTGGTACCGGATAATGACGGGCATAATGATCGCCCTCATCGTCGGCGGCATGCTCACCACGGAAGGATCGCCCGGCCTCATCGCCTGGCTCATCCTCGTCCTCCTCGTCCTCGGAGCGCTCTACGAGGAAGTCTGGATCGTCGACCCGAAGGCGAAGACCGTCCGACACCTGGGCGGCATCTGGCCGATAGCCCGCGCCTTAGTCGTGAACTTCGACGACATCGAAGAATTCGCCCTGGGCGCCTTTGCCCGCGGCACAGTCCCCGGATCAGCTGAGGAATCGGTCGACAAGGACAGAGCCTTCGCCATGATGAACGGCAAGGACACCAACGATGCCGGCAAGAGCGCCTTCCTCAAGCTGGGGGCGCGCAAGCCCTACATCAACCTTCTCTTGAGGACCAAGTCAGGCGAAACCTATCTCGTGGACACCCTGCCGGCCCGCCGTGCAGGCAAACTCAAGAAAGCGGGCGAAGCGCTCGCGGAAGCCTGCGAGAGCCATTTTTCCGACAAGAACTGAGCCTCGCCGGGCTCAATAAGCTAAGCCGCGCCAGGCGCTTTCGTTAGAAACCATGTCCATTGAAAAGGGGCTGCCCGCGGATCGATCCGATCCGCGGGCAGCCCCCTCGCATTATAGCATTTGCGCCTCAGCGCCGCTCTCACTCCGGCTTGTGGTAGAGGAAGCAGGCCACCTGGTGGCCGCTTTCGGTTTCCTTGAGCTCGGGCCTGTACTTCTTGCAGATATCCATGCGCTTCCAGCAGCGGTCGTAGAAATAGCAGCCGGGACGCTGCTTGTCCGGCGAGGGCACATCGCCCGTGAGGATGATGCGCTGGCGCTTGGCCTCGACCTTGGGGTCGGGGATGGGCGCGGCCGAAAGCAGGGCCTGTGTATAGGGATGCATGGGGTTCTTATACAGATCCTTCGAACCGGAAATCTCCACGATCAGCCCCAGATACATGACGGCCACCCTGTCGGAAATATACTGGATGACAGCGAGGTCGTGGGCGATGAAGAGATAGGTGAGTCCGAATTCCTTCTGCAGATCCTTGAAGAGATTGAGGATCTGGGACTGGATGGAAACGTCGAGGGCCGAGACCGGCTCGTCGCAGAGCATGAGCTCAGGCTTGAGGGCGAGGGCGCGGGCGATTCCGATCCTCTGGCGCTGACCGCCCGAGAACTCGTGCGGGTAGCGGTTCTTGAAGAAACGCGAAAGACCAACGCGCTCCATGAGATTGTCCACCCTGTCGTTGCGCTCTTCGGTGCTCATGTCGAGAAGGCCGCGCTGCTGGAATATCTTCATGGGCTCGGAGATGATCTCGCCCGCCGTCATGCGCGGATTGAGCGAGGCATAAGGATCCTGGAAAACCATCTGCATGTTCTTGCGCGCCGAGAGAAGATCGTGGGCCGAGGTCTTCATCAGATCCTTGCCCTTGAGGAAAACTTCGCCGGCCGTGGGCTTGTAAAGCTGGGCTATGGCGCGGACGGTCGTGGACTTTCCGCAGCCCGATTCGCCCACGAGACCGAGGGTTTCGCCCCGCTTTATCTGGAAACTGATGCCGTCCACCGCGTAGATATAGCCCTTTTCCTTGGAAAAGAGGGTCCTCCCCAGGGAAAAGTGCATTTTAAGGTTGCGTACGTCCAGCAATACTTCGTGTTCACTCATTTCTTTTCCTCCGCGTAGAGCCAGCACGACACGGCGCGGCCATTTTCCGAATGCACGACGGTGGGATATTTCTTCTTGCAGATATCCATCGCCTTTTCGCAGCGCGGATAGAAAGGACAGCAGTCAGGAAGGTCTATGACGTTGGGAGGCTGGCCTTGGATGGAGAACAGGCGCTCGGAATTCTCCCTGTCTAGCCGGGGCACCGAGTGAATGAGACCCTGGGTATAGGGGTGCTTGGGCTCACCGAAAATATCCTCGGTCCGTCCGCGCTCCACCACCCTGCCCGCGTACATGACGCAGATGGTGTTGCACATGCCGGCCACGACGCCCAGGGAGTGGGTTATCAGGATGACGGCCGTTCCCAGCTTCTTGGTGAGATCCTTCATCAGCTCGAGAATCTGCGCCTGGATCGTGACGTCGAGGGCGCTCGTCGGCTCGTCCGCGATGAGAATCTCGGGATTGCAGGAAAGCCCCATGGCGATCATGACGCGCTGGCGCATGCCGCCGGAGAACTGGTGCGGATACTGGTCGATGCGCTTCTCGGGCGCGGGAATCCCGGCCAGCTTGAGCATCTCGATGGCCTTTGCCTTGGCCGCCTTCTTGTCCAGCCCCTGATGGAGGACGATGGTCTCTATCATCTGGGTGGAAACCTTGAGGAAGGGATTGAGCGAGGTCATAGGATCCTGGAAAATCATCGAAATCTTGTTTCCGCGGATCTGGCGGATCTCGTTCGCGGACATTTTGAGAATGTCCTTGTCGTGGAAAAGCACCTGGCCGCCGGCGATCTTTCCGGGCGGGTTCGGGATGAGATTGATTATGGAAAGATTGGTGACGCTCTTGCCGGAACCGGACTCCCCCACGATGCCGAGCGTCTCACCCTTGTGCAGGTCGAAACTCACGCCATCGACGGCTTTCACGATCCCCTCGTCAACGTGGAAATATGTCTTCAGGTCCTTGACCTGCAGAATGACTTCTTCTGTCATGCTTGCGGCTCCTTGCTCAGGTTCGGTTTTTGCTCTGCGGATCCAGCGCGTCGCGCAGACCGTCTCCCAGGAAGTTCATAGAGAACAGGAAGATTGTCATGGCAATCGCCGGGCCCAGGAGCTGCCAGGTCGAATACTCCATCGCTTTGACGCCCTCGGAAACCAGGGTTCCCCAGGACGCGTCGGGCGCCGAAACGCCGAGGCCAAGGAAGGAGAGGAAAGATTCGTTCATGATGAAGCTGGGCATTAGGAGGGTGGAAAATACCACGATGACGCCCAGGGTGTTCGGAAGCAGGTGACGGAAAATGATCCTCGGCACGCTCGCGCCCATGGATCTGGCCGCCTCGACGAACTCGGAGTTTTTCAGGCTGATGATCTGACCGCGCACGACGCGCGCTATCGTAAGCCAGGACACCAGGGCTATGGCTATGAAGAGGATGACGAAACTCCCCCTCGCCTTCTCGCCGATCATCGCCATGATGATGATGACCATGAGCATATAGGGCAGGCCGTACATTATATCGACGAAACGCATCATGAGATTGTCGAGCCAGCCGCCGATGTAGCCTGAAACCGCGCCGAAGATGATGCCTACCAGGGCGGCGGTGAGGGTACCCACGATGCCGATGGCGAGGGAAATCCTTCCGCCGTAGATGATGCGGGAGAACATGTCGCGTCCGAGATCGTCGGTGCCGAGAATGTACACCTTTTTGGCCGAGGGATTAGTCTCCATTTCAGCCTTGACCCGCTCGAGCTCCGTCTTCTGGAATTCAAGCTCACGGGCAAGGGGATCGGCCGAGGCCGTGGTGTCGGTGCCGGTGCCGCCGAAGTTGAGCGAGAAACTCTGGTTCGGATCGACTTCGCCCTCGGTGGGAACCACCTCGGCGGTCGGGCCGAAGTTGAAGCCCGATGAGGGATTGTAGCCTGTCTCGGCCTCGAGTGCCTGGTGCGACTTGATCGTTTCCTCGAGGTCGACGATCCTCTTCTCCAGTTTCGCCACGACGAGGGCGCCTGCCGGCTTGAACGAAGGCGCCAGGGAAGCGTTGGAGAGGATCTGCTCTTTGTAGTCGTGGATGACGCCCATCGACGAGAGAAGGGGGGCGGCAAGGGTTATTATAATATAGAAGGAGACGATATAGAGGCTGACGAGGGCCATCCTGTTTTTGCGCAGCCTCTTCCAGGCATCGGCCCAGAGGGAGACAGGCTTCATCACCTGATTGAACTCGTTGACCGCCTGCGTTTCTTTCTTGTTGTCACTCATTCCTGACTCCTACTTGTAAGAAATGCGCGGATCGAGGAATCCGTAGATGATGTCCACGATGAGGTTGGCCATGATGAGGACGATCGAATAGACGACGACCTCTCCCATGATCAAGGTGTAATCGCGGTTGATGGCGGACTGGACGAAGGGCCTTCCGATGCCGGGCACGAGGAAGACCGATTCGACCACGACGGAACCTACGACGATGCCGGAAAAAGCCGGGCCGAGGTAGGTGACGACGGGAAGAAGGGCGCCTTTCAGCACGTGCTTCCACACGACAACCGATTCCTTAAGCCCCTTGGCGCGCGCCGTCCTGATGTAGTCGGAACGGAGCACCTCAAGAATGCTCGCGCGGGAAAGCCTGGCGATATAGGCGAAGTAGGGGAAGGACAGGGTAAGGGCCGGCAGGATGATCGCCTTCCATCCATGAACCGACACCCATTGCCCCATAGGCAAGATCTTCCACCTCATGCCGACGAAGAGCTGCAGAACAGGACCCATGACGAAGAGCGGCACCGAAATGCCCACCACGGCGATCGACACCGCGACATAATCGGGCCACTTGTTCTGCCTGAGCGCCGATATGATGCCGACGGCCACGCCCGAGAAGACGGACATGACGAGGGCGGTGACGCCGAGGGCCATCGACACGGGCAAGCCCTGGTCGATCATCTCGTTGACCGTGATATCCCTGTATCGGAAAGAAGGACCCAGGTCCCAGCGGAGAATATCGCCCAAGTAGCGCAGATATTGTCTGCCGAGAGACTCGTCCATATGGTAACGCTTCAGGAGGTTCTGGAGGATTATCTCCGGAACATCCTTTTCCCGCGAAAACGGGCCGCCGGGCGCGAGTCTGATCATGAAGAAGCTCAAGGTTATGATGATGAGCAGCGTGGGAATCAGGCTCAACACTCTCCGAATGAAATAACGTGCCATCCGGGATCACTCCTTTTTTTTATCTGCCATGCGCGCAGCTACCCCGTAAAAAAACAAGGTGGCAGATTCGCGTGACAAGGATTATAGGATGAGCTGAGAACTTCGGTAGTCTCAAGGGAACCAATTATAGCCCGAAACCCTGAAACGTGCTAGGGCTATATTTCACGGGAAGGGCGGCGGACAAAAAAAGGCCGGGGAAACCCCCGGCCTTGGACGCATGATTCAGTCCGCGCTTATTTCTTGGGGCGGATGAATTTCCAGGGGTGCTGGTTCATCGGGTTCGGATACCAGCCGTCCCACTTGGAGAGGTCGACCATGTTCTGGGTGACGTAGAAATAGAAGGGAAGAATGGCCATGTCCTCATCGATGAGAACCTTTTCGGCGTCGCCGAGGGCTTTCATTCGCTCGGCACCGGAGGTGACGCGGGCTTTGTTGATGAGTTCGTCGTATCGCTTGTTGGAATACAGACCATCGTTCTGGGTTCCGCCGGTGACCCACATGTCACTGAAGGTCGAGGGATCCAGATAGTCGGCGATCCAGCCGGCGCGTGCCATGTCGAAGTTGTGGGACTGGGACCTGGTGTCGAGGTAGGTACCCCACTCCTGGTTCACGAGGTTGACATCGATGCCGAGATTGGTCTTCCACTGGGCCTGGACGAATTCGGCGATCTTTTTATGGCTGGCGCTGGTGTTGTAGAGAATGGAGAAGGAGGGGAAACCCTTGCCGCCCGGATAGCCGGCGTCGGCGAGAAGCTTGCGCGCGGCTTCGGGATCGAAGGCGAATCCCTTGGCGGGAGTGTAGCCGGTCGAGGGCGGGACGAAGGAGTCGGCCGGAATCTGGCCGCCCTTGGTGACCTGCTCGACGAGGGCTTTCTTGTCGAAGGCCATCGCGAGAGCCTTGCGGACGCGAACGTCGTCGAGGGGCTTGCGGGTTACGTTGATGATGTAATAGTAGGTACCGTACTCGGGGGCCACATGGAAGTTCTTGTCGAGCTTGATCTGATCCATGAGTTCGAGAGGAACGGTGTCGATCCAGTCAGCCGCGCCGCTCTTGTAGAGGTTGTAGCCGACGTTGACGTCGTCATTGGCGAGGAAGGTGACCTGCTTGAGACCGACGTTCTTGGCATCCCAGTATTTGTTGTTCTTTACGACAACGACTCTTTCCTGGGGCTTCTGTTCCTTGAGAACGAAGGGACCGTTGGATACCCAGTTCTGCGGTTTGACCCACTCATTGCCGAACTTCTCGATGGCGTGCATCGGGACGATCGCGAACGCATAGTGCACGACCATGTCGGGGAAGAAGGGGGTGGGACCGACGAGTTTGACTTCAAAGGTGGATTTGTCCACGGCGCGGATCTTCACTGCCTCGGGACCGGCTTTGCCGGAGAGGTAGTCCATGCCGCCCTCGATGTACGCGGCCGGAAGGTCGGCGTACTGGAAAGCGTTCTTGGGATCCATCTTGCGCAGCCAGGACTTGACTACGGTGTCGGCGGTGATTTCAACGCCATCGGACCAGGTCGCCTTGCGAAGCTTGAAGGTGATGGTCTTGTAATCCTTGCTGAAGCTCCAGCTCTCGGCAAGGCCGGGAAGGGCGCGATTCGTTTTCGGATCTCCGATGGTAAGTCCCTCGAAGAGGGCCATATAGATTCTGTGCTCGGGCACGCCTTCGACGGCATGGGGATCCAGAGACACAGGCTCGGTTCCGTTAACGATGGTGAAGCTCTGCGCACCAAGCGCCACTACTGAAAGAAGCGCGAAAAGGACAAATAGACTCCTTTTCATTCGTACCTCCTGTTAAAATTGTACTTGTTGAACTATATACTTGCCACAGCAGGAATGCAACAATAATTTTCATGGAGCGATTCATGTTCACCTTTAACGCACCGACCAGACTCGTTTTCGGAAACGGCGTCGCCAGAACGGCTGCCAGGGAGATCGCGGCGATGGGTTCGCGCAAGGCGCTTATCGTCACGGGCCCCGGCCGGACGGCTTCCTCGGAGGGCGTGGCGAGCCTGAAACTGAGCCTGGAAGAAGGCGGAATAGCCTATTCCCATTACGCGGGAGCGGGGTCAGACCCCACGACCTCCATGGTGGACGAAGGCGCGGCCCTCTACAGGAGGGAGGCCTGCGACGCCATCATCGGACTGGGCGGCGGCAGCCCCCTCGACTGCGCGAAAGGCATAGGAGCGTCGATCGGCGAAGGCAGACCCATAAGGGATTTCATCGGCACGGGGCTCGCGTTCAACGCTCCCGTCCCTCCCCTCCTGGCGATTCCCACGACGGCGGGCACAGGCTCGGAAGTGACGAACGCCGCCGTCTTCACCTTCATGGAGGGCGACAGAAAAGTGAAGAAGGGAACGGCCGGGCAGTCCCTCTTCCCCCGCCTCGCCCTCGTCGACCCCCTCCTGCAGGCCACCATGCCTCCTGAACTCACGGCGGCCACGGGCATGGACGCCCTGACGCACGCGGTGGAAGCCTACGTGAGCAGATCGCACACGCCGATCGCCGACCTTTTCTGCCTGGAAGCGATACGGCTCATCGGTGAGAATCTCAAAAGGGCGCACAAACACGGCGACGACCTGGACGCGAGGGCGGGCATGGCCCTCGCCTCGACGATGGCCGGCGCGGCACTGTCCCAGGCAGGCCTGGGCATGGTGCACGGCTTCGCGCACGCGGCCGGCGCACTGGCAGGCCTGCCCCACGGGCTGGCCAACGCGATCATACTCCCCTACGTCATGCAGGCATGCATTCCCGACGCCAGCATAAGGCTTTCCAACATCGGCAAGGCGCTGACGGGAAGGCATTCGGCCACAGCGATAGACGCCGTGGGAGCCATGGCTGAACTGGGCTCCGAAATTGGCATCCCGCCCAACCTTTTCAGCGCTGGGGTTTCGGAAGATATCCTCGAGGCCATCTTCGACGACGCGAAAACCTACAAGCGAAGGCCGCAGAGCCCGCGCGCCTTCACTGACGAGGAGCTGAAAATCCTCCTCCGGAAGGCCTGGTCGGAGAATATGGCGGAATAACGGATAGGCTGGGCTACGACGAGGGGCCGGGGCGAATGCTCTGGCCCGCGAAAAGGGGTCAGGGCAATCGCCCCGGCCCCTTTTTATTGGACCTCGTCGGGGGCCATGGCGGACTGCGAAAGCCGCGATCCGACGGGAGTCTTCTCGACGACGATGCAGGCGGGAA
>Ga0209467_1002452_pt1 | contig 13255 bp, 13 predicted proteins | sample Higcelwee11metaG_FD_187175 | JGI IMG/M metagenome (GOLD analysis project Ga0209467, IMG submission 187175) | Freshwater pond sediment microbial communities from the University of Edinburgh, under environmental carbon perturbations - High... | ecosystem: Environmental > Aquatic > Freshwater >...
TTGGTATATATGCTTTATCTGCATTAATCGCATTCTTTCACAAGGATCGTAGAGCAATCCATGATTTCATTGGTGGTACTAAAGTTATTAACATTAAGGTTGAACAAGAATACAAGAAGAAAGTCGTTGAAGAAACACAAACAGCTGAGTAATCAGCTGTTTTTTTTATCTCATTTTTAACCAATCGTTTCGTTTGTCTTTTATCTGTTCTGATATTTTCTCGATGTCTTCATAATATCGAACATGCATCGATACGGTTAATATATCCAACAAATAAATCATGGATATGGTAAAGCTTGTATTCGACAATTCTAACTCATTATTGCCTGCCATCGCATAAAGCGTATAATTCGCTATCTGACTGATGTACTTATCTTGTATCCCACTAATAAGAAGTGTAGGTATTTCGTAATGTCTTAATTGTTTACCTGCATCTAGGATGAATTGGTTTCTTCCTGATTTAGTTATTAATATCGCAAAGCTTGGTATTTTAGAATAATGAATACGTTCTAACCAACTCCAGTTAGTAGAATCATACGCAATCGCATTTAAGCCAATGGATTGTAGCTTATATTGATACATCTTAGCCACATCGAAGTTTAAACCCATACCATATATGCCTATGTGTTGACTCTTTTGAAGTAACTCAACACATTCTTTTAAATTCTTCTGATCAATTAAACTTTGTGTATAATTAACCGCTCTTTGATATACATGAGGTAATGTTTCTATAATGTCATCTATTTTTGAGTCTTTATTAAATGGCACATCTTTTATTACTTGTTTAGACTCAATATAATGAGCATATTCACTGGTATAAACTGATTTAAATTCAGTATATCCACTTAAGCCTAATTTCTGACATAAACGGACAATCGTTGATGGACTAACATAAGACGCATGAGCTAATTCATGACTGCTCATATTCAAAATAGATTGAGGATTTTTCTCAATATAATCCGCAACAGCTGCTTCCTGAGTCGTTAAATTCGTTGTGTTTTTTATTCTGTCCATTATCATATTTCCATTGTATCAAAAAAAAGAAGCTGTAACGCTTTAGATGAGTTTTTCGTTTCTTAACAAAATTCCCTCTCAATTCATTTACATCTTCTTTTTTAGAATAGTTTTACTTATTTAGATCTAATATCATTAAATCTATATCGTAATACTTTTGTTTGATAAGCATCATTTTAGGTATTGTAGTATTCTTTTTAAAGCCAGTTGATTCATATAAATGAATCGCATGCTTATTATCACTTCTTACTTCAAGATGTATATACTTTGTATCTGGCGCATGATACGCAAAATCAATTAATGTATTCATCATTTGTTTGCCGATGCCTTGTCTCCAATGATCTTTTAATACTGAGATACCTAAAACAGAAATATGCTTCGTTCGATCACGCTTAGATGCACTAAGATTTCCAATACTTACTATTTTATTTTGATCAAGCGCAATAAACATTGTACTATTCAAATTCTCTTCAAAGCCTTGAATAACTTTAACTTCATCCTCTATCGTATAACCAATTCCTTCTTCACCAAAGGTAAGATTATCACTCTCTTTACCTATTTGGTCTAGGTATTCTAGTATGTTTTGAGCATCTTCTGCTCTTGCTTTTATGATCTGTATCTTTGACATATTTACACCCTAACAAAAAAAAGCGATTTATTCAATCGCTATTTCTTTACTTCGTCTTCGACAACTCCTTTTACAGATGCTAGTAAACCAGCTAAGTTTTGGATTTCAGAAGGAATAATAATCTTTGTAGCTTGTCCGTTTGCTACTTTTTCAAGTGATTCTAAACTCTTTAGAGTTAAGAAACCTTGTTTAGGATTTGCTTTATTAATAATATCAACCCCAAATGCTTGAGCTTGATAAACTCTTTCTAATGCTTGTGCTTGTCCTTCAGCTTCAGTAATTAGAGATTCTTTCTTACCAATAGCACGTAGAATAACAGCTTCTTTTTCACCTTCAGCTTTAAGAATAGCAGCACGCTTTTCCCCTTCAGCTGTTAAGATAACCGAACGACGTTCACGTTCTGCACGCATTTGTTTTTCCATCGCTTCTTGAATATCTTTAGGAGGAAGAATGTTTTTAACTTCAACACGACTTACTTTAATACCCCATGGATCAGTAGCTTCATCTAGAATAACACGCATCTTAGTGTTAATAATTTCACGAGATGTTAGTGTTTCATCGAGTTCTAAATCCCCAATGATATTACGTAATGTTGTAGCACTTAGATTTTCAATCGCTTGAATAGGTCTAACTACACCATATACATAAAGCTTAGGATCTAAAATTTGGAAATAAACTACAGTATCAATCATCATAGTAACATTGTCTTTTGTAATAACAGGTTGAGGCGCAAAATCAAATACTTGTTCCTTCAATGTTACATTACCAGCTACTCGATCAAGAATAGGAATAATAAAATGTAGTCCTCTTTCGAGTGTTTTATGATAAGCTCCTAAACGTTCAACGACATAAGAATTAGACTGCGGTATGATACGAACAGTGTATGAAATCAACGTAACTACGACAATAAAAGCGAAAAAACCGGTTAAAATTGGGAAAATAATGTCCATAATGTTCCTTTCTATAAAACTTGTTTAACAACAAGTTTAGCGCCTTCTAAGGCGACAACTTCTACGAGTGTATCTTTTGCGAGCACACCGTATTTTGCTTCTCTAACAGACCAACGAATACCTTCTAACGTGACAGCCCCCCACTTATCAGAATATACTTCTTCAACAAGTTTTGTTTGCACACCAATAAAACGATCTGCATTTGTCTTGTAAGGTTTGTGGGTAAAAAACTTTAAAACTATAGGTCTTACTAAAACAAACGAAATAATAGACATGACAATAAATACAATAACTTCAACTAAAATACCTAAATTTAGTAATGCAGCGATATAGGCAAATAATGCTCCAATAGAAAACCAAATCGAGATTAAACTGGCTGGTGTCGCAACTTCTAATGCTAATGTTGCAAATGCAACAATCAACCAAATCCAACTTTCCATTTAAACCACCTTTCCTAAAACGATATATTAATTATATCGTTAATAATTACTTAAATAAACTTATTAATCCCTAATAATTAAAATTTTCACATAATATTCAACTAAATGTCTTTTCTTTTATTCCTAAACAATGATAATCCACCAAATCCACTAATGATAGCCATATAGAATCCAAAATCATACCACCATCCAACATTATTAACTTCATAAAGTCGAATATTAGCATCAAAGAAATGTAGTATAAGAGTTAATGGTGCTAACCAACCATGCCATATCCCCCAGAAAAAACCTGCAGGATTAGAGATAGTATAAGTTCCATTTCCAGGCACACAACCTGTTAATGTTATTAGCACTAAAATTATGAGAAATAAACTCATTAGAATTTTCTTTTTCATTTTGCACCTCCTTTACATGCTTATTGTACCACTAAGCTTGTTAATATAAGTGTAAAACGCTTTATAATGAACGTTGTTGAAGTATAAAAAAACACATTTTTTCAATGTGTTTAGATTAAATCTTTTCTTAGACTTTCAAATTCTTCTTTAGTAATTTCGCCTTTAGCATATCGTTCTTTAACAATCTCCAATGCTTTACTTGAATCTACTGTCACTGTCTTTGGTTTTTGATTGTTTAATAATTTCTTAACAATCCATACTATTAACACAAATACCGCAATCACAAACAAGATATGTAATACCATTCCGATCCACATATATTGCCCACCAAAAGTGTTTGATCCTACACGTGAGAAACGATCTAATCCATCTAAATCAAAATAACCTCGCATCATCCTTAATTCCTTCTTTCTAAGCTGTGCTTAGTTAAAGTATAGAATTTAAATGTGTCGAAAGTGTTACAAAAATAAATCTTTTAATTAAATACATGTTGAAGTGCTTTCGCAACTCCATTTTCATCATTAGTATCCGTTATATATTGAGATTTACGCTTAATAATCTCATCAGCCTGACCCATCGCAACACCTAATCCAGCGTATTCAATCATACTTACATCATTATAATTATCTCCAATAGCCATAACTTCCATTTGATCTATGTCTAATAGATTAGATAGATATTGAAGACTTGAACCCTTATTCGTGTCTTTCACAATGATTTCTAAATAGAAAGGAGCTGACTTCACGAAATCAACACTGTCTAGAAATGGATTTTGTATCACATCACGGTATTGATCAATAACACTTGGATCTGCACTCACGAGTATTTTATTCGGTTGATAATCTAAATAATCGGATAAATTATCGACCACAACAAGTTCCATTTGATTCGCAATTGCCTCACCTTTTACATTATATCCATTCGCATCATCCACAATTAATTCCTGTTTACGACTTAATATAGGTGTTACTGGAAATTGTTTTAAATGTCTAAGTATTGATTTAGCAAGTTGTAGTTCTAATGTTCTTTCAAATATTAATGAATAATCACTTGCCTTTACCACGACTGCACCATTGAATGCCATTAAATAATGATTATTAGGATTAAGTTCTAATTCATGAAATATTTCAAATAAGCCATTTAAGGGACGTCCTGATGCTATCACTAAAATAGCCCCTTTATCTGTGGCTATTTTTATCCATTCTTTATTCATTTGACTTATTTTATGATTACTATCTAAAAGTGTTCCATCCACATCGATCGCTACTAATTTAATCATTTTCCCTCTTCTAACGAAGTATTTGTTCACCTGATGCACAATATATTTCGTACCATTCTTCATGTTCCAGATTTATTTGTAACGCATTTATGGCATTTTGTAAACGAGTAATTTTTTGAGTACCACTAATCACCATCCCTTTTACAGGATGTTTTAGTAACCAAGCATACACTATGGTATCACTACTTGTATTATGTTTTATCGCAATACGTTCAAGAATATTTCTTAGATTCACAACATTTTCATCACTCGAAGTAAATATATTACCACCATTTAATGGAGACCAAAACATAGGATGTACTTGATATTTCTGAAGTAAATCCATCATTCCAGAATTAAAGTGTTCAAACTGTAAAGGTGAGACTTCAATTTGATTCGTAACTAATTGATGATTACTTTGTGTATATAATGCATCAAACTTAAATGGATCATAATTACATACTCCATATGCTTTTATACATCCTTCATTGATGAGTTCATCAAATGCAAGAGTTGCCTCTACAGGATTAAATAATGGATCTTCTCTGTGAATCAAATAAACATCGATATAAGAGGTATTTAATTTCTTCAAGCTTGCATAACAGGATGCTTTAATCTTGTCGTATGTCGTCTCATAATGCTTAATACGATAAGGTTTATCAGGGTTAAGTTTATTGATTCCTGTTTTTGTTATTATTTGTATCTTTTCTCGAAATGTTGGCTCAAGTAATAATGCATCCCCTAATAATTTCTCACTGGTATAATTCCCATATATTTCAGCTGTATCAAAACTTGTGACACCCAATTCAACACATTTTTTCATGAAATCAAGGAGCTCTTGTGGACTCATTTCCCAAGTATGTAATCGCCAAAATCCTTGGACGATTCGTGATAAGCTGACTTCATTATTTAATTTAATAGTTTCCATTTGACTCCTTAAAAAAAGTGTACATCTGTACACTCTTTATTTTATTTCTTTGTAAGATATTTACGAATATCAATCGCAACTGCCATTACAATGACTGTACCAATCGCAACGTATTGTAAATCCGGTGTAACGCCTAAGAATTGTAAACTTGTCTTTAACATTTCAAATATTAAGACCCCAGACACAATCCCTTGAACGGTTCCTACACCACCAGCCGTACTGACACCACCAATTGTACATGCGGCAATTGCCTCAAGTTCATAACCGATACCATAGTTAGCGGTTGCACCTCCAGACTTAGCAGCTAGTAAGAATCCAGCTAAACCATAGAATAAACCTGCTAAAACATAAACACGAATCTTCGTCCAAATAACGTTAACCCCAGCAACTTCTGCCGCAGCTTCATTGCCTCCAATCGCATAGATATATTTACCGAATTTAGTTTGATTGAGTAAAAACCACATAATCGCAATCATAGCTAAGGCAATAATAATTAAGATAGGAATTGGCCCTATTCGACCAGATGCTAAATAAGTATAATCGGTCTTTAAACCACCGATTGGTTGAGATTTAGTATAGATAAGTGATAAACCATAAACGATACTTTGCATACCTAATGTCGCAATGAATGGTGGAACATGTAAGAATGAAATGACCAATCCATTAATTAATCCAAGTAATGCAGTAACCGTAACCGCTAATAACAGAATACCCACAACAGGCATATCGCCTAATTCAGGAAAGAATCGAGCCGCATAATCAGGTCTTTGTAATAAAGTACCCCCGATTACAGCCCCAACCCCTACAATACGACCAGCAGATAAGTCTGTACCACGCGTAATTAAAGCACCACTCACACCTAAGGCAATAATGATACGAATTGACGCATTCATTAAGATATTCGTTAGGTTATTAGGTGATAAGAAGATAGGTCTTAAGATTGAAACCACAATCAATATCGTCAATAAAATAACATACATCGCATTATCAATTAATGTCGTTTTTATATTATTCTTTGTGAATAAATTTAATACTTTGTTCATTTTCATACCCCTTACATGTACTTAGTAGCCAATTCCATGATTTTCTCTTGGTTGGCTTCTTCTTTATCTAATATGCCACTTAAGCGACCTTCACACATAACCATAATACGATCACTTATTCCTAATAGCTCAGGCATTTCAGAACTAATCATAATAATTGTTTTACCTTGATTCGCTAAATCGATCATAATACTATAAATCTCATATTTAGCCCCAACATCAATACCACGAGTTGGTTCATCCAAGATAAACACATCAGGCTCAACTGCTAGCCAACGAGAGATAATAACTTTCTGTTGGTTACCTCCTGATAGAGAAGAAATTCTTGTTTTTGTGCTAGGCGTTTTAATTCTTAATTTTTTAATATTTGCTTCAGCCAATTTATTGAGTTTATTATTGTTCAGTTTAAAGTGGAAATCTACGAAATCACCTAAGCTCGCAACTGCCACATTATCTCGTACAGATAACACACCAAATATACCATTACCACGACGATCTTCAGTGACTAAGGCCAAACCTTTCGCAATCGCATCACGTGGACTCTTGATATTTAATTTTCTGCCATGTAGAGATATTTCGCCTTTTTCAATGCCTCTTAAGCCAAATATACCCTCCACAAGCTCAGTTCTTTGAGCCCCAACTAATCCACCAATACCTAGAATTTCACCCTTACGAGCAGAGAAACTAATGTTTTTAAATGAACGAGGATTTGTAGAAGTATAATCTTTAACTTCTAAAGAAGTTTCACCCGGTACATTGGTCTTAGGAGGATATAGGTTCGTTAATTCACGACCTACCATGTTCTTGATAATCTTTTCCATGGTTAATTCTTTTGAATCCCATGTACCGATATATTTACCATCACGCATGATTGTGACTTCATCAGAGATGCGAAGTATTTCTTCCATTTTGTGTGAGATATAGATGATTGAAACACCTAGATTACGTAAATTATTGATTATTTCAAAGAGTTGATCTACTTCTTGTAGCGTTAAGGATGAAGTAGGTTCATCCATAATGATGACTTTTGATTCATAGGATATCGCTTTAGCGATTTCTATGGATTGAATTTGCGAAACAGATAATTCTTTTAAAGCTGTATTTGGATTAACTTTAAGATGAACCTTCTTAAGCAATTCAAGCGATTTAGTCCGCATGAGTTTATGATCGACAATTGAGAATAATCCTAAGATTTTTTTAGTTGGATAACGTCCAACCCATAGATTTTCCGCAATACTACGATATGGAATCGGTTGTAATTCTTGGTGAATCATTGAGATTCCCGCATTTAATGCATCTTTTGGATTATGAAAATGTACTGGCTTACCCTCAAATAATATCTCCCCTTCATCTAAGGAGTAAATACCAAAAAGACATTTCATTAGTGTTGACTTACCAGCCCCATTCTCACCCATAAGAGCATGAACAGTTCCTCGTCTTACATGGAACGAAACGTCATCAAGAGCTTTAACCCCAGGGAAACTTTTACTGATATGATTCATGGCTAATATAATATCAAGATGCTGCATAGTAACCTCTTTCTAATTAGAATAGGAAATCAAGTGTATAATCACTTGATTTCCTAAAACGATCTTGTTGTTTAAATATTATTGGAAGTCTTTATAGTTTTCAGGTGTTACTTTTACGTAAGGAACCCAGTATTCTTTTTCAAGCATTTCACCAGCTAATAAAGCAAGAGCTTTGTCAACTGAAGTATGAGCTTGACCAACGGAGTCATTTAATACTGTACCAGCTAAGTCACCAGCAGCAAGAGCATCAAGAGCAGGAGCTGTAGCATCAACGCCGATTACAGGAACAACCATATTAGCAGCTTTTAGAGCTTCGATAGCACCTAAAGCCATGTCATCATTATTACCGAATACGATTTCAATTTTGTCGCCGAATTGTGCAATTGCAGCAGCAGTCTTTTCTTGACCTAATACACGGTCCCAGTTTCCACGTTCTTCAAATAGTTTTTCAACTTTGATTCCGGATTCTGTAACTTTTTTGATTGAGAATTCTGTACGTAATGCAGCATCTTGGTGGATTTCTTGTCCCATCAACATAACATATTGCATAACGCCATCACCATTTTTGTCTAGAGCAGCGTTAGCAGTCCATAGATCAACAGCGATTTCACCTTGGTAGGTTCCTGAATCTTCAGCTTTAGCACCAACGTAAGTGATTTTATCCCACATTTCCATATCAGCAGCAGATGGTTGACGGTTGATAAATACTGTAGGGATTCCAGCAGCTTTAACTTTTTCAATAATTGTGCTTGCAGCAGTTAAGTCTACTAGGTTGATGATTAATACATCATAAGCTTGAGCGATAAAACTGTCGATTTGTTCAGTTTGAGTCGCTTGGTCATTCTTACCGTCTGTAATTTGAACTTCGTAAACTAAATCAGCAGTGTTCATACCTGTTAAGTATGCTTCCATTTCAGTACGATAGTTTGTCATGAAAGTATCATCAAATTTGTAAATTGCGATACCGACTTTGACAGTCGTTGGTCCAGTTTCTTCAGGTTCTGCAGTACAGCCTGTAAAACTTCCAAGGACTAACGCGATAAGAGCAAACAATACTAATAATTTCTTCATTATATGCCTCCTATGTGTTTTCCACAATTCAAATTATAGAGGTGTAAGCTCTTACAATACATTGAATAATCGGTAAGTTTTTTATGAATTTTTACACTATGGGAATGATTATCATTCCTCTAAACTCAATTTTTGATAGTTAATCCATAAATATTTGCCATCAGTTATTTTATAAGGAAAGTCAATAAGTGGTTTCCCTTCTAATAGCCATTCAGTTAATTGAACTAAACAATCCGCCATACTTTCTGAATCATTTTTGATTGTTCCATAGAGATAACCTTGTTTAATACTTTCAATTGAAACTTCAAGTCCATCAATTCCTACAACAGGCAACCATGGTTCTACTGCACGATCTATTACACCATCTAGATTTAAATCTTCAAAGAATTTAAATTCTTTCAGTGTTTCGATTGCACCTAGTGCCATCGCATCATTGTTTGATATAAGTATTTCGATATCTTCCCCGTAAAGAGTGATTAACTCTTTCATCTGTTCTTGAGCTGTTTCTCTATCCCAATTCGCAATACTAACATCAAGTACTTCAATTTTATAACCTTCACTGGTTAAACTCTCTATGACATGTTTGGTACGAGCTTCCGCATCTTGATGACCTTGTTCACCTTTTAAGATAACCGTCTGGATAATCCCATCACCGTTCTTATCATATTCATTTAGGACTCTTGGATTATTCCCAAACAGATCCATGATTAAACTTGCTTGAAGTTGTGCAGATTGTATCGCATCTGCCCCAACATAATAAATTTTATCGTATAATGCGATATCTTCAGGTAAAGGTTCACGATTGAAGAAGATAATGGTTGAATCATTTTGTTTAGCCTTTTCGATAATCGCATAGACACTTAAACGATCGACTGGATTAATCATCAGTACAGGATAATCATTGTTCATAAACTGCTCAATTTGATCATTCTGTATAATTTGAGAATTCTGCGAATTAAAAGAACGAATGAGGTAATCTTTTGAAAGTGCCGCAAGTTTTATATTCGTTTCAAATTCTGCCATATATGCATCACTATTATCATAAATGAAGACAGGCACTGTCATAACCTGTGCTTCACAAGCACTTAGTATTAGCACTAATAAGATCGTTAGTATTCGTTTCATAGTTCACCTTCCATACTAAATGGCATTTTCATAATAACTTTAGTATATTCATCCAATTCGCTTTCTATGTATAAATCAGCTTCATCTCCATAGTATAGTTTTAATCGCTGATAGACATTCTTTAAACCTAAGCTTGAGGATTGTTTCTCAGATTGAATCATGTCATGAATTTCTTTTATTCTCTCATGGCTCATACCGTATCCTTCATTAAAGACTTCAATGTAGGTAAATCCATCTTTGTAATAAGCTTTAATAAGTATCGTTGTAAAAGATTCATCCGGTTGTATGCCATGTAGGATCGCATTTTCAACTAAAGGTTGTAGGGATAATTTTATGACCTTATGATGTAATATTTCTTCATCGATCTCAAAATCAAACTTAAACGCATTCCGATAACGTATTTGTTGAATCACAAGATAATTACGAATATGTTCAATTTCATCTTTGAGTTCTACTAAATTCATTTCACTGGAGATACTCATTCTAAAGAACTTTGATAAGGCAATAATTGCTAACTCTACATCTTTATTTCGATTATTCTCACTTAATGCGACGATAGAATCGAGTGTGTTATATAGGAAATGAGGATTAATTTGGTTCTGTAAGGCAATAAAATGCGTTTTACGTTTCTCATTTTGTTCATTCAAAACTTTTACCATAAGCTCCTTAACTCTATCACTCATATTGTTAAAGGCATCAGCTAGTAAGATAACTTCTTTCTGCCCTTCCACATCCACTCTTGATTCAAAGTCTCCTTGTTCAATAAGTTTTATATGTTTCTTAAGTTTATTCATAGGATTTGTGATACGTCTTGAGAAATAAAGTGAGGTTAGCGCAACCGCAATCAGTGTACCCAGGAAAATGAAAATCATTTGAACCAATATCTCAGTCTTCATTGTGATAATCTCATTCACATTGATAAAGGTCGCAATTTTCCAACGGGTATCTTTAATTGTATTCACATTCACATACATATTTAAATCGCTAAGATTAACTAATTTGCCTCCTAATACGATATTTTGGGCAATTATAGCACTATCACAAACACTGTTTGTGCAATCATTATCGGAGGAGTAAATAAGTCCATTCATCTGATCTGTAATGATGATATGACCCGCTTCTCCAAGATTTGTTTGAGCTGCTAGTGTTTTAAAATTACTGGTATTAATGTCAATCATTAAGACACCATTCATGGTTTGTCCATTCTTAATGTATTGTACATACTTTGAGATAGTCACAACTTCATCCGTCCCATTCGAAATAATGTTTTCCGTGTGTAATCCACTAAAATGATGAATATCTACCATTTCGATTGCTTGTCTAAACCAATCAATATCTGTAATCCTAGGATTAATTGGACTATTTATACTTGTCGCAATCACATCCCCATCTTGACTAAGCAACGCAACACTTCGTATATTCTTTTCGATGTTTGTGGTTACGATGAAAAGTTGATTTAAATCATCAATATTTCCATCTTTTGTATAATCCACAATGTACCCTTGTAGTGAGTTCGATATATCAATCACATTACTTAGGTAATTCTCATAATTCATGATAACTTGCTTATTAATTTCCTTAGACGTTGTTTCAATCAATTTATCTGTACGCGTAAAAATTATCTGATTCGTAGTGACAGTTGCCAACATCAAAATAATCCCAACAATCGCAATTGAGATAACGAAAATCATTTGTCCTATGGATAAATCATTCAGCCTTTTGATCATTACGGTATTCCTTTGGTGAGCTTCCGGTATATTTCTTAAAGCTATAACTAAAATAATACACATCATTATATCCAACCAATGTCGCAATCTCATAGATTTTAGCACTACTAAATTTTAAGAGCTCTTTCGCTTTTTCCATACGAAGTCTAACCAAGTATTTATTGAAGCTAATATCTAACATCTTCTTAAATAGAGTACTTAAATATGAAATACTTATACCTAGTTCATCGCAAACAGAATCCATACTTATCAAAGGATCCGCATAATTATTATTTAAATAAAGAACTGCTTCTTCTAATACTTGATTTGCGGAAGTTTGTGATTTATGTATATTAAGTTCGCGTATATCAAAGACAAGTTTCTTTAAAAACTCAAACATAGAGGATAATTGGGTAAAACTTGAAAGTTTTTCAAATAAATCAGTTTTTAGTAAATCACTGAGCTCTACATGTAGACTATTCGCAAATTCGATAAAGATATGGGCTAAATTTACAAGATAATATTGTTTATTCAAAAGATAATCTTCAGAGATATCATTATTCTTAATTAGGTTAATAAATAAATTATCAACTTCTTGTTTAGATCCAAACTTGATGGTGTAACTAATATCATCGATTTCTTCTTTCGTTAGTTTCAAATCCATACGCTTACGTGTCGCAATATCTTTATAGTAGATGATTGTGCCAATATTAAGGTAATTACTATAGGATAAAGCTTTCTTAGCTTGTAATACACTATTCGAGAATTGCTTAAAGTCATTAAAGGTTTCAGATACTCCGATTAAGACTCGAATATTCGAGAATTGTTTCTTTGTTAGTATGACATCATATAAGCGATTCTCAATTGACTTAACATCTTCTACATTTTGATGTATGACAAAAATGAGTCCAAAGCCACTATTGATATAGTATATTTTATACTCAGAGAATTTCTTCTTTAATAGATTAAGTAGGAATATTCGTAAATATTCTATTTCTAAGAAATCAGAATCCGCATCAATTTCGATTAATCCTACCGTAAAATATCCAGTTGTTAAGTCGATATCAAATATCTTAAAACGTTGAAGATCGGAATCATTGATATTAGAAAAATGTAAAAGTGTATTAAATTGATTCTCAATCAAGGCTGGTAAATTCTCCTTATAAAT
>Ga0209467_1002456_pt1 | contig 13248 bp, 17 predicted proteins | sample Higcelwee11metaG_FD_187175 | JGI IMG/M metagenome (GOLD analysis project Ga0209467, IMG submission 187175) | Freshwater pond sediment microbial communities from the University of Edinburgh, under environmental carbon perturbations - High... | ecosystem: Environmental > Aquatic > Freshwater >...
AGCTGAGTTTGCCAAAGAAGTTTATACAGTCGAAACAATTGAAGAGCTTTCCAGAAAGGCCCAGAGCAGATTGGAGATGCTTGGATATAATAATATAAATTTCAAAGTATGTAATGGGGTAGAGGGATGGTATGAACATTCGCCATTTGACAGAATAATGGTAACAGCAGGTGCGAGTGCTATTCCTAAAGTGTTGATTGAGCAGTTAAAGCCAGAAGGTAGAATGATAATCCCAATTGGAGAAAAACAAATTCAAAAGCTTATGTTGATACAGAAAAACAATAACAATGAAATTAGTATAAAGTCACTTGGAAAGGTTGTTTTTGTTGAGTTAAAGGGTGAATATGGCTGGAAACATTGAAAACAAGATGGACTTTTTACAATGATTTTGTTATAATGCTTAAGGAATAATAAGGATTTATAGGAGGCGTTGCAATGGAAAAAATTAAATTTGATTATTCGAAAGCCGCTGGCTTTATCAATGATGGGGAAATAGAGTGCTTGGTTCCTTACGTTCAAGCAGCTCATGATATGTTGCACAACAAGACAGGTGCAGGTAACGATTTTCTTGGGTGGGTAGATCTACCATTGAACTTTGATAAAGATGAGTTCAAGAGAATTAAGGCTTCTGCTGAAAAAATCAAGTCGGATTCAGACGCACTTGTTGTTATAGGTATTGGTGGTTCATATTTAGGTGCAAAGGCTGCGATAGACGTTTTATCGCATACATTCTACAACAATTTGCCTAAATCAAAAAGAAAAACACCTGAAATTTATTTTGTAGGAAACAATATAAGCTCAACTTACATATCCGATCTTTTAGAGCTATTGGATGGAAAAGAGCTTTCAGTTAATATGATATCAAAATCAGGAACAACTACTGAACCTGCGATTGCTTTCAGAATATTCAAAGACTACATGGAAAAGAAATATGGTAAGGAAGAAGCAGGAAGAAGAATATATGTAACTACTGACAAAGCAAGAGGAGCATTGAAAAAGCTTGCTACTGAGGAAAAGTACGAAAGCTTTGTTGTTCCAGATGATGTTGGCGGAAGATTTTCAGTTCTTACAGCAGTAGGTCTATTGCCAATAGCTGTTGCAGGCATAGACATTGACCAGATTATGAAGGGTGCTTCTGATGCGTACGAGCTTTATAAGAATACAAATGTTATGGAAAATGACTGCTACAAGTATGCTGCAGCAAGAAATGCTTTCTATAGAAAAAATAAAACAATAGAAATATTGGTTAATTATGAGCCATCCTTACACTTTGTAACTGAATGGTGGAAACAGCTTTATGGTGAAAGTGAAGGAAAAGATCAGAAGGGTATATTCCCAGCAGGTGTTGACTTTACTACAGACCTTCACTCAATGGGACAATATGTTCAGGACGGATTAAGAAACATATTTGAAACTGTTGTAAATGTTGGGAAACCAGCAAAGAGCGTGACAATACAAGAAGATCCAGTTAATGTTGATGGACTCAACTTCCTTGCAGGAAAAGACATGGATTTTGTAAATAAAAAGGCTATGCAAGGTACATTGCTTGCTCATACAGACGGTGGAGTACCTAACCTTATGATAAACATACCAGAGCTTAACAGCTACTACTTCGGAAGCCTTGTATACTTCTTTGAAAAAGCATGCGGAATCAGTGGATATCTCCTTGGAGTTAACCCATTCAACCAACCAGGCGTTGAAGAGTACAAGAAGAACATGTTTGCACTTCTTGGAAAGCCAGGATTTGAAGAAGAAAAGAAGAAGCTCGAAGCACGTTTGGAGAAATAATATCAAATGATAATAAAAGGATGTTCTAAGCCAAAAGCTTGAACATCTTTTTTTGAATGAAGGAATTTGCGAAGCAAATCCTAAAATCGAAGGGGCTAGATGCCCCTGAGATTTTGAATGAAGGAATTTGGCTAGTGGAGGGAGTAGCTATGTATGGTCTTGCTTTAGAAGGTGGAGGAGCAAAAGGAGCATACCACATGGGTGTAATTAAAGCGTTTCTTGAATGTGGTTACAAATTTGGAGGGATTACAGGCACTTCGATTGGTGCGCTAAATGCTGCTTTAATTGCTCAAGGAGATTTTGAGATAGGTTATAAACTGTGGGAAAATCTTGATCCAACTCAACTTTTTGAATGTCGTTAGAAATTATGGTTCCCATAATTTCTAACGACAAGTTACAGAGGACACAAAAGCCGCTTTGCGGTTTTGTTCTATAAGCCAAGAAGAATATGAGAAGCTATCTAGCAAAGAGATAAGTAAAGAAGTTATCACTAAGTTGTTTTCTAAATTCAAAAACGTTGTTAAAAATAAAGGCATCAATAGAAGTAAAATGAGGCAGCTAATTTCCAATTATATTGATGAAAAAAATTAAGAAATTCAATGACAGACTTTGGTTTGGTTACTGTTTCGCTATCGGATAGAAAGCCTATTGAGATTTGTAAAGAGGAGATTCCAAATGGTAAATTAATAGATTACCTTATGGCTAGTTCTAGTTTGCCAGGGTTTAAGTTAGAACCTTTAGAAGGTAAGTATTATATTGATGGGGCTTTCTATGATAATTGTCCAGTTAATTTATTAGCAAGTAAAGGATATACTCAAATAATAGCTATAAGGACAGGAGCAATAGGATTAACGAAAAAAATAAAATATGACAATCTTAATGTTGTTGAAATAACTCCAACTGAAAACCTAGGAAGCATACTGAATTTCAATAATAAGTTAATACGACGCAATCTTAAAATGGGATATTTTGATGCGATGAGGCATATTAAATCTTTATGTGGTAAAAAGTATTATATAATTCCTACCAAAGATGAAATGGTTTTTAAGATGATTTCTCAGATTTCGGATGAATTAATTATCCAGATTGGACAATTATGGGGCATATCTGATATTCCTTCAAAAAGGATGTTATTTGAAAGGATTATCCCTACAATAGCTAATCGACTCAAAATTCAGCCTTGTGAAACATATCAGGATATATTTGTGAAACTTTTGGGAATAGTAGCACATAAATATGAAATAGAACGGTTTAAGATTTATTCATTTGTAGATTTTTTAAACGGGGTAAAAAATATTTCTATTAAAAACAATACAAGTTTGAGAAAAATTTCAAAAACAAAGATTTCAAAAACGAAAATTTCTAAAACAATAATTTCAGATACAATCAATGGATTGTCGGAGCTGAATTTACTTGCTGAAACAGCTTTAAAAATCATTAATTCTATCGAGATTACTGAAGTTTGATGGAATAACCCTAAGGAAGATAAATAACGGTTATTTCAGGCTTAGAGAACAATCTAAAGGGGACTAAAACGTTACCAATACCTCTGTTTATGTAAAGGTTTATATTGTTGACTTTATGAAGTCCTCTTTTGACACCCATTTTGCAAAGTTTTTCTTTTCTCAAAACAGTAAACTCTAGGTCAAATGGGAGCCAGATTTGGCCACCATGGAAGTGTCCACAAAAGAGGTAATCTGCTTTACCTTTAGGTATAGACAAGCATATGTCAGGGTTGTGTGAGAAAGCTATGTTGATTTTGGCATCAGAAGCAGCGTCTTTAAAAGCCTTTTCAACATCATGTTCACCGCGTCTTAAATCAGAAATGCCTATGACATTGTATTTGACAGAATCTTTCTCAAATACTTTACATTGATCGTGTAATACTGTTATGCCAAGGTTCTGGATTTTTTGAACATACTCATAAAACTCCTTTGTTCTTTTGCATGAAAATGCCTCATAATCATGATTTCCAAGACAGAGGTATATCGTGTTGTGGTTCTTGATTTCTTTCAAAAAATCGATGAATTTTGGAATGTTACGTTGCTTTGTAATATAATCACCTGACATGATTATAAAATCAGGAGCTTCTTTTTCAATTACTTCACTAATTTTAGAAGCCTTTACTCGTAAAAGATCAATGTGAATATCTGAGAGTTGTACTATTTTCAACCCCTTTTTGCTTTTGGTAAACTTTAGCTGCTTGATTTCAAGATTTCCCGCTTCATACCACATGTAACAAAGAACAGAAACTCCTAGTAAGACTACAACTGCAAGTGAAATAATAATATATATCATCAAATATCCTCCACAAGGTATATGTTCTGGGACCATTTATCAAATTCAAATCAAAAAACATACAAGTAATTTTAATATATCAGCACTTTCAAAAGGTATCAAGAAAAAATTAAACATTACTTAAAAAATATGAAAGGACTCATGGAATAATTCACCTGTAGATTTTATGTAAACCTGAGGGTTATAATATTTATAAGTATCAAATCTCTAATTTCTATTTATACATAAATCTAGTCGTTATAAATTTCTATTTTATTTATTGCCCAGGAGGGGATTGCATGTTTGGAAATGATTATGACCTACTTCCTAGAACATATTCAGTTAAAGGCTATAAAAGAAGAGAATCAATAAAGCTTAAGAGATTCTTAAAGTTTACACTTTACTTTATTTTAGCTCTTGTAGTTATTGGGATTTCTCTTCTTTCAGCAGCTCGTTTTATTTAGAGAAAAATACTTTAAATTTTTTGTTGACAAATAAGGAAAACACTATTATAATATGGTTTGTCTTTAAAATTATGTGCGGATGTGGTGGAATTGGCAGACACGCTGGATTTAGGTTCCAGTGGGAGACCGTGCAGGTTCAACTCCTGTCATCCGCACCAGAAGGGTTTGAGAGAATTTTAATTTTCTTAACCCCTTTTTATTTTACTCTATTTCTAACATGCTTCTAACAACCTTGTTTCAGTATTAGAATAAAAATGATTATACAATATATTGTTTCAATTTACTTAAAGCTACATAATCCAAACAAATAAGGACTGCAATCAAATGTAACTCAAATTTCTTGAATCAGGATCGGCTGAATAATAAAATAATGAGTTACAAAAAGCGGTAATAAAAAGCCGTTTTAAGGTTTTTCATTACCGACCCTCCGTCCCTGGAGAAAACGAAAGCAAAAAAATTTGCAGATATAATATCTTCTAATAAAATTTGGGTCCGCAAATATTTTTTTTCGCCTGAACACGATAGTTAAATTTTCTTTTTGATCTTTTTAACAACAATAATAGTATTATTATTACGTCAAATTTTGATTACCATCCTGATACATCTTTAAGTTTATAAGATTTTGCGTTCTCTTCTAGTATAATTGCTTCAAATTTCCATGTACCACCTGGCTCAAGATTATTTACATTTGCAAAAGTGCTACCTACTTGTGCGCCTGAATCATCATATAGGTTATACTCTACTTGTACGTAGGAATAAGTTTTATTTGTGTTATTTTTTACGCTTCCTATTATAGAACTAGAATATTCACCTGATTTGTAGGAGTCATTTAGTACTTCAAGATCTGGCTTACTTGGTACTTCTTTAACAGCTTCTGATGTAGGTTTGTCCTCTACATTATTTGGTGCAGTAGAAGATATAGGCTTAGATGTCGAATCGCTATATGTAGATTCTGTCTCTGAATCAGCACTACCTACTGCTAATAATGTAAATACTAAAATTATTGCTAAAAACCATACAATTCCTGATTTTAACTTCATTTCACCCACTCCTTAATTTTTATTGTTGTAAAAGCTAAAATTACAAATACTATATTTGTTGTTAAATCAGCCAAATCAAAAAAACCACTAAGGATACCAAAATATTGTCCTATCTCACTTCCCAATATTATTACTAAAGATAAAGCAAACATATATTTTCTGTAATTTTTTGCTATTGGTATTATTGATATTGTTGTTACAAAAGAATATGCCCACAATCCTGTTGGTAGTGAATAAATAACATAGTAAGGTAATATATAGTAAAAATCATGTATTTCTACTCTATAAATTCCTATTATATATTGAAGTCTTATTAATTTTACCCAATCAAACATTATCAAATCGATAGGTCTAAATGCTAAATATATTAGACCACCTAATAGTAAAGGTATATTATATAATAATATCATTAAGATATAACATAACTTAGAGTGTATATTAGTTATATAATTCATTATAACCCGCATCCTTAATTTTCAAGATACACTTACTCCTTTAATAATATAACATATTTTTCACAACTTTTCATCCAACTGCCTGTTAGCAATTAATTTTGAAAAAACCAATATATCGAGATTTTGAAACTTGCATAAATATTCATTTATTTGTCAATAAACAGCATATTTTTTATATCGGAAAAAATCTAATTTAAAATAATCAAATAATCATTCAAAATGGAACTTGATAAAAAATCTTTTTAATGTAGGAGCTATAAGGATTAATCAAAAAATGGTTTTTCATTAAGCGAGAGTCTTATTAAAAACACAGGGTTTCAATTTGTTTTTCTCTGCATATTTTTCAACATTATAAATGTGATAATGGAAGAAGGCGTTTTTAGAGGACTTTTTATAAAACTAGCCTTGAATAAATACTCATTTACAAAAGCAAACCTTCTAGGTGCCTTATTTTTTGGATTATGGAATATAGTAATGCCACTTAGAAGTTTTATAGATGGAAAAATATCTTTTTCAGACATGATGTTTATGAGTCTAAGCTATATTATATTATCTGGCAGTATGGGTCTTAAATGGGGAATGATGTTTCACGGAACTGGAGTTTTGTGGGTAGGTATTTCAGAGCATTTTTTTAAAAACATCATTTCAAATTTGCTCCATGTGACTACAATATCTGGCTCTGATGAATTGCAAATTATAAGGATTATTACAGCTCAATTGATGTCCTTTGTAGCTGTTTTTATCTGGTACAAAATAAAAACTAAAAAAGAATTATCAGGAGGAAGCATATGAAAAGAATTAAGAAACAAACCAAAGGGTTTATTGCAGGTGTTGTTGTGACATTTTTAATAAGTACACCTGCTTTTGCTGCTGGTGGTTATATACTGTCGCATTTCCAGACTAAAATAGTTTTCAATGGTACGCAAAGACAAGCTAGTGATAAGCCGTACAAGTATTTTAACGGTAAAACATATGTCCCAGAAGCACTTAACTATAAAGGAACGACATATGTTCCATTAAGATTCTTCTCATAATCATGTCAATTACCTGTAAAGTATGCAAAGGATTCAAATACCATATTTGTGGGGCAGGAGCCTGTTGGTGGTGTGAGAAAGTATTTAAGTGATGTTTTAAAACCGCTATACAAAGACCCTAGCATTAAAAACCTCGAAATCAACAAAAATATGGTTATGGCTGGTAAAACTTACAACAAAGGATATCAGCTTCAAAACTTATCATTGTGGAATACAAAAGAAATGTGTACGTGTGCATTTAACTTAGATGGTAAGTATAAAACACTTGAAGGCATAATTGGTCTTGATGACAGCTTGAACAAAACCCCAGGAAAGTTAGAGTTTTGGGGCGATGGAAGGTTTATAAAAAGTATTGATATTGAAAAAGGATCATTACCACAATCTCAGGCAATTGATTTAATAAATGTCAAAAAGTTGGAAGTAAAGTTTTCTTGTCAGTACAATAACGATAATGAATGGTGTAAAATCGATATGGCTGAATTAACTATTCTTTGATAATAAGACATGTTTAAAAAATTCTTCCACTATATTAAATCTCTATAGTTCAGAATAAGGCAAAATATTCTAAAAGGTGGAAGAAATTTTTTTAATTTACTATTGACTGACGGTCAGTCGGTATGTTATGATAATTACATCAGAGATACACAGGAGGTAACTATGACACGAATAGTTAAAAAGCCAGAAGAGCGTCGTAAAGAATTGATAAATGCAGCACTCGAGTTATTTTATACCAATGGATATGCATCCACTAGTGTTGAATCAATAATTAAAAAAACAGGAATTGCAAAAGGGACTTTTTATTATTACTTCAGTTCAAAGGAAGAAATACTTTGCGCAGTAGTTGAAAACATTTTAGAAGAAGTAGTCAAAGATGCTTCAAGTGTAGCATCAATTAAAGATATGAATGCTATGGAAAAGCTCAGAATATTATTTACAGCACAAAGTTCAAACAAAAGTGAGGCAAAGAGAATGGTTGAAACACTTCATAGCCCTGAAAACAGAGCGTTACATGAAAAAATCAACGTAGAAACCGTTTTAAAACTATCTCCCATTGTTACTTCAATTGTTAACCAAGGAGTAGAAGAAGGAAAATTTCATTTGGAAAACGTTTTGGAATCAGTGCAACTTCTTCTAACAGCTTCACAGTTTTTGACTGATTCAGGGCTGTTTAAATGGTCTCAAGAGAAGTATGTTTCACTAGCAAATGCAACTGGATGTATGATAGAAAGAACACTTGGTGCCGAAAAAGGCAGTTTTGATTTTTTGACACAAAGTATAATTAAAAGCGAAACAGGAGGAAATGACAATGAAAACAACATATAATTATAAACCTATAAAATTCTTTGGTATTGCCTTTTTTATAACTTGGTCCACATGGTTCATATCAGCCTTCTTAAGCCATAATAATGGTTCAGAGGCTGCAGAAGGAACATTTATGGGACTTGGTTTGTTAGGTCCATTGGTAGCGGCATTGTTCATGGTTTTCGGATCAAGAAACAAAGACTTAAAGAAGGATTTTAAGAACAAATTAGTAAACTGTATGCTAATTAAACCTAAATATCTACCATTAATAATTCTATTGATGCCTGCAGTGATAGTTGTATCTATAATATTATCCCGGTTATTTGGACAGTCAATTGATCAGTTAAAACTTACAAGCGATTTTGATATTATGATAGTAACAGTTGTTTTAGCAGTTATATCATTACTGGTTATTGTATTGGATAAAGAATTCTTTTTTGGAATTAAAGAAGAACCTTCAAGAGTACTTAAAAGCGTAAATGCATAAAATTAAGAAAAATTCAGAGTATCTAGAAATCATAAGGAGAAAATTATATGTCTCAAAATAGCTTGTTCAGAAAGTTTATGATGATTTGGTTTGGACAATTGATTTCAAACATCGGAAGTGGTTTAACCGCATTTACACTGGGTGTATTTGCTTTCCAAAAAACTCAAAGTGCTATTTGCTATTCACTTATAATGTTATTTTCATTCCTGCCAGCACTCATACTAAAACCAATTGGTGGGGTTCTAGCTGACAGATATGACAGGCGACTTTTGATGATAATAGGAGATTTAGGAGCAGCATCAGGTTTATTGTTTATTCTTGCATTTCAAATAGCAGGTAGTTTGGAAGTGTGGCATATTTATACAGGGGTAGCAATAAGCTCAATATTTGCAGCTGTTCAAAACCCCTCTTACAAAGCTTCTGTAACTGACTTCCTGACGGATGAGGAATATTCAAAAGCAAGCGGCCTGATGCAACTTGCATCATCTTCACAGTATCTTATTTCTCCAGTTTTGGCTGGAATACTTTTTAGCTTCATGAATATAGAATACATATTGGTAATAGACATATTTACTTTCGTAGTTGCCGTATTTACTGTGTTTGGAGTTAAACGTACCATGATGAGAAAGGAAAGAAAGCAAGAAAGTGCAAGCGTTGCAAAGGAACTTAGTGAAGGAGTAAAGTACCTTGTGGCAAATAAAGGAATTTTGGTGCTTGCTGTAATTATCACGCTGATATGCTTCTATATGGGTTTCTTGCAAACATTGATGGGGCCAATGGTTTTAGGTTTTACTTCACCAAAAAGCTTTGGCATAGCTCAATCCCTCTGTGCCGTTGGAATACTTGTAAGCAGTCTTATAATAGGTGTAAAAGGTAGCAGCAAAAACCACATAAAAACAATGTCATTATTCCTTGCACTAGCAGGCTTGTTTTACGCCTTGATGGGTGTATCATCAAATATTTACTTGATTGTAATTCCAGGATTTTTATTCTTCTATACCCTTGCCTTCATACAAACCAGTGCAGAAGTATTAATACGACAAAATGTTGATAACGAAAAGCAAGGAAGGGTATGGTCACTAATTTCTGTAATAACTCAATTAGGGTATCCTTTGGCTTATTGTATGGCAGGTTTTTTCGCTGACAAAGTTTTTAACCCACTTCTTGTACCAGGTGGACTTCTTACATCTAGCATTGGTAAGATTATAGGGGTAGGTCAGGGTCGTGGTATTGGATTAATGTTTATAATCTTTGGTATATTTGTTGTAATGCTCTCGTTACTTATTAGCAAGATAAAGGCAATAAGGGTTTTGGAAAAAGACACTTTAATCCACTCCTAACGAACTATAAAAGGTGGTCTATTTTAATTTATTTAATGTATAATGTATTTAAGTTAAGAATAGAAAAAGGCTATAAGCGTGTAAATAAATTACATCTATAGCCGTTTAATGTAGTTATTAACATAAACGTATTCTGTTGCCATTGTTTTTTAAAAAACTATATCGGACTTGAACTGACGACATTAGGTTTAGTGAGTATGAGTAACTTATATAAATCGATTCAAAAATGATATTTATTCTGCTAAATCAGTTTTTGAAAGAAAATGTTTTGAAAATAATTAATTGGAATTTAAAACATGATTTATCATCTTTTTAACATTTTCATTTTCGTTGATAACCTTCATGTGGATCTGAGGATTGCTATTTTTAAACACTCTAAACAATTCATCCGCAAATGCTTGACCAATAAGCTCTATACCTTTAAAATCTAAAACTATTTCTTGGAATTTTTCAAATCTATTTATCAATCTCTTAGCTTGGGAACGTGAAATTAATTCCATTCCTTCATACTTTATAAGGTTTACTGGTATTATCGTCTTATTAAATCCTTGGGTTTCTTTATCTGTGTATTCATCAAATATTTGACGTAGTTCTTTGTTGCTATTAATATCAATTATCATAAATACCGTAGTTCCTTTCTTGCTAAATGTTCCTTCAAACAACCAATCGTAAGAATTTTGAGATGCAAATGTAAGGTCGCCTGAAAAAATTGCAAACTTATCAAAAGCTCTTGAAGTAAAGAATATACCTTCTCCTGAATGTTTAGTAGGGTCAGATGTAAGTTTGCCTTTAGCTAACTCTAAAATAGCATGCCTTGGATCGGATAAGTTAAGCAGGTTTTTTTGACAAACTCATTTTTGTATCCCCCAATATTTTTAACCTTGTAATATTATATTATACTATGAGTAGAATTGTGTAAATATATTTGTGTATAAAACATTGAATTGTAAACTTATTTTAAAGTGGTTTTAAATATAATTATAATCGTTTTAAAATAGTCAGTACTTTGTCAGAGAAAAGCATTTTCCTTGTAAAGGATGCTACGCTTGTCAGAATATCAGCGATAGGTATGGACAGATAAAATTTTTATTGAAAATGTATCACCAAGCTGTACAGAAATGACAATAATTGTGCTTAGCCAAGTTCCACAATACAATTATCAGACATTCTTCTTACAAAACCAGAGAAACTAATTGTCCACAAAACACCATCTTTTATTCTTGGTGGCTTTTCTTTTCCTTTATCACCAAACAATAATAAGGTAAATTTTTCGTCTGGGAATTTCCTGAAGTTGATTCTGTTCCTTCGACATAAGCTGCTTTCCCAGCACAACAGGTCTGAGGAGCATAATGAAAAACATAGTTTTTCTAGGTAAGGAATATTAGTGTTTGAATATATAGCAAACTTAAACTGTTGTATATGGAAATAATCAGCTTTTAATATACCTTCCACATTAATAAACTCCTAATGAAATATAAAAGGTGGTCTAATTTGGTGATTATATGAAATTTCTTTGAGCATAATCTCAACAAGATAAGTTATTATAATATTATAATATGAAACTAAATATAGCAAAAGATATCCGAATACATCAAGACGAGCATCAGCGTAAATTCTTTCATAGGTGGTTTCTTGTTAAAGGCGATATAAAAAAATACAGGAGGAACATTTCCTTTATTGAGCTGAGAGAAATGGAATTCGATAGTAATTAACACCATCAGTATTCATATATGAGGATTCCATAAGATGTGTCTTTTTCAAAGGAATGCTAAATATTCGCTGATATTCATCAAGAAGTGGAAGAATGTTTTCGATCCCTTTTTTCGTATTCCCACTAGTATTGGCATTATACATATAAAAAAGCTAACTCCTCAATTGTAAAAGTCATATTAACGTCCCCTTTATACCATAACATTTTTATGATTTCGTTAATAAAGCATAACAAAAGTAAAAAGTGGTATTGGTATATAAAAATGATATAATTATTTTATTGGGAAATTGTTAAGGTTTTGTGAAAATGATATGACAGTTTTACTTTTTGTATATACAAAAGGTGTATATGACAAGTGCCGCAAATGCACTAGATATATAAAATCGCGCACAGATCAATGCTTTCCGTGTCGGGTTGTTAGGGATGAGTTATGAATAAAGCGAATAAAATAAGAGGAGCTAAGAAAATGAATTTTTGTGTTTTGATGGGTAGCCTAAGATTAAAAGGAAATACCATCATTTCAGACAAAAACAGCAATAAATGGTGCAAGAATATTTGCAAGGAAACTGATTTCAAGCTAACTATAATAAAGTATAAAGCCACCATGGTAATAATGATTATTATAATGCTATTCTTAATATGTCCACAATTCGTGATTTGGTGAGAAAGGATTTAAGTTTCGGGAAAAGCAATTTAATAACACTAACTGAATTAATTAATAAATCGACAGATAAAACTTTTATTGAACATGTATCACCAAGCTGCCCAGAAATGACAATAATTGTGCTTGCCCAAGTATGGCTAGATGAGGCAACAGAAAATAAGTTATCACAATTAAATCGCACCTGCTTTGCTTGGTTAATATCATATGGATGCTATGGATTGCAAGGTGGTTATTTTAATAGTTTCCATCGCAAAGCAGAAAAAGCCTTTATTAAACTTATTGAGCATACAGAAAATACAAGTGATCCAAAAGTAACACTTCGGATTTTTTATGCAATACTTGATTTCTTAAAAGTTAAAAGAAAGATACTTGAATAAACAAAAGGCGAAAAGTAATTAAATCAGTATTTTTGAAATCGCCAGTTGACCAGTTTATTTTTTTGGAATCACCTATATTAAATACATTATTAATCTTACATTTAGCAGAGCAAAATACCGAACGCTTTAACGGAATTTTGCGATAGATGAATGTAAAAGATTAATTGTATTTAATATAATAACCCATCTTTCGACTTAATGTGATTCAATCCATTGGTATTACTGCATATGTGTAAAAAATTTGGTCACTACAACCTCGAATAAGTTACTGTTTTCTTACGTTTTAAAGAATCTTTGATATTAAGAGTT
>Ga0209467_1002460_pt1 | contig 13238 bp, 13 predicted proteins | sample Higcelwee11metaG_FD_187175 | JGI IMG/M metagenome (GOLD analysis project Ga0209467, IMG submission 187175) | Freshwater pond sediment microbial communities from the University of Edinburgh, under environmental carbon perturbations - High... | ecosystem: Environmental > Aquatic > Freshwater >...
TATGGCGAACGCAATTCTCATCGCTGCGGCGGCCATCACGGTGGCCATCCTCTTCGCCTTGCTTGCCCTTTTCTCCGGCGCCCAGAATCCCCTGCTCTATCCCTTTGGCGGCAGTTCCCGCCAGCCGTTTTCCATATTTCTCATGATGCTCTCGAGCCTCGGCATCGGCTATTCGGAAGAACTCTTCTTCAGGTTTTTTGCGGTAAAGGCCTTCGAAAAGTCCGGTTTTTCCCTTTCGGGCGCGGTTCTCGCGTCGGCGCTGTTGTTCGGCGCTTCCCATGGTTCCCAGGGCATCTTCGGCATGATAAGCGCCGCCATTCTCGCCCTGCTTTTCTCGTTTTTCATGATGAGGGGCAAAAGTCTCCATGCCTTGGCCCTCGGCCACGCGCTCTATGATTTCGTTATTCTGCTGGCCGTCAGCTGAATCTGGCGGCGATGTTTTACTGGGCTGATCGAGTTCAAGTGCCGCCCTTCTCCTGCCGATATTCGTAAGGATGAAACCCTCGGAAAAAACGAGAAGTGATCTTCTCCGTTCTCTCGCGGAAGCGGACAGGCTGCCGGCAAACGCCCGCGCCGCGCTGTACGGCTCCTGCATCGACCGTTATTTCGGCTTTCTCCCCCAACCCTCCAGGGAGGAACTATTCTCAGCCTTCGAGAGCAAGCGGCTGGTCGATGCCGTCCACGCATCGGAGTGGCTCGTCGCCATGGCGGGCATCTTTCTCCAGGATTATGACGGAAGCCCTCTCTCCGATGATGAATGGAAGGAACTGCGCGATATGCTTTCCGCCGACGCGGGCGAGCTGGATATGGAAGTCCTAACCTATGCCATGGCCCTCGTCATGGAGCATAAAGCGCTTTGAGCATACCCGAATGGTTCGAAGATGAAGATTTCTGGATAACCTATGCCCCTCTCATGTTCGACGAAGCCCATTGGGCTGAGGTGCCCACCGTCGTCGACAATATTCTAAAGCTTGCCTCTCCGGCCAAGGCCGCCAAAGTCCTGGATCTCTGCTGCGGCGTAGGCCGGCATGCGGTGGAATTCGCAAGCCGCGGATTCGAAGTTACCGGTGTCGATCTGACGAAGGCGTACCTCGACGCGGCGAAAGAAACAGCCGAAGCCGTCGGCGTCTCCCCGGAATTCGTCAAGGAGGATGTCAGGCACTTCCTGAGGCCCGGCAGTTACGATCTCTGCATCAATCTGTTCACGAGTTTCGGCTATTTCGCCAGGCGCGAGGACGATCTTCTCATGCTGGGCAATTGCGCCAAAAACCTCGCCCCCGGAGGTTGTCTCATCGTGGAGACGATCGGCAAGGAATTAGCCGCCAGGGATTTCGTGAAGGGAGAGGAATTCGAGCGCGCCGGCTGGAGCGTGAAGACCGAATACGAGGTGGTGGGCGACTGGGAGGGCGAAAGGAACCGATGGGTATTGCGGCGGGGAACTACCTGCATAGACCGATCCTTCGTTCTCCGGCTCTATTCGGGGTTTGAGATGAAAAAGGTCATGAAGGAAGCGGGCTTTGCTTCCGTGGGGATTTTCGGCAGCCTGGACGGAAGGCCCTACGATGAAAAGGCCGAAAGCCTGGTAGCGGTAGCGCGCCGCTGAGTATGATGATCCAGACAGCTTACGCAAAAGCAGCCGTCTTGAAACGGCTTTTCTCCGCCACCATATTCATCGTCTTTCTGGCGTCGGGAATGGGCGTCCTCGGGCTGTCGGCACAGGAGAACGCTCCGGCCCAGGAGGGCGTTCCGGCACAGGATATCGTTCCAGTCCAGGACAGCGCCGCGACCCCGGCGACCGGCGTCGAGGAAGCGCAGGTCCCAATTTTCGACGCTTTGCCCCTGACCCAGGAAGGCATGGGGGCGGAGGCCTGGTATTACGAAGCCAAGAAGCTCGAGCAGGACGGAGCGGCCGATCCAGAACAGCAGGCCTCGATAGAGGCTATGTATACCCTCGCCTTCCATTTCGGCGAGAAGGTAGCGGCGAGGGAAGCGGGCAAAGCTTTGCTCCAGCGCGCGGTGAAGGCTACGGCGCCCATCCCAATAAAGAATATCGCCTCCTTCTGGCTGGATTATTTCGGGCCGGATTGGGAAATCTTCAGAACCCTCATCACCTCCTGCATGGAATCCGGAGATCCCGCATGCGCGATTGATACCATAGAGACGCTGCGCGCGGTCTCTCCTTCGATCGCGAAAACCAAAATCGGCGAACTCGCTTTCTATGAATATTCGGCTCGCGCCGCGCTCGGTGATTTTTCCTGGAGCAAGGCAGGCTTAGCCTATCTCAAAACCGCTTCGCTCGATTCCTGGGGCGCGAAAATACTGCGCCTCACCGCGTCGGCGCCCGATCTGGACCTCGAGACGATAGAACTCGTCCTCATGCGCGCGGATTTCCGGGAAAAGGAATATATCCAGGCCGCCGCGCACGCCACGGGCGCAGGCAGGCTTCTGCACGAGCCGGGAACGGCGCGTTTCCTCATCTCGGAGGCGGGCAAGGCTTACGTCAACGCCGGCGCCAAGGAAGAAGGCATCGCTTTCTTCATGTCGTTCTTCCCTGAGGTACAGACGCCGGACAGTCCCGAGGCTATCATATCCGCGCTCGCGGCGAAAAAATCAGAGGAAAGGCTCTGGGTAGCCGCCTACTATCTCGCCAGGCTATGGCTTTCAGCCGACCGTTCGCAGAACGCGGCCATTCTCTTCCTGGCGCTCACCGACAGCGCTCCATCGGCCGCCGACGCCGACGGCGCCCTCTGGTATTGGCTCGATATCACGATGAAGCGCATCGCCGCCGACGACATCGCTTCCTTCGACGCGGGGAGCGTCGCGGCCGCGGGCGCGAACGGCGCCGCGGACACGAACGGCGCGGTGCCCGCGGCCGCTGCCCCGGAGCCCGGCCCCAGCGCGAGGCGCTCGCTCGAGTTGGGCGCCCTGCTCGAGGCTTCGGCTCAATGGAAGAATCCCGCCTACTTCGACGATATCGTCGAATCCTACGACAGGCTTCTCCTGAAGGGGAAATCCTGGGACGACGTGCTTTCGCTCCTCATCCTCATAGGCGAAAAGATTTCGCCCGACATGAAGACGAGGTTTTTGTATCAGGCGGGGAGGCTCATCGAGGAGAAGCTCGCCCTCAACCGCACGGCCGATTCGCCGGAAAAAGATATCGCCGCCGAGTATTTCCGCCAAATTCTGGATAATCCCGACGCCGAGGAATATTACAGGACCATGTCGGCATGGCGCCTGGGCATCGACCCGCCCTACCTGAAACAAATGCCGGATCTATCGGCGAAAACCCTAGGCGAAGTCGTCGCCGGCGCCAGGCCGGCCTCGCCCGAGGCGGCCTACGCGGCGGCGACGACCGGGAACGGAAACGCGGGGGTTAATGGCAACGGCGTTCAGTCGGCCCTTTCCCTGATCAGGAATTACCTAAGCTACGATCTGGACGAAATGGCTTCCTCCCTCGCGATGAACTATCTTGGCAGCCTCGACAAGGCCGTTATCGCGGGGCTTGCCTTTGACCTTTCGAAGGAAGGCCAGCATTACGCGGCGCTTAGGCTGGCGCGCGACGCGGTGAACCGCGGGGCGGGCGGCCAATATCCTGAACTGTACGGACTCGTCTATCCGAAAGCCTGGAACGACATCGTCGCCAAGGGCGCAGCCATATCGGGAATACCCGAAGCCCTCGCCTACGGCATCATAAGGTCTGAGAGCGTCTTCGATCCCAAGGCGGTCTCTTACGCTGGAGCCGTCGGGCTCTCCCAGCTCATGCCGGCGACGGCGGCCGAAACGGCTGCCGGCCTCAAGATGCAGAACTATTCCCTAACCGATCCGGCGGACAATGTCAGGATTGGATTCACCTATTACTCGTACATGCTTGGCCGTTTCGGCCGCAAGCCCATGCGGGCGATGTTCGCCTATAACGCTGGCCCCAGCCGGATGCTGGCCTGGTCCAGGGAATCGGGAGAGCTTCCCGACGACATTCTCCTGGAAACGCTCCATCTCGCCCAGCCTCGGCAGTACGCCAAGAACATCATCCAGGCCACCCTCGCTTTCGGGAAAATCCAGTATGGAATCGCGCCTTTGCCGCTTCTGGACTATCTGGTCGAGGCTAAACCGCTGGAGAGCCTCCCGGCATTACCCGCGTCGGCAACACCGGACCTGACGACATCAAGCCAAGCGCCCCCCGCCCAGCCGCTTCCCCCGGCGGAACCGGAGGACTTGGACAATCTGATGCCGCCACGATCTGACCGCGGCGACACGATGTGAGGATGTTGCGATATTCGGAAAAGAGTCCAGCCTAGCAGACGCGGTTTCTGCCCGAAGTCTTGGCCCTGTAGAGCGCTCTATCGACGGAAATCAGGATAGCCTTCAACGTATTGCAGGACGGGCTCATCGATGCGACGCCGAAACTCGCCGTAAGGAAGATTTCTTCTCCCTCGAAGGAAATCGGACTGGCTTCGATCGCGACGCACATTTTTTCGGCGATATCGCGCGCGGCTGAATCCGCTGTATCAGGAAGCAGGACCAGGATTTCCTCGCCGCCGAAACGCCCCACGATATCGGTTTCCCTTACTATGCTCCTGCAGACCTTGGCGATGGCGATGAGGGCCTGATCGCCGCCGGCGTGACCGAAGGTGTCGTTGACAAGCTTGAAATGATCCAGATCCAGCATCAACATCGAAAATTCGCCGCCGGTACGCTTCGCCTTTTCTATTTCACGGGACGCGACTTCATTGAGATATCGGCGATTGTACAGCCCGGTGAGCTCGTCGTGGATAGCCAGGAATTCAAGCCGCCGCTGGAGCTCTTTCATCTCGGTCACATCGTGAAAGGTCAGGAGCTTGCCGAGATCCTTGTTCGATTTGCCTCGAAGAATGGCTGAGGATACGCGGAAGATGCGCTTATCGGATTTGAAATCCGGCTGAAACTCGATCACGGCCGGCAGTTCATGATCCAGCAGCTCCCACAAGGTACCGTAATTAGCCAAAACGGTCCGGGCCGGAACGCCAGTCTTGGATCTGTCGAGGAAGGGCATTATGGACTTCATGCAGGTGTTGAAATCGGTGATCCGGCTATGCCGGTCTATGACCAGAATCCCGTCATTCGTGCCCTCGAAGATAACGTCGCGAGCCAGCGGCGCTATGTCGAGCATTCCGACTTTGAGGAAACCGATCATAAAAAGCGCCATGCTAATGCTCAAGACCAGGGGCGTGGAATCCAGATTATAGGGGATCAGCCCCATATTGTAGGCCAGACCGTTAAACCATGGCAGAAGGAATCCCGCCAGATAGATGAGCGTCTGCGGGCGAGGCACCGGAACGCCGAGGATCAGCACGCCGACCAGTAGGATTGCGCTCGCCAGAAGGTACACGCTCTGGACTGCCGTCACAAGATATATGGCCCATCCCCTGTCGTATTGAAAGAGGGAAATCATGTCTCCGCCCCCCAGACGAGGGTTCGGGTGAAGCAGGTTGAGTCCGCCCAGGGTCTGGGAAGCGGCGAGGGCGAGGAGGGGTAAAATGGATATCAAAATGACGAAAAGCGGAGTGACACGCTTATTTTTCCCGATGATGCAAAGCGTGAACAGGAGCCAGAATAGGGGTATGGACTGGATGCCCCAGTGCTGGAAACGAACCCAGAAAAGGATGCTGGGCAGCGTCGTCGCGCGAATTTCCATCGCGTAGCCGAAGTCGTATATCGCCGCGCTCAGCCCGCAAAGGGCAAGGAAAACCGCGGCCAAGCCCGATGTCGATCGTTTACGGAGCGCGAGGACGCAGACAGCGGCGATGGCCATGCATGAGCTGAGAAGCAAAGATGTGACGACAGTCCTTATTCCATCCATGTAAATTCCTATGTCAGTCCTGAAAAGTATTTTACCTGATCACAAGGATTTTAAATATAAATCGTCCATCGCAATAAGAATACTCTACTTTTTCGATGCGCGATATAGCCGATCATTGATAGCTCGCCCCAACCCTTCCTCGGGAACGCGTTCCGCGTGGATGATCCCGAAACCGGCGGCATCGAGTTCATGCAGAAGGGCGAAAAGGCGCGAAGCGGCCTCTCTCATGTCGCCGCGCTCGGAAAGAACGTCGATACGCCTAAAAAGCCCCGATTCCGCCAGGATGGAGGCGCGGGAGGAGTCGAAGACGATGGCTGCCATGGGAGCGGCGGACGGATCGGCCGCGACGGCGCCGGACAAGGCCTGCAGAAGCGCATTGGGCAGGGAATTCCACGGGTGGAGGTAGAGGGTCGCGCGAGGCGCGTAATGGCTCTTGAGCTGGCCCGGGCTGGCTATGGGTCCGCCTTTCTTTCCGGGAATCAGCACTTCGCCGATAATGTCTCGGATTCGCTCCAGAGGCATGCCGCCGGGCCGCAGTACGGCCGGAATATCGCGGGTCATGTCGATGACGGTCGATTCGACGCCCACGGCGCATGGTCCCCCGTCGACGATGAAATCCACGCGATCGCCTAGGGTTTTAGCCACATGCAGCGCGGTCGTGGGCGAAATATAGCCGAAGGGATTGGCGCTGGGCGCCGCCACCACCGTACCGGAATATTCGATGATTTTCCTCGCGACGGGATGGACAGGGAAGCGCACGGCCGCCGTGTCCAGGCCGGAAGTGACGATATCGGGCACCTCGGGGCGCTTGGGTAAAATCATGGTGAGGGGGCCGGGCCAGAGCGCTTCGGCCAGAAGCCGGGCCTTGGGCGGAAAGGAGGTCGCGATGCGTTCGATATCGTCGAGTCTGGATATATGGATGATGAGCGGGTCGAAGGCGGGACGTCTCTTGGCTTCGAAAACACGTGCGACGGCGTCCGGGTTGAAGGCGTCGGCGCCGAGGCCGTAGACGGTCTCGGTGGGGATGACGACGAGCTTGCCCGCCGCTATGGCCGCTCCCGCCTTCCTGAGGTTTTCGTCGCTCGAATCCATCATTTCCATTGGGGCGAATGGTATCGAGGAAAGCCGTGAAGGTCTAGCGTTCGGCTTCCACTACCCTCCATTCCGCGCTTTCGGCCGATTCCCCGAGATAGGCCGCGAGTTTCGCGCAGGCCGATTCGAGGTCCCGGCCTTCGGCTCCGGCGGGCGCGTAGAGTACGGCGGCGATGGTTTGGGCGCCGGGAAAGATTTTCGTGGCCATGGAGTCCCTGACCGGGTTGGCGGTAGGGAAGAAGTCTTCGCCCGCCTGCCCGCAGACGCAGAGGAGGTCGGCGAGCTCTATCGTCTGGCCGCCGGCATTGAAGACATAGTTCTCGCCTGTCCTTCCCCTTCGCAGGAGGAGGCGATACCCGGATTTATCCAGGTCCAGGATGCTGATGGGGTAGCCTGAAAGAAGACTGACGATGTTGGCCGCGTCGACGAAGAAGTTGACGGCGGGAAAGTCGTCGTCGAGGGCTGCCTGGAGGAGATACTCGCTCGATGGCTTGCCGCGGCCGGCGGGCTTGTAGGCGCCGTAACGAAGCATGGCGCGCACGGCGGATTTGCGGCTGGGGGAGATGAGGGCCTCCCCTCTCGTTTTCGCTTCCGCGATGGCGGCCAGGAACTGCCCGCCGGCCGGCGTCGCGGCCCAGCGAAGGCCTCTCGCTTCCACGAGCCCGATTCGCAGCCCGTCCAGGCTTGCGTCTTCATCGAATGACAGAATGGTTTCCATGCTTTCTCTCCCCACGGGATTCTTGCCGCTAACAGTGAATGGGTCAAGCGGAAAATACCTCCTGCCAAGAGCCTGGAAGAAAAATCCGCATCAATTAATCAAAATTTCGGTTCATATACAAATTGCAAATAACGATTGCCTATACTACTCTACGTAAAGGAGGAGCTCAGCCGTGGTGAAATTCCTGAAACAGCCGATGATGCGCAGAGTCCTATACGCTCTCGTGCCGATCTACCTCTATTCGATCTGGATGTATGGCTATAAAGTCCTTCTTTCGGCGGCCGTGGTCTTCATCCTGGGGATCGGCACCGAGTGGGTCTTCGAGCGGAAAAAATCGGGAAAAGTCAGCGAGGCTATCCTGGTAACCTGCGCTCTCTATGCCCTCGCCTTTCCGCCTGCGACGCCGCTCTGGATTCTTGGCGTAGGCATCGTTTTCGCCACCGCCCTGGCCAAGGGCGTCTATGGCGGCTTCGGCAAGAACATCTTCAATCCGGCGATAGCGGGACGAGCCTTTGTCTATATATCCTTCGCCATTGTGCTCTCCGCTTCCTATTCCACGTTCGGCGGATTCGGCTTGGGCGCGGTCGATGTCGTGGCTTCGGCCACCCCCCTCGGCCTCATGCGTTCAGGCCAGAGCGTCGACATCCTGAACCTCCTTCTCGGCCAACGCCCGGGGGCGATGGGAGAGGGCATGGCGCTCCTCGTGGGCGCGGCGGCGATCTACCTCATCGCCACCAAGACGGCCAGCTGGCGCATCATCCTATCCTCGATCGCCGCCGCCGCAGCCCTCAACGCGGCCCTCTATTACGGCGGCGCCCCTCAGGCCCTCCCCATGGAAAGCCTTCTCGCCGGCTCCTTCCTCTTTGTCACCGTTTTCATGGCCACCGACCCCATCTCGGCGCCCAAGCGCCAGCCTTCCCACTACGTCTACGGCGTCCTGATAGGCATCACCGCCGTCGTCATCCGAACCTTTTCGGCTTTTCCGGAAGGCACGAGTTTCGCCATCCTCTTCGGCAACACCTTCGCGAGCCTCATCGACATCGCCGTCGATTCGATGAAGAAACCGGCCGTCGCGGAGAAAAAGGGGAGCGCCGCATGAAACTCAAAAAAGAATCCATCGGCTACGTCATCGTATTCACCTTCGTCGTCTGTTCGGCCTTCGTCGTCCTCCTCGCCGCGGCGAACCAGATAACCCTCCCGCAGGTAAAAGCCAACCAGAGCTACGCGTCCCATTACGCCGTCCTCAAGGCCTTCGACCTGGCCGGTCCGGAAACTTCGAAAGCCGAGGTGGAAAGCGCCTACGCGAGCCAGGTGAAGGAACTCCCCGAACCCGCGCCGGGCATGGCCGCCTACAGTTCGACTATCGATGGCGCCGCGTACGTCGCCGTAAAAATCACGAATCCTGGCCTCTGGGGGCCGATAACCGCCATCCTGGCCGCCGATCCCAAGGCGGAACGCATACGCGGACTCGAAATGCTCGACCAGCAGGAAACGCCCGGATTGGGCGGCCGCATAGGGGAAGCATGGTTCACTGACCAGTTCAAGGGCGAAAAAGTCGGGAGCGACGGGAAAGTGGCCGTCGCGCAAGGCTCGGGAAAGGGCGATCCAGACAGGGGAAACTCGAAGGTCGACGCGATAACGGGCGCGAGCCGTACCTCGGACTTTGTCCAGACACTCGTGACGAAAGCCCTCGCGACGGTAAAAGAAATCGGAGGCAGCCTATGAGCCCCGCGCGCAAAATCATGAAGGACGGTCTCTGGACGAATAATCCAATTTTCGTCCAGGTTCTCGGCATCTGCTCCACCCTCGCCGTAACCAACAATCTCCGCAACACCATGATCATGGTCCTCGGCGTGACCTTCGCCACCGCCATGGGGAGCTGGACTCTCTCCCTCCTCAAGGATCTCATCCCGCGCAAAGTGCGGATGATAGTCCAGGTACTCGTGCTTTCATTCTATGTCATCATCATCGACATACTGCTCAGGGCCTACCAGCCGGCCATCTCCAAGCAGCTGGGACCCTATGTCGGCCTTATCATCACCAACTGCATCCTGATGGGAAGAGCCGAGGCCTTCGCCGCGGCCAACAAGCCGGGAGCTTCCTTCATCGATGGCATAGCGAACGGCCTGGGCTACGGCTGGGTTCTCGTCTGCATCGCCGTCATCCGGGAATTTTTCGGTTTCGGCTCGTTTTTCGGGATCAAGCTCATGGGCGAAGGCTTTACGCCCTGGACCATCATGGTGATGGCGCCATCAGCGTTCTTCCTCGTGGCCATGGCGCTCTGGGCCGCCAACACCTACAAGGCCAAGGCTGAAGCGAAAAAGAAAGGAACGAAATGACATGAACGCACCCAATGTAGGAATACTTCCGCTTTTCCTCGCGAGCATCCTCACGAGCAACATCCTCCTCGCCAACTTCCTGGGGACCTGCTCCTTCATTTCGATTTCCAAGGACTTCAAGAGTTCGATGGGCCTGGGCATAGCCGTCACCATGGTCATTGGACTATGTTCGGCGATCTGCTGGGCGGTGCTGTATTTCGTCATCAAGCCTCTCGGGATCGAGTATCTCTCCTTTATAATCTTCATCATCGTGATCGCCGGCGTCGTGCAGATGCTCGAGATGATAATCGACCGTTTTTCGCCCTCTCTCTATATGGCCCTGGGAATCTTCCTTCCTCTCATCACGGTCAACTGCGCCGTCCTGGGCGTCATTCTCTTCATGCAGATCCGCAATTACAATTTCGTTCAGGCCGTCGTTTTCGGCTTCGGCTCAGGCGCAGGCTGGTGGCTGTCGATCATGCTCCTCGCTTCCATCCGCACGAAGCTGGACAAGAACAACGCCATCCCCGCGGGCCTGAAAGGCACTGGCATAACCCTCATCACCATCGGCTTCATGGCCATGGCGTTCATCGGCTTTTCCGGCATGATAGCCGTGCAGTGAGGAGCGAAATATGAGCCCAATTCTCGTAGGTCCGCTCACCGTCGCCGGTATATCGACCTTTCTGGCCCTCGTCATCGCGATCCTGGACAAATTCCTCAACAATTACGGCCAGCTCAAGATTTCCATCAATGGCGGGAAAAAAGAGCTGACGGTAAAAGGCGGCTCCGCCCTCCTCGGGACCCTCGGCGCCGAAGGCATATTCGTTCCCTCGGCCTGCGGCGGCAGGGGTTCCTGCGGCGCCTGCAAATGCAAGGTCATCACCGACGTCGGCCCTCACCTGCCCACGGAGATGCCTTACATGTCCCCCAGGGATATCGAGGACAACATTCGCCTCGCCTGTCAGATCAAGGTCCGCAAGGATCTCGCCATCGAGCTGCCAGAGGAACTTTTCAGCATCAAGAAATTCCAGACGCGCGTCGAAAGCATCAAGGACCTCACGTACGATATAAAGGAAATCCTTCTCTCCATCGATGGGCAGACGATCGAGTTCCAGGCCGGCCAGTATGTCCAGCTGGTGGTTCCGCCCTATGGCGAAATGCCGGAGAGCGTACAGCGCGCCTATTCCATGTCATCGCGCCCCGGCGACGCGAAGCATGTGGAACTCCTCATTCGCCTCGTGCCCGGCGGCATAGCGACAACCTGGGTGCACAAGTTCCTCAAGGAAGGCGACACGGTGGAAGTCGTAGGTCCCTTCGGCGAATTCCGCATCCACGACACGCCCGCTTCCATGATCTGCGTGGCCGGCGGCTCAGGCATGGCGCCTTTCAAGAGCATGCTCAACCACATGCATGAGACGGGCGCCTTCCCCGAAAAAGAGATTTGGTATTTCTTCGGCGCGAGAACGACGAAGGATATGTTCTACCTGGACGAGATGGCGGCGCTTTCGGCGAGCTGGCCGCGCTTTCACTTCGTTCCCGCCCTGTCCGAGCCCAAGCCGGAGGAGAACTGGAAGGGCGAGGTAGGTCTCATCACCGACGTGCTGGATCGCTATCTCCAGGGGAATGTCGATAGGGCGAAGGGGCTGGAAGGGTATCTCTGCGGTTCGCCGGGGATGATAAACGCGTGCATAAACGTGATGAAGCGCAACGGACTCACCGAAGACAAGATATACTTTGATAAGTTCGCGTGAGGGAGATGTACCATGAAATTGAGACCTGCCGAAATAAAGGCGTTTGAAAGAATGCGTCCGGGCGTCATCACGATCCAGGGTTTTCTCGGAAATGACATAAGGCCGCCCGAGGAGATAATCGCCGAAGACGAAGCGGAATTCGCGAGGCTGGGCCTGGATTTCGAGACAATAGCGTCGGGCCTGGAAAAACTGAGGGCGGCGGGCGAGCGCGGACTCGGCGAACCTATCAGTCTGGGAAAATTTCTCGTCCAGACGGGCGACGCCCGCGGCATGCTGCCCTGTCCCTACAATGACGGGCTCTATCACAAGAACGCGGTGAGCGTCAGGGCGGCCGATCAGCCCTTCGAATCCTGCGTCGAAGGCGAGGACATGCTCGTCTTTTCCGACCTGTCCATTCACCTCCTCCGCGTCCACCACTTCTGCCAGGGAAGAGGTTCGCCCTTCAGGCTCGAGCCCGAGCTGCTGAAGAAGATGGCGGTATCCGAATGAAGGCGCGTATTTTCTTTTCCGCGGGGTTCAAGCGGAGGGTTTCGCTTATTCTTCTGCTCGCCCTGGCGGTGAGCGGCGCTTTCGGCGATTTCCTCTGGTTCAAGACGAGGAATCCTGCCCATGATATCGCGAAAATTGTGGGAGGCAAGCTGAATTTCGAGGAAGAGGCCATCGCCGATATGGTCATGTCCTACTATGCGGTCAAGTTCGGTTACACGAAGGATGGCGCTCCCCTCAAGGACGCCGTGAAAAAGATGACCGACGAGCAGTACAAGAACGCCATAACCCAGGCGGCGAAGATCTGCAAGAATGACGCCGCCAAGGGCTTTTATCGCATGGGAAAAGCCGGCGAAAAGCTCCTGAAAGCCATCATCCAGACGATCGAGGACGCGGCTGTGGCGGCCGGCGAGTGGGTGGACAAAAAATCCGACAAGTTCGATAGCAAGAAGTGAGAAGACGCCGCGCCTAGATTTCGGTTCGGCGCCCTCGTTTCGGCACGATGCCCTCGCCTCACTTCGCTTTACAGCACTTCGGCGCGCAGCGGCACCGAATCGGCAGCGCCCATACGCGTGACGCAGATCGATGCCGCTCTGGCGCCCAGGTCGAGGGCCTTGCCCGTGTCCATGCCCTCGAGGATGCCGGCGAGGAAATAGCCCGTGAAGGTGTCGCCGGCTGCCGTCGTGTCCACGGCCTTTACCCTATACGCTTTCTGCCGAATCAGGCTGCCCTTTTCTATGCAGAGCGAACCCTCAGCGCCCAGCGTCACGACGATCCTGGTCTCGGGGAAGCGCTTGCCGAGCGCCCAGGCCGCCGCTTCCGGTTCGCCGCCTCCCGCCAGGTCCACCACCTCGATCTCGTTCAGCATGAAGATGTCGATCAGTTCCAGGGGATAGGTCGCTATGTTGCCGTCGTAGGGCGAAGGATTCATGACGATGGTCATGCCGCGGGCCTTCGCCGCCCTCATGATCGAGGCTATGGACGTTATCTCGTTCTGGAGAAGGAGAAGATCGCCCTTGCCGAAGCCGACAAGGGCC
>Ga0209467_1002461_pt1 | contig 13238 bp, 14 predicted proteins | sample Higcelwee11metaG_FD_187175 | JGI IMG/M metagenome (GOLD analysis project Ga0209467, IMG submission 187175) | Freshwater pond sediment microbial communities from the University of Edinburgh, under environmental carbon perturbations - High... | ecosystem: Environmental > Aquatic > Freshwater >...
GCTCGGCGGCCTGCCGAGCCGACAGCCCGCCCATGGCCGCGTCGACGACGCGCCGGCGAAGGTCCGTACTGTATGCCCGAGCCATTCTGGTCTCCTTGTCCGAGCAGGAGAGAAGAACCGAAATGACCAGGAAGAGCAACCCCGGCGTGTCGAATTCGTGTTTTCAAAAAATGCTCTAGCTCGTGGAGCTTCTCGGCATAAATGAAGGTGCGCTGCGGGACGACGGTGAAGTCGTTTTCCTTATCCTCGACGATCCTCTCCACCAGCGCCGGCGCCAGCTTGGAGTTCTCCACGCGGATGTAGGTTTGCGCCGCGGCGCGCTTGTCGGCCTTGACGATCCGCTCGGCCTCGGCCAGGGCGTCGTAGAAGGCGCGGTAGGTCTTGGGATTCTCCTTGTGGAACTTCTCGGTGGTGTAGAGCACGTTGAAGGTCGCCGGCCCGCCGAGGATGTCGTAGGAGCTGATCAGCTTGCGCACCTTCGGGTTCTCCAGGGCCTGGTAATAGAAGGGCGCGCTGGAGAAATGCGCGGTGATCTCCGAAGCGCCGGAGGTCAGGGCCGCGGTGGCGTCGGGATGCGGCAGGCTGACGCTGATGCCGTCGAAGCGCTGGAAGTGCTGCTTGCCGAACAGCTTGGCCGCCTCGATCTGCAGGGTCCGCGACTGGAAGCCGACCCCGGCGGCGGGCACCGCGAGGCGGTCCTTCTCGCCCAAGTCCTGCAGGGACTTCACCGCCGGACTGTTGGTCAGCAGGTAGTTGGGCTGCGAGCCCAGCGCGGCGATGGCCTTGACGTTCTGCCGGCCGCGGGTGCGGTCCCACATGGTCAGCATCGGCGGCACGCCGGCCGACACCACGTCGAGGGCGCCGGCCAAGAGCGCCTCGTTCATCGCGGTGGCGCCGGAGATGCTGCGCCACTCCACCTGGATGTCGATGCCCTGCTCCTTGCCGTGCTTCTCGATGAGTTTCTGGTCGCGGACCACGTCGAGCAGCAGGTAGGCGATGCCGAACTGCTGGGCGATGCCGATGCTGCCCTCGGCCTGGGCGAGCAACGGGCCGGTCAGCAGCCCGGCGAGCACGCCGGCGGCCAGTCGGGCGGGACGGAAAAAGGGTTTTTTCTGCATGGGAAACCTCGGACGAACCCGCGCGAGACTCGCGCGGGCGAAGACGAAAACGGCGCGGCGGATCAGTCGCGATCCACGGCGAACGGCTGCCAGGCCTGACGGGTCGGCATGACCTCCAGGCGGTTGATGTTGATGTGCGCGGGCAGGCTCGCCACGTAGAAGATCTGCTCGGCGATGTCCTCGGCGGTCAGCGGCGTGGTGCCGCTATACAGGCGCTCGGAAGCGGCCTGGTCGCCCTTGGTGCGCACCAGAGTGAATTCGGTCTCGGCCATGCCGGGGGCGATGTCGGTGACCCGCACGCCGGTGCCGAGCAGGTCGCAGCGCAGGTTGTAGCTGAACTGCTGGACGAAGGCCTTGGTCGCGCCGTAGACATGGCTGCCCGGATAGGGCCACTGGCCGGCGACCGAGCCGAGGTTGACGATGCTCGCCCCCGCGCCGCTGGCGATCAGGGTCGGCAGCAGCGCGTGGGTGACGTTGACCAGCCCGGTGACGTTGGTGTCGATCATGGTGTGCCAGTCGGCCAGCTCGACCTGCTGCGCCGCCTGCGGCGCCAGGGCCAGGCCGGCGTTGTTGACCAGCGCCCAGACCTGGCGGAAGGCTTCCGGCAGTTCGCCGACCACCTGCCGCACCGCGGCGGCGTCGCGCACGTCGAGGGCGGCGACATGCACCGGCACCTGGCCGCCGAGTTCGTCCTGCAGCGCCTGCAGGCGCTCCAGACGGCGGCCGGTGAGGATCAGCGACCAGCCGGCGGCGGCGAAACGGCGCGCCGCGGCGCGGCCGAAACCGGAGGTGGCACCGGTAATGAAGACGATGTTGCTCATCTGCAATGCTCTCGTTGCGACTACATGAAAGGGGAAAAAGAGGAAGGTTCAGCGCTGCATGCCCCAGCGCTTGACGGTGCAGCGCTCGAGCAGGGCGAAGACCAGGCTCTCCACCAGCAGGCCGATGAGGATCACCACCACCAGGCCGGCGAACACCTTGTCGGTGTACAGCTCGTTGCGGTTCTGGAAGATGTACCAGCCGAGCCCGCCCTTGCCGGACGAGGCGCCGAACACCAGCTCGGCGGCGACCAGGGTGCGCCAGGCGAAGGCCCAGCCGATCTTCAGACCGGAGAGGATCGACGGCAGCGCGGCCGGGACCAGGATCAGGGCGACGAAGCGCAGCCCGCGCAGGCCGTAGTTGCGCCCGACCATGCGCTGGGTTTCCGGGACGCCGAGAAAGCCGGCGTAGGTGTTCAGCGCCAGCGACCAGAGCACCGAATGCACCAGCACGAAGATCAGGCTGCCCTCGCCCAGGCCGAACCAGAGCAGCGCCACCGGCAGCAACGCGATGGCCGGCAGCGGGTTGAACATCGCGGTCAGGGTCGACAGCAGGTCGCGGCCAAGCTGGCTGGAGACCGCCAGGCTGGTCAGGACGAAGGCCAGCAGGATGCCGATCAGGTAGCCCTGGACCAGCACCGACAGGGAGATCGCCACCTTCTCCAAAAGCTCGCCGCTGGCCAGGCCCTCGGCCAAGGCGCGGGCGACCTGCAGGAAGCTCGGCAGCAGGAGGTCGTTGTCCTGCAGGCGGGCGACCACTTCCCAGAGCAGCGCCAGCACCGCGAGGATCAGCGACTTGCGTAGCCAGCCCTGCTGCCACAGGCGCTGCGCCAGCGACAGTTCGCGCTCGAGCGGCAGGTCGATCAAAGGTTGCAGGGCGATTTCGTATTCCGGTCGCAGCGGCGGGATCTGGCTCATGGTGTGTTTTCCGTAGAGTCTTAGGTAAAAACGGGAAGGCGCGGCAGCGCCCTTGCAGGAGCCAGCTTGCTGGCGATAACCGTGGCCGGTCACTGATCGCCAGCAAGCTGGCTCCTACGCGGCATGCACGGCGGCGGGGCTTTCCCCTTCCTCGAACAGCAGCCGGTGGATGCGCCGGGCGGCGTGCTGGAAGTCGGCGTTGCCGCTGCTGTGCAGGTCGAAGGCGTGGCTGGCGACCTCGGCGCGGACCCGTCCCGGATGCGGCGAGAGCAGCAGGATGCGGTTGCCGACCACCAGCGCCTCCTCGATCGAATGGGTGACGAACAGCAGGGTGAACTTCACCTCCTGCCACAGTTCGAGCAGTTCCTCCTGCATCCGCCGCCGGGTCAGCGCATCCAGCGCGGCGAAGGGCTCGTCCATCAGCAGGATCTTCGGCTGCATGGCCAGGGCGCGGGCGATGGCCACGCGCGCCTTCATGCCGCCGGAAAGGGTGTGCGGGTAAGCGTCGGCAAACCTGGCCAGGCCGACCTTGTCCAGGTAATGCAGCGCGCGCTCTTCGGCCTCGCGGCGGTTCAGGGTGCGCGTGGCCAGCAGCGGGAACATCACGTTCTGCTTGACCGTCTTCCACGGCGGCAGCTGGTCGAACTCCTGGAACACCGCGATGCGGTCGGGTCCCGGCTCGCGGACCTCGCGGCCGTCCAGGCGGATCGCGCCGTCGCGCGGGCGGATGAAGCCGGCCACCGCCTTGAGCAGGGTCGACTTGCCGCAGCCGGAGGGCCCGAGCAGGACGAAGCGGTCGCCCGGATCGACCTCGAAGCTGACCTCGTGGGTGGCGCGCACCACCCGCTCGGCGGTGCGGTATTCGAGGCTGACGCCCTCGACCTGCAGCAGCGGCTGGAAAGCCGTCGCCACGGCGGGCGCGGAATTCTGGAGAAAGGCGTTCATCGTCTCAGCTCCCCTGGGCCAGCTTGGGATCGGGAAAGAAGTAGTCCTGCCAGGACGCCGGCTTGTGCTTCAGCGCGCCGACCCGGTGGAGGAACTCGGCCAGCGGATAGGTGTTCTTCGGCGTCACGCTGAATTCGAACTTCTCGTTGTCGATGATCTTCAGCAGCGCGTCCTTGTCGATCTTCGCCTTGGTCACGCGGATGTAGGTGTCCGCCGCGGCGGCCTTGTCCTTCTGGGCGAAATCGGCCGCCTCGGCCAGCGCGTCGACGAAGGCCCGGTAGGTCTTCGGGTTTTCCTGGCGGAATTTCTCGGTGGTGTACAGCACGGTCGGCGAGTTCGGCCCGAGCAGCTCGTAGGTGTCGAGCACCACGTGCACGTTGGGGTTTTCCAGCGCCTGGTTCTGGAACGGCGGGTTGGAGAAGTGGCCGGTCAGCTCGGTGGCGCCGCTGGTCAGGGCCGCGGTGGCCTCCGGGTGCGGCAGCGCGACCGTGTACTTGTCCAGCCGGTCGTAGGCCTTGTCGCCCCACTGCTTGGCGGCGGCGTACTGCAAAAAGCGCGACTGGATGGAGACGCCCACCGCCGGCACCGCGATGCGGTCCTTCTCGGTGAAGTCGGCGATGGTCTTGACCTTGGGGTTGTTGCTCAGCAGGTAGTACGGGAAGTTGCCCAGCGAGGCCACGCCCTTGACGTTCTGCTTGCCCTGGGTGCGGTCCCAGACGGTCAGCAACGGGCCGATGCCGGCCCCGGCGATGTCGATGGTGCCGGCCAGCAGCGCGTCGTTGACCGTCGAGCCGCCGGACAGCTGGGTCCAGTCGACCCGGATGTCGAGGCCCTGCTCCTTGCCGTGCTTCTCAATCAGGTGCTGGTCGCGCACCACGTTGAGCAGCAGGTAGACGATGCCGAACTGCTCGGCGATGCGGATCTGGCCCTCGGCGTGGGCCGCCGCCGGCGTCAGCAGGCCGCCGGCGAGGCCGAGGCCCAGGGCGATGCCGCCGGCGAGGCGGCGAATCGCGGGAAAGCGTTTGCCTGGAAACATGGGAAGCTCCATTGGATACGTGACGAAACGGATTCGCTGAAAGTCGGTTCGGTGCGTGCGACCGGGTAAAGCGCGGGCACGAGCGGTCGATGGGCGCACTCGTGCTCCACGCGCGGGAGCTGCCGCGGCAGCTTCCGCACAGGGTCAGAACGGGGCGTCGCCCTGGATGGTGGTGCGATGCATCCGGCGCGGCAGGTGGTTCGGGCAACCGGTGGCCAGGTGGATCACCGAGCGGTTGTCCCAGAACAGCAGATCGTTGGGCTGCCACCGGTGGCAATAGACGAACTCGGGGCGCGCGCTGTGGGCGAACAGTTCGGCGAGGATCTGCCGGCTTTCCTCTTCCGGGATATCGAGGATATGGGTGGTGAAGTTCTCGTTGACGAACAGGCCCTTGCGCCCGGTTTCCGGGTGGGTGCGCACCACCGGATGGACGACCGCCTTCACCTCTTCCAGCTGGGCCTGGGTCAGCGTCGGCCGCTGGATGCCTTCGAACACCTCGTCGGCATAGCGGGCGGTGTAGGAATGCACCGCGCGGCGTCCCTCGATGGCCTTGCGCAGCGCCTCCGGCAGGGTCTCGTAGGCGTACTGCTGGTCGGCGAACAGGGTGTCGCCGCCCTCGGCCGGGAGTTGCTGGGCGTACAGCATGGCGCCGAGGCTGGGCAGTTCCTTGTAGGACAGGTCGGAGTGCCAGAACTTGCCGGCGTCGCCCAGGCCGATGGGCTTGCCGTTCTCGGCGATGTTGGAGATGACGAAGATCTCCGGATGGCCGGCGAGCAGGAACTGTTTGAGGACGTGGATCTGCAGCGCGCCGAAGCGGCGGCTGAAGGCAATATGCTGCTCGGGCGTGATGCGCTGGTCGCGGAACGCCACGACCTTGTGCTCCAGGTGCGCGCCGTGGACACGGGCGAAATCCTGCGGATTGAGCGGACGGGACAGATCCAGACCGATGATTTCCGCACCCAGGCCGCCGTCGAAGGGACGGATCTCGAACGACTGGGAAGGAACCTGGGAGGCAGACAACAAGGATTCAACCGCTGACATGGGGATCTCCAAACGCATGATCGGGCATGGCCCGAAGGAACTGGCGTGGACGCGAATGGCGCATCCATTTCTCTTCATGCGGCTCGGCGGTTGACCGGCAAGTACGCGACAGGCGCAATTTAATGGAATATGAATTTTTATTTAAATAACTTTTTAGCCTATGGTAATGACCGACTTCGCCATGCGACGGCGGCGTTGCCATCGGGCCGCTCAGGGCGCCAGCCAGGCGGGGGGCTGGCGGCAGGCAGCCGCCTTCCGGCGGAAGGCGGCTGTACGGCTCGGGGCGTCAGTGGCCGTTGCCGTGCTTGCCCGACTTGTCCGCGGGCTCCGGCATCAGCGTCAGCTTGCCGCCCATGTCGCTGCAGGTGCCGGAGAAGGTCCTGCCGTCCGGTCCGGTGAAGGAGCCGCTGTCACCGACCTGCTTGCCTTCGCAGGCCTTGAGGGCGCCCGGCGGTGGGCCCATGCGGCCGTGCTCCGGCATCACGGCCAGCTTGCCTTCCATGTTCCGGCACACGCCGGAGACACTCTTGCCGTCCGCTTTGCTGAAGGACGCTCGGTCGCCGACCTGCTTGCCTTCGCAGGCTTTGAAGGCGGCTTCCGGCGGCGGCACCATGTGCTCGCCGATCGGCGGATGGCCGACAGCGCCCTCCTCGGCAGCCATCGCCAGGGGCGCGGCCAGGCAGGCCAGCAATGCAATGTGACGGATTTTCAGCATGTTGCACCTCTAGGGCAGTTCGGAGCGGCTATCACAGCATGCCTGCCGGTCGAGTGGCGAGTCTTTACGCTTCCGATACAGTTCCTGTCGTCGGGCGAACGGCCGGCGCTACCCCGTGCGGCGCCGGCTCCGCCCGATCAGATCACGAAGAACCCGTGGGTGCCGTCGCGGCCCAGTTGCCCGACCAGACCGAACTCCCAGTCCAGATAGGCCTGCATCGCCTCGCGCGGGTTGTCGGTGCCCTCGTAGGGACGCCGGTAGCGGTCGCTGCGCGGCACCGCCAGGGCGGTTTCGCCCTCCTCCAGCGGCAGGCCGGCGGCGATCCAGGCCGCGGTGCCGCCGGCCAGGACGAACACCGGCCTGCCGGTCAGCGCCTGTAGCTCGTCCACCGCGTAGCGCGCCAGCAGGCTGCTGCCGCAGGTGAGCACGTAGCGCCCGGCCGGCGGCAGCTTCTCCAGGGCCTGCGGCAGCTGCGCGCGCAGCGCCCACCAGGCGCCGGGAATGTGCCGCCTGACGTAGTTGGCGCTGGTGGTGAAGTCCAGCACCCGGGTGTCGCCCTCGGCCAGCCAGGCCTGCAGGGTCTCGGGGGCGATGTCCTCGCTCTGCGGCGCCGGCGGCACCGGCGCCGACCAGCCGCCCCGCTCGGCGAACTCCGCGGCGTTCAGGCCGTCCAGCACATGCACGTCCCAGCCCATCTGCGCCAGCCAGGAAGCGCTCATGTTGGCGCGCACGCCGTCGTCGTCGGCCAGCACCAGGCGCGCGCCGCGCACGCTGGCGAAGTGGTCGGTCTCCTGGACCAGCTGGCCGCCCGGCGTGGAACGCGCGCCCGGCAGGTGGCCGGCCTCGTACTCCTCCGGGGTGCGTACGTCGAACAGGTAGGTGGTGCGCCCGGCCTCTTCCCGCCAGCGCGCCAGATCGGCGCGGCTGGCGCGGCCGACGCCGGCCTTGTCCGCCACCGCGCGGGCGGAGGCGGCGGCCAGCGCGCGGTTTTCGGCGGAGACTTCGGGGAATCTGCGGCTCTGCCCCTGCTCCAGCTGCTGGCCGGCCAGGGTCCAGCCGATGGTGCCGTTGCGCAGCGCCGCCACCGCGTTGGGAATCCCGGCGTTGACCAGCGACTGGGTGCCGATGATGCTGCGGGTGCGCCCCGCGCAGTTGACGATCACCCGGGTTGCGGGATCCGGCGCCAGCTCGCGCACCCGCAGCACCAGCTCGGCGCCGGGCACGCTGATCCCACCGGGAATGCTCATGGTCTGGTATTCGTCGAAGCGCCGGGCGTCCAGCACCACCACGTCGGCCTTCTTGTCCAGCAGCGCCTTGACCTCCTCGGCGGCCAGCGACGGTGTGTGGCGCTCGGCCTCGACCAGCTCGCCGAAGGCCTTGCTCGGCACGTTGACGTCGATGAACAGCTCGCCGCCGGCCTCGCGCCAGCCGGCGAGTCCCCCCTCCAGCAGGGCGACGTCGCGGTAGCCCAGCGCCAGCAGACGCTCGGCGGCCCGCTCGGCCAGGCCCTCGCCGTCGTCGTAGACGGTGACCGGCGTGCTGCGCCGTGGAACGCGGGCATAGACCTCGATCTCCAGACGCGACAGCGGGATGTTGGCGGCGAACAGCGGGTGACCCTCGGCGAACGGCGCTTCCTCGCGCACGTCGAGCAGGGCCACTTCCTCGCGCGCCAGCAGGGCGGCGCGGATATCGGCGAAGGAACGGGTGGCGATACGGCTCATGCGGGGACACTCTCCCTGGACAGATCCCAGATATTGGGTAGGACTTGGTTGGAATAACCGGAGATGAACGGCTTCTGGCTGCCGTCCGGCAGGTAGACGGCACGCCGCACGGCACCGATGTTGGCGCCGTAGACGTGGATGCTGATCGACGGCTGGTCGGCGCTGGCGTTGAACACCCGGTGGATGTCGCCGATCCGCGGCGACACCGCCTCGACCTGGCCGGGCGACAGGCGCAGCGGCTCGCCGAGCGGGCGCAGGCCCTCGGCGGTCACTTCGAAGTGCTGGGCGTCCTCGGCGCCGCGCAGCATGCCGATCAGGCCCCAGACCCGGTGGTCGTGCACCGGGGTAGTCTGTCCCGGTCCCCAGACGAAGCTGACCACCGAGAAGCGCTGGCGGGAATCGGCGTGCAGCAGGTACTGCTGGTAGCGCTCCGGGTCGGGCCGGGCGAAGGCTTCCGGCAGCCAGTCGTCGTGAAGGACCAGTTCGCGCAGCAGCAGCTGGCCTTCGCGCAGTACGCTCTCCTCGTCGTCGTGCCGGTCGAGCAGATCGCCCAGGGCACCGATGAAATTGCGCAGGCGGTCCAGGCGCAGGGGGGATTGACTCATCGTCGCTCATCCATTGTGTGACAAGATGGCACCACGTTATCAAGCGCCACATCATTATCAAAATGCACTTTATTCATAAGCTAATATGCTAACAACGCATGAAAACAGATGACATCGAAGCCTTCGTCGCCGTCGTCCGCTGCCAGTCGCTGAGCCTGGCCGCCGACAGCCTGCAACTGACCCAGTCGGCGATCACCCGCCGCGTGCAGAATTTCGAGGACGACCTCGGCACCCTGCTGCTCGACCGCAACACCAAGCCCCTCAAGCCGACGGCCATGGGCCTGCGGGTCTACGAGCAGTGCCGCGAGGTGCTGCGCAGCATGGACGTGCTGCGCGAGATCGTCGCCCGCGACGCCCCGCCCAGCGGCACCCTGCGCCTGGGCGTGCCGCAGACCATCGGCGACGTGGTGCTGCTCGACACCCTGGAGCAGCTGAGGAACACCTATCCCGACCTGCAGACCCAGGTCTCCAGCGGCTGGGGCAGTACCCTGCTGGAGCGCCTGGAAAACCTCGAACTGGATGCCGTAGCGGCGCTGTTTCCCGCCAGCAAGAGCTTTCCCGAGGGCATCGCCGCCACCTCCCTGGGGCGATTGCGGCTCCTGGTGGTGGCCGCCCGCGGCAGCTCGGAAAGGCGCGGCGGCAAGCTCGCCGACTGCTGCGAGCGCGGCTGGGTGCTGAACCCGGAAGGCTGCGGCTTTCGCGCCGGCCTGCAGCACGCCCTGGCCGAGCAGGGCCTGAAACTGCGGATCAACCTGGAAACCTTCGGCAGCGAACTACAGCTCGGCCTGGTGGCGAAAAACCTCGGCCTCGGCCTGGTTCCCGAGCCGCTCCTACTGGCCAGCCGCTACCGCGACCAGCTGGAAGTCGTCGCCCTCGCCGACTTCAAGCCGACGGTCGACCTCTGGCTGCTGCAGCCGCGCTTCGTCGGCAACCTGCACGGCGCCATCGAACTGTTCGGCAGCCTGGTGGCCCGGCACCTGGCCTCGCCGCCGGCGGCGGGTAGCGCCTGAACGGGGGGCGGACTCATTCGCGACGGGTGATGCCCTGTAGGGTGGAAAACGACCGCAGGTCTTTTCCACCGGGTATTACGGGAGGGACGCGGATTGATAGAAAACGCTGTGCGGTTTTCTACCCTACGTGCTTTTTCAACAGAATCGACCCAAGCGGCCACTGCTGCTTGCGGCGGGTTTGTGACTTTACAAGTCACACCTATGCGATTTTGATATTAGTTCTATCCAATTAGTGCCATTTATCAATCAATAGCCGGAGAGTAGGTTGCCTCTCAGCGATTTCAAGTCGAGAGCAATCCATGACCCCGCACATCATCCGCAAATGCCTGCCTGCGGTTAGGGCGGGCACCCTTTGTTTCGCTCTGTGCACCTGTGCGGTCGTCAGTGCGGGCGACACGATCTCGGCACAGGTCGTATCGAAGGCGCAGTTCGACGCGCTGAGCCGCATCCCCATCGTCATCCTCTATGGCGACAACATCCCCGCCGAGCCGGTCCGGCCCGTTTGCCGGCACAGAACAGCCGACGCGCCCGGCTTGAGATGGCGCGCCTGTGGCGGGACACGATGAATCGGCATGGCGGTGACGCAAGGCGCATCCACTTGCCGGAGATCGGGATCAAGGGCAATAGCCACTTCCCGTTCTCGGACCTCAACAACGTCGAGATCGCGGACCTGGTTTCGAAGTTCCTCGCAGAGAAAGAGCTTGATTGACCATGCGCACGGCGATGGCTGCCGTGCCCTTCAGAATCAGGAATTGGCAGGAGTATTCAAATGAAGCGAACGATAAAGGCCACCCTCATGGCCGCCATGGTCGGGATCTCGGCAGCCGAGGTCGGGGCAGCGGATTACAAGCAGAATCCGTTCACCTTGGCCTATGACGGCGCGATTGCCAAGAACGAGCCGGGCAAGATCAACATCCATCCGGTCACCTACAAGCTCAACGGCCTGGACATTTCCGCCAACGTCTACACCCCTGCGAACTATGACCCGGCGAAAAAGTATCCCGCCGCCGTCGTGGCGCACCCGAATGGCGGAGTGAAGGAGCAGGTTGCAGGCTTGTATTCCCAGCGACTGGCGGAACAAGGCTACATCACCATTACTGCGGATGCGGCCTATCAAGGTGCGAGTGGTGGCCAGCCGCGCAACGTGGACAAACCCGCCTACCGCATCGAGGACATCCACGGCATGGCGGACTTCATCGCCCGCTATCCAGGCGTCGATAGTGCGCGCTTGGGCTTGCTCGGCATCTGCGGCGGCGGCGGCTATTCATTGAAGGCGGCGCAAACCGACAAGCGCTTCAAGTCGATCGCGACCTTGAGCATGTTCAACTCCGGGCGGGTTCGTCGCAACGGCTATGTGGATTCGCAGCTGGACACCATCCAGGAACGCCTGCAGCAGGCTTCGGCTGCCCGCGCCCAGGAAGCGGCCGGCGGGGACGTGCTCTATTCGGGGGATGCCAATCTGACCGATGAGCAGATCGCCAAATTGCCGTTCGATCTGTATCGGCAGGGTTACGAGTACTACTGGAAGACGCACGCGCACCCCAACTCGACCTTCAAGTACACCACCAGCAGTTTGCTGGACCTGATGCGCTTCGACGCCACCGACCAGATCGAATTGATCCAACAGCCGTTGCTGATGATCGCGGGCAGCAAGGCCGACAGCCTGTACATGTCGGAGCAAGCCTTTGCCAAGGCCAGCGGAACCAAGGACAAGGCGCTGTTCATGATCGATGGTGCCACGCACATCGAAACCTATTGGGTGCCGAAGTATGTGGACGCCGCGATGGGCCAGTTGACGGCGTTTTACGCCAGAACGCTCTGACTTGAGCGCAGATACAGATATCAATTTCCGTTACAAAGAAGGATGCGGTCCCATGGAAAACGTTGCAGGCAAGGTGGTCGTCATCACGGGCGCCAGTTCGGGCCTTGGCGCCGAAACGGCCCGCCATCTCGTGAAGGCGGGCGCCAAGGTTGCGCTCGGCGCGCGTCGTCTGGATCGGCTCGAGGCGCTGGCTCAGGAACTGGGCAGCGAGAACTGCACCGTCTTCAAGGTGGATGTTGTCGAGCGCGAGCAGGTCAAGACCTTCGTCGATCACGCAGTCAAGACCTTCGGGCGGATCGACGTGATGATCAACAACGCGGGGGTCATGCCGCTCGGGCCGCTTGAGCTGTTGCGCCTCGACGAGTGGGACCAGTGCATCGATGTGAACATCAAGGGCGTACTGTGGGGCATTGCCGCCGCACTGCCCTATTTCAAGGCGCAGAAGTCCGGTCAGTTCATCCATGTTGCGTCCGTCGCGGGCCACAAGGTCGGTATTGGCAGCGCCATCTACTCGGCCAGCAAATACTCCGTCCGCGTGATTTCCGAAGGGCTGCGCCAGGAGGTGAAGCCTTACAACATTCGCACCACCGTCCTGTCGCCGGGCGCGGTGGATACGGAGCTGCCCGCCTCCGTCAAGGCCGAAGGCGTTTCCGAGGGCGTCGCGCAGTTTTACAAGGCCACCGCCATCCCGGCATCGAGTTTTGCCCGTTGCGTTCTCTTCGCGATGAGCCAGCCCGAGGATGTGGACATCAATGAGATCCTGTTCCGTCCCACGAAGCAGGAACTTTAAGAGCGACCAGCCAGCAAGGGCCCGACATCATGAACAAGACCCTGTTGGGAATCGCGGTGTGCGCCGCGACTCCCTTCGCCGGCGCGGCCGGCCAATCTGACAATGCCAGTGAGTCCCTGGCCGTCCAGCAGATCAGCCGCGCAGGCACCCAGGCTTCGGTAGCGGGGCCGGCGGATTACTTCACCGGGCGGGTGCGCGTCGATCCCTTGTTTCCTGCCAGCAGCGCGATCAATGCATCCGGCGCCTACGTAACCTTCGAGCCGGGCGCGCGCTCGGCCTGGCACACCCATCCCGCAGGACAGCGATTGGTGGTGGTTGCCGGCGTGGGCCTGACGCAGGAATGGGGCAAGTCGGTACAGGAAATCCACCCCGGCGATGTGATCGTATGCCCGCCGGGCGTCAAGCACTGGCACGGCGCCGCACCGACGACCGCCATGACCCACTTGGCCGTGACCGGCGCGGTGGATGGCAAGAACGTGGAATGGCTGGAGAAAGTCACCGATGACCAATACAACGCCCGCTAGAGCATTTTTTGAAAACACGAATTCGACACGCCGGGGTTGCTCTTCCTAGTCATTTCGGTTCTTCTCTCCTGCTCGGACAAGGAGACCAGAATGGCTCGGGCATACAGTACGGACCTTCGCCGGCGCGTCGTCGACGCGGCCATGGGCGGGCTGTCGGCTCGGCAGGCCGCCGAGC
>Ga0209467_1002462_pt1 | contig 13237 bp, 12 predicted proteins | sample Higcelwee11metaG_FD_187175 | JGI IMG/M metagenome (GOLD analysis project Ga0209467, IMG submission 187175) | Freshwater pond sediment microbial communities from the University of Edinburgh, under environmental carbon perturbations - High... | ecosystem: Environmental > Aquatic > Freshwater >...
ACTTCATTTTTGCTCGCAATGTATTTGTTTTCTTGTGTAATGATTTTTGCTTCAGTTTCTTGCAATTTCATGCGTTTTTCTTCCACATCGGTCATTGGTTTTAAACCTTCTTTGTTTAAATTTACTGAACGAGTGTATTGCGTTTTTGCAATTTTAAGTTGCGTTTTTGTTGCTTCAAAATCTATACTATCACTTTGTACTTTTAAATACGATTGTTTTAGCTTGTTTTGTCCTTGTTTTAATTTTAGATTTTTTTCATTCTGAATAGCACCCATTTGAGCTTCCAACGCTTTTACTTTATCGGCATAAGAAGTTACTGCATTTTCTTTTGCTTTTACTTGATTACCTGTGTTTTCAACCAAATTTGGATCTAAATAATCTTCTTTTACTTCTGAAATGAATAAAATAGTATCTCCTTTTTTTACAAAATCACCTTCGTTAACATACCATTTTTCAATTCTACCACCAATAATGGTTTGAATGGTTTGCGGACGTTGATTTGGTTTCAAAGTGGTTACATTTCCAGCGCCTTGAATGTTTTGTGTCCAAGGAAGAAAAAGAAACAAAATGCAAATGATGACAAATGCCCAAATAATCTTGCGAATTACTTTGTAATGCTTTTGTTCTTTAAATATTTGTCCCGATTTGAATTGCTCTAACTTAACAAATTGATCAATTCTATTTTTTGTGATGTTTAACATAGTTAATTTGCTTTAATTTCTCCTTTTTCTAGAAGAATAGTTTGTTTACAAATTTGTTTCCAATAACTATTTTTACTTACAACGATTAACGTCCAAGGATGTTTTTCATCGCTTAAAAAATCTAAAATTTCTCTGCAACTTTGTTCGTCTGATTTGTCTAAAGGATTTTCTAAAAACAGTAATTTGGGTTGGTTGATGATACAACGTGCCAAAACAATTTTTTGAATGGTTGATGAATTAATTTGTTTGCCTTCCGATGAAATTTGCGTGTCTAATCCTTTTGGAAGTGATTTGATAGCTTCTGTTAGTTTCAATTTTTCGATTAAATCAAAAACCGTTTCCATTTTAATTTCTGGATTGTTACACGTAATATTTTCTAAAATTGTGCCTTCAAATGGCATTTCGTGTGCTGTGATAATTCCAATTTTTGAACGATATTCGTCTGAAGAATACTTTTTATAATTGGTGTTATTGATGAAAATACTTCCAGAAGATGGTTCAATTAATCTTGCTAACAAACGAATTAAAGTTGTTTTTCCAGAGCCATTTTCGCCTAAAATTAAGGTATGTTGTTTTGGTTCAATCGATAAATTAATGTTTTTTAGTATTTCTTTATCCGATTTTGGATACGAAAAAGAAACGTTTTCTGTTTCAATCGTTATTTTATTTCGGTCAACTAAATAATTTGAGTTTTGAACATCTTCTTCTAATTCCATATCCACAACCGAACCTAATTTTTCTAAAGATGTTAGTACGTCATAAAATAATTCTAATCCAGAAAACAGTTTTTCAACCGCTGCAATGATACTTAAAATGATAATTTCAGCCGCAACGAATTGTCCAATATTCATTTGTTGATTGATTACTAATAATCCTCCAATTATTAATAAACCAGCAGTAATTAAGATTTTAAATCCAGTTAGCTGAACAAACTGCTTCATTAAAACCTGAAAATGATTTTCGCGTTGTTTCAGATATTCATTAACTAATTTATCGTTTTTGTGTAAAGAAAAATTAAAAATCGAATTACTTTTAAAACTCAAGTGATTTCTCGCAATTTCTTGTAACCAATGTGCGATTTTATATTTGTATTTCGATTCTTTTAGGCTAGTTTCTAATCCTAAATTAAAGTTGATTTTGAAAATTAAGTATAACAAAATCAAAAGAACCAATCCGAAAAAGATAAAAAAGGAATGATACAAAGACAATAAAATAATTCCGAAAATGATTTGTAAAGCCGCTCCAGAAATATCCAATAAAAGTTTAGAAAATCCTTTTTGAACGGTTAAAGTGTCAAAAAATCGATTGGCTAATTCTGGCGGATATTGATTGTGTAGTTCGTTGAACTTTATTTTCGGAAAACGATAAGCAAATTCAAATGACGAACGCACAAATATCTTTTGTTGTAAATTTTCGGTGATTCTGAATTGCATAATCTTTAGTAATCCTACAAAAGCAACTCCAACCACAACAATTACAACCAAGATTATCCACGAAGTGCTAACTTTTCCTGCCTGAATAAAGTTGATGATTGATTGAATTCCCAAAGGCAAAGACAAACTAATTAATCCTGCAATAATGGAATACAAGAAGATTTGGTAAATATCTTGTTTGTCGATTAAGATGAGGTTTTTAAATCTTTTTAATGGTGTCATAGTAGAATTTTTTTAGCCATATCTGTATAGAATTCGGTTGCGCATTCTTTTTCAGATAAATTGGTGATGGTTTTTAAATGATTTTTTAAAAAATGTTGATGCAACGCACCTTCTACAATATTTGAAGCTAAACTTTTTGCGTAAGGATAATCTGGATTCACTTCTTTTATGATGTCAATTATTCGATTAACAACTCTTTTGTATACTAAGAAAAAGCCGTCTTTATTTTCGTTATCAACTTCTTTTGTCATTAAAGTTTTAGTGAATTCTTCAACGATTATTCGACTTAGAATTTCTTCATTAATGTGTGGTGTTGCATGGTCATCAGTTACATTTTCTGTTACCAATTTAATTGCTTTTTCTAATTTTTCAATTGGATTTGAAACATTTGTAGTAGCAAAAGCCATACGATATTCCATCCAAGACCAATACCACGAAGTAAGGTAAACCAATAGTTTGTGCTTGTTTTCAAAATAGCGATAAATAGAACTTTCATTTGATTGAATTTTCTCGCCTAATTTTTTGAAAGTAAACGCTTCAAAGCCAATTTCATCGATTAGCAGAATACTATTTTTTAAAATATTATGTCCTAACTCTGATGTTTCAGGATCTTTAACATAGAGTTTTTCGTTAATCGTTATTTTTAGATTTGATAGTAAATTTTGCATAATTCAATATTTTACAATGCAAATATAATAGTAATACTATTGATATATAAAAGTTTAACTTTTATTTTAGAATTGTTCAAAAAAAATCCCGACGAATCGGGACTTTTAAATTATGGTTTTAAACCTATTGTTCTGCTTTTATTCTCTCCATTTTTGCCGTCTTCACCATCTTCACCTTTTTGTTCAGTTCCAGGTTTTCCATTCTCCCCTGGTTTTCCATCTTCCCCATTTGCTCCATTGAATGTTGTAGAACATCCAAAAAATGATAAACTAATTGAGAGAAATATAATACGTTTCATTATAATAGAGATTTACAAGTCATTACTGCTGGTTTTTCAATTCCCATTAAATCTAAAATGGTAGGAGCAATATCTCCCAAAACACCATCATGAATTGTTTTTAAATCTTTATCCACTAAAATAATTGGTACAGGGTTGGTTGTATGTGCTGTATTTGGAGAACCATCTGGATTAATCATCGTTTCACAATTTCCGTGGTCTGCGATAATAATTGTAGTGTAATTATTTTCTAAAGCTGTTTCAACCACTTCTTTTACGCAAACATCAACAGCTTCGCACGCTTTTATAGCTGCCGACATTACACCAGTATGACCCACCATATCGCCATTGGCGAAATTTAAACAAACAAAATCAACTTCACCTTTTTTCAATTCAGAGACTAAAGCATCTTTTAGTTCAAAAGCACTCATTTCGGGTTGTAAATCGTATGTTGCTACTTTTGGCGAATTTTTTAAAATACGCGTTTCTCCTACAAAAGGTTCTTCTCTTCCGCCAGAAAAGAAAAAGGTTACGTGCGGATATTTCTCAGTTTCTGCAATACGAATTTGTTTTTTATTGGCTTTTTCTAAAACCTCGCCAAGTGTTTCAGTAATATTATCTTTGTCGTAAATTACGTGAACATTTTTATAGGTGTCATCGTAATTGGTCATCGTAACATAATACAAATTCAGTTTGTGCATATTGAATTCGTGAAAGTCTTTTTGCGATAAAACTTCGGTTAATTCTCTTCCTCTATCGGTTCTAAAATTAAAGAAAATTACCACATCATCATTTTCGATTTTTGTTAATGGTTCGTTATTTTCATCGACCTTAATCAAGGGTTGAATAAACTCGTCTGTTACATTTTCATCATAACTTTTTTGTATGCTTTCTACAAAATTTGTAGTGTGATGTCCAATTGAATTTACCAGCAAATCATAGGCTAATTTAACGCGTTCCCAACGTTTATCTCGATCCATTGCATAATATCTACCGATTACAGTTGCAATTTTCGCATTAGAATCTTTTACATATTCTTCTAAATTTGCGATGTCTAATAAAGCCGATTTTGGATCTACATCACGACCATCGGTAAAGGCATGAACAAATATTTTTTCTAAACCATACTCTTTAGCTGCGTCCAATAATCCGTATAAATGCGAGGTATGAGAATGTACGCCACCATTAGAAACTAATCCTAAAAAATGTACTTTTTTATTGTTTTCTAACGCATATTTGAAGGCATCAATAAGTGGTTTTTCTTGATTTACGTTTTTGTTTTGAACAGCTAAATTTATTTTTGCTAAATCTTGATACACAATTCGACCAGCGCCTAAATTCATGTGACCAACTTCTGAATTTCCCATTTGACCTTCAGGTAAACCTACGTTTAAACCATCGGTTCTTAGTTGCGCATTTGGGTATTTAGTATATAAACTATCAATAAATGGTGTATTGGCATTGTCTATTGCAGAAACTCTCGGATCGGGCGATTTTCCCCAACCGTCCAATATCATTAAAATTACTTTTTTGTTCATTTTTGCGTGTTTGTACAAAGATAAACAATTGATAATTTTTTAAATGAAAAAGCGACTTAAAATTACGAAAACGATTAAGTGATTTATCCTTTTTTAATCCAGTTTTTGGCTTGGTTGTAGTCAATAAAATAACGAACACTTACCGATAAAACATGATTCAAATTGTCTTCAAATAAGTTAGAGAAATTAGAACCAAAATCTTTATTTATAGTTCTATCAAAAGTACCTGCGTTGTTTCGGTACAAAATCGACATTTGACTTCCTGGAGCAAACCACCAAGAATAGGATAAATCTAAATTCCAAGTACTGAAGTTTGAGTTTCGGTTACCTGTATAAGTATTGTTAATTGATAAACTTCCATCTTCGTTCAGATTATTGATTTTATTGTTTTCGGCTAATGACCAATAATGTCTCACCGACAAATTGAAATTCATTACACTACTAATCGAAAATTTACTTGTAATAGAATTGGTGTAAGTATCTCTATCTCTTCGAGCAAAAATGATATTTGAATCTTCGAAATCAATAAAACCAATATCGTTTTTTTGTTTAAAATAATTGAAGCCGTAAACCAATGAAAACTTATCGCTAAAACGGTATCTTGGACTAATATTTACTCCAGCTTCGTATCTATTTTCGTTGATTACGTGCGTTATGAAAGGCTCAAAATCGATAGCGAATTTGTTGTTATAGTTTGAAGAAAAGTAAAGCCATCCTCCAGCGGTTTCTGGTTTTACAAAAAATCTATTCGTAACACGAGGTTCATAATAATCGTAATTTTTAAACGGATTAAAGTCAATTCCTCCACCAAAAAAATGATTTTTCTTATTGGTCGAATTTATGTTAACATTGAAATTACTTGCTTGAATTTGATTTGTTGGTGTGTAAAATTCAAAGTAAGAATTTAAGTTGATTCTAAAGGTATTGAAGGTTTTGTTTGGATTTAAAATTCGATAGTTTGTGTTTCCTGAAAACGAATAATAATTGGTTCTGAAATTAATTCCTAAATCGTTGATTTCGAAATCTTTTGACATATATTCGCTTCCAAAGCTATATCTAAATTTTCCGTTTGTTTCTGCAAAATATAACGATGCGTTATAACCGTTTTTATTTTCAACATCATTAATACTGCTCGATTTTAATCCTCCAGAAAGGTTGTATGTATTGGTTTTGTTGTTCAAATCAAACAATAATCCTGTTACGTTTGCATCTCTAAAACTTCCGTTTCTTGTAACATTTGTGTTAATAAAAGTTATCGAAGAATTTTGATTAAAGCGTTGATCAAAAACCATTACATTGTAATTTGTTAATGGAGAAATTTCCACTTGTCGAGTAGAATTATCATCAGAATTTGTTGCTGTTGCTATTGTTTTTTCGGTAATAGCATTTAAGAATCCAATGCCTAATCCATCTTTATCACGACCAGAAATTTTTAATGCATTTACTAAGTTGATTGCTCCTGGATATTCGTTTATTGATTCATTTTCAGTTAAGTTTAAATTCAAATCTGGAGTTTGTCCAATTCTTCTCGAATACAATAAATTTCCTTTGCTAAATAAGTCGGTTCCTTCGGTAAAAAATGGTCGGTTTTCGTTGAATTGTTGTTCGAATGGACCTAAATTCAAAACCACATTATCAAATTTAGTTTGACCAAAATCGGGAACCAAAATCGCATCTAAAGTAAAAGCATCGTTGATTCCGTATTTGATGTCTAAGCCTCCTTTTAATTCGCCTTTGGTTTTTTGTGTTTCGCTTCCGGAAAGGTAAAACGAAGAATAAGGAATTAAGAACAATCGAGTAGGAGTTTTAATGTTTTCAATTCCAGTTAAGAGTCCAGCTTGCTGTGAAATGGCTCCAATTTTATTATCAATTGGACTCCAAGTATATTTTTGACGCTCTCTTCGAACTTCTCTAAAAAAGTTAAGTCCCCAAATTTGTTTGTCTTTTTCAGGAAAACGAAGTGCGGCATAAGGGATTTTCATTTCGATGACATAACCAAAATCGGTAATTTTAGCATTGCTTTCCCAAATGGCGTTCCACGAACCATCTTCACCTTCTGATGAAGTAAAATTTGTGTCGACTTGTCCATTGGCCGCGGTTACAAAAAATCTAAATTCTTGCTGACCATCGTTGTATCCATTAATAAAAATACCAAAAAAATCAGAAGTACCAATTTCATCTCTTTCAACAAGTTCTTTTAAAATTTTTTCAGGATTTGGGTCATACAATTTTGCTCCTATATAAATAGCATCATTAGAATACAAGATTTTTACTTCAGTTTTAAATTCTTCAGGAATAGGTGTTCCGTTTTTAGGTTCTAAAGAAACAAAGTCGGTTGCAATTTCTGCATCTTTCCAAGAAGCTTCATTTAGTTCAGCATCAATTGAAATGTTTTCTGTTGTTTTCTTAGTAGAAACACTTTTTTTTGTTTGTGAAAACGTAAAAAGAAAACCTACTATGCAAAAAAGTAATGTGATGCTGGATTTATTTACCATATATAATAAGATTAACGTACAAATTTATGCGATTATCATATAGGTCTACTTTTTTTATATAATGTTTAACTTTTTTTAAAATAATCGATGAAATACTTAAAATTTCGATAAAAAACATTTTTTTATTTGTTTATTAAAAAATAATAAATATATTTGGCACTTTCAACAACAATATAACTACAAGATTAACAATGATTTACAAGTTTTTGCCCCTGATTTTATTTTGTGCTTTTTCGTTCAAGCCTTTAAATACAGCTGATTTAGAAAAAAATGTAATTTCAAATACAGATCCAAAATTAATAGCTTCAAATGCAAAAGTAGCATTAGAAACTAAGTGCAAAACATTTTACACTACTATTGATGCAAATAATTTATCATTACCAAAATTCGATAGTTTTTTTGCTGCTTTTCAAGGATATGAGCAATTAAAAGCTCAAGGTAAAATTACAAATGAGATTTTAACTGTAATTGACTTTAGTTTATCTTCAACTGAAGAAAGAATGTGGGTTATTGACATGAAAACTCAAAAAGTAATTTTGAAATCATTAGTTGCGCATGGAAGAAATTCGGGTGTTGAATTTGCTACAAATTTTTCTAACGAAAACGAATCGTATAAAAGTAGTTTAGGTTTTTATTTAACTGGAGAGGTTTACCAAGGAAAACATGGGTTATCATTACGATTAGACGGAATGGAATATGGTATTAATGATAAGGCTCGTGATAGAGCAGTGGTTATTCATGGAGCTGATTATGTGAGTAAAAAGCTAGCAAGAGCGCAAGGTTATATTGGAAGAAGTCAAGGTTGTCCTGCAGTTCCTTATGAAGTACACAAAAAATTAATCGAAACTATCAAAGATAAATCGTGTATTTTTATTTATCATCCTTCTAGAAATTATGTAGCTAAATCGAAGTTAGTTTCTTAATTACTTCTGAGTTTTTCAAATAATTCTTTATCTAAGTTATAGATGTCATCTCTAAATTGAAGTTGATTGTTTTCTAACCAACTTGTCCAATAAAAAATATAAATATTTACAGTGTCTTTAACAGACACTGTTTTTGTTTTTTCTCGTTTTATAATGGAATCAATTTCTGAAGATTCCCATTTTTTTGCATTTTCTTTGACTAAAATTTGTTTTGCTAAAATTAACGGATTTTCAACACGAACGCAACCCGAACTTAATGAACGAAAGTTTTTTGCAAAGTAGTCTCTGTGATTTGTATCATGTAAATAAACCAAGTGATTGTTAGGGAAATTAAATTTCACTAATCCTAACGAATTATTGTAACCTGGTTTTTGAACATATCGATAACTGTTTGCTCTTGCTGGATTCCATGCATAAGGGCTTACTTCTTGCCCTTTGTTATTGTAAATAGTAAGTTTTCTAGATGGAAAATAATTTCTATTTTTTGAAGCAGATGGTGTTAAATCTTCTTTTATAATTGTTGGAGGAATGGTCCAGGTAGGATTAAAAACAAAGTTAGAAAGTTTTGAAGTTAATATTGGTGTTTTTCTTTTTGCTGTTCCTACTACTGTTTTGTGTGTAGCCACAGTGTCATTATCCACAACATAATTCAATATATATTGCGGAAGATTTACAATTAGGTATTGTTTTCCTAAATTGTTTGGATACCAACGCCATCTTTCTAAATTAGCAAAAATTTGTTCTCTTCTTTCATTTTTTGTAACGTTTAAAGCATTTAAGGTTCCTTTTCCAATAACTCCATCTTGAAGTAACCCATGACGAGCTTGAAATCTTTTGACAGCTTTAAAAGTTAATGTATCATAAGCCCAAGATATAATACTATCTTTATTTTTATAATCGTTCCAATAGGCTAATCGTTTTTTAATTTTTACCATTTCTGGCAAAGTGTCGTTCAAAACAATTTTATCTTTTTTAATTTCGATTTTAGAAAATGTTGTATTTGGAAATTTATCTAATTCAATCAAACTTTTTTTAAGTAATTGATATACAATATGATTTGGTTTTATTTCTTTGAAGGTCGAAGCTACTTTTTTCTCTTTAATAGCTGTTTCCAATAAAGGAGAAAGAGCAATTTCTTTAGGTTTTAAATCCCAATCAGTATACAATTCTTTCGGATTTAATTTGCCTTTGTGTAAATGAAGTGCTAATTTTTCAAACGATTCTGTAAGTAAAATATCATATTTCACAATGTCTTCATCAGATAACTCAGCTCTTTTTGCTTCTAAAATATCAATAAATTCAACGGAATAGTCTCTTGGATTTAAACCTTCTTGATAGCAAAATTTGATTTCATTGATTAAGTCTTTTCGGTTTTCATCTAAATACCAAATTTCGTGAAAATTCAATTTTTGGTAATATAATTTTAAGCTATCCGATTTGTCTTTAAGAAGTTCTGGATTAACAGGCCGAATAATTACATCATGAACAGTATCTTTGATAATACTATCATCAAAAGCAATAGTTTTTTCTTCTTTTTTACAAGAAATAAATAAGGTCAGTAATAATAGAGAAGTAATTATTTTCATAGTGAAAATCCATTTGGACATATAAATGTAATAAAAATCTTTTTAATTTTTCTTAAACATCACAAAATGAATGCCAACATTTGGAATATCAAAGGCATTACCAATTATTTTATAACCAGATTTTTGATAAAATGGAATTGCCTTTTCACGAGCATTAAACCAAATTAAATCGGCTTTCTCTTCAAAACAAAAGTTTTCTGCAGCTTTTAAAAGTTGTTCACCATATCCTTTGCTTTGAAAATCTTCTAAAACTGCCATACCTCTAATTTGAAATTGTATCTTCTCTGTAAAAAGAGGTGAATTTGTTTTATAAACAGAAACAGCTCCAATTATATTTTCGTTTTCAAATAATCCAAAATGAGTTGTTGTGGTAGCATCATCTCCGATAAAATGACAAGTTTCGATTGGTTTTCCTTTTCTTAATACTTCTTGGCGAACGGTATAAGTTTCTAAAGCAGTAATTTTTTTGACAACAGGCATTTCTAACTATTTATATTTTAACGAATTAACGAATATTGATAATGCGTCAACAAATTTATAACAAAGGAATTGAAAAAATATGCTTAAAAATTTGCAATTAAAAAAACTTTTAAAGTATATTTGCACCCACAAAATAAGTATTTATTTGCTTTTTTGAATTGCGGAAGTAGCTCAGTTGGTAGAGCTCCAGCCTTCCAAGCTGGTTGTCGCGAGTTCGAGCCTCGTCTTCCGCTCCAAAACAAGATAAAGTTTTAAAAATTATCACCTGCGGAAGTAGCTCAGTTGGTAGAGCTCCAGCCTTCCAAGCTGGTTGTCGCGAGTTCGAGCCTCGTCTTCCGCTCCATAAAAAAGCCTTGCAAATGCAAGGCTTTTTTTATTTCAATTCATTTAGCTCAGTTTCTGGCACAACTTCTATTGGCGTTTCGCCTCTTTTGAAAATTCGTGCGGTTAAAGTTCCTTTTAATTTAATAGAATCACCATTTACAGCTAACCAACTTCCTTCTCTTAATCCAACTACAGGTTGCGGATTAAATTGATGAAATTCATTAATTCTCGTTTCGCGCGTTTCACCCATGTGGGTTGAACCTTCAATTGGATCTAAATAATGTGGATTAATATTAAATGAAACAAAACCTAAAGTTCTAAAACTCGGCGGATACACAATCGGCATATCGTTTGTAGTGCTCATGGTTAAACCGCAAATGTTACTTCCAGCGCTTGTTCCAAGATATGGTGTTCCGTTTTTAACTACCTTTTCTAAAGTATCAATTACATTGTTCTTGTACAGTTGGCTTACCAATAAAAACGTGTTTCCTCCGCCAGTAAAAATTCCTTTGGCATTTTCAAGTGCAGTTATCGGATTTTCAAACTCGTGAATTCCTTTGATAGAAATATTAATTTTTGCAAAAGCATCACTTACTTTCTTAGTATATTCTTCATGAGAAATACCACTTGGGCGTGCATAAGGAATAAAGAGAATTTCATTACAATTGGTAAAAAACATTTGTAATTCAGGTAATAAATAGTCTAAATAACTTCCGTTGTGCAAGGTTGAGGTGCTGGCAATAAGTATATTTTTCATTGATTTTTTTTACAAATTTAAATTATTCTATTAACATAAGTTTATCATCTTGTTAGGATTTCGTTTTGAGGTGTATTTGGTACATTTACAAAAATATTCAAATTTAATTCATGCTAAAAAAACTACTTTTCATCTTTTTCATCTTTCCAATGTTCATTTTTTCTCAAAATGACACACTAATTAAAGGGAAAGTAGTTTCTGAGTCTAATAGTTTAGAAGGAATTCATATTTTTAATATTTCTCAAAAGACTGGAGAAATTACGGATGCTCGCGGTTATTTTAATATAAAAGTAAAGATTAGCGATACACTTCAATTTAGCGCGGTTCATTTAAAAGCAACACAATACATTATTAAGCAAAATGATTTAAAAGAAGAATTAATTTTCGTTCAAATGAAATCATTAATTAGTGAGCTTGATGAAATTACATTAACGAAATATAAAAATATTAATGCGGTTTCATTAGGAATTGTCCCAGCGAATCAAAAAACATATACACCTGCTGAGCGAAAACTTGTCACTGCTGGTGATTTTCATTGGTATAGTCCATTATTAATTCCATTAGGAGGAATGAGTGTTGACGGATTAATTAACTCGATAAGTGGGAGAACAAGCATGTTAAAGAAAGAACTTATTGTTGAGCGAAAAGAGCAATTACAAGCCAAAACTTCAGATTATTTTGAAAGAAAATATTTCCTAGAAACCTTAAACATTCCAGAAGAATATGTTGATGGTTTTTTGTTTTATATTGTTGATAATGAAAGGTATGCAAGGGCTATGAAAGATAAAAACAAAACTATGGCAACGTTTATTTTGTCAGAATTAGCAGTTGAATATTTAAAACTGAAAGAAATTGAAATCGAAAAATCACCAAAAGATGAGAAATAACATTTTACTTTTTTTTATTTTAGTAATAACTCAAATTGGTTTCTCGCAAGGGATAGAACGAAAGGTGTTGCGCGGAAAAATAGTTGCCGACTCTTTAGAAGTTGAAAATTTAACTGTCTATAATATTACTTCAAATGTTGGAGCAATTACTGATGTTGACGGAAAATTTTCAATAAACGCTAGAGCAACGGATACATTATTTATTCAAGGACTTTCTTATGATTCAAAACGATATGTATTGACAGATAAAGATTTTTGGTTGCCAGTTTTAGAAATAAAGTTGCATGTGAAAATTACAGAATTAAATGAAATTATAATTACACCTTATACTTTGACGGGTAATTTAAATGAAGATACCAAACGAATTCAAGTTTATGGGGAAGGATTTGCAAAAATTGACGCCAAAGTAGTAAAATATTATGATGATGACATAAGACTTGGAACGCCAGAAAATACTGCAATGCCAAATGTTTTTGCACCAACAGGAGTGAATTTACTTGGTATAGTAGTTGGAATAGCAAATTTAGTTGGAATAAAAGGAAATCCAAAAAGCAATTCTGAACGGGTTTTTGAAGAAAGAAGAATACGAGATTTACAATCAAAATCATTTTCAGAACACATGCTGGAACGATTTTCGCACAATTTTTTTGTGGAAACTTTAAAAATTAAAAACGAAGATATTCCAATGTTTATGAGTTTTGCCGAATTAAACGTTTACGAACTTTCGCCTCTTTTAAAAGCCGAAAATGAGCTAAAATTAATTGAATATTTAATTAACAAATCGGAAGAATTCAAATTGCAAAAAGCAAAAGAATAATTCCTATTTTTACCACATGAAAAAACAATTGTTACTTTTATTTGCCGTTTTATTTTTAAGCTCATTTAGTGCGCATAAATTTTATGTTTCGGTTACCCAAATTGATTATGTGCTATCAAAAAAGAGAG
>Ga0209467_1002463_pt1 | contig 13234 bp, 12 predicted proteins | sample Higcelwee11metaG_FD_187175 | JGI IMG/M metagenome (GOLD analysis project Ga0209467, IMG submission 187175) | Freshwater pond sediment microbial communities from the University of Edinburgh, under environmental carbon perturbations - High... | ecosystem: Environmental > Aquatic > Freshwater >...
GGCCACATGCCCGGCGCGATCGCCGTTGAGCAGGCGACCGTGCGGCTGGCGGGGCAGGATGACGCTTCAGGCCGCGCCGTTGAGTTGCCCCACGTCTGGGACAACGAGCGGCGCAGCTGGCGCGGCGAAGCGCACTACCGGCTGGTGCTGCCCGAGGCGCTGGCGCAAGCCGGGCAGGTCGAGAGCGGCCTGGCCCTCCTGCTGCCCCGCGTGGGTGTGCGTTTCCGGGTTTTGTTCAACGGACAGGAGCTGTCGGCAGAGTGCTGGCGGCGGAGCGCCGGTTATTGTGATGCCGGCACTCGGGCACATTTCGTACAGCTCCCGCAGCGCCTGATGGCACCCCAATGGGCCGACAACCGGATCGAGATCCAGCTCAAGGGGCAGTTGCTGCGCATCAGCGGGCTGTCACCGGTCTGGGTGGGCCCCCGGGATGTGCTGTACCAGCGCTTCCGTTGGCTGACCTGGTGGCAAGTCAACCTAACCTGGATGGTGGCCGCCTCATCGTTCATGATGGGTGTGCTGTCGCTGCTGATCTGGTCCCGGACCGCTGAGCCCCTGTTTGGTTTGCTGGGCGGTGGACTGGTGGTGCTGACCGTGCGACTGTGGCTGTCCACACCGGTTTTTCTGCCCGGGCCGTTCCTGATCTGGGACTACATCCACAAACTCAGCTTCACCTGGTACTGCGGGTTCACCTACCTGTTCATGTCGGAGCTGTTCGATTTCCGGCAAAGCCTGGTGCGCAAGCTGGTGGTGGCCATGATGGCGCTCGGGCCGTTCTGGCTGGCGCTGCAAGCCGGGCTGGAGAACTACCAGCTCTACCGGCTGTGGACGGGCGTGATCGCACTGGTGTGCGTGCTGGCCATCCTTAAGGTGATACACAGAGCCCGCTGGGGCATGAACGTGAACCAGCGTCTGATGGTGGTGGTGAGCCTGGCCACCATGGCCACCGGTTTGCGGGATTTTCTGGTGGTGCAGATGGACTTTCCCGGTGACACCGACATCCGCTGGATGACACCGGGCAGCCTGGTGCTCATGTTTGCCATGGGCTGGGTGCTGGTCCGGCGCACAGCACAGGCGATGGAACAGGTCGCACAGCTCAATACCGAACTGGCGCGCAAGGTGAACGAGCGCGAGGCCGAACTGCACGTCGTGTTTGATCGTCTGCGCGTGGTGGAGAACCAGCGTGTGCTGGAGGCCGAACGTCGGCGACTGACCCGCGACATGCACGACGGCCTTGGAAGCCAGCTTGTGCAGACGCTCAACCTGGTGCACAGCAGTGGCGCCAAGGTGGACAGCGCGTCCGTGGCGAACATGCTCAACCACGCGCTCGAAGAGCTGCGCATGACACTGGATTCGCTGGAGCCGATGGATGGTGACCTGCCCACCATCCTGGGCACCTTGCGCCAGCGCATCTCGCCGACCCTGCAAGCCGCCCGCATCGATCTGGACTGGCAGGTCGAAGCCGTTTCCGCCGTTCCGGGACTGGAGGTGCGTGGTGTGATGCACCTGTTCCGGTGTCTGCAGGAGGTTTTTGCCAACGTGGTCCAGCACGCACAAGCCACCCGGGTGACGGTGCGCACCTGGGAGCGGGGAGGGCGCATCTTCCTCAGTGCCACCGACAACGGCGTGGGACTGGGTGAGCCGCTGGAATCGGGTTTCCGTGAAGGTGGCCGCGGTATCAGCAACATCCGGATGCGAGCGTCGGAAATCGGCGCCGAGGTGCGGTTCTCCTGCGCCCACCCGGGCACCTGCGTGACCTTCAGTTTTGCTGCGGACCCTGGAGCCGCTCCTCTGGGCGCAGCCGCGCAAGCTTGAGCAGGGAACAGGGTTTTCGGGTATACTCGATCAAAATAGTCGGGAAAGACTTCGAAGTGTCAGCCGCCAATGGTGCGGCAGGGTGGGCGGAGAAGCGGTTTGGTGGGTTTTGCCCATGAAACCTTCAACGACGGTCAAGCCACAACTTTCAGGAGCTTGAAATGCGCCTCACGACCAAAGGCCGCTTTGCGGTCACAGCCATGATCGATCTGGCCCTGCGCCAGAACAACGGTCCCGTCACGCTCGCGGCCATCAGCCAGCGCCAGCAGATTTCGCTCTCTTACCTGGAGCAGCTGTTTGGCAAACTGCGGCGCCACGAACTGGTGGAATCCACGCGTGGCCCGGGTGGTGGTTACAGCCTGGGCCGCAAGGCCGCGGAAATCACCGTGGCCGACATCATCGTTTCGGTGGACGAGCCGATCGACGCCACCCAGTGTGGCGGCAAGGAAAACTGCCTGGGTGAAGGCAACCGCTGCATGACCCACGAGCTGTGGGCCGCGCTCAACGCAAAGATGGTGGATTTCCTCGACTCGGTGTCCCTGCAGTCGCTGGTGGACGAACAGCTGGCCAAAGGTGTGGTGGTGGAAAACGCCCCCATGATCAAGCGGGCCATCTCCAGCGCTCCGGTGGTCAAGCCGATCCGTGTGAACGCCCCCAACTCGGTCTTCGCACTCGGAGGTGCGGCCTTTTCGAAATGACACCGGCTTCCGGGGACTGTTTCCCGGTGGCAGGGTCCGATTCCACGTGTTCCGGGGTGTCCTGATCGATGCCGAGGTTCCGGTGCGTCGTTCGTTTGTCCCTGCATGCCCTTCCTGTCGATCCCTACCGATCCCAACCGCCAGCCCAATTCATTGACCGCCATGAGCACACCGCACTTTCCCATCTACATGGACTACAGCGCCACCAACCCCTGCGATCCGCGGGTGGTGGACGCCATGATTCCCTGGTTGCGTGAACACTTCGGCAATCCGGCGTCGCGCAGCCATGCCTGGGGCTGGGAAGCTGAAAAGGCGGTCGAGACCGCCCGCGAGCAGGTGGCCGCCCTGATCAACGCCGACCCGCGCGAAATCGTCTGGACCAGCGGCGCCACCGAGTCCAACAACCTGGCCCTGAAAGGCGCGGCGCACTTCTACCAGACCAAGGGCAAGCACCTGATCACGGTCAAGACCGAGCACAAGGCCGTGCTCGATACCATGCGCGAGCTGGAGCGCCAGGGTTTTGAGGTGACTTACCTCGACGTGATGGCCGATGGCCTGATCGATCTGGACGTCTTCAGGGCGACCATCCGCCCGGACACCATCCTGGCTTCGGTCATGTTCGTGAACAACGAGATCGGCGTGATCCAGGACATCGCCGCCATCGGCAAGATCTGCCGCGAGAAAGGCGTGATCTTTCACGTGGATGCGGCGCAAGCCACCGGCCGGATCGACATCGACCTGCAAACGCTGCCGGTCGACCTGATGAGCCTGACCGGCCACAAGACCTATGGCCCCAAGGGCATCGGCGCGCTGTATGTGCGGCGCAAGCCACGCATCCGCATCGAGGCCCAGATGCACGGTGGCGGTCATGAGCGCGGCATGCGTTCGGGCACGTTGCCCACCCACCAGTGCGTGGGCATGGGCGAGGCCTACCGCATCGCCAAGGAAGAGATGCACACGGAGAACCTGCGCATCCGCGCGCTGCACGACCGCATGGTCGCCGGCCTGAAGGGTATCGAAGAGGTGTTCATCAACGGCCACGAGACGCAACGTGTGCCGCACAACCTGAACATGAGCTTCAACTACGTCGAAGGCGAGTCGCTGATCATGGGCATCAAGGGTCTGGCGGTGTCGTCGGGTTCGGCCTGCACCTCGGCCAGCCTGGAGCCCAGCTACGTGCTGCGCGCGCTTGGCCGCAGCGACGAACTGGCCCACAGCAGCCTGCGCATGACGATCGGCCGCTGGACGACCGAAGAAGAGATCGATTACGCGATCGACACCATCAAGGAAAACGTGGCGAAGCTGCGCGAGTTGTCCCCCTTGTGGGAAATGTTCAAAGACGGCATTGATATCTCGACGATTCAATGGGCCGCACACTGAAGGAGAAAGACCATGGCTTATTCTGAAAAAGTGGTTGACCACTACGAAAACCCCCGCAACGTCGGCTCGTTCGACAAGGGCGACGAATCGGTGGGCACCGGCATGGTGGGCGCGCCCGCCTGCGGCGACGTGATGAAGCTGCAGATCAAGGTGAATCCGACCACCGGCGTGATCGAAGACGCGCGCTTCAAGACCTACGGTTGCGGCTCGGCGATTGCCTCGTCGTCGCTGGTGACCGAATGGGTCAAGGGCAAGACGCTGGACCAGGCCGCAGCGCTGAAGAACAGCGAGATCGCCGAAGAGCTGGCGCTGCCGCCGGTGAAAATCCACTGCTCCATCCTGGCCGAAGACGCGATCAAGGCCGCAGTGGACGACTACCGCAAGAAACACCTGAACTGATCCAGGCAAAATTTCCAGCACCATGGCTATTTCGATCTCCGAAGCCGCTGCGCGGCACGTCACCCGTTACATCGCCAAGCGTGGCAAGGGCGTGGGCGTGCGCCTGGGCGTCAAGACCACCGGCTGCTCCGGCCTCGCTTACAAGCTGGAGTACGCCGACGAGATTGCACCGGAAGATGTGGTGTTCGAGGACAACGGCGTCAAGGTGCTGGTGGACCCGAAGAGTCTGGCCTACATCGACGGCACGCAGCTCGATTTCGTGCGCGAGGGCCTGAACGAAGGCTTCCGTTTCAACAACCCCAATGAGCGCGACCGTTGCGGCTGCGGCGAGAGTTTCAGAATCTGATACTGTTGCCGAATCACCCACTAGTAGCCGCCAGTGCGTACCGTCCTGGCGGCTTTTTGATGTCATGAACCTGCTGTCCAACGACTTCGAAATTTTCGGTATTGCACCTGCCTTTGCGCTGGACCGCGACGCGCTGGACCAACGTTGGAAAGACCTGCAGCGCGAGGCCCATCCTGACCGTTTTGCAACTTCCGATGCCCCCGCGCAGCGCCTGGCCATGCAATGGTCGGTGCGCATCAATGAGGCCTACCAGCGCCTGAAAGACCCGCTCAAGCGCGCCGCCTATCTGTGCGAGTTGAAAGGCGTGCCGATCCAGGCAGAAAACAACACCGCCATGCCGGCTGCCTTCCTGATGCAGCAGATGCAATGGCGTGAAGACCTGGAAGACGCCCGCAGCAGCGAGGCGCTGGAGCGCATGGCGAACGAGGTGAGCGCTGCGCGCCGCACGATGTTGACCCAGCTGCAGCAGACCGCCGATGGCGAGCGCAACTTCGCCGCACTGGCCCAGCAGGTCAGAGCCCTTATGTTTGTTGAGCGCTTTGCCAGCGACGTCGAGAACCGGCTCGATCAGCTGGGACAATAACGGGCTGTCCTCCGCAACCCTCTGCTTTATTTCTCCACCAGAACCCGCGCCCATGGCTCTCCTGCAGATTTCCGAACCCGGCCAGTCCCTCGATCCGCACCAGCGACGGGTGGCGGTCGGCATCGACCTCGGTACCACGCATTCGCTGGTGGCCGCGGTGCGCCACGGGGTGTCCGAATGCCTGCCAGCGGCGGACGGCCGCGTGATCCTGCCCAGTGTGGTCCGCTACCTCGATCCGGCGCAAGGCGGCTCGGGTCGCCAGATCGGCTTTGAAGCGCTGGCCGCGCAGGTCAGCGATCCTGCGAACACCGTGAGCTCGGTCAAGCGACTGATGGGCCGCACGCGCGCACAGGTGGCCGACGCTGACAAGCTCCCGTACACGGTGGTGGATCAGAACGGCATGGCCGTGGTCGAGACCATCGCCGGACGCAAGACTCCCATGGAGGTGAGCGCCGAAATCCTGGCCACGCTGCGTTTCCGGGCCGAAGACAGCTTCGACGATGAGCTGTTTGGCGCGGTCATCACCGTGCCCGCGTACTTCGACGACGCGCAGCGCCAGGCCACGAAGGACGCTGCGCAGCTCGCCGGCATCAACGTGCTGCGACTGATCAACGAGCCCACCGCCGCAGCGATCGCGTACGGGCTGGACAACGGCTCGGAAGGCATCTACGCCATCTACGACCTCGGCGGCGGCACCTTCGACATCTCCATCCTGCGCCTGACGCGGGGGGTGTTCGAGGTCATGGCCACCGGTGGCGACTCCGCGCTGGGCGGCGACGATTACGACCAGGCGCTCGCTGCCTGGGTGCTGGCGCAACAAGGCGTGACCACGCCGCTGAACGCATCCGAGCGTGCGGGTCTGCACGCAGAGGCCCGCCGCTGCAAGGAAGCCCTGTCGGCTGTGGATGCCAACACCGGTCATACGGTGTTCGAAGCGGTGGTCGGCGGCCAGACGCTGCGCCAGACCGTCACGCCGGCCCAGTTCGAGGCCGCCACCACCGCACTCACGGCCCGCACCATGACCGCCGTGCGCAAGGTGCTGCGCGATGCCCACATCGCCAAGGATGAAGTCAAGGGCGTGGTGATGGTGGGCGGCTCCACCCGCATGCCGGTGATCCGCCGCACCGTTGGGGAATTCTTTGGTCAGGAACCCCTGGTCAACCTGAACCCGGACGAGGTGGTGGCGCTGGGCGCAGCCATACAGGCCAACGCGCTCGCCGGCAACAGCCGCGACGGCGACCTGCTGCTGCTCGACGTGATCCCGCTCTCGCTCGGTATCGAGACCATGGGCGGTCTGGTCGAGCGCATCGTGCCGCGCAACAGCCCCATTCCCACCGCGCTGGCGCAAGATTTCACCACCTACCAGGACGGCCAGACCGCGCTGGCGCTGCACGTGGTGCAGGGCGAGCGCGACCTGGTGGCCGACTGCCGCAGCCTGGCGCGCTTCACGCTGCGTGGCATCCCGCCCATGGCCGCCGGAGCGGCGCGCATCCGCGTGAGCTTCACGGTGGATGCCGATGGGTTGCTGTCCGTCCATGCGAAAGAGCAGGGCAGCGGTGTCGAGGCCACGATCGACGTCAAGCCAGCCTATGGCCTGTCGGACGAACAGATCGCCGCCATGCTGAAGGACAGCTTTGCCACGGCGCAGCAGGACATGCAGGCGCGCGCGCTGGTCGAAGCCCGGGTGGATGCCGACCGCATGATCGCCGCCACACACAGTGCCCTGGCGGCCGACGCCGATCTGCTGGAGCCCGCCGAGCTTCAAGCCATTCACAATCTCATTGCCCAGTTGAGTCAGACCCTCACCGGTGACACCACCGCTGCGATTGAATCCGCCACCGAAGCGCTCGCCAAAGGCACCGAAGCCTTTGCCGCCATGCGCATGAACCGGGGCATCCAGCATGCCCTGGCCGGCAAACGGCTCGAAGAAGTCTGAAACCCGCCGCGGACCGACGCACAGGAACCCCATGCCCATCATCAAGATATTGCCCCACCCCGAATACTGTCCGCAGGGAGCCCAGGTCAGCGCACCGGCTGGCACCTCGATCTGCGAGGCGCTGCTCGAAAACAACATCCCGATCGAGCACGCCTGCGACATGGTGTGTGCCTGCACCACCTGCCACGTGATCGTGCGCGAAGGTTTCAACAGCCTCAACGAGCTGGACGACAACGAAGAAGACCTGCTCGACCGGGCCTGGGGCCTGGAGCCCAACTCGCGCCTGTCCTGCCAGGCCATCCTGGCTCAGCAGGATGTGACGATCGAGATCCCGAAGTATTCGATCAACCACGCCAAAGAGAAACATTGACCCCCACGCTCCGCCGCTGCGCGGGTCGCTGCCCCCCGAGGGGGCTGATCCACCTTGGGGCGGCCCGGCGGTGGACCTCCACTGATGCGAGGAATCCATGAGACAGATTGTTCTTGATACAGAAACCACCGGCCTGTCGGCCGACAGCGGCGACCGCATCATTGAAATCGGCTGTGTCGAGCTGCTCAACCGCAAGCTCACCGGCAACAACCTGCACTTCTACGTCAACCCGGAGCGCGACAGCCACGAGGACGCGCTCAAGGTGCACGGCATCAGCAACGAATTCCTGCGCGACAAACCCAAGTTCGGGCAGATCGCCGACGAGCTGCTGGACTACCTGCGCGACGCCGAACTGATCATCCACAACGCGCCGTTCGACATCAGTTTCCTCAACAAGGAACTGGACCGCCTGGGGCGTCCGCCGCTCAAGACCGTGATCGGTCAGGTGATTGATAGCCTGGTGATGGCCAAGGAGATGTTCCCGGGCAAACGCAACGGCCTCGATGCGCTGTGTGACCGGCTGGGCGTGGACAATTCCGGGCGCACGCTGCACGGCGCGTTGCTCGATGCCGAACTGCTGGCCGACGTCTACATCAACATGACGCGCGGCCAGGACGCGTTGCTGATTGAAGGCAATGAAAGCAGCGAAGCGGGCGTCGAAGCCATCGTGATCGATCTGTCACGGTTCGAGTTGCCCGTGCTTCGCGCCAATGAGCAGGAGCTGCAGGGGCACGATGTCGCGCTGGCCGATCTGGACAAGGCATGCAAAGGCAAGACGCTCTGGCGCAAGCTCGAGGCGGCTTGACCGGGCATTTCTCCAAATTTTCTGCTCACCGGGAAAAACGGCTCAAATAAGACGCTATAATTTGAGGCTTCCGAGAGATCGGTCAGATCAATCGGGCGGTTAGCTCAGTGGTAGAGCACTGCCTTCACACGGCAGGGGTCGCAGGTTCGAACCCTGCACCGCCCACCAGACAAAGCCCCAAGCGTTTCGCTTGGGGCTTTTTCGTTTGGGGTCATGTCTTTGACGGGAGTTGGCGGCATGGAAGAGTTGGATGTGGTGGTGATCGGCGCCGGCGTGGTCGGGTTGGCGGTGGCCCGTTCGCTGGCGCTGGCCGGGCGCGAGGTGATGGTGCTGGAGCGCGAGGCGACCATCGGCACCGGCACGAGTTCGCGCAACAGCGAAGTGATCCACGCCGGTATCTACTACCCCCAGGGTTCGCTCAAGGCGCGGCTGTGTGTGCGGGGCAGGTCGCTGCTGTACGCCTATTGTTCAGAACGCGGGATCGCTCACCACCGATGCGGCAAGCTGATCGTTGCCAACACGGCGTCGCAGGTGCGAGGGCTGCCGGGCATCCAGGCTCGCGCCGAAGCCAATGGTGTGCACGATTTGACGTGGCTCTCACGCGCTGAGGCGCTGGCCCAGGAGCCTGCGCTCGAATGCCTAGCGGCTTTGCTCTCACCGTCCACCGGCATTGTCGATAGCCACGCCCTGATGTTGAGCCTGCAGGGCGATCTGGAACATGCGGGCGGGCTGGTGGCCTGCCACAGTGGGGTCGATAGTCTGCGGGCATCCCGCGCTGGTATCGAGGTTCTGATGCAAGACGGTACCGTTTTGTTGGCGCGCAGCGTGGTCAATGCCGCTGGGCTGCATGCCTGTCAGATAGCGCGGAACACCCAGGGCCTGGACCCCGTGCACGCGCCCCGGGCCTGGTACGCCAAGGGCAGTTACTTCACCTTGAGCGGGCGCTCGCCATTCGCCCGCCTGATCTACCCTGCGCCCGATCCCGAAGCGCACCTGGCCGGGCTGGGTGTGCACCTGACACTCGATCTGGGTGGTCAGGCCAAGTTCGGGCCGGATGTGCAGTGGACCGACGACCCGGATGACCTGGGTGTGAACCCGGCCAGCGCCGACGGCTTTTACGCCGCGGTTCGCCAGTACTGGCCGGAATTGCCCGATCACGCCTTGTTGCCCGGTTACGCCGGTGTGCGACCCAAGATCAGCGGCCCCCATGAGCCTGCGGCCGATTTCCGCATTGACGGCCCCGCCGTGCACGGCGTTCCGGGACTGGTCAACCTGCTGGGCATCGAGTCTCCGGGCCTGACCAGTTGCCTGGCCATTGGCGAGCAGGTCGCGGCGCTGCTGTGAGCGCCGCTGCAATTCCATTCAGTGGGGCGCTGGTGCGGCGCTCCTGATCGCCTCGGCCGCTTCCCGCACGAGCGCCGGGCCTTTGTAGATCAGCCCGGTGTAGATCTGGACCACGTTGGCGCCCGACTGGATCTTGCTCACCGCATCCGCTGCGCTGAGGATGCCGCCCACACCGATGATGGGGAAACTCTTGCCCAGGCAGGCCCGCAGGCGCCGGATCACGCGATTGCTGGCCGCCAGCACCGGCGCGCCCGAGAGCCCGCCCGTTTCGTTGGCGTGGGGCAGGCCGGCCACCGCTTCGCGGCTGAGGGTCGTGTTGGTGGCGATCACGCCGAAGGCGTTGTTCGCCTGGCCCGTGCTGTCGGTGCCGTAACGCATCAAGGTGGTGGCAATCACCTCGATCTGGGTGTCGTCCAGATCGGGCGCGATCTTGATGAAGACGGGAATGCGCCGGCCCGTCTGCTGGGCGAGGGCTTCCCGGCGTTCTGCGACGGCGCCGAGCAGCGCGTCCAGCGCCTGGTCGCTCTGCAGGCTGCGCAGGTTCTGGGTGTTCGGGCTGGAGATGTTGACCGTGACATAGTCGGCGTGGGGGTATACGCCATCCAGGCAGGTCAGGTAATCATCGGTGGCGCGCTCGATCGGTGTGCTGGCGTTCTTGCCGATGTTCAGGCCCAGCAGCATCGGATGGGCGCCACCCTTGCTGCGAAAGCGGGCCCGCTGCACATTGGCGATGAAGGCGTCCAGGCCATCGTTGTTGAAACCCAGTCGGTTGATCAGGGCGTTGGCCTTGGGCAGTCGGAACATGCGCGGCTTCGGGTTGCCGGACTGCGCCTTGGGCGTGACCGTGCCCACTTCGACAAATCCGAAACCCATGGCAGCCAGGCCGTCGATGCAGGCGGCATTCTTGTCCAGCCCTGCCGCCAGACCGACCCGGTTGGGGAAGTTCAGGCCGGCCAGGGTGACCGGATCGTCGATCCGGGTCTCGCCATAGAGGCAGGTCAGTGGCGAGCGCTGCAGCTTCGCGATGCTGTGCAGCGTGAGTTCGTGGGCGGCTTCCGGGTCCAGGCCAAAGAGGAAGGGGCGTGCGACAGCGTAGGGCAGGAGGGACATTGGATAATGGGCAAATTCTTCGTAACCGCTGATTGTCTCAAATGACCCAAGACGAACTCAAAGCCCTGGTGGGCCAGGCCGCCCTGCAATACGTGACCCCTGGTGACATCGTCGGTGTGGGCACCGGCTCCACGGTCAACAAGTTCATCGATGCGCTTGCCACCATGAAGGATCAGATCCCCGGCGCGGTGTCGAGTTCGGTAGCCTCCACGGCCCGGCTGAAAGCGCTGGGCATCCCGGTCTTCGAAGCCAATGAGGTGGCCGAACTGTCGGTCTACATCGATGGCGCCGACGAAATCGACGCGCAGGGTCACATGATCAAGGGCGGTGGCGCAGCGCTCACACGCGAGAAGATCGTGGCCGCCCAGTCACGCCGGTTCATCTGCATCGCCGACGAATCCAAGATGGTGAAGGCCTTGGGTGCTTTTCCGCTGCCGGTGGAGGTGATCCCGATGGCCACAGCCCGGCTGATCCGCCAGTTTGCCGCCCTCGGCGGCAAGGCTCACCTGCGGCTCAAGGACGGCGCTCCGCTGGTGACCGACAACGGTCAGTACATCCTGGACGTGACCGGCCTTCAGATCACCGATCCGCTGGCCTTCGAGAGTGAAGTGAACCAGTGGCCAGGCGTGGTCACCGTGGGTGTGTTCGCCCACCAGAAGGCCAGCATCTGCCTGCTGGGGACCAGCAGCGGCGTGAAGACGCTGACGTTCTGAGTCGCAGGGCCAGAACCGTTCAGAAACGGATGCCGGCCGGGTTCTCCGTTGGTGGTGTCACCGGCGTCTCGGCCGGTTGCACCGGCGGCCGGGCCGGAGCGGCATTCGGTCGCGCAGCAGCTGCTGCCTGCGCGGGTTGCGTTGTCACCAGCGCCGTTGCTGCAGGCCGGCGGTAACCGGATGGCAGGACGGATTGCTTGGGGTAACCCGCTGCGTCCAGGTACTGCGTCCAATCGGCGTCTGAGAACCCTTTGATCTGTTGCCCGCCGATGCTGAGGAAGGGCAGCGAGGTTTCTCCACTCAGGCGCTTCAATGCAGCGGCGTCCTCGGCAGAATTGACCGTTTTTTCAGTGAAGGGCACGCCGCGCGCGGTGAGCAGGTTGCGCCCGGTGTTGCAGGGCGCGCAATCGGTCGCGGTGTAGAGGGTGACCGGATAGCGGTTGACCACTTGGCGCAGTTCCAGCGGCAGCTGTGGGTTGGCGGCCGCTCCGGCGCTGGCTGAGGCGCCACCGACGACGGACGCCTTGCCGTTGGCCGGTGGTGGCTGATCCGAATAGGTCACCTTGCCGTCGGGCCCCACGGTGCGGTACACGCCTTGGGCCGAGGCCCAGGGTGCGGCGAGCGCGCCGAACACGACGCCAGCCAACGCCGCACGCACCAGCGTGCGCTGCATGGAAGTCTGGGAAAGGGTGATGCTCATGTCAAATCCTTTTGCCAAATACAAGTTCCGAACCACATTCAGGCGGGCATTCGCGCTCAGGCCATGCCTTGATGACGCAGCAAGGCATCGATGCCCGGCTCCCGACCACGGAACGCCTTGAACGATGCCATGGCCGGGCGGCTGCCGCCAGCTTCCAGGAACGCCTCACGGTAGCGTCGACCCGTTTCCACGTCCAGCGTGCTGTGCCCATTCTTCTGGGCAGCTTCTTCGAACGCGGCGTAGGCATCGGCCGACAGCACTTCGGCCCACTTGTAGCTGTAGTAACCGGCAGAGTACCCACCTGCAAAGATGTGGCTGAAGGTGTGGGGCGTGCGGCTGTAGGCGGGCGGTTGCAACACGGCGACTTCATCGCGCACCTGTTGCTGTAGCGCCAGGATGGCGTCGCCGTTGGTGACGGGTGCGGTCTGGCTGTGCAGCAGCATGTCGAACAGTGAAAACTCCACCTGGCGCAGCGTCTGCAGGCCGCTCTGGTAATTCTTGGCCGCGAGCATCTTGTCGAACAGGTCGCGAGGCAGCGGTTCGCCAGTATCCACATGGGCCGTCATGTGCTTGAGCACGTCCCATTCCCAGCAGAAGTTCTCCATGAACTGGCTGGGCAACTCCACCGCGTCCCACTCCACACCGCTGATGCCCGAGACATCGCGTTCGTTCACCAGGGTCAGCATGTGGTGCAGGCCGTGGCCAAACTCGTGGAAGAGGGTGATGACGTCATCGTGCGTCAGCAGAGGCGGTTTTTTTACGCCGTCGACTTCGACGCCTTCAGCGAAGTTGCACACCAGATGTGCCACCGGTGTCTGCAGTGCACCGGTGTCCGGGCGCAGCCAGCGGGCGCGCACATCGTCCATCCAGGCTCCGCCACGTTTGCCCGTGCGGGCGGCCGGGTCGAGATAGAACTGACCCACCAGCTGGGCGCCGGCCGGCGAAGTGCGTTCGATGCGGTAGAACTCCACGCCGGGGTGCCAGACCGGTGCGGTGTCGCGGCGAATCGCCACTTCGAACAGCGTTTCAACGATC
>Ga0209467_1002464_pt1 | contig 13230 bp, 12 predicted proteins | sample Higcelwee11metaG_FD_187175 | JGI IMG/M metagenome (GOLD analysis project Ga0209467, IMG submission 187175) | Freshwater pond sediment microbial communities from the University of Edinburgh, under environmental carbon perturbations - High... | ecosystem: Environmental > Aquatic > Freshwater >...
GGCGCGGAAATGGTTCCCTTCAGCCGTAGTCCGGCAGGCCTTTGGGTCGTGACCTCGGCCTGGACCTCGTCGGTCAGGGTTCCCGTCAAGGCCAGATGGCTGGCCCGAATGTCCCCGCCCGGCCCGGGCGAATCGATCCGCCCCGTCAGGCCGCCCCGCAGCATGTTCGAGGCCACGGAGCATTCCGAAACACTGAGCCCGCCGTCTTTGTATTCGGCCCGTATGGCCATCCGCCCCAGTTCGATGCGTACGGCCCGCAGCATCTCCCCTTCGACCTCAAGGAAGGCGTCCTCCAGCAAGACCCCGGCCGTTCCCGGCACGTTTTTTCCCGGCAAAAGGCGCAACTCCCCCGAAAGCCGCCCGCCTGCGTGACGGTTCACAAGCCAGGGCAAGCCCGGCGACAGGCCAAGATCAAGCCCTCTGGCCGTAATGACCACCTCGCGCCAGCCGCCCCCGAAGATCTCGTCCGAGGCCGCCGTCACCGTCAGTTCGCCGTCCAGCGTCCGGCCCTCGGCCGACACCTCCAGGCGGCCCAGGCAGGCCGCCCACACGGACAGGCGCAGGCGCGCCTCGGGCATGTCCGCCAGGGGGTCCGCTGCGCCCTCCAGGCGAAGCCGCAGCCCGCTCAAAACGGCCCCCGGGGGGAACAGCGTGGCCCGGGCCTCGCGCACGGCGAGGTTCAGGCCGTGTCCCGGCGACAGGGTGCGTTCCGCCCACAGACGCAGCCGCTCGTCCGGAAACCTGGCGGCCAGCATGAAAAGGGACAGGGACAGGGTGAAAACCGCCAATATCGCGGCAAACCCTGCCCGGACAGCCAGGGACGAACGCGGCGCGCCGGGCTGGCCGGAGGGCGGCGCAGAGGGCGGCGCAGGGGTCGGCGCAGGGGTCGGGATGGACGCGGCGCGGTCCACGGGACCGCCTTCCGGGGCGGCTCTCCCGGCCAGGCGCCGCACCCGCGCCGCCCATACGGCGGCCAGCCTCATGGGACGGCCTCCCGGGACGTGTCCCGGTTTGGGCCCGGCCCAGAGGGCGGCGGCCGGTCGGTTGCGGCCGGTTCCCGGCCCACGGGCACGGAAACGGACACATCGGCATTAAGGCCTTCGGCGGGATCGGCCCGAAACGACAGCTTGCGCACGGACAGGGCCTCCGGGGCCGCCTCGATGCGGCCCAGATAGGCGGCCATGTCCCCCAGGGCCACGCGCCGCAGCCGCATGTCCACGACCTCCTCGCGCATCCCCGCCCCCGCCTCCCGGCTGGACGGCCGCATGTATTCGATATGCCCGGACACCCCGGCCTCCCTGGCCATGGCCTGGAGCAGGGCGAACAGGTTCACGTCCCCGCTGGCCCCGGCGACCTCGCTTAGCCGGGCGGACACCTCCTGGCGGCGCTTTTCCAGGGCCCCGGCCTCGGCCAGGGCCTTTTCGGCCCGCTCGATGCGCGTGGCGAGTTTGTGCCGGGTCTCGGCCACGGGGGACAGCACCCAACTGTCCAGGGCCAGAAGGGCCAGAAGGGCCGCCACGGCAAAAAGGGCCGCCTTGCGGAAGGATTCGCTCACAGGCCGTCCTTTGCGCCGCTGGCGGTCATCTCCAGTTCAAACTCCACCCCGCCGCCGCCCGCCTTGGAGGTCGCCCCCTTGATCTCGACGGCGGAAAAACCGCCCGATTCCAAAAGCTTGGAGCGTACCGACTCCACCGTCTCATAGGCGTCGGCCGTGGCCGTCATGCGCACCCGCCGTCCGTCCACGGTGAATTCCCCCACCACCACCGGCGACCCCTCGGGGATGGCCCGGGAGACCGTGCGCAAAAGCTGCGTCAGTCCGCCGCCCACCCCAGAACGCAGCCTGGCGGGCCAGGCCGCCTCCATTTCCCGCAGCCGGTCCCGTAGCACGCTGACGTATTGGCCGGGCTCCATGCCCTTGCGCGTGCCCGGGGCGGCCTGGGCCGCAAGGGTGGTCAATTCTCCCTCCAGGCGGGCCAGCCAGGCCCTTTTGAGCTGGATGTCGAAAAAGGCGTCCGCCCCGTAGGCCAACATCGCCAACACCACCCCGGCCCCGAGAAGGGCCGCCCGCCGGAGATGCCCGGGCGGCCCCGAAAGCCCCAGGGCCTCGCGCACCAGGGAGCTTCCGGATGGGTCGTCGTCCAGAAAATTGAGCCCTCCCGACCCGACGCCACGCAGCGCCAGACCACAGGCCACGGCCATGTCCGGAGGAAGTTCCCGGGCCTTGTCCTGGCCGGGAAAAAGAAGGCGCCCCAGGTCCGCCGGGCAGCGCACCTCGCGGCACAGGCCAAATCCCGGCCGCTTCTCCAGGCGCGCCGCCACCCGTTCGGCCAGTCCGGCATCAGCCCGCGCCCCGAAAAGCAGGATGCTGGCCGGGCCAAACCCCGTCTCGGCCGCCAGGGTCAAGACGATCTGACGGCAAAGCTCCCCAAACCACGCCTCGCCGCCCGGGTCCATCCCGGCCAGGGAGGCCTGCCGCATCCGCCGGGGGCGCCCCTTGGCGCACAAGGCCAGAAGCGCCCGGCCGGGTTCCACGTCCACGGCCAGAACCGGGCGCCGGGACGCCGCGTCCGGTTGCCGGGCGAGGAGGCCGCGAAGGGCCGCGACCAGGCCCACCCCGGCCGGAGACGGCGCGGCCAGGGCATCTTCCGCAGCCAGGGCCACCTGCCACAGACCGGTCAGGTCCAGGTCCAAAACCTCCGGGTCCAGGACCGAAAATCCCTCACGATGCCGCAACACCTCGTCATTGGGAACGGCGGCGGCCAGATAGGCGTGCCGCCCAGATCTCCCGGATCGGCCAGACAGGCCGGACAGGCCGAATATCCCAGGCGGCTGCGGGCCGTCGCCTCCGGCCCTGACGCAGGACACGGCCTGCCCCGCAAGGGGGCCGGGCATGACCGACTCCAGTTCCAGGCGCAGCACCTTGGCGATCTTCCCCGGCGAGCTGAAGGGAAAGACCACCCGACGCACCATGGCCGCATCCGAATCCATGCCAAGGATCGCCGTGGCGCCGCCAAACCCTTTGGACAAAAGCAGATCGCGCGCCGCGCGGCCTTTTGCGGCCGGGTCGGCTTCGGGAGAAACCGCAGCCCGGGCCATGCCCTCGAACCGGGTTCGAAAAAGGGTGCGCGTCAGGACCACGAGCCGAATCTCGCTCCCCGACACGTCGATTCCCGCTATGCGCATTCCCGCCTTTTCCTTTTGGCCGTCAGGCCAGGCCCTTCGCCGCCGGAGGTCGTCCCCCCGGGGCCACGTCTACCATGCCCGGCGGGCGACCACCACGATTTTGCCATCCTCGTCCCGCCTGAGCCAGGCCAGGAGCCGGGCCTTGGAGGAACCCGACACGCCCGTGAGATTCGCGAGGAAATATCTCCCCCGGGACGTGAGCGAAACCCCGGCCAACGCCAGGCTGGCATAGGCCGACAGGGAGGAGCGCACCCATTCGGGATTCTCCAGGGCGGCGGCGTTGGCCCGTTGCGACCGAAACGCCACCACGTCCCGGGCAAAGGCCAGGGCCGTGGACTCGCCGTTTTTCCAGGCCATGGCCGCCAGCACCGGTTCGGGGGCGGTGTTGACGTTTATGCCCTCCGATCCTGTGCCGTAGACCGTCAGCAGATCCTTGAGCCCAGGCCGCCCGCCCGATCCGTCGTAAATCTCGGGGGTCACGCCGCGCACCCGCAACAGTTCGCCCAGAGACAGCATGGCGGCGTTGGGCGGCAGGTGGTCCCGACCCAGGGCGGTATAGTACGGGGCCTCGGCGCCGCTGTATCCGGAGCGGAAGTCGCCGCCCAAGGAGCCGGAATCCACAGGCTGGCCGCCGGTGTCCACCCAGTCCAGGATGGCCAGCACCACCCGGTTGGCCTCGACATCGGTCAGTTTGAAGGTCGGGCCGAGCAACAGATCGCGCAGAATCCGGACATAGGGGGACGAGCCGCCGATGATCAGGGCGTTGACCGGAATCTTCCCGGTCTCGTCCGTTACCGTGCCCGAAAGCGCGCCGTCGGCAAAAAGCCCGGCCACCGCGCTGTCCGTGACCTGCCCCTCGGCCATGATCCTGGCCCTTTCGGCGTCGCTTGCGAAAAAGGCGGACCAGGCCTCGCCCGGGTGATCGAATGGGTTGGCCGTGGCGTCGCGGGACAGAAGCGACGCGGCCAGAAGCAGGCCGGAATCGACCCGGGCCCGGGCCGTGACCGCCGCCGCCTCGGTGCTCTCCCCGGCCATCTCCAGCCGGGCCAGGGGCAGGGCTCCGGCCAGGGCCAGGGACAGGGAGGCCACCAGGATGAGCACCAGAAGAAGCGCCGCCCCGGCCTGTCCGGTATGTGAAGCGGGGCGGTTCATGGCGCCCCCTGGGAGGACACGCCGCCGATGGGCAGGGCCAGCCGGGCCGTGAAGGAACCGGCCGGGCCGTCGCCGTCCGTGGGCGAGGTGTCCGCAGCCTCGCGCACCGGCCGGTAGGTGGCCACAATCAGACGGGGCAGGGCCTCGTTGCCCTGGTTCTCGCGCGTCCGGCTGTCCCAACTGTCGCGTTCAGCCCGCCGTTCATCCAGGGGGGTCAGGGAAAATGCCGCCACATCCCGGGCCAAAGTCACCTCACGCCAGGGCGGATCAGACAGGGTCGCAGGCAAAAGATGCGGGTCCGCCAGTTCGGCCCGGACCAGCGTGAACCGCGTCTCGTCGTCGCCCAAGGCCCGCAGCAGATAGCGTACCCGGGTCAGCCCCGCCCCAGGCTCATCGCGGTCGAAATCGAGCCGGGCCAGGGTGATCATGTCCACAACCACCTGATCCCCGTCGCTGGTCCGGGAATCGCCGCCCGAGGGGCTGGGCACGAGGAATCGGAATCCCGAGCGCCCGGCGCGGTCGGCCACGGCCGGGTGGAAAACCGAATCCAGATCCCTGGCCAGAAGCAGCCGGACCACCCGGGCCGTCTCCCGGGCCGCGCCCTGCTCCCTGGCGTTGACGGCCACGTCCGAGGCCACCCGGAACACGGCGAAGATGCCCACGAAGGCCCCGGCCAGGATGGCCAGGGCGGTGAGCACCTCGAAAAGCGTGAATCCGGCCGGGGCCGCCCTCGCCTCCCGCCTCATCGCCGCCCCGACAGGCAGGTCACGCGCAACCGGGGTTCGGCCTTTTCGTCGGCGTCGCCCGAGGTGTCCGGGGCCACCGTGACCGTCGCCAGACTCTGGCCCGGAAGCGCCGAGTCGGCCACGTCCACGGTCCAGCGCCAATCGCCGCCCGCCGTCTCCTGGACGCCCTGACGCGATTCCAGGCGGTTGACTCCGAAGGCCGTCATGTCGGCCAGCCGGTCGCGCAGGACCAAAGCGGCGGCCTGGGAGCGCACGGCCCGCAGACGGGCGTTTTGGATGTTGAGGCACACGGAGAGCACGGCCACCATGGCCGTGGCCAGGACCACCACGGCCACCATGGTCTCCAGCAGGGTGAATCCGGCTCGGGCCGGGGCGTCCGGCAGGCCCGGACGCAGGCGCGCCAAGGCGGAGGCCGGTGTCATGGCGCGGCCCGCTCAACCGTCGCATCGCCCGTGGCCTCGCGCCAGGAGGGCGCCCCGGTGGCCGGGATGTCCAGCCGCCGTTCGGTCTCGCTTTTGTCCGCCAGGACCAGGGTGCAGGGTTCGGAAAGACCCAGGGGCAGCACCCGGACGGACACCCGGCCGGTGGTCACCGGATCGCCGCCGAAGACGGAGACCTCGACCAGACGCAGATCGTCGGGCAGGGCGCGTTTCACGGGATCGGGCAGGGAGGGGTCGTTCTGGGAGGCGTCCTGGGTGTCCGCATCGCCCGGGGTGTCCGGAGCATCGACCCCGGACGCTGTCCGGGGCACATGGTCCACCCAGAAGCGCCCCTCGTCCAGATCGAGCACCACCCGGCGGCGCGCACCCTCGATGACCGCATCGAGTCTGGCCCGGGCAAAGGCCTCGGACAACCGTCCGGCGGCGGTTCTAAAATCCTCGTCGCCCAGAAGGGGCGAGATCCCCGGCAGGATCAGGGCGGCCATGGCGCTCATGATCAAAAGCACCACCAGGGTTTCGGCCAGGGTGAAGCCCGGGGCCGGGGGGTTATTCAAGCTCCCAGCTCTTGATGTCGGCATCGGCCTTTTCACCGCCTTCCTCGCCATCGGCGCCGCGCGAGACGATGTCGAAATCGCCGTGGTCGCCGGGGCTGGTATAGATGTAGGCGTTGTCCCAGGGATCGGACGGGGTCTTTTGGATGTAGCCGCCTGCGGGAAAATTCTTGGGTATCTTGCCGATGGTGGGCTTTTGCACCAGGGCCTCCAGGCCCTGTTCCGTCGACGGGTAGACGCCGTTGTCGATCTTGTATTGCTTGAGCGCCGTGGACAGGCTCTCGATCTGCATCTTGGCCTTGACCACCTTGGCCTTGTCCGGCTGGTCCATGATCCGGGGGATCACCAGACCGGCCAGGATGCCCAAAATCACGATGACCACCATGATCTCGATAAGCGTCATGCCGGCCTGCCCGAGGGCGGCGAGGCGGCTGTGGGGGAGGGATTGGCGCATGTCGTGTCGCTCCGTGTTTGCTTCCGGTTTATCCGATGAGGCTGCTTATTTCAAAAATGGGGAGCAGAACGGCCACCACAATGAAGCCGACCACCATCCCCAAGGCCAGAATCAAGAGCGGCTCGAACAGGGCCGAGGCCATGGCCAGACGGCTTTTGACCCCGTCCTCCATAATGTCCGCCGCTTTTTTGAGCATGCGGTCAAGGGCCCCGCTTTGCTCCCCGGCGGCGGCCATCTGGACCAAAAGCCCGGGAAAGCGCGGCTTGCCGCCCAGGGCGGCGGCCAGGCTCATGCCCTCGCCCACCTCCCGGCGCACGTCGACCAGATCGCGTTCGACCAGCACGCTGCCCGTGGCCTTGGCCACCACGTCCAGGGCCCGGATGATGGGCAGGCCGTTTTCCAGCACGGACCCGAGCGTCCGGGCGAAGCGGACCATGGCGTAGCCCGACATGATGCTCCCCAAAACGGGGAATCGGAACAGGACGGCCTCGCACACCGGCCGTCCCCGGGGGGAGCGCCAGGACCGCCACAGGCCGAACCAGCACAGGGCCGCCCCGATCAGGAGCAGGGGCCAGTAGGATTCGATGAAGCTGCTCACGGCCATGAGGATCACCGTGGCCTGGGGCAGATCATGTTTTAAGTCCGTGAAGATGCGGGCCACGTTGGGGATGACGTAGGCCATGAGAAACCCCACCACGCCCACCCCGACGACCAGCATCAGGCCCGGATAGGCCAGGGAGGCCATGATTTTTCGCCGCAGGGCCTGCTGCTGCTCCATGAGATCGGCCATGCCGGACATGACCGTGTCCAGGGCCCCCGAGGCCTCGGCCGCCCGGACCATCCCGGCCTGGGCCGGGGTGAAGGCCCCGGGCTCCTCCAACATGGCCGCCGACAGGCTCGACCCTTCCTTGATGCGTTCGCAGACCTGGGAGAGCACTCGGAAAAGGGCCTTGGAGGTTGTCTGGCCGCGCATGAGCTCCAGGGCCCGAAGCAGCGGAAATCCCGCCCCCAGCAGTCCCGAGAGCTGGCGCATGGCCACGGACATGTCCTCCCCGGACACCCGGCGGCGGAAAAGGGCCAGGGAAACGGGACGGCCGCCGTCGCGCAGCGGTTCGGACTCCGAACCGGCGGAGGCGCCCTCGCGCAGACCGGTGGGATAAAGGCCCCCGGCGCGCAGTTTCCGCTGGGCCTCCTGGCGGCTGTCGGCGCTGACGATGCCCCGGCGCGCCTTGCCCTGGGCATCGATGGCCGTGTAGTCGTAGACCGGCACACCCGCGTTCTATCCGTTTCACCCGCAGGCGGCAACATCCCCTGGGCGCCCCCCCCGGGCGCTCCCTCTGCGGCGGCCGCGAAAATCCCTTTCCCGCTTGTTTTTCAGCGGCTTCGGGGCTAGGGTCGGGGACATGCGCAGGCAATGGGAACTTCTCGACCTGGACCGGACGAAACTCGCCCGCCAAGACCTCATCACCTTCGAACATTTTCTCAAAGACGCCCTGGCCCCGTTTTTGCCGTTTAGGACCTACAGCCTCTATTTCCCGCAATCCCTGTCGGCGGAAACGGCCGCGTCCTTCGGGCCGGGCCTCGACCAGGCCGCGCATCTGCCCGAGGAGGGCCGGGTGCTCCTGCCCTTGGCCTTCGAGGGCGAGCTTCTGGGGATTTTCGTGGCCAAGGGGGTGCGCATGGCCGCCCCCCGCTCCCAACTGGCCGCGCTTCCAGCGGCGGCGGCCCTGTGCCTGGAGCAGATCCGCCTGTACAAGGCGGCCGTGACCGACCAGATCACCGGCCTTTTCACCCTGCCGGGGCTCACGGCGGCCATGGAGCGGGAGATCGACCTGGTGCAGGATCGCATCCTGCCCGGTTCGGCCAGCTATTTCGACCCCAATCTGACCGGCGTGCGCGGCTGCTTCGGGCTCATCCTGGCGGACATCGACTTTTTCAGCTGGGTGAGCCAGCGTTACGGGTTCGTGTTCGCCGAGTCGGTGCTGGCCCGCATCGGCCGGGACATCGGCCAGGAATGCCCCCGGGAGGGCCTTGCGGCGCGCATCGGCGACGACGTGTTCGCCCTGTTTTTGCCCGGGGCCACCCCGGCCAGGACCAGGGAGACGGCCGAGGCCGTGCGCGCCGCCGTCAAACGCCTGCGCCTGGAATACGGCGTCACGGGCGAGACCATCAGCCTGACGGCCAGCGCCGGGTTCGCCAACTATCCCCAGGACGTGCGCGGCGGGCAGTTCGTGGCCCCGGTGGCCGAGCAGGCCCGGGTCATGCTCAAAAAGGCCAAAAAGGCCCTGTCTGCGGCCAAAGACCTGGGCCGGGACCAGACCATGCCCTTTTCCCGGGTGCTGGCCGAGGGCGGCATGGTCCTGGAGACGCTGCCCCTTGGCCGGGTGACCGTGAGCCTGGGCAAGTCCGTGGACGCCGAGGGCGGCCAGCGTTTTCTGGTGTGGTCGCCGCGCTACGAAAAAACGGCCGAGATCAAAAAATCCGACGACCGCCGCCTGCACGGCCGCTATCCGACCATGATCAAGGGCGAGGTGGCGCTCATGGACGTGCGCGAGGACATGGCCTTCGCGGAGATCCTGCACGTCAGCGACCCGTCCTGGACCATCGACCCCGGCGACCGCCTCATCCTGGCCCCGGACGCGGCCTCGGCCGACGATCCGTGCGCCCCGGAGGGCGACGCCGCCCGGCCGCCGCGCAAGGAGGCCATCAGCGGACTTTTCGGGCACCGGGATTTCCCGCGTTTCCTAAGCGCCGCGCGCGAGGGCGTGCCGCGCTTCTGCCTGGTGCTGGCCCTTTTGCCCGACGCCCCGCCGGACGAGGTCTCGCGGCCCGGACGCCATGTGGAATCCGACATCCGGGAGGTGGCCGCCGTCATCAAGGGGCTTTTCGGTCCCGGGGCCGAGGGTGGCCGCTACAGCACCACCCGGCTGGTGTTCTACCTGCCCGGACGCGAACCGGCCGAGGTCATGGAGCCGTTGTCCGACGCCCTGCTCAAGGTCCGGGAGCGGCTGGGCATCGAGATGGCCGCCGGGGTGGCCGGATATCCGTTTTTGACGTTTTCCAAGGCCGACGCCATGGAAAACTGCCGCAAGGCCCTGGACCACGCCCTGCTTCTGCCCACCCCGCCGCGCATCGCCGTGTTCGACTCCATCTCCCTGACCATCAGCGCCGACCGGCTCTTCGCCCTGGGCGACATCTATGCGGCCATGGAGGAATACAAGCTGGCCCTTTTAGCCGACGAGGCCAACACCCTGGCCCGCAATTCCCTGGGCATCTGCCTGGCCAAGCTGTGCAACCTGCCCCAGGCCAAGGCGGAATTCGAGCGGGTCATCGCCCACGACCCCAAAAACGCCATGGCGCTGTACAACTACGGCTGCCTGTGCCGCCGCCTGGGGGAAAACGCCCTGGCCCGCAAGGCCTTCCAGCGTTGCCTGAAACGCAACCCCGACGATGTATTCAGCCTGCTTCGCCTGGGCCGCATGGCCGAAGAAGGCAAGCGGTTCGCCGACGCCCTGAAATATTACAAGCGGGCCGAGGGCCTCCAGCCCGGGGTGGGCATGCGCCACATGGCCCGGCTGGCCGTCAAGCGCAAGGAGCCCGAGACGGCCCGGGAATATCTGCATCAGGCCCTGGTGCACGACCCCAAGGACGCCTTTTCCTTAAGCCTCATGGCCCGCCTGTACCTGGACGGCGGCGAAGACCCGGCCATCGCCGAGGCCATGGCCCGGCAAAGCGTGGCCCTTCGCCCGGAACGCAAGGAGTTCTGGGGCGTGTTATCTCGGGCGTTGGCCGCCCAGGGAAGAACCGACGAGGCCAATGCGGCCCTGGCCCGGGCCGACGGCGCGGCCTAGACGCGCAGGGGAAAAAGGCCCTGGGAGGCCGCACGCGCGTCGCCCCCAGGCCGATATCTTGGAGCTTCCGACCGACGCCGCTGTTTCAGATGCGCCGGATTGCCGCCTGGCGATGCCTGTCCCTGAGATGCAACCAGCCGTGTGAAAAACACCCCCAGAGCGAAAAAAAGCCATAGAGCAGGCCCGCCACCAGGCAGCCAGCCCCCCCCAGGACCACCATCGAACCCATTTTCAGCGAGCCGATGACCCGGTTGACGCCGGAGACGGCTTCGACTTCCGGTGCTTTGCCCCCCAGGCCGTCCCCGGCCGTGGCCAGAAGCCACAAGGCCATCGCCCCGCCCACCCAGCAGGAGGCGGCCAGCATGGACACCCCCTGAAGCCACAAGCGGCATGTTTCCAGAAACGTAGACATATCCGACTCCTTGCCCGCGCCCCTGGGCGCGGCCCCAAGCCGGACAGGCGACCCTTTCGGCGTCGCCGCCTGGCGACCGGGTCCGCCCGTCGCGGCGTATGCATACCCTGCTTATTGTTGCTACAGCAACATTTGTCAATGCAGGCAAGTACACAATTTTTTCGAATCTTTTCAAGCTGTTACCAAAAATGCGACCCCCGAAGGCGGAGCCGATGCGGGCCGAAGTCCCCAGAGATCTCCCGGCCGGGTTGCATTTTTGCCTCCCGGCGGCCTATCTTTGCCCTGGCGGCCCAGGGCCGTCCCAAGGCGCACGAAACAGCGGCCTCCATACCGTCTGGAGTCCGTCCTGTTCCCTGCCTGTTCCAGAACGTCCCAACGCGCACGAAACGGAGGCCCTCATGCCCGCCCCCTGGATCGACATTTCCCGGCCCGTGCATCCGGGCATGGCCGTGTGGCCCGGCGACCCGGCCACCCAGTTTACGCGCGTTTCGGACATGGGCGACGGCGACGCCTGCACCGTGACCCGGCTTTGCATGTGCGTGCATGCCGCAACCCACCTGGATGCGCCGTCGCATTTTCTGCCGGACGGCAAGGACATGACGGCCATGCCCCTTGAGACCGGCATCGGCCGGGCCAGGGTCATCGGCATCGAAGACCCCGTGGCGATCACCGCCGCCGAACTTGCCGGGCACGACATCCGCCGGGGCGACCGGCTGCTGTTCCGAACCGCCAATTCGACGCGTCTGGCCGGGCCCGGCCCCTTTGCCGAGGATTTCACGTATGTCGCCGAGGATGCGGCGCGGTATCTGGCCGAAAAAAAGGTACGGCTTCTCGGGGTGGATTATCTGTCCGTGGGCGGTTTTCACGACGACGGCGCGGCCACGCACCGGATATTGCTCGAAGCCGGAATATGGCTCCTGGAGGGGCTCGATCTGTCCGGGCTTTCGCCCGGGCCTGTGGAGTTGGTCTGCCTGCCGCTCAAGCTCATCGGGACCGAGGGCGCGCCTGCCCGGGCCGTGGCGCGACAACTGCTGCAAGGCAACACAAAAATTGATTAAATATAACCTGGGTTCAGTCTATCAGGGATAGCCGTGCGCAGAACATGCACAGAAAGGACAACTGCAAGTGAACGGCAAAAAATTAACCCGAATAACGTCAATAACAAGCATAATATTTACAATATACATACATTTTATTCAGAAATATATGCTGTTTAGACCTCTTGCGCATGACAAACGGCTTATTCAGTCATATCAAACCGAAAAAACAAAGTACTCATTCGACCTTTTGAAGCATACACTATTTTCAGATTGTTTACTTCAAATATCAAATATATGCTTTGACAAATCAAACAAAAATTCACCCTCAATAGAAAACATCATGCTAGAACTTGAAGGAAACGACCATATCATTGAGGCACTAAAAATACTATATTCAAATTGTAAAATTGGAACATTAAACGACGATTGTACAGTTGGTCATCCATATACAAATGATGAACAACAGGAAAAAATTCGGCGTAATGATGAACAACAGGAAAAAATTCGGCGTAGTGATTTTGATGAAAAGCACTTATCCTTGAAAATGCACTGGGGCAAACTAAAAGAGTCTCATATTTCAAAAAAAATTAAAGATTTGCGAAATAAAGTAGTTGCACATCGAGATATTAAAGATGTCAATGACAATTTCGAGCTATCTATTTTTGGTGATTACAATATAACTTATCGAGAATTCGAAATATTTACAGAGAAAGTCAAAGAAATAATGATCTTGCTTCAAGCCCTTGTGCGTCAATCAGGATTTGACTATGGAAGCCTCGACTCATTCATTGAAAAAAACATAAATGGATTCTGGGATAAGTAGTAATGAAAAAATTAATAGATTCTTCTTCGTTTTCACACTACACTTCAGATGATGTGCAAAACACCTCGCATCCGACATTTCACATTACGCTGAGCTACGGACAAGTAGCCCATCTTGGGCGGGCTTGACTCACACCCTACTCGTTCAAAAGCAACAGCATATTCGCGGCCGGGCCAGCGCCCGACGTAAACGTCACCAACTGCACCCGGTTGTTGCGGGCCTCGCTCACGTACAGGGTTCCGGCGCTATCCACGGACACCCGGATTGGCACGTTGAACTGCCCGTCGCCGCTGCCAAGCGATCCATAGGCGTCCACAAACGCCCCAGTCGTGGTGAAGCGCTGGATGCGGTGATTGCCCTGGTCCACGACCACGATCTTGCCCTGCCTGTCCGCCGCAATGCCCGTAGGGTTCGAAAACTGGCCGTTTCCCGCCCCTTCTGTCCCCCATGCGGCCAGAAACGCGCCGTCGGCGTCGAACTTCTGGACGCGGTTGTTGCCGAGGTCGGCCACGTATACGTCGCCCGAGGCGTCCACGGCCACATCGTACGGCATGCTGAAATTCCCCTGCCCGCTCCCG